>OOIW01000008.1_pt1 | contig 363451 bp, 337 predicted proteins | sample 1691751 | NCBI WGS metagenome assembly OOIW01 (sample SAMN05831949, study PRJEB22555) | human gut metagenome | isolation source: Skin biopsy | host: Homo sapiens
TCGGGTTGTGGTTCATGTAGTCACGCCACAGGACTTCGGCGATGTCCGCCATGCCCATAGGTGCACCCGGGTGGCCGGAATTTGCTTTTTGTACGGCGTCCATGCTGAGTGCGCGGATGGCGTTGGCAAGCTCTTTACGAGAGGACATGTTTTACTCCAGGTCGGATTAAAAAATCAGTCAAGTTTTCTATTTTCTCAGACTCAGCATTAAAACGGCAATCCCTAATGCCAAATGAGAGCGAGTTCACAACTTATTAGCACAATTGGTCGGTTTTTCGGAATAACACTATTTTCCCAATCGCCAGCGTACACTAGTCTCAGGCGGCAAGTTTCCCCTAAATTAAAATGGCACGACCCCCTTGTTACTATCACAGGAAGATGGCTTTATGAAAATTCGTACCTCTTTGATTGCATTAAGCATTGCCACCTTGGTAAGCGGCTGTCAAAACCTGAATACCGATACCCTGATGCAGTCTGGTGCACAGGCGTTTCAGGCGGCGACATTAAGCAATGACGACGTAAAAACCCTGAGTGATAAATCCTGTGCAGAGATGGACAGCAAGGCACAAATCGCGCCGGCTGACAGTACCTATGCCAAGCGCCTGAACAAAATCTCTGCCGCACTGGGGGATAATATCAACGGCACGCCGGCCAACTACAAGGTTTACGTCACTAAAGACGTGAATGCCTGGGCGATGGCTAACGGCTGTATCCGCGTTTACAGCGGGCTGATGGACATGATGACCGACAATGAAGTGGAAGGCGTGCTGGGCCATGAAATGGGCCACGTGGCACTGGGGCATACGCGTAAAGCCATGCAGGTAGCCTACGGCACCGTGGCGTTGCGTACCGCTGCGGCCTCAACCGGTGGCATCATAGGTTCGCTGTCGCAGTCACAACTGGCGGACATGGGCGAAAAGCTGGTGAATGCCCAGTTCTCCCAGAAGCAGGAAAGTGAAGCGGATGACTACTCGTTTGATCTGATGAAACAACGCGGCATCGATCCGAACGGCCTGGTCACCAGCTTTGAAAAACTGGCGAAAATGGAAGCCGGCCGTCAAAGCAGTATGTTCGACGACCACCCAGCCTCCGAAGCGCGTGCGCAGCACATTCGCGACCGCATCGCGGCAGGCAAATAAAACCCAACGCCCGGTGAATACCGGGCGTTGTTCATTTCATTAATACAAAGACTTTTGCGGGGGCCCGGCGAAGGTTAACGGCCCGATGCTGTTCATATCCACTTCCACCACCGACGGCCCCGGATAGTTAATCGCCTCCGCCAACACGCCGCTGAACTGTGCTGCGCTGTCGACCTTCCAGGCTTTCAGCCCCATGGCTTCGGCCACCAATGTAAAGGACGGTGTATGCAGTTCGTTATAGTACTGACGACCGGCAAAGTATTTATCCTGAATGCCGCGCATCACGCCGTAGCCGCCGTCGTTCATGATCAGCAGGGTGATATTGGCCTGCTCCTGCGCCATGGTCGCCAGCTCGCCCAGGCCTAACGCCAACCCACCGTCACCCACCAACCCGACAACCTTGCGTTGTGGGTTAGCGATCGCGGTACCAATCGCCATCGGCAAGCCCATGCCAATCGCCCCGGCCAGCGAGTGAATGTTGCACAGCGGCGAAATGGCCCGGAATAAACGACTGCCCCAGACGCTGCCGGAGACGGTGATATCACGCACCAACAGCCCATCCTGCGGCAGTGCGGCAGCAATAGCGTCGTTTAATTTGGCATATTCCCCCGACTGCTGGCGCAGCGCGCTTTCCGCCTGCTGCACCGCAGCGACAATCTTGGCATCCCACTCGGCACTGACCTTCTCACCTGAGCTCAATCGTGCCGCCAGTGCGTTAAGCAAAGCGCCACAGTCACCGTTGATCTGTTCGTCGGCCAGATAGTTGCGATTAGCCGCCGCCGGATCAATATCAATCTGCACCAATGGACGTGGCAGTGACAGCGTCCAGGTCCGGGTTTCATTGCTGCGCAGGCGCGAACCGGCCACCAGCGTCAGATCGCACTGCGTCAGGATCGCCTCAATGCTCGGCGAATTATGGAACGCACGCAGGCTGCGCGGATGGCTATCCGGCAGAATGCCGCGCCCGTGAGTGCTGGAGATCACCGCCACACCGGCATCCGCCAGTTTGCGCACCGCATCTCCGCAGGCCAGCGCACCGCCGCCCAACCACAGCAATGGGCGTTTGGCCTGTTTCAGTCGCTGATACAACCGCTCAACCGCATCGTCACTGGCCTGCGGCAGCGGCGCAGGGGCCACCGGCTGGCTCAGCACCGCGCTGGAGACCAGACTGCTTTGAATATCGATCGGGATCTCGACTGCCACCGGGCCGCAAGGCACCGTCTGCGCGTCGAGAATGGCCCGTTGGATCACCGCCACGGCCTGTTCCGCAGAGTTAACCCGATAAGCGCGTTTGGAGCAGGCGCGCAGGAAACCCAGCTGATCGCGGGTTTCATGAATGAATCCGGCGTCGGCATCCAGATAGGCTTTTTCTACCTGGCCGGTAATGTGCAGCAGCGGCGTGTTGGCGTTCAGCGCTTCGATCATCGCGCCAACCGCATTGCCGGCACCCGCGCCGGTGCTGGTCAAGGCCACACCCAGGCCGGAGAAGCGGCCGTGGGCATCGGCCATGGTCACAGCGCCCGCTTCACCGCGCGCCGGCACGAAGCGAATGTTGCCACGTTGCCCCACCGCATCGGCAATCGGCAGATTATGAATCGAAATGATGCCGTACATCGCCGACACCTCGTACTGTTCCAGAGTCCGGGCTATCGCCTCGCCAACCGTTATTTTATCGCTCATCATCTGCCTTCTTATTGTGTTCGTTGTAGGGGTACGCACCGTCGACCAAAGCTAATCGCTCCAGCGATTCACCTGATGGCTAAGCGCCAGGTACAGGCTTTTTTGCTGCATGTAGGCTTTGATGCCGTGCAGGCCCTTTTCGCGGCCCAGACCGCTTTCTTTGAAACCGCCGAAAGGCGTAGAAATAGAGAATGTTTTGTAGGTGTTGATCCACACCGTGCCGGTTTCCAATTGCTCCGCCAGCGCCATGGCCCGTGGGAAATCACGGCTCCAGATACCGGCCGCCAGCCCGTATACCGAGTCATTGGCCTGTTCAATCAACTGCTGCTCATCGTCAAACGGCAGCACCACCAGTACCGGGCCAAAAATCTCTTCCTGACAGGCACGTGCGCTGTTGCTCAACCCTTCGATTATCGTCGGCAGGTAATAGCTGCCCTGCGCCAGCAGCGGATCGGCCGGGGCTTCTCCGCCAATCACTACCCGCCCCCCTTCCTGCTGCGCCAGCGCCACGTAATCCGCCACGCTTTGGCGATGCTTTTGGTTAATCAGCGGACCGAGATGCACACCCGGCGTCAGTGGATTGCCTACCCGCAATCCGGCCGCCAGCTCACTCAGGCGCGCCAGCAACGGCTGGTACAGAGAACGGTGCACAAACAGTCGCGAACCGGCGATGCAGGCCTGACCGGCGGAGCTGAAAATGCCGTAACAGATACCGCGTGCCGCCTGTTCCAAATCCGCGTCCTCCAGCACGATGGTCGGCGACTTGCCGCCCAGTTCCAGCGAGGTTGGGATCAGCTTCTCGGCAGCAATGTGCGCCAAATGGCGGCCGGTATTGGTGCCGCCGGTAAAGGAAATCTTTTTCACCAACGGGTGACGAGCCAGCGCCTCACCAATCACCGAGCCTTTGCCAGGCAACACGCTGAGCAGCCCGGCAGGCAACCCCGCCTGTTCAAACAACTCCGCCAGTTTGAGCGCCATCAGCGGCGTGGCTTCGGCCGGTTTGAGGATCACCGCGTTACCCGCCGCCAGTGCCGGGGCCACCTTTTGCATTTCGCTGGCAATCGGGGAGTTCCACGGCGTAATCGCTGCGATCACCCCCAGCGGTTGATATTGACTCAGCGTCATCACCTCGGCGCTGCGCTGGGTCGGCAGTTCGCCCTCCAGCACCTCGCAGGCGGCAGCAAAGTAACGGGCGGTCGCCGCCGCGCTAGCCACCAGCCCGCGGGTTTCCGCCAGCGGTTTACCGTTGTCGCGGGTCTGCAACTGCGCCAGCTCTTCTTGCTGCGCCATAATCAGATTGCTGACGCGGTACAGAATGCTGGCGCGCTGATGTGGTACCAACCCACGCCACTCGGGCGCACGCCAGGCACGTTCCGCCGCGGCGACCGCGTCATTGACGTCTTCAACGCTGGCGGCACGCAACCGCGCATTGACGCTGCCATCGGCCGGAAATACCGAGGTCATCTCATCGCCGCGCCCTTCGCACCAGCGCCCAGCCACAAAAATCTTTAACCTTTCCATGCTCGCTCCTGCCGTTCAGGCAATAAAACCACCGTCGATCAGACGGCGGCAGGCTTGTACCGCGCTCAGCGCCGCCAGGGTTGATGTCTTGGGATTGCTCGCCAGCGGGTTGCCGCTCAGCTCAATCTGAAATTCACCGAAATTGCCGCACACCTGCAGCCGGTGGGTATTACGTCGGGTGGCGGGATCGACCAACAATCGCACCTGAGTGGCGTCCATCCCCAAACCGTTGAGCGCAATGGTCGCCGCCACGTTGGCGTTGGCCGGGAACAAGCGTGCCGCCTCGCGCGCCGACCCTTCAAAAAATACCTGCGCCTCGTTCACCGCATCGAGATCAATCAGTTGCTCTGCCATGCTGCCGCGCCAGCTTGCCGGGCTTTTACAGGCCTGATAGGTGACGCTGTCCAGCCCGCCTTCACGCGCCGACGCCAGCCCATCCATCCCCGCCACCGCACCGGACAAAATGATCAACTGGCCCTGATGCTGCCGACAGGCCTGCTGCAACCGCTGTTGCAGCGCCGCATCCGCCAGCGCGCCGGTGGAGATCACCGCCAACGGCCAGCCACGTGTCACCACCGCCTCACCAAATTCCGCCACCGCCTGCTGGCTGGCGCATTCCAGCACCAGATCCGGCGGCTCAGCACACTGATCCGGATGGGCTAACGCCTGCACCTGGCCGCCAAAGGCGCTGACAATCGCCGCATGATGAGCCGCACGCGCCACGATCCAGCCCACGCTCACCCCGTCCGGCAGGCGGGAAAGCACTTCTCTGGCCATTGCGCCGTAGCCAATCATCATGATCTTCTTCATCTTTTCAGCCCCTGCGGTTAAAGATGGCGGTTAAAGCCACCGGAGACGTCGAGCGCCGCACCGGTAGTAAAGGACGCCAGGGGGGAAGCCAGGAACAACAGCGCCTGCGCCGGCTCCTGCGGTTTACCGAGGCGTTTCATCGGGATGCCGCGACGTTCGGCAATCGCCGCCGTCCACTGCTCCCAGCTCTGATCCTTATCGCTGCGCTCGTCGAAACGGCGTCGCCACTGGCCGGACTCCACCATACCCAGCAGGATCGAGTTGACGCGAATGCCCTTGTCCACCAGCTCTTTCGACAATGTCAGCGTCATGTTGAGCAGTGCGGCGCGAGCCGCCGAGGTGGCGATCATGTGTTCTTCCGGCTGCAAGGCCAGCAGCGAATTCACACAGGTAATTGAAGCGATATCCGAACGTTCCAGCGCCGGCAGAAACGCCTGCACCGGGTTAATCACGCCGAACAGCTTTAGCTCCGCCTCATGCAGCCAGGCCGCACGTGGCGTATGCTCAAAATGCGCGACAAACCCCTGACCGGCGTTGTTGATCAACAGATCCACCCCGCCGAAGTGTGCCGTCACCTGAGCGGCAAACTGTGTCACCTGTGCCTCGTCCAGCACGTCGCAGCACAGCGCCAGGATCTCCGCCTGCGGAAACTCATTGCGCAGGCTGGCTTCCGCTCCCGCCAGTTTATCTGGGTCACGGCCGCAAAAGGCCACCTTCGCCCCCTCCGCCAACAGCAGGCGCAGGGTCTCAAAACCGATGCCCGACGAACCGCCGGTGACTACCGCGACCCGATGCTCAAGCTGAAAATTCATGATTGGATTGCTCCCGTAAAATCCTGCAGATAACGGTTAAATTGCTCCGGCGCATCGAGATAGCTGGCGTGCCCTGCCTGCTCAATCAGCCGCAGGGGCGCGTCCTGCTGTTGCGCCAGTATTGCCGCCGCTTCGGGCGGCGTGATCCGGTCGCAGTCGCCGCACCACACCTGCAGCGGGCCACGGTACTGCGCCAGATGGCGGCCGATATCGTCGTTGGCCAGCATCCAGGCAGCGCTAAGAAAGCCTTCCGGATCCAGCTGCTGCATGCCGTTGCGTACCCAGGCGATATCCTGCGGATCCGCGCCATCACGCAACAGCGCAGCCGCCCGCTGTTCGCCATAGCCTTGCGGCCCCAGCTTTTCAATCATCTGTTTGCGCTGGCCGTAAACCTGCTGGCGTTTTTCTTCCGACGCAGTGGCATAACCCTGAGCCGGATCCGCCAGCACCAGCCCACATAACCCATCAGGATGCGCGGCAGCATAGGCACTGCCGATCAACGCGCCGAGCGAATGGCCAACAATCAGCGGTTGCTCCAGCTGCAATTCGGCCACCAGCGCCGCCAGAGCAGCAGCATAAGCGGTGGCGTCCGGCCGGCTCACCGTCAGCGGCAGGCTGCCGCCGTAGCCCGGGGCATCCCAGGCCAGCAGGCGGTGGCCGTCGGCCAACCCGCGATCGTTAAACTGCTTGATCCACGAGGCCGAACCGGAGCTGATGCCGTGCAGCAACACCACTGGGCGGCCGTGCCCCGCTTCGCGCCAGCTCAGGGTGTAACCCCCGGAGCGCGCCTGCTGACGTTGCACCAGGCCGTTCATCAGTTGCGCTTCACTTTGGATAAAGGGTGATCCGCCGGGTAGGTCGGCGTTTCCGGTTTGGCGGTGCCGAGCATCACGCACATCAGCGCCTCTTCCTCGCCGTGGTTAAACAACCCACGGTAAACACCGGCCGGAACCGAAATCAGATCGCGCTCTTTCAGCTTGGTTTCGTAGTACTCCGTGCCGTCCTGGATCATCAGCGTGATGCTGCCCTTCAGCATAAAGAACACCTCTTCCACATCGTCGTGCAGGTGCAGCGGGCCTTCGCATTTTGACGGCAGCACCATGGTGGAGAAGGTGAAGTTGCCCGCCGGAATGGTGTTGGTGTCATTAACCACCCCGGTGGCCCCGGTGCCGATGTAACGCATCTGCGCACGGCGGTATTTCGGGTCGTAATCGGCCTGGAACTTCAACGCATTCCAGTCATATTTGCGGCCTTCAAAACGGGCGATACGGGATTCCACCCAATTCTCTATCGACTGATCCTGCGGCTTGACGGCAGCTTGTTTCTCAACCTGGGACATGTTGGTACTCCTCTGTGAATCAATGGGATATCAATATTTCTTCAGCAACGGCAGCAAAATGATGCAGCCGATAAAGGCCATCACCACCAGGAACAGCAAGCCGTTATCCATGTTGCCGGTGGCGGCGATCAGCGCCCCCATCAGCACCGGTGCCAGTGCACCGGCAAAATTACCTAATCCGTTAAAAATACCGCCGGCGGTGGCGCTAACCTTGCTGCTGGTGGCCTTCGCCAGCAGGGCAAAAATGTTCGGCGCACCGGCCCCCCACATAAAGGTGCTGAAGGCCATGGCGGCGATCACGCTGTAGGTCCCCTGCATATGCAGCACCACGGCCAACCCCAGCCCAGCGCCGCACAGCGAGATAAAGCAGGCCAGCGCACGACGATCCAGTTTGTCCGACAGCCAGGCCCCGAGCACTTCGCCCAGCAGCATGGCGATAAACGGCAGCGATGACAGGTAACCGGCGTGTTCCAGGTGAATGCCTTTGCCCTTGATCAGGTAGCTGGGCAGCCAGCCGTTCATGCCCCACAGGTAGGTCAGGAAGGCGATGTTAAACAGGCAAATCATCCAGAAATGCGGGTTGCGCAGCAGCTCATGGCGATGCTGTTTGCGTTCGGCGACCGCCGGGGGTGAAACGGTAGCGGCAGCCGGACGCGACACGTTCAGATGACGCATGCCGAACAGCACCAGCAGCATCACCGGCAGCGTCAGGAACGCCATAAAGAAGAAGGTGGTCTGCCAGTCAAAGGTGTTAAGGATATACAGCGTGACCGGGAAGCCGAGCGCCGCCCCCAGCGGGGTACCGAGCAGCCACAGCATGGTGGCACGCGCCTGCAACCGCTGCGGGAAGGCCTGGCGGATAATGGCGTAGGCCATCGGCAACAGCGGGCCTTCGGCAATGCCGAGTAAAATGCGCAGCGTCATCATGGTGTGATAAGAACGGGCCAGGCCCATCAGCACCATTAACACGCCCCACACCACCATCATGCCAATCAAGACTTTTACCGGGTTCAGCCGGTCGCCAATGCCGCTCAACAGCATCGAAGAAATGCCGTATGAGAACAAAAACGCGCTCATCAGCAAGCCCAGTCGCGCCGGGTCAAAACTGATGCCCAGCGCCTGCTGGAATTCACTATCGGAAAACAGCGCCGCGATGCTGATCTTGTCGAAAAACGCCAGCAGCACACAGGCAAACAGCGCGATAGGCACCGACCAGCGAACCCGCTGCTGCGGAATTTCGGCAACGGCTTCCCCCACCCGTTCAGCACGGGCGTCAATCTCTTGCGTAGTCATGAAACGCTCCCGAGGTTACGGGCGTTATTTCAACGCCATCAAAGAAAACTCTGCGTCCGCCAACTGCTGCGGTTCCAACACTCGCCCGCTGGCCAACCAGCGCTTGCCCAGCTTGATGGTGCGCGCGTCGTTAAACGCCACCATCTGCACCAACTGACGATCGGCATTCAGCGTAAAGAACACCTGTGACTGCGGTGTACGCCGCACCACGTGATGCACGCCGCCGGTCGGTATACCGAGGATCTGGATATTGGCGTCGTATTGATCCGACCACAGCCAGGCCACGTCATCGTAAGGAGAGGCGAAGGCATCCAACATCGCACAGGCGGTGCTGATCGCCTGATTCTGCGCATAGGCCCAGGATTGCAGGCAAAGGCCCAGTGTCGGATGGCGTGCAACGTCACCGGCGGCAAAGATCGCCGGATGGCTGGTGCGCCCCTGACCGTCAACCACAATACCGGCGTCAATCTTCAACCCGGCGCCGTGCGCCAGCTCCAGATTCAACTCCACGCCGATCCCCACCACCACCAGATCAAACGGCTGAGGATCGCTGATGTCGCTGCCAATCCAGGCGCTGCCGTCGCGATCTTCCAGTTGAATGTCACCGCAGCCGCAATGCACCGTCACGCCCTGCTGCTGGTGCAGTTCGAGCAACGCCTGCGAGACGTCCGCGCCGACGCTGCGCATACACAGCGCGGGTTGACGTTCGAATACCGTGACCTCAGCCCCAATGCGCCGTGCCGAGGCAGCGATTTCCAGGCCGATCCAGCCACCACCGACGATGGCCAGCTTGCGACACCCCTGTAACGCCTGGCGCAGCCGGGCCGCATCGTCCCAGGAGCGTAACGTCATCACCCGTGGATGACTGGCCCAACGGGCATCCGGCAAACGTGGCCGCCCACCGGTGGCGATCAGCAGTTGATCAAACTGCAGTTGTCGGCCATCGCTAAGGCTGACAATTTGTTGTTGTGCATCAATGGCTTCGGCACGCAACGGGCGACACCAGTCGATGTTCAACCCGGCAACCACCTGCTCGCTGAACAGTCGGCTGAGCGGCGCATTGCCGTCCAGTAACGCCGCCTTGGAAAGCGGCGGACGTTCATAAAAGTCATAGGGCTCGTCACTGACCACCGTCAGCTTGCCGGTGTAGCCCCGGTCACGCAGCGTTTTCGCCGCCCAACCGCCGGCCTGACCGCCGCCGATAATCAGGATGCCCGCCGGTTGTGGCTGGCTCATAACGCCTCCGGCTTTTTATGCTGGCGGCGCGTGTCGTGGTCGATCCCCCCTTCCACCGCCCACTCGGTGAACGACACCAGTGAGTGTTCCAGCTCGCGGGGCTGCCAGTTTTCGGTCAGGTAATCATCGTTGGTGTAGTATTCAAACGCCCCACCGGTTGGGCTGTTGACGTACCAGAAATAGGCCGAAGAGATAGGGTGGCGCCCGGGGCCGATAAAGGTGCTCCAGTGCTCTTTGTTCATGGCGATACCACCGCCGATCACCTCATGGATGTCGCGTACGGTAAAGGCCACGTGATTCAGGCCACGTGGGCGATTAGGTAATTTCAGCAGGAACAGGTTGTGATGGCCGCCGCGAGCCTGAGTACGCAGGAATACCGCGCGGTCGATATAGCGATCCGAGACCTGGAACCCCAGCACGTCACAGTAGAAGCGCTCGGTCGCGGCCAGATCTTCGACGAAGAACACCACGTGGCCGATATTGATCGGCTGCGCCTGCGCATACACCGGACTTGGCTGATCGATGCGGCGCACGTCGCCCCACTGGTTGATCGGCGACACCGGTAAATCGACTTCACGCTGCCGGCTAACGCTAAAGCGCACCGTCATGCCGTTCGGATCAAGGCACTCCAGCTCTTCGCCCACCTGACGGAAGCCTGGCATCTGCGCCAACAAGGGCCGCAACGCCGCCAATTCGGCCGGGCTGCCAACGCCCCAAGTCATGCGGCGCAGCGTCGAGCCGCCCTCAAATGCCGCCGGTAATGCCTCGCTCTGCAATGGATGCAGCACCACGCGCGCCCCGCTCAGGGTAGTGAATTCACGCTGGGTTTCGCCCCAGTGCTGTTGCGCCGCCTGCAGGCCGAAGTCCTGCATGAACTTTTCGCAAGTTGGCAGATCTTCGACGCCAAATTCCAGTTTTTCGATTCCGATTACGCTCATTAATTGTGCCTCACGTTCTCGCTGAATGCGTTTTTCAGACATGACAAACCCGGGCCCCTGTTTGCCATGGGCCTTATCCCTGTCTGAGTCATTGGTAGGGGACGACTCTATTCGTCCCGATTAATGCAGGGGGCAGCCAGTCGCGCCCCTGGGAAATCAGTTAACCGGCGTTAGCCTGCGGCGGTGCACCCAGGAAGCCGGAGATTTTCACCGCGGCGTCCCGCACCTCCATGCGTAACCGCTCGCGATCCGCTTTCGGGATTTCATCGGACGGCACCATAATGCTGATCACTGCCTCAACCCGCTGCTCGCGGTTGAAGATCGGATAGACGATGGAAGAGATACCGTGGCGGAAAAACGACTCGCCGATCACATAGCCGCGCGCCTTGTCCTGCTGCACCATCTGCCACAGCGTTTCGCGATCCGCCGGTGTACCTGGGCCACTACCCGGCAGTTGTTCCTGCGGATACAGCAGCTCAAACTCTTCGCGGGTGGCACTGGTCAGCAGCATGCGGCCAAGCGAGGTTTGGTGCACCGGCAGGCGGGTGCCGACGCTGACCTGGTTGATTTGCGAACCGGCGGCGCTGACGCGGGCGATGTAGATCACGTCGCGCCCATCACGGATCGCCAGATGACTGCTGCATTGGCTGCGATCGCGCAGTTGTTCTATTACCGGCTGACCGGCCTGTGCCACGTCCAGCGAGGCGATATATTCAAAGCCGAGACGCAGCACCTTGATGCCCAGCGAGAAGGTGTTGGTGCGTGGGTTACGCTCGAGAAACCCCAGATGCTCCAGCGTCTGCACCACGCGATAGGCGGTAGCTTTTGGCATGTCGACCAGGCGATGCAATTGGGCAAAGGTCATTTCCTTGTGCTGCTCGCCAAACGCCAGCAACAGTTGCAATCCGCGATCCAATCCTGGGATCAGATATTTACACCCTTGGTCGTCTGCCATGTGCTGCTCCTGGCTAAAAGGTAGATTAGTTAAAGACGAAACCACCGTTGACCGGCAACAGTTGACCGGTCACGAAGTTCGCCAGCGGTGACAGCAGGTAGAGCACCGTCCCGTTGACGTCGTCAGGATGCTGAGCCCCGGCCAGTGCCCGGCCCTGCTCATACAGCTGATGACGCTCGGCGGGTACATATTCGGTGGCCTCCACCCGCGTCAGGCCCGGGGCAATGGCGTTAACGCAAATCCCCTGCGGGCCCAGCTCACGCGCCATCGAACGGGTCATCGAGATAATCGCCCCTTTGCTGGCCACATAGGCCATTAAGCGTGGCGCGCCCCACAGCGCGGTATCCGAAGCCACGTTAACGATCTTGGCATGCGGGTTTTGTGCCAGCAGCGGTACCGCCGCCTGACTCACCAGCCAGGTGCCACGCACGTTGACCTGCATTACTCGATCCCACAGATCGATATCGTATTCCATCATGGTTTTACCGCCCACGCCGGTGGCCAGGGCCGCGTTGTTCACCAACCCGTCAACTGCCCCACCTTCGGCTATGGAGTTAAACGCAGCGCTGATCGAGGCCGGATCGGCCAGATCGATCACCTGACTTTCAACCTGTGCCCCCTGCTCACGCAGGCTGGCTGCACCGTCCGCCAGTTCATCCGCCAGAATATCGCACATCACCACGCTGGCACCGGCGGCAGCAATGGCGGCAGCGAAACTACGTCCCAGCCCACGCGCCGCGCCGGTCACCACAATACGTTTCCCCGTCAGCAGGCCATTCACTGTGCCGCCTCCTGTTCACTGAGCCGCGCCAGCTGTTTTTGCGCTTCTTTTTGCATCATGCGGCGCAGGCGGGATAGTCCGACGTCATGTTGATACAGATATTCACGGCCACGCGCGTTCGGTGCCATGTTTTCCAGCACGATGCGATCCTGCTCCAGAACGTCCCAGTGCAGTGACTCCAGGCGGTTGCGGTACATAAAACGCCACATGTCACGCTGCCAGTCTTTCACCTGGCGGATACGCCAGAAGAACACCCGGCAGTGATCCTTGTCTTCCGGTACCACCATGCCGATGATCCAGAAGTGGCCGCCCGGCCCGAAACGTTTTTTGTATGGGATCGACAGACGCATCCAGTAGGCGCCGCTGCTGCCGAACTCTACCCAGTCAAAGTTAACGCCGATCTGGCCATTCTTCTTAAAGATGAAACCGCTGTCGGTCGGCTCCAGCGCCATATCCGCCTTGCGATCCCCTTCCGCCATTGAGTGTGAAGAGGAATGCAGGTAGGTGCCGTGCATCGGGTCCATCACGTTTTCCAAGGCGTACTGATAATTGCAGTCCCAACTGGCGGTGCACAGGAAGTTGCTGTAGGACGCTTCGTCCGCCAGTTCCGGCGGGAAGGTCAGCTCGGCCGGCTCTTCATCTGCAGTCACGCCGAAATAGAGGAACACCGCGCCGTAGGCTTCTTTGGCCGGATAGGAACGCAGGCATTTCTGCCCCACCAGCGGGCAACGATCGACCGCCGGTACGTCTTTAACCGTACCGTCACCGCCCACTTCCACGCCGTGATACCAGCAGGCGATGCGATCGCCCAGGTTCCAGCCCATGGAAAGCCGTGCCCCGCGGTGCGGGCAGCGATCTTCCAGCGCGTGGATCGCGCCTTCGCCATCACGCCACACTACAATTTGCTGTTCCAGACGCGTAATACCGACCGGGTTATTGCCAATTTCCCAACTGGCCAGCACCGGATACCACATGCCGCGCAGCCCCTGATCGAGATAATCCTGTAAGGCCTGTGCGGAGGATGTTGTGTTTGCTGTCATTGTCTTCTCCCGGGTGTGGATCAGAAACCGTTAACGTGCAGGAACTCGCGGAACGCCGTCTCATTCCACGGCTGGCCATTGCGATCAAACAGGCGGCGCTGATTTAGCGCACTGACGATCTGCTCCAGCTCTTCCGCGCCCTGATCGAAGATCTCTTCCAACGCCGCCACCAGCGCGGTCTCAAAACCGTCCGGCACCCGGGCACGGTTCTGCCAGATGACGTTTTGGAATTGACCGGGTTGATGGATCTGACCGTTGCCGCCTTCGCGCGCCGGGATCACCTGTTGGGTGTCCGGCAGCCAGGGATTGAAATCGGTGATGTGCTGCATGATTACTCCTCCGCAATAAAGGTGATTTGGATTTGATTGTCGATCACCCGGGTGGCATAGGTTTGCAGATCGCGACCGCCTGGCTCACGCAGGCACTGGCCGGTACGTACGTCGAACAATGCTTCGTGCAACGGACACTCGACCTTACCGTCATCAACAAACCCCTGGCTGAGCAAGGCATAGGCATGTGGGCAGACGTCTTCCAGCGCGTAATAGTTGCCGTCGATCAGATACACCCCGACTTCTTTCCCTTCCACGTTGGCGGAGAAAGGAAAATCTTCTTTCACCTGAGACACTTCACACACTTTCTTCCAGCTCATTGCTTCTGTCCTCTATCTGATTGTTTCATATATGAAACTCAGTTTCTTATTTAATACAGCCACTATAAGTATGGTGAAACTTTCGTCAAGAGAGCAAAGCGGCAATTGTTAATGGAAAGTTGTTTAAACATGACAAATGCGGGAAGGATCACGAAAAAATGCACCGAGATGAAAAGCCTATGAAACTTGTGCGTTGCATCACGAAATCATGGGTAAAAACACGTTGATCTGACTGGCTCAATGAGAGTAAAAGTTCTATCTCACTGACTAAAACGCCCTTTTAAATAACAATAAATTTACATTTAAACAGCTCAACCCCGCTTTTCAGCACTGTGAAATCAGCGGGTTAGTTTTCTGCTGCCTGAATTCTTTCATCGCCCGCTAAAGGAGCGCACATGGTGCAACAACGTCAACGCTGGTCCGGGGTCGTGGCCCTGCTGTTTCTGATCGTCATCGCCTATGCCGATCGGGTCAATATTGCCGTGATGCTGGTCAACCCCGACTTTCTGCAGCACTTTCAGCTCGGCGACAGTCGCGCACATCAGGGCATGCTGATGACGGTGTTTTTGCTCGGTTACGGGCTTTCCGCCATGCTGCTAACGCCGTTCCTGGAAACTCTGATGGGGTATCGCCGCGCGCTGACGCTGAGTATCGTGCTGTGGGCGTTGCTCACCGCCGCCTCGCCGCTGGCCGGTTCGGTGCTGCTGTTATTTGCCGTGCGCGCACTGTTGGGCATCAGTGAAGGGCCGTTATTTTCGCTGAAAACCATGTATATCGGCGATCACTTCGCCGCCGATGAGCGCGGCAAACCCAATGCGGTCAGCACCCTGGGCGTCTCGCTGGGGCTGGTGATTGGCTTTCCGCTGGTGAGTTTCCTGATGGCGCACTTCGGCTGGGCTATCTCCTTCTATCTGCTGGCGCTGATCAACCTGCTGCTGGGGCTGGCATTGGTACGGCTGTTTATCCATCCCGCCCCCCAGCCTTCGCGCACCCGCGACCCACGGCCGATAATGAGCCGCGTCTGGGAAACCTTCGCGCTGGCCTGGCGTACCCCGATGCTCGGCTGGATCATGCTGATCGAGATCGCCACCCTCAGCTACCTGTGGGGTTCCAGCTCCTGGCTGCCGGCTTACCTGACCGACGAGAAAGGCTTTTCCATCAAACAGATGGGCTGGATGGCCTCGCTGCCGTTTATTGTCAGCATCGGCTCAAAATACCTCGGTGGCGTGCTGCTCGATCGCATTCGCCCTTATCAGGCACCGCTGATTTTCGCCTTTGGCGGTGCGGCCACGGCACTGTGCATCTATGGCGTGATGCACAGCCACCAGCTCGGCTGGATTGCCTTTTTCCTGCTGGCGGCCAATGCCTGTTGGGGCGCTCAGGGTGCCGCGATCCCTACCCTGCTACAGCATTATGCGCAGCCGCAGGCCGTCGGCAGCGCCTATGGGCTGATTAACGGTATCGGCAATATGTTCTCGGCGTTTGTGCCGATGATTATGGGCATGGTGATGGCCAGCCAGGGTAAGGTGTCTTCGGGGTTTGCGGTGCTGATCGTGTCGCAGGGAGTGACACTGTTGGCGGGTACCGTACTGTTCAGCCGGATGCTGATGACGCGTGAGGCAAAGCGGGTATAAAACAAGAGGGGCGCATAATGCGCCCCTCTTCATACTAACGGAATGGGCTTAGCGCCCTTTCTTCTTACGTCCCGGCTGGGCAAAACGCTTGCGTGCAGCCGAGTTACCGCTGGGCTTTTCGGCGCTTTTTGGTGCGCTGGCGGCAGGCTTTTTCACTGCAGGTTTGGCTTTCTTGGTCGGTTTGGCTTCTGAAGATGAACCCTCGATCAATTTGAACAGTTCGACCAACTCATCGTCGGTTAAATCGCGCCATTCTCCCGGCGGCAACCCGGCCATGCCCACATTCATAATGCGGGTACGCTCCAGCTTGGTCACCTCATAGCCGAAATGCTCACACATACGGCGGATCTGACGGTTAAGTCCCTGTACCAGTACGATGCGAAACACAAAGGGCGCTTCTTTCTTCACCTTGCACTTTTTGGTCACCGTACCCAGCATCGGCACACCTGCCCCGAGGCCACGGATGAAATCGTCGGTCACCGGTTTGTTGACCGTGACCAGGTATTCTTTCTCGTGGTCGTTACCCGCCCGCAGGATTTTGTTCACCAGATCGCCGTGGTTGGTGAGGAAGATCAGGCCCTGTGAGTCTTTATCCAACCGCCCAATCGGGAAGATACGGGTGCTGTGGTTAACGAAATCGACAATGTTGTCTTTCTCGCCTTCTTCCGTGGTGCTGACGATACCGACGGGCTTGTTCAAGGCAATAAAGATCAGATTGTCTTCGTTGCGCGGTTCAATCAACTGACCGTTAACCTTGACGACGTCGCCTGGAAACACCTGATCGCCAAGCGTCACACGCTTGCCATTGATAAAAACATTGCCTTGTTCGATGTAACGATCGGCATCACGGCGCGAGCAGATACCGCTCTCGCTTATATATTTGTTAAGACGTGTGGATTGTTTGGTCAACATATTCTCTCCGTAAGCCCGGATTATAGACCTTCAAGGCAACAGATACAGGCATTTTCATAGTGCGGTAACGAACGGTGAATAGAGTGTTTTAGACTATATTTTCCATTCTAAATTCATCACCCGCTATACCCTATGGATTTCAAGTTGCAGCTAGGCGCCCAGCTCATTCATCCTCAGGAGCTTACTCAAGTAAGTGACTGAGGTGAATGAGTGCAGGTAACAACGCTGCAGCTTGAAAGACGACGGGTATATTTAGGCCTGTTTTTTTGCTGCCTGCAGATACAGCATCTCCAGGCCCAGGGTCGCCGCGGCCAGCGCGGTGATCTCGGACTGATCGTAGGCCGGTGCCACTTCCACCACGTCCATGCCAACGATGTTCAGTGACTGCATGCCGCGTACCAGTTTCAGCGCACGATCGGAGGTCAGGCCGCCGATCACCGGCGTGCCGGTGCCCGGTGCAAATGCCGGATCCAGGCAGTCGATATCGAAGGTCAGGTACACCGGCATATCGCCGACGATCTGTTTGATCTGGGTCAGCAGATCGTCCGCGCTACGATCGTTAACCTGCGCAGCGTCCAATACCGTGAAGCCGTTATCATGATCATATTCGGTACGAATGCCGATCTGCACCGAATGTTTTGGATCGATCAGACCTTCGTTCGGCGCATGGAAGAACATGGTGCCGTGGTCATATTGGCTGCCGTTCGCGTAGGTGTCGGTATGGGCATCGAAGTGCACCAGCGCCATTTTGCCGAAATGTTTGGCGTGTGCGCGCAGCAGCGGCAAGGTAACAAAGTGGTCACCGCCGAATGAGAGCATGCGCTTGCCGGCCGCCAGCAGTTTTTCTGCGTGCGCCTGCAGGTTGTCGCTCATGCTCTGAGCGTCACCAAAGTTGAACACAATGTCACCACAGTCGACCACGTTCAGACGATCGCGCAGGTCAAAGTTCCACGGCCAGCGGTTGCCTTCCCAGGCCAGGTTGGTGGAAACCTGACGGATCGCCGCGGGGCCATGACGGCCACCGGCACGGCCGGAGGTTGCCATATCAAATGGAATGCCGGTGATGACCCACTCTGCATCGCTGTCGTAAGGCATAAAGTTCAGCGGAAAGCGCAGGAAACCAAAGGCATTGGACACTAAAGAATTATCGGGCTGGTGGCCTAAGGTACTCATAGTAAACCCTCATATTTCAACGTTTCGCCTGTTGAAAAATCACACAGGCGCTGGCAAAAAAAAATCCCTCCCGCGTCGTTAGCCCGACGAGAAAGGGATCCATTCGAAATCTGTTTAGTACTGCTGATACGGCAGATTATCGCCGTATTTCGTTCCCGCTTCAAGAGCGCGCATCATCATCCCAGCAGCTCGTCGTCACCCAGTATAGACCCTGCATCCTTCAGCTATGTGATCGTTGCCGTTTGTCGTGACTAAATTTTGTGATTTGGCTCCCTTAACCTGGCCTATAAATTATATAAGTTTGTTACTCCAGTATTTAAGAAATAGGTGTTTATTAAATTAAAAAACCCCTAAAAAAGAAAAAATACTTTCACTAACGATTTCACCTTATATATTCAGCTAAAAAACAGGCTAACAAATAAAATGTTAACAATCATGCCAAGGCAGCACAAACGGATTATCAAACACCAGAGGATTTATTTGGCACTGCAAGCCATAACATTTTTATCATGTTTCCCATTGGGTTATCTGTGTTCTCAAATTGATTCAATGAATGATATTTCCCTGGAAATCATTCTTATCTATATCCCCGTATCTATGCTCCTGGTGGATTATCTTTACCAACGCTTCGAAAAATAATTACGTCGCTACTGTTTCACCAATACCGGCTGCTGGCTGTAACGCGCCGGGAATAAATGCTCGAGCTGTTTTATTTTCGGTTGATCGTTAATCATGATGTACATGGAATCAGGGTGATCGGTCAAAAAGTTCTGATGATAACTCTCTGCCGGGTAAAAATGCCCGTTGCCCTCGACGCGAGTCACCAGCGGCTGAGCATAACTGTGGCTGGCCTGTAACTGGGCAATGTAGGCGTTGGCAATCCGTTGTTGTGAGTCACTCTGCGGGAAAATCGCCGAGCGATACTGCGTGCCACTATCCGGTCCTTGTCGATTAAGCTCGGTAGGATTATGAGCCACCGAGAAAAAGATCTGCAACAAGGTGCCATAAGAAACCTGAGTCGGATCAAAAGTCACTTTCACCGATTCCGCATGGCCAGTATCACCCCCGCTAACCTGCTGGTAATCGGCGGTTTGCGCTGCACCACCGGTGTAACCTGAAACCGCGTTGGTCACGCCTTTCACATGCTGAAAGACCCCCTGCACACCCCAGAAACACCCGCCGGCAAAAATAGCGGTCTCACTGTGCGACCTCACTGCCGGTTCATCAACCGCAGGTGCCGGGATCACCACCGCGGTTTCCGCACCGCCAAATGACCATGCGCTCCCCTGCCAGAGCCCCACACCGACCAGCGCGACCACACCAGAGAAAGCATAAGACCGCAACCCCTTACCGAGCCTGTTTGAAAGTTTCATCGTATTCCCCACGGGATTAGCCGAAAGTGAAGGCGTAGGCAGCGACGCCCGCCTGTTCGAATTCAATGCTGAAGGTGTGTTCACCCGCACCATCGGTTTGTCGGATCAGTTGATAAAGGCGTTGATCGGTGACCACGCCGCGCCCATCCGGCGCGACATCAGCGCCATGCATTTCGCCAGGCGCCTGGCCATCCAACGTCACTTTGAAAGCCACCGGCTTACCCGCCGCTGTCGGGCCTAATACCAAATGCAAATCGCGAGCATGGAAGCGGTAGACGATGCGCCCTTTAGGGGCATTGAGCGTCACGTTTTCGCCACCGACGGTCCAGTTCCCCGCCAGCCCCCAATCATTGAGCGGTAAACTTGCAGGCACGCCGTAGCGGGCGACCCTATCCTGGGTAGCCTCGCCGGAGGCAAAGTTTTGTGCCCGCGCATAGCCCAGATAGGTTTCTGGCGAAATGCCAGCCTGATTACCGGCCGCCTGCTCAACGCCCTGCCCGGCGACCTGGCTGACGGCGGTGCTGATATTTTTAGCCCCGGCCTGACGCAGCAACGCCTGGATCACCCGCTCAGACTGCGCATAATCACCTTCGCCAAAATGCTGGTAACGGATATGCCCGTTGGCATCAATAAAATAGTGGGCAGGCCAATACTGATTGTTGAACGCACGCCAGATGCTGTAGTTGTTATCGATGGCGATCGGGTAATTGATCCCCAGCTTTTTAGCCTCTTGGGTGACGTTGCCAATGTCTCTCTCAAAGGCAAACTCCGGAGCATGCACGCCGATCACCACCAGCCCCTGATCGCGATATTTCTCTGCCCAGGCCTTCACATAAGGCAAAGTACGCAGGCAGTTGATACAGGAATAGGTCCAGAAATCCACCAGCACCACCTTGCCGCGCAGAGACTCAGCGGTCAGCGGCGGAGAGTTCAGCCATTGCACCGCCCCTGACAACGCCGGCATTTCACCAAAATCTTCCAGAACCGGCGTTGAATCGACAGCGGTTTGCACCGGCAGACGCGCTGGGGCAGCTGCTGGGGTGAACGTCTGCAACAAACGTTGTTCAATCCCGCCGGTGGAGGCCGCTGAAATGCGTGCCAGCACGCTGGTATCCAGACCGAGAGCAATCGCCACCACCCCAACCAGCATCGCACCGCCCAAGCCGCGACGGATCCATTCACCGGCACCCAGCGAACGTTTCATGGCGCTGAAGACCTTGCCGCCGATCAATAACGCCAAGGCCAGTGAGGTCGCCGCCCCGGCGGCATAGGCTAACAAAAGGAAAGTTGAACCGACATTCGCCCCCTGCAGCGCGGCGCCGGTCAGCACCAGACCGAGGATCGGCCCGGCGCAAGGTGCCCAAAGCAGCCCGGTAGCGACCCCCAGCAACAGCGAGGGGCCAACCTGGTGCTGCTTGTCTGCGGCAATCTTGTCAGACAGGCGATTGCCGGCCGAGACCAGTGGGTGCATCACACGTTCGGCAACCGCCGGGAACAGCAGTGTGACCCCAAATACCGCCATCAGCACCAGTGCCAGCCAACGACCGTATTGATTGGCGGCGACCACCCAACCACCACCAACGGCGGCCAGCGTGGCGAACAGTGCAAAGGTCAGCGCCATGCCCACCAGCAAGGGCAAACCGGAGCGTAAGAAAGGACGATCGGCGCGCGAAAAAATGAACGGCAGCACCGGCAGAATACACGGGCTGGCGATGGTCAGAATGCCGCCGAGATAAGCCAGTATCAGGATCAACATATCGCTCTCCCCATTAGGCTTTTTGCACTGCAAACTGCAGCGCCAGCCCGTTCATGCAGTAACGTAATCCGGTAGGTTGCGGACCGTCGTCAAACACGTGCCCCAGATGCCCGCCACAGCGGCGACAGTGCACCTCATCGCGCACCATGCCAAATGTTCGATCCTGCTGCTGTGCGACCGCCTGTTCAAGCGGCTGGTAAAAGCTTGGCCAACCGGTGTGGCTGTCAAATTTGGTATGAGAGGAAAACAGCGGTAGCTGGCAACCCGCGCAGGAAAACAGGCCGTCGCGATGTTCATCATTCAGCGGGCTGCTATAGGGCGCTTCTGTGCCCTGTTCCCGCAAAATATGATACTGCGCGGCGCTCAGTCGCTGATGCCACTGTTGATCAGTGTAGCTGACTTCAAATTGCCCAGAGGCCGCCGCAAGGGCTGCCTTTCTCGGCAAGAGTCCGAATGCGAGCGCTGCGGACAGGCCGCCGCCAGCCAGAATAAATCGCCGTCTGTTGATCATCATCGTCACCCCGGAAACCAATCCAACCGATAGTGACAAACTACAGAGAAAACCCTGTCCGAATCCTCACGGAGAGTTAACAAATTTGTGATAACTGATAGGGGGAAAAGAGGTATTGAGGGAATTGCGGGGAAAAACCATTAAAAAAGGCCGGACATCAGAGAGATGCCCGGCCTTTCAGAACTACTTACTCATCTTCTAAATAAGTATAACCGTATAAACCGGCTTCAAACTCTTCCAGGAACTGCGCCTGCAGTTCACTGTCCAGATCGGTTTCTTTCACCTGATCGCGGAATTTGGCCAGCAACGCGGTAGGATCCAGCTGCACGTATTCCAGCATGTCGGCAACGGTATCGCCTTCATCAGACAGTTCGCTTTCTACCGAGCCGTCAGGGAACACAAACACGTCAACCGAAGCGGTATCACCGAACAGGTTGTGCATGTTGCCCAGGATTTCCTGATAGGCACCCACCATAAAGAAGCCCAGCGCCGGCGGGTTTTCCGGATCGTACGGCGGCATTGGCATGGTGGTCGCTACGCCGTCACCGTCGATGTAGTGATCGATAGTGCCATCGGAGTCACAGGTGATGTCCAGCAGTACCGCGCGGCCTTCCGGCGGCTTATCCAGCCCTTCCAGCGGCAGCACCGGGAACAATTGATCGATCCCCCAGGCATCCGGCATCGATTGGAACAGCGAGAAGTTGACGTAGAACTTGTCCGCCATACGCTCTTGCAGTTCGTCAATGATCGGACGGTGTGCGCGGTTGCTCGGATCCAACTGCTGTTGGATCTTGTTGCAGATGTTCAGGTACAGCTGTTCAGCCCAGGCGCGCTTGGTCAAATCCAGCATGCCGTGAGCGTACTGGGTGTGAACGTCGTGCAGGTCCATCTGGCTGTCGTGCAGCCATTCGCGCAGTGAACGGCGGTTCTCCGGCTCGTTCAATTCCTGCCAGGTTTCCCACATGCTTTCCAACGCGCGCGGCGCGTCTTCTGCCGGAGGTAATGGTTCACTGAATTCGTTGCGCTCAACGCCGATCACGTTAGACACCAGCACCGTATGGTGTGCGGTAACCGCACGGCCGGATTCGGTGATCACCGTCGGGTGCGGCAAACCGTGTTCATTACAGGCGTCGCCGATACCCCAGATCACGTTGTTGGCGTATTCGTTCAGGCCATAGTTCACCGAACAATCGGACTGCGAACGGGTGCCTTCATAATCCACGCCCAGACCGCCGCCCACGTCGAAGCACTGGATGTTAACGCCCAGCTTGTGCAGTTCAACGTAGAAACGTGCAGATTCGCGCACGCCGGTGGCGATATCGCGAATGTTGGCCAGTTGCGAGCCCAGGTGGAAGTGCAGCAGTTGCAGGCTGTCGAGACGACCCGCTTCACGCAGGGTTTCCACCAGCTTCAGCACCTGAATGGCTGCCAGACCGAACTTGGACTTTTCGCCACCGCTCGACTGCCATTTGCCGGAACCTTGTGACGCCAGACGCGCACGCACACCGAGGCGCGGGACCACGTTCAGACGTTCGGCCTCTTCCAGCACCATGTTGATCTCGGACATCTTCTCGATCACCAGGTACACCTTGTGTCCCAGCTTTTCGCCGATCAACGCCAGGCGGATATATTCACGGTCTTTATAGCCGTTACACACGATCACCGAGCGGGTCATACCGGCGTGCGCCAGTACCGCCATCAGTTCAGCTTTGGAGCCGGCTTCCAGCCCCAGCGGTTCGCCGGAGTTGACCAGCGATTCGATCACGCGACGATGCTGGTTTACTTTGATTGGGTAAACCAGGAAATAGCCACCTTCGTAGCCGAACGACTCACGCGCGCGTTTGAACGCGGCATTGATCGAACGCAGGCGATGCTGCAGGATCTGCGGGAAGCAGAACAGTGCCGGTAAACGCAGACCGTCTTTTTGGCGTTGCTTCACCAAATCAGCCAGATCGACACGTGCCTGCGGGACGTCCGGATCCGGGCACACGCTGATATGGCCCAGTTCATTGACGTCATAATAATTGTTGCCCCAGTAGGCGACGTTATAAGTGCGCAGCATTTTGCTGGCATCACGGTCATTCATGGCAACCTCCTGCATGGAGCGCAAAGATTTAGATTCGCCCGTTGCTGACGGACGGTGAATCAAAAGATCATCAGACATTACTCGCCTCACATCCCGTGCTGACGATACAGTCAGCCACTATCGCAGCTACAACCCGCGAGAACAACCCAACAAACCGCCCTTGCGGCAGCGAATAAAACTGCCGTTCGCGGTCAGCGATCGGTTTATTACTCATATAATTGTAAGACACCCTGTTCAAACCTCGTGAATCGGGTCAAGAAACATCCCACAGGAAGGCTGCAGGCTACCCTTGTTCAGTTCTTCAGACGACCGTTAACCGGCCCGAGGATCCTGAGTAGCGCCCAGGTGTTTATCACACCTGAAAGGTGGTGTAGAGACAAGACGGGAGATAGCAGAAGAATATGCGCCAGAACGGCACTGCTGTTGAGAACCAACAACCGGTAGACAACGGATCATTAATCCAACCACCTCCACGCACGCCGTCCTCAATGAACGACTGAGCCTCTATTAATAGTGTAAGAACGTGACCGTTCTATGAAGCGGCGACACCAAAGGTCGGCGTCTGCGGCTGAGTATCCGGCCACTCACGGAGGCGTCACAGAAATTTACAACTTCTTGCCCCACGCTGTGCACCAAATGAGCCGCGCGCGCAGTTTATACCGATAACACGGGGAAAATGCAAAATGAAAATTTGCCGGAAACTGTTTCAAGCGATGAAAATGGCGTCGGCGGCTTTGCGCAAAAGAGCGAAATGGCAAAAAAATACTGGCAATCCGGCTAAGGCCTGACCTAAAATAGACGTCCAGATGTTAATCCATCTATACTGATTAACAGAGAAACTGCTTAACGGCTTTGCCTGAGGGGCGTTGCAGGATGCATCTCGCGCCATCAGCGGAAGACCCTTCGCTTTGATGCCGGATCTCCAGCGCTGTGCAGTAATTTCTAACCCGTCTTATGCAAGGTACAGAATACAATGGCTAAACACCTTTTCACGTCCGAATCCGTCTCCGAAGGGCATCCTGACAAAATCGCTGACCAGATCTCCGATGCCGTTCTCGACGCCATCCTGGAACAGGATCCTAAAGCACGCGTAGCTTGTGAAACCTACGTGAAAACCGGCATGGTACTGGTCGGCGGTGAAATCACCACCAGCGCCTGGGTAGATATCGAAGAAATCACCCGTAAAACCGTGCGCGAAATCGGTTATGTGCACTCGGATATGGGTTTTGACGCCAACTCTTGTGCCGTACTGAGCGCCATCGGTAAACAATCCCCGGATATCAATCAGGGTGTTGACCGTACCGATCCGCTGGAACAGGGTGCCGGCGACCAGGGCCTGATGTTTGGCTATGCCACCAACGAAACCGAAGTGCTGATGCCTGCACCGGTGACCTACGCCCACCGTCTGGTGCAGCGCCAGGCCGAAGTGCGTAAGAACGGCACTCTGCCGTGGTTGCGTCCGGATGCGAAAAGCCAGGTTACTTTCCAGTATGACGACGGAAAAATCGTCGGCATCGACGCGGTGGTACTATCCACCCAGCACTCCGAAGATATTTCGCTGAAAGACCTGCAAGAAGCGGTGATGGAAGAGATCATCAAGCCGGTTCTGCCTACCGAGTGGTTGAGCGCCAGCACCAAATACCACATCAACCCAACCGGCCGTTTTGTTATCGGTGGCCCAATGGGCGACTGCGGTCTGACCGGGCGTAAAATCATCGTTGATACCTACGGCGGCATGGCTCGTCACGGCGGCGGTGCATTCTCCGGTAAGGATCCGTCCAAGGTTGACCGTTCAGCAGCCTACGCGGCGCGCTACGTAGCGAAAAACATCGTTGCTGCCGGTCTGGCTGACCGCTGTGAGATCCAGGTTTCCTACGCTATCGGCGTGGCAGAACCGACCTCAATCATGGTGGAAACCTTCGGTACCGAGAAAATCCCTACCGAACAACTGACGCTGCTGGTGCGCGAGTTCTTCGATCTGCGCCCATACGGCCTGATCCAGATGATGGACCTGCTGCAGCCGATCTACCGCGAAACTGCCGCCTACGGCCACTTCGGCCGTGAGCACTTCCCTTGGGAAGCGACCGACAAAGCAGCCCTGCTGCGCGATGCTGCCGGCCTGAAATAAGCCCGCGTATCGAGTGTGAAAACGGCGAGCCTGGTGCTCGCCGTTTTTGTTTTTATTGGATGGGTGCTCATGGATCAACGCACAAACAACCAACAGGCGGGAGCAATGCCCCCGCCGTTGGGTTGCCTTACCCTTGGGATTCGTAAGCCAGAATGGCGGCAACTTCCGTGTCGCCCAGCTTGTGATGCGCAATTCACACAGCGAACCGCGGGTGATCCACATAAGCGCGATAAGCGTCATGCTGATAATCATCAGCCTGAGAACGATCCGTCCCTGCTGCATTTTTGACCTCCTTTTCCTTGCCTCTCGGCAGGTAAGAAGCTAACCTAACGTTCTCTGGCGTTAGAGTTGGCCTCGGGTTGATGTATATCGACACGGGGCTTTTCTCTTTCTATCCCTTGCGTATGCTCAGGACGAAAGATCCAGAGCACCCGCGCGCAGTATATTCATCTCCCTCTGGTTTCAGCGGCCCTTTCCTCGTTAAATTCCGTTTCTGCGCAACCTTACGCAAAGCGTTGCAACACCCTGAACAAAGGCCCAGCAATGCTGAGCCTTTGAGGGCAGAAATGGGCGTTGCGATGTCGGTTACGAGGTTTGCTTACGCAGCAGGTAAACGAAATACGGTGCGCCGATAAAGGTCGCCAGCAGCCCGGCGGGAATTTGGTACGGGAACATCACCATGCGTCCACACCAGTCGGCAAACACCATCAGCAACCCGCCCAACAGTGCGGCAATCACCATCTGCGGTAACGCGCGGCGGAAGCCCAACATACGCGCCATGTGCGGTGCCATCAGACCAATAAAGCTCAGCGGCCCCACGGTCAGCGTTGCCATGGCGGTCAGCGTGGCGGCCAGCAGCAGAATGCTCAAGCGCACCGGCGTCAGGGCGATGCCCACCGAACGGGCAGTGGCACTGCCGAGCGGCAGGATACTGAGCCAACGCCGACACAGCGGTGCCAGCACAATCAGCACTGCCGCAATGATCGCCGTTCGCACCGCCTGTTCCGGCGTCACCGAATAGGTAGAGCCGGAAATCCAGGTCAGCAGCCCACCGGTGCGCGGATCGCCGCTGGCCAACAGCAGGAAAATAGTGGTGGTAAACGCCGTGCTGAGCGCAATACCGGCCAGCAGCATGCGCTCGGTGGAGAAACCTCCGCGCCCGGCAGCAACCATGATGATCAACAGGGTACCGGCAGCGCCCAAACTTCCGGCCGGCAGCAACCAGACAAAGGCATCCCCCGGGACTATCAGCAGCATCATCACCACGCCGAAGGCGGCCCCAGAGCTGATGCCCAACACTTCCGGGCTGGCCATTGGGTTACCAGTCAACTTTTGAATCAAGGTTCCGGCCACCGCCAGCATCATGCCCGCTGCCAATGCCGACAACACTCGCGGCCAGCGCCACGGCATCAGTGACTCCAGCTCAGCACCCTGGCTCCAATGCCAACCGGCAGCGTTTTGCCCAAACATCAGTGCCACAGTCAAACCAGCGAATAACACAGCCCCCGCCAGTGCGACCCACACCAGCAGATGACCACGTTCAGCCGGCACCTTATCGCCCAGATTCATTGGCGGTGGCGTAGAGGCACTGCGCAGCCGCGGCAACAGCCACAGCAGCAACGGTGCACCAAACAGCGCGGTGGCCGCACCGGTCGGGACTTCACGCCATACCTGCGTCAGCCAGATCATCACTTGATCGGTTAGCCACAACAGCAACGCCCCCAGCAACGGGGCCAACATCATGCGGTGCGCCAACCGACGTGCGCCCAACATTTTCGCCATCAGGGGGGCAAACAGGCCGATAAAACCAATTACGCCAACGGCATTCACCAGCATGGCACTGAAGATAATCGCCAGCGCCAATGCGCAGAAACGCGCCATCGACAGGCCCAGCCCCAAATTACGCGCTACGCCGTCATCCAGACCCAGCAGCGTCAGTGGGCGAAGCAGCAACACCGCCAACAGCCCGGCTACCAGCAGGCGCGGCAGGATAAACTGCACCGTGCTCCAGTCTTGCTGGTTCAGTGCGCCAGTACTCCACAGGAACACGCCCTGCAACTGATCGTAATTAAACAACGCCAGCAGGCTGTTGACCGCTCCGCAATAAAGCCCCAGCACCAACCCAGCCAGGATCAGCGTCACCGGTGACATGCGTTTGCCCCAGGCCACGCCGAACACCAGCCCACCGACCACTACCGCCCCCACCATGGCGGCCAACTGGCGGGTCAGTTCACCGCCCGGCAACATCCATAACGTGACGATAGTCAGCCCGAGCTGTGCCCCGGCAGAAACCCCAAGCGTCGCCGGCTCCGCCAGCGGATTGCGTAATACCTGCTGGAACAGCACGCCAACCAGTCCCAACCCGGCACCGGCCAACAAGGAGACCGACAGCCTTGGCAGCAGGCTGTAATGGAACAGCATTTGGCGTACATCGTCGATATTCGGCGTAGTCAACGCCTGCCCCCACAATGCCCACGGCAGCTGTTGCAGCAGGTTGTAGATCGTCAGGCCACCCGCTGCCGCCAACAGCAGCAGTACCAGGGTCAGCGGGAATGCACGGATGCGCGCGCTCATGAATAACTCTCCTGCGCCTGCTCCAGCAGATGACAAAATCGCATCGAAGACAGCGTCGCCCCGTAGAACCACACCGCCGGCACCTGGCGCAATTGATTCTGCCGGACGAACGGCAATGCCTGCCATAGTGGCGTGGAACTGACCTTTTTCAACATTTCTTGATTACCGTGGTCGAGATAAATCGCCCGCGCGCTTTTCACCGCCGTCAGACGCTCTATGCCGACCACCGCCGTGCCCCAAAAGTTGGTTTCCCCTTCCCAGGCATTGATGATTCCTAGCTGATCCATCACTTCCTGGAACAGGCTTTTCTGGCCAATAACCAGCGCATGGCGAGTGTCGATCAGTGAAAACATCAGTAGCGGTTGCCGGGTATAGGAATGCAGGCGCTGACGCGCATCCTGAATAAAGCGATCAAACTGTGCCAGATGCTGCACTGCACGGGTTTCCAGCCCCAGCCGCTGGGCCAGGGCTTGCAGTGATTGTTTTGCCACGGTCAATGGCTTGCCGCTGCCGTCGTTGAAGCTAAAACTCATGCTGGGGGCAATCGGTGCCAACTTTTGCGGCGTCGGGCCATAGCCCTTCGATAGCAACATCAGCGAGGGCTGAAGCTGCTGCAATAGCTCAAGGTTAGGCTCGGTGCGCTGGCCGACGTCAATCACTGACGCGGGCAACTTTGGCTCTTCCACCCACAGGTTGTAATTATGGATATCAGCAATCGCTAACGGCGTAACTCCCAGCGCCAGCAGCAGCTCAATCGGCAACCACTCCAGCGCCACGATACGCGAAAGGTCCGGCGGGGTTGTTGAAGCTTGTCCCGGCAGGGAAAACAGCAGGGGCGATAACACCATGGCCGCCAACAGGCGACGGCGTACGGCATCATGATGAAAATCAGCAGAATCAGACATCAGTAGACAAAACTCACCGGCGCACCGCCGCTTGGATGTGGCAGCGTTCCCATAGGAATACCGTAAATTTGCTCCAGCACCTCGCCCTGCATCAGTTCCAGTGGGCTGCCCTGTGCAATCATTTCGCCGCCGCGCAACGCCACCAGATGGTCGCAGTAGCGCGCCGCCATATTGATGTCGTGCAGCACGGCAATCACCGTCAGGCCGCGTTGATGGCTAAGTTGCTGGATCAACGCCAGCACCTCAACCTGATGGGCGATATCCAGCGCCGAAGTGGGTTCGTCCAACAGCAGACAGCGGCTGTCCTGCGCCACCATCATCGCCAGCCAGGCGCGTTGACGTTCACCACCGGACAAACTGTCCACCAGGCGGTTGGCGAAGGGCTTCAGGCCCACCAGCGCAATCGCCTCTTCCACCTGCTGGCGATCGTTAACGCCAAAACGGCCCAATGCACCGTGCCACGGGTAGCGGCCAATCGCCACCAGTTCGCGCACCGTCATGCCTTCTGCGGCCGGCAGTTGCTGGGGCAGATAGGCAACCTGGCGCGCAAAGGCTTTGCTGTCCCACTGGCTCAGCGGCTGCTGGTTGAGTAGCGCGCTGCCGGTGGTAGGGTTTTGATGGCGGCCCAGGATTTTTAGCAGCGTGGATTTGCCGGAACCGTTATGGCCGATCAGCCCACAGACTTTGCCGACAGGAAAGGTCAGCGACAGGGGCTGCAGCAGGACACGGCCTGGAACGGCAAAGCTGGCGTTGTTCAGGGTAAAGGTGGCGTCGTGATTGAGGTGTTTATCCGGCATAGGTCCTACTTTGTCCGGGGCGACATGACGCCGCCCCGGTTATCCGATTAGAAGCGGAAGGTTGCGGTGGCGACCACCTGGCGTTCTGCGCCCCAATAGCAGGCATAGTCACGATAGCAGCTTGAAACATATGTTTTATCAAACAGGTTGTTGATATTCACCCCCACGGACGAACCCGGTAGGCCAAAGCGCGCCAGATCGTACTTAATCGTCGCATCTACCAAAGTGTAATCCGGCACTTTAAAGGTGCTGTTGTCACCATTGAAGCTAGAGCTGGAGCCAACATAACGTACGCCGGAACCCAACGTCAGGCCACTGATGGCGCTTTCATGGAAGGTATAGTCCGCCCACAGTGAGGCCAGATGCTTGGGAATTTCCGGTGTCGGCTTACCCTGAAAATTGGTGTCTTCTGTATACTTGGCGTCCGTGTAGGTATAAGAAGCGATCAGATTAACGTTAGCATTCAACGCCGCTTTAGCTTCCAGTTCTACGCCGCGTGAACGAATCTCTCCGCTTTGCGTGCTGAATAAAATGTTGTTCGGATCGGTCGTCAGATTGTTATTCTTGGTCAACTGGTACAAGGCGGCGGTCAGTACGATAGGACGATCCTTCGGTACATATTTCACACCTGCTTCATACTGTTTGCCGATCGAAGGTTTAAAGGTACTGCCACCGGCGGTTGTGCCCAAATTCGGTTCGAACGATTGGCTATAGCTGAAGTAAGGAGTGATACCATTTTCAAACAGATAGTTCAGACCACCACGCCACGTAAATTGCCCGTCAGTCTGTTCATCTGTGGTTCCCGCATTGCGATTATAGGCCGAAGTCTTCGCCCAGTCGTAACGACCGCCCAGCGTCAGTACCCATTGATTCCACTCGCCCTGCTCCTGAACATACAGACCGGTCTGTTCCTGACGGTTCAGATAGTTATAAGGGAAAGTAATGGCGTAACCGTCGTTGCCATACTGCGGATTGGTCATGCTCAGGCCATCTGCAGTGCCGAAACCGGAGTTGATATCATTACGCATGCGCATGTAATCCACGCCGAACAACAACGTGTGATCGATATCGCCGGTTTTCAGCTTGGCCTGTGCCTGCGTGTCCACCGAGAAGCTGTTCAGATGCTCTTTTGACTGAACATAGGCACGATTTATGGTGGTTGGCGTTGCCGCAGAAACGCCGCTGCCATATATGCTCTTCAGATCGGTTTCCAACTGCATATAACGCAGGTTCTGGCGCACCGCCCAGGTATCGTTGAATGCATGTTCGAAGCTATAACCGATCATCCGTTGTTTACGGGAAGTATAATTACTGGCTTCACCCTCATTGAAATCAGTCGGCAACTTGCTGCCGTCCGGCAGGGGGATCAGGGTGCCTTGCTTCGGCAACCAGCCGTAATAGCCGGTGTAAGGATCATTTTGGATATTGGCCAACAGCGTAAAGTTGGTCTTGTCATCAGGACGCCAACTGAAGGACGGCGCAATTGCATAACGCTTCTCTTTAGCCATATTCTGCTGAGCGTCACTGTCTTTCGCCAGACCGGTCAACCGGTAGGAATAGACGCCGTTGTCATCTAGTGCATCACTGAAGTCAAACCCAGTCTGAAACAGGTTGTCCGTACCCATTTTAAACTGTATTTCGTGCAGCGGTTCTGTAGTCGGCCGCTTGCTGACCATTGCCACCAGACCACCCGGGCTGCTTTTGCCGTACAGCACCGACACTGGGCCACGCAGCAGTTCCGCTCGCTCAAGGAAGTAAGGATCAATCGAGGCTTCGCTATAGTTGTCACCCTGCAGGCGCAGACCATCCAGATACTGGTTGGTATTCACTGCCGGGAAGCCGCGAATAGCCACCGAATCATAAGTGTTCGAGCTACCGCGGCTGGCGTACACGCCTGGAGAATATGCCAGCGCACTTTTCACCGTCTCCGGCTGGCGCATATCCATCTCTTCACGCGTGACCACGGACACCGACTGAGGCGTTTTTACCAACGGGGTATCTGTTTTGGTGCCGGTGGCGCTGTGCTTGGCCACATAGGTGCCGACCGGCCCCCAGGCGCTTTCCTGCTGTGATTGGCTGCTGCCCACCACGGTAATAGTCTCTTCCTTGGCTGCGGCGGAGAATGCCGGCGTTGCCAGCGTGCCAAGTGCGGCAGCGATAGTCATCGCCACCCCACTGACGTGAATGCGGCCCTGCTTGGCCGCAGAAGATGAAAGACGCTTGGTCGGCATAGGTGGTTTCTCTGGTAAATTATTTAATGACGAATGAAAACGATAATAATTATTATAAGCGACGCATTTTATGCAGAAGCCAAATTAAACTGCAAGTTCATTTCGGCATCAGAACCAGAAGGGACGGGGGGTTGATACACGGATTAACAGAGTGGGAATAGACTGAGCGGTTAAAGATAAAAAGCCCGCAACAGAATGTGGCGGGCCAGACAACACAATGCGTTTATTTCCTATAGCCCGTTAACATCAGCAATGGTGGTGTTTTGCTCTCGGCAGAATCGATACTAAATGCCCGACCGCTGTCATTAGCATCTACTGCGAAAGTGATTTCGGTTTGCTGATTTCTAATGGCCTGCCGTACCAATGCATCGACATTGATGTAACGATATTGCCGGATGTGGTCCAGATACAATGCGGTTTCCGAACCTGCAGAGCAGGCAGGACGTGATTTCCAACTCAGATTTTCAGCCAGCCAGTCATTACTGCACTGATAAAAATAGATCATACCAGCGGTGGTATCGGTGACATTACCGGCTACCGTACGCAGGCGATAAACCATCTCTTTGTCAGTATCAATATCCTTATCTGCCGGCCACTCTGGTAGCGCAAATTTGATATACGCCATCTTATGGCGGCTAGGATCTTTCTTGTCGTTGCGCACCAGCAACTCGGCGGGATGTTCATCCTGGCTGCCATCAGCGGCAGCTATACCCTCTGCTACCGGCGCTGAGTAGCTATAGGCAACATTGGTACTGCAATCCATTGGATTGTTCATGCATTGATCGGTCATGAAAGTCGCGGCCTGATCGGTCCAGCCATTCATAAAATCACCGTGTGCCGTGTAGATTGAGCCCCATTTCTCCACCAGCTTACCGCCCTCCATCACCGGATCCAGCGACAGTTGCGCCTTGCTAAGATCCACCGGCGTATCGCGATTCATCTCATAAGCAACGTTCATATTAATCGTTGGGATTTTCACCGGATAAGCCGCCGGACAAGCATCGTTCACGGCATACACAGCATTTTTCAGCGTTTTGTTGGGCTTGAGATTTTTACCATCCCAGCAATTTGGGAAGGCCAGAGCAATATTGAATTGCACTTTGCCCGGCGCATACGGCGTACAGTTTTTAAACGGCACAGAAGAGTACCCTTGCCCCTGACAAAAATAGTTCACCACACCAGGCGTGGGTTTAGTACCTTGATGGTCGCCCACCAACAACTCCAGCCCATGCGGAAACGGCTGCAGCGGAAATTGCTGTACATTATTCGCCTGATAATAGGTTTTCTGATAGGCCGGGCGCACCACAGTACCGTTTTCCAAACGCAATGAAGGCACCCAGTACGCAGAATGGTCAGCCAGGTTATTACAGGTGGTTTCCGGGTTAGCCAACAAGCTATCGGAGGTAGAGTCAGCGTCGGTTTCCGTGCTGCCAAAGAAATCATGCCACATCGCCATACCGGCTTTGCCTGGCATCATAATGGCGTCGTCGGCCAAGGTGTGACTGTACCGACATTGCACATCGGCCTGCGGCCCACTAGGTTGTACGGCGAAAGCGCTGAGTGGTAAACCTGCAGCCAGGCTTACCGCTATTGCTGAGCAAGAAGCTAAGTATCGCATTATTTATTCCTTTTAATTCCTATTGCGAGAAGACATCAAAACGGGTTGAAAATAATTCCAGCGTCCGTTTCATCGTCATCAATGCTAATCAGGAATAAAAAATGCCAACACCGTTATGCGGTGTATGAAAAAGGGCACAACAAAAGTTGTGCCCTTGGGAGAAACCTTAGTTAGGTTTACTTGCCGAACATGTCCTTGATCCAACCGGCGACGCCGTCAGCATCCTTCTGCTCACCCGCAGCCTGTTGCTGCTGCTGTTGCTGAGCTGTCTGGCTTGCCTGACACAGACCTTGCGGATTGTCGGTCCACACCGGGATGGTGCGCCCACCACCGCCACAGACAAAGTTACCGCCAGAGTCGATAGCGATCTGGTTTATCCCCTCCGGTGGCTGCAACATCAGCGGCAGCGGCGTCTGGTTTTCCAGATAGCGGCGATACAGGGTCAGCGCCCCGTTGGCACCGGTCAGCTTGGCCGGGCCGTTGTTATCACGACCAACCCAGGCGATAGCCACTTCTTTACCGTCGATGCCGGCAAACCAGCTGTCGCGCAGATCGTTGGTGGTCCCGGTTTTCGCCGCCAGGTTGTAGTTGGGGAATTTCACCGACAGCGAACGGGAGGTCCCGCGTGCTACGCCCTGCTGCATCGCGTACAGCGTCAGGTAGGCGGCCTGCGCCGGTACCACGCGTTCCGCCTGTGGGAAGCTCTGATACAGCACCGAACCGTCTTCGGCGATCACTGAACGTACCGCTGACAACGTCGCACGGTTACCGCCACCGGCGATAGTCTGGTATTCCTGCGCCACTTCCATCGGCGTCAGGCCAATCGCGCCGAGCAGCATAGAAGGGACCGGATTGATTTCCGCTTTCGGGATGCCCAGGCGTTGCAGTGTGGCACTGATTTGGTCCAGCCCCACCGCCATGCCCAGGTTCACCGTAGGAACGTTGAGCGAGAAGGCCAGTCCGTCCACCAACATCACCTGCCCGCGGAACTTGCGGTCATAGTTGTTTGGCTGCCAGACGGTGCCGTTTTGCAGTTTCAGCGTTAATGGCTGGTCTGCCAGCCAGGTATTCAGGCGGTATTTATCCGGCTCGGACAGCGCAGTCAGATAGGTTGGCGGCTTGGCCAATGAACCGACCAAACGGCGCGCCTGCATCGCCCGGTTAAACCCGGCAAATTGCGGATTGGCACCGCCAACCATGGCGCGGACTTCACCGCTGAAGCGATCGACAATCACCATCGCCGCTTCCAGATCCTGAACGTGGCGAGCCGCCTTCAGTGCCGGAATGCCGTCTTCGACCGCTTTTTCCGCGGCGTCCTGCGAAACCGGATCCAGCGTGGTGAAGATTTTCACCCCGGACAGGTCGTTAACCTTGTCGCCCAGTTTGGCTTGCAGTTCCTGACGCACCATCTGCATAAACGCCGGCTGCGGGGTGATCACCCCACCTTTCGGCTGCACGCCCAGCGGTCGTGCGCTGAGCATGTCATACAGTTCGGCATCGATAACACCCTGGTTCTGCAACAGTTTCAGCACCAGATTGCGGCGTTCCAGCGCCAGTTTCGGGTTACGCCAAGGGTTATACAGCGACGCCCCTTTGACCATGCCCACCAGCAACGCCTGCTGATCCAGACTCAATTCATCTACCGGGCGGCCGAAGTAATACAGGCTGGCCAGCGGGAAACCACGGATCTGATCGTTGCCGCTCTGGCCGAGATACACCTCGTTCAGGTACAGCTCAAGGATGCGATCCTTGCTGTAACGGTAATCGACCAGCAACGCCATGTAGGCTTCGTTGGCCTTACGCCACAGCGAGCGTTCATTGGTCAGGAACAGGTTTTTCACCAACTGCTGCGTCAGGGTACTGCCGCCCTGTACCGCACGGCCGGCGGTCAGGTTAGCCAGCACCGCACGGCCGATGGAATAGGGGCTGATACCGTCATGTTCATAGAAGTGACGGTCTTCGGTGGCGATCAGCGTATCCACCAGCAGGTCCGGGAAACCGGCGCGCGGCACGAACAGGCGCTGTTCGCCATTCGGTGATTGCAACATGGTGATCAGGCGCGGATCGAGGCGGAAGAAGCCGAAACTGCGCTGGTTCTCCATGTTCTCGATTTTCGCCAGACGGTTGTTCTGGAAATCCAGACGGGCGTGGATCTGCCCTTCTTTACCGTCCGGGAAATCAAACGGACGGCGCAGCATCTCAATGCTGTTGGCCTGCACGGTAAATTCGCCCGGGCGCGTCATGCGGCTGACCTGACGGTATTGCATGCCCTCCAGCAGATCGACCATTTCCTTTTTGCTGTACGGCATGCCCGGTTCCAGGTTGACCATCCGGCCATACACTGCCGCCGGCAACTGCCAGACCTTGCCGTCAATGCGGCTGCGGATCTGCGAATCCAGGTACACGCCGTAGATCGCCAACAGGACGGCAACCACCAGGATCAATTTGATCAGCAGGCCGAGCCAGCGGCGTTTTTTACGCGGCGGAGTCGCTTTTACCTTACGTGGCATGCGTTCTTCCTCGTATTCATCATCATCATCGTCATCCTGGTACTCGTCTTCTTCGTAATCATCGTAATCGTCATCTCGACGACGGCGCGGCGGCTTGCGCGACGCGGTGCGTGTTGGTTGTTTCCCTTTGCGCCCGATGGGCTCGCGGTCATCCCCAGCCATTGCTGTTGTTCTCCAGACTTGGCGGCACTGCCGGCCATTATAAGTCGCTTAATCTGTCGCGCCGTCAGGCCGCTGAACAGAAGAAACATCTGAATTCGTTTACTGATATTTTTTCGTGCGCCGCGTGGGGGCGGTATTCGCCGGATCGTCCGGCCACACGTGCTTCGGGTAGCGCCCTTTCATCTCTTTTTGCACTTCCCGGTAAGCCCCCTGCCAGAACGCCGCCAGATCGCCGGTGATTTGCAACGGCCGGTGCGCCGGTGAGAGTAACTCAAGCACCACCGGGATGCGACCTTCGGCCAGCATCGGGCTGCGCTGTTCACCGAACACTTCCTGTAAACGCACCGCCAGCGCCGGCGGTTTGCCGGCATCATAGCGAATCGGCAACCGGCTGCCGGTCGGCACAGTGTAATGAGTGGGTAGCGCATTATCCAGCCGCTGCTTTTGCTGCCAGTTCAACAACCGCGCCAGGGCCTCGGCGATATTCACCTGTTTCAACCCACGCATGTCACGCACGCCACTCAGCGACGGCAACAGCCACTGCTCCAGCGAGGCCAGTAACGAGTCATCGTCGACCGGTGGCCAGTCAGCCTCCGGCAGCCAGTTCTGTGCGCACTGCAAACGCAGGCGCAACTGTTCGGCGGCGGTATCCCAGTTAAGCACCGCCACACCCTGGGCACGCACCCAGTTAAGCAGCGCCTGTTGCAGCTCTTCGGCCCCCGGCTTGGCCAGCGGCTGGGCACGCAGCGTCAAACGACCAATCTGTTGGCGCTTCCAGGCGCGCAGCGTGCCTTTTTCTTCATCCCATTCCACCGCGGTTTGCTGGGAAACGATCGCCGGCAACTGCGCTGCCAGCATATCAATCTCCACCGGCAGCGCCAGCAGGATGCGGGCATCGGGACTGTTATGCCCCTGCAGCAGGCTGGGGACGATCAGCCAGGGCGCACGCGATAACGCCTCATCCTGATTCATCGCCGCACCCATGCCGTTAGCCAGCAGGTAACGGCCATCCTGACCACGCCGTTGGGCAATACGGTCAGTAAACGCCAACGCCAGCAGGCGCGGTGCCATCTCAACGTCAACCTGCCCGCTTTTCACCTGCAGACGGCGGGCAAGCTGAGTCGCCCGGCGTTGCCAGTTCGGCTGTGGGCGACTCAGCCAGTAGCCGATATCCATTTGTCCGCTGCGCGGTGGCTCTTCCAGTAACGCCGCCAGTGCGGCAGCCGTCGCCAGCCCATCAGCCCCGCGCTCTGCGCCGTGGGTCAGCATCGCTGCCAGCCGTGGCTCACAGCCCAATTTGGCCATCTGCCGACCGCGCGAGGTGAGTTTATCGCCGTCATCGGTGGCACCCAGCCGTTGCAACAGTCGCCGGGCTGCCGCCAACGCCGTTTCCGGTGGCCGATCGAGCCAGGTCAGTTGCCCGACGTCGTGGCAGCCCCATTGCAGCAACTCCAGCCAGAAACCGGCGAGGTCACTTTGCAGAATTTCCGGTTCGGCGTGCTCTGCCGCCCGTTCCGCCTGCTCTTTGGCAAACAGATGCCAGCAGATACCCGGCTCCAGACGCCCGGCACGACCGGCGCGCTGGATCATTGACGCCTGGCTGATACGTTGTGTCACCAGCCGCGTCAAACCATTACGCACGTCATAACGCGCCACCCGCTCCAGGCCGCTGTCGACCACCAACCGGATGCCTTCGATGGTCAGACTGGTTTCGGCGATGTTAGTCGCCAGTACCACTTTACGCCGCCCGGCCGGGGCCGGTTGAATCGCTTTCTGCTGCTGCGCCAACGGCAAGGCACCGTATAGCGGGCACAGCTCGGTATCGGCAGCCACTTCGCCGCTCAAGCGCTCCAGCACCCGGTTGATTTCCGCTACGCCCGGCAGGAACAGCAGCAGCGATCCCGTCTGTTCAGACAGCAGGCGCTTAACCGCCGCGGCCACGCCGTCCTCCAGCCGCTGATGGCTGGCCAGGGGTTGATACTGGCGATCGACCGGGAAGCTGCGCCCGGCAGACACCACCGCCGGTGCCTGTGGCAGCAACTGCGACAGGCGGGCGTTATCCAGCGTCGCCGACATGATCAGCAATTTTAAGTCGTCACGCAGGCCCTGCTGCACATCCAGCAGCAGCGCCAATGCCAGATCGGCCTGCAGGCTACGCTCATGGAATTCATCGAGGATCACCAGCGAGACGCCCTGCAACTCGGCGTCCTGCTGCAGCATGCGGGTAAGAATGCCCTCGGTCACCACTTCCAGCCGGGTATTGGGCCCCGTTTTGCTTTCGGCACGCATGCGGTAACCCACGGTCTGGCCAGGTTCTTCGCCTAACTGCTGTGCCAACCGATACGCCACGTTTTTCGCCGCCAATCGCCGCGGTTCGAGCATGATGATGCGGCCCGGCAGCCCGGCTTTAGCCAGGATCTGCAGTGGCAGCCAGGTCGATTTACCGGCACCGGTCGGCGCATGCAGCAGCACCTGCGGGGCGGATTGCAGCGCAGTGAGCAATTCATCAAGAACCTCGCTGACGGGCAGTGAAGACACAGAACTCTCCGTAGTGGTTAACATTGGACGGCGCACATTGTAGCATTAGAGTCTGCGTTTCATTCACTTGCCACTTGCCGGGGCCCCATGTCCAGTTCGCGCCGCCTGTTTTTCGCCCTGACCTTGCCTGATGCACTACAGCAACAGGTGATCCGCTGGCGCGCCGAAGCCTTCGCGCCGGAAGTCGGCCGGCCGGTCGCGGCAGCCAATTTGCACCTGACGCTGGCCTTTCTCGGCGACGTCTCGGCGCAAAAAGAGGCCGCGCTGAAAAAGCTGGCGGGCCGCATTAGCCAGCCCGGTTTCAGCATGGTGCTGGATGACCTCGGCCACTGGCCGCGTCCCGGCGTGGTTTGGCTCGGCACCCGACGTGCCCCGCGTGGGCTGTTGCAGTTGGCGGAGCTGTTACGATCGCAAGCGGCTCGCAGCGGCTGTTATCAGAGCCCGATGCCGTTTCATCCGCATATCACCCTGCTGCGTTCGGCGACGCAAGCGGTCGCCGTGCCGCCCGCCACCCCGGGCTGGAACTTCAGCGCCGACGAATTCGCCCTGTACCAGTCAGTGTTTGAAAACGGCCGCACACGTTATCAAATGCTTGAGCAATGGTCTTTAACCCATCAGGACACCCGATGATTTTCACGCCACCGCTGCGCCACGCCACGCTGATTAAACGTTACAAACGCTTTCTGGCGGACGTCGTCACCCCGGAAGGGGAAACCTTCACCCTGCACTGCGCCAATACTGGTGCCATGACCGGCTGTGCCACACCCGGCGATACCGTTTGGTACTCCACTTCGGATAATCCCAAGCGCAAATACGCCCACAGTTGGGAACTGACCCATACCCAACAGGGGGACTGGATCTGCGTGAACACCCTGCGTGCCAATGGGTTGGTACGCGAGGCGATCGAACAGAATCTAATCAATGAATTATCCGGTTACAGTAAAATCAGCAGCGAAGTAAAATACGGCAGTGAGAACAGTCGTATCGATTTGTTATTACAGGCAGAAAACCGAGCTAACTGCTATATTGAAGTTAAGTCAGTCACATTATTGCAACAACAACGTGGTTACTTCCCTGATGCAGTAACGCTCAGAGGACAGAAGCACTTACGTGAGTTGCTAAGCGTGGTTGAAAGCGGGCAACGGGCGGTATTGTTCTTTGCTGTGTTACATAGCGGTATTGAGCAGGTCGCACCGGCACATCATATAGATGAGCGTTATGCGACACTGTTGGCACAGGTTCAGCAGTTGGGTGTAGAAGTGGTTTGTTATGGGGCTAAATTATCACCTGACGGTATATATCTCTGCGATAAGTTACCGTTTTTTATCGATTAGCGCTGACCGGGTACTAATAATTCGACAACCGGTTAACGCGTCGCCAAATACGCCTTCCTTCACACCATTGTCAAGCAGGCGACAGGAATAATTGCCAACCTACCTCCCATCTGTTATTTATAGCGGCCTGTTTTTCCCCCACATTGGGGATTCGATAGTGCGTGTGTATGTAGGAGAAGCAACATGCAAGAAGGGCAAACCCGTAAAACCTCGTCCTTGAGCATTCTCGCCATCGCTGGGGTGGAGCCGTACCAAGAGAAGCCGGGCGAAGAGTACATGAACGACGCCCAGTTGTCGCATTTCAAGCGCATTCTTGAAGCATGGCGTAACCAGCTCAGGGATGAAGTTGATCGTACGGTAACTCATATGCAGGAAGAGGCAGCTAACTTCCCTGATCCGGCCGACCGTGCCACTCAGGAAGAAGAGTTCAGTCTTGAACTGCGTAACCGCGATCGTGAACGCAAACTGATCAAAAAGATCGAGAAAACGCTGAAGAAAGTAGAAGACGAAGATTTCGGCTACTGCGACTCTTGCGGCGTGGAGATTGGCATTCGTCGCCTTGAAGCGCGTCCGACTGCCGATTTGTGCATCGACTGCAAGACTCTGGCCGAAATCCGCGAAAAGCAGATGGCCGGCTAATACAGTTGTTATCGCTGCGGCGTACGTTCTGCGTGCGCCGCACAGAGAAAAGGGAAAGTTTCCCCTCTGATATGCAAGAAAGACATTATGTGGGGCGCTTTGCCCCATCGCCTTCCGGGGATCTGCATTTCGGCTCGCTGATTGCCGCTCTGGGAAGCTACCTCCAGGCTCGTACCCAACGCGGGCAGTGGCTGGTTCGCATTGAAGATATCGATCCCCCGCGCGAAGTCGCCGGTGCGGCCGATCGTATCTTATCCGCTCTGGAACACTATGGTCTCCTCTGGGACGGCCAGGTCATCTATCAATCCCAACGTCATGAAGCCTACCGCGCCACTTTGGATCACCTGCATCAGCAGGGGCTCAGCTATTTCTGCAACTGCACCCGCAGCCGTATTCAGCAGATAGGCGGCCTGTATGACGGCCACTGTCGCCCTTTGAATCTTGGCCCGCAAGGTGCCGCCATTCGCTTGCGTCAGTCCTCTCCGGTTTACGCCTTTCATGACCGCCTGCAGGGCGAGTTGCAGGCCGACCGGGCGCTGGCACAGGAAGACTTTATCATTCGTCGGCGTGATGGGCTGTTCGCCTATAACCTGGCAGTGGTGGTGGACGACCATTTCCAGGGCATCACCGAAATCGTACGCGGTGCCGATCTGATCGAACCGACAGTACGCCAGATAGCGCTGTACCATCAGTTACAGGCGCCGGTGCCCGCCTATGTGCATCTGCCGCTGGCGCTGGGCGCTAACGGCATCAAACTGTCGAAGCAAAACCATGCGCCCGCTCTGCCCGACGGCGATCCACGCCCAACACTGGTGGCCGCGCTAAAATTTCTGCGCCAACCGCTGCCGGAAAGCTGGCAAGATCTTGACCTGTCGTTATTATTGAGCTGGGCGATTGCACACTGGAAGCTGGATGATGTGCCGCGCCGGGAGGCTATTTCCCTGGACGAAAACACATCGGCATTCTCAAAAGAGCCATGGTGAGCTATGATTAGCCGCTATTTTTTGTTAGCGCCATTTTTATCAGACACTATCGAGGTGTACCATTTTTACCCGAGTAGCCAATTTCTGCCGTAAGGTGCTAATCCGCGATGACAAGCAGCCGCGCGATGATGCGCCGGTCAGCGATAAAAACGTAGTCCGCGAAGAAAGCGTGGTGGCGACACCGCCGGCCGCGCCGCAGCAACGTTCCGCCGATCGCGGCAGAGAAAGCCCTGCCCGCCGGCCTGCACCGCGTAAACGCCCACCTTTTCCTGCCGCAGAGAGCAACGGTTCAATGACCGTGATCCCACGCGATCAGCATTCCATCTCACGTAAAGACATCAGTGAGAACGCGCTGAAGGTGCTGTATCGCCTGAACAAATCCGGCTTCGAGGCCTATCTGGTCGGTGGCGGTGTGCGTGACCTGTTACTGGGCAAAAAACCGAAAGATTTCGACATCACCACCAACGCAACGCCGGAGCAAGTGCGCAAGCTGTTCCGCAACTGCCGTTTGGTAGGCCGCCGCTTCCGCCTGGCACACGTGATGTTCGGGCCGGAAATTATCGAGGTTGCCACATTCCGTGGTCACCACGAGCAGCAAACGCCGGAATCTGACAAAAATTCTTCCCAGCAGGCCCAAAACGGCATGCTGCTGCGCGACAACATCTTCGGTTCGATCGAAGAAGATGCCCAGCGCCGCGACTTCACCATCAACAGCCTGTACTACGGCGTAGCGGACTTCACTCTGCGTGATTACGTCAACGGCCTGCGCGATCTCAAACAGGGCGTGATCCGCCTGATTGGCGATCCGGAAACCCGTTATCGTGAAGATCCGGTGCGCATGCTGCGCGCGGTGCGCTTTGCCGCCAAGCTGGACATGACCATCAGCGACGAAACCGCCGAGCCGATCCCACGCCTGGCATCCTTGCTGCATGAGATCCCGCCGGCACGTCTGTTTGAGGAGTCTCTCAAGCTGCTGCAGGCAGGCTACGGTTATCCGACCTATCTGAAACTGTGTGAATACCAGTTGTTCCAGCCGCTGTTCCCACAGATTTCACGTCACTTCACGCCGACCCAGGACACGCCGATGGAGCGTATTCTGGCGCAGGTGCTGAAGAACACCGACTACCGTCTGCAAAACGACATGCGCGTCAACCCGGCGTTCCTGTTTGCTGCTATGCTTTGGTACCCGCTGCTGGAACATGCGCAGAAACTGGCGCAGGAGAGCGGACTGGCGTACTACGACGCCTTCGCGCTGGCGATGAATGACGTGTTGGACGAGCAGTGTCGTTCGCTGGCTATCCCGAAACGCATCACCACGCTGGTTCGCGATATCTGGCAGTTGCAGCTTCGCCTGTCACGTCGTCAGGGCAAGCGCGCGCACAAGCTGATGGAACACCCGAAATTCCGCGCCGCTTACGATCTGCTGGCGCTGCGTGCCGAAGTGGAAGAAAACCAGGAAATGCTGCGTCTGGCCGAATGGTGGGGCGAGTTCCAGGAAGCCACACCGGCACGCCAGAAAACCATGTTGAGTACTTTGGGTGACGATCCGGCACCGCGCCGTGCGCGTCAACGCCGGCCTCGCCGCCGGACGCCGCGTAAAGAAGGGGAATAATGATCCGCGTTTATATCGCGCTGGGTAGCAACCTGGCGCACCCGCTACAACAGGTGAAAGCCGCACTGGAAGCGTTGGAGCATCTCCCGCGCAGCCGGTTGATCGTTTGTTCTTCGTTTTACCGCACCAAGCCGCTGGGCCCGCAGAACCAGCCGGACTATCTCAATGCGGTGGTGGCACTGGATACCTTGCTACCCGCAGAACAGTTGCTCGATCACACCCAAGCGATTGAACGCAATCAGGGCCGCGTGCGCAAAGATGAGCGCTGGGGCCCACGGACTCTGGATCTGGATATCATGCTGTATGGCGAGCAGGTCATTCATACCGATCGCCTGACGGTGCCACACTACGGCCTGAAAGAGCGTGAGTTCATGCTCCATCCGTTGGCCGAAATCGCCCCCGAGTTAGTTTTCCCCGACGGCGAATCACTGGCCAGCTGCCTGAAACGCGTGCCGCAAAATGGCATGGAGCTCTGGCACAAACCCAAGCACAAAGCCTGAGTCGGGCGCAATATGCAGCGCCCCTACAGCATCACCTGAGCAACAAATCCCCCTTCTGCCCGGTTGGCAAAGCTAACGCGCAATCCATGTAAGCCGGCAATACGCTGCACAATCGACAACCCCAACCCGCTGCCGGTTTGTTCCTGGCCTGGCGGACGATAAAAACGTTCCCCCAAGCGCGCCAGATGTTCCACCGTCACCCCCGGACCATTATCCTCGACCGTCAGCAGGCGCTCTGTCAGCCTCACAGTGACGATGCCGCCCGCGGGGGTATACCGCACCGCATTATCCAGCAGATTGCGCACCAGCAGCGACAGCAGCAGCGTTTGCCCCTGTAGCGGCGGTGGCGTGCCCTGTTGTTCGTAACGCAGGGTGACGCCGGCAGCATGAGCATGGCGATCCTGCTCTGCCAGCGTCATCGGCACCAATTGGGTCCAGTCGACCGCTTCCAGCTCGGCCAGGTCAGACAGGGAATCCAGTCGCGATAGCGTCAGCAATTGATCCACCAGCCGGGTGGCACGATCGATACCCACCGTCAGATTACCCAGCGCATGCTCACGCATCGGCTCGTCATCACCGGCCAACTGCACCACCTCTGTCTGTACCCGCAGCGCCGCCAACGGACTGCGCAATTCATGGGCCGCGTCAGACGTAAAACGCCGTTCACGCACCAGCAACGCATTGATGCGAGTAAACAGTGCGTTAAGCGCATCGACCAGCGGCCGGACTTCGGTCGGTACCTGTCCGGCATCCAGCGGTGTGGCGTCGTCCGGTGCACGCTGGCGCAATCCTGCTGCGACAGTTCGCAGTGGCCGCAGCTCACGCCCGACCATCAGCGCAATCAGCAGCATCAGGATCGGTAGCGTTACCAGCCACGGCACCAGTTGCCCGGTCACCATGCCCAGAGCCATATCCCGGCGATAATCCCACTCTTGCCCTACCACGATGCGATAGCGGCCATCCGGGCTGGTCAGCCACAGCAGCCGCCAACTGTCGTCATCGCCTTTGCGTTCACCATCGGTGAAACCTTCGCGATCGCCGTCAAAGCGGAAATCCGCGCCATTCTCCCCGTCGTTGAGCAGCATCTTGCCATCGCGATCGAAGATGGCGAACGCCAGCGCGTCATCATCCTGCTCGCCACGCTTGCCGTGATGCACCAGCTTTTTGGTTTTCGGCAGGCTGCGCACGCTTTCATCGGCCAGGAGATCGCCCAGATTGACGGTTGCCAGCCGTTTGGCAAACAGCATCTGCTGAGTATCAAACACTTCGTTGATGGTATTGCGCGTCATCATCCACGCCACCAGGCTGGCAGAACACCAGGTCAACAGCGCCAATAGGCTGAAAATCAGGATCAGCCTTAGCCTCAGACTAAGATGTTTCACGCGTCATCCCCCAGCGTGTAACCCACGCCGTGAATAGTGCGGATGAACCCGTTACCCAGCTTGCGCCGCAGATGATGGATATGGACCTCTACCGCGTTGCTGCTGACGTCATCGTCCCAGTTGTACAGTTTTTCCTGGATCAGCGGCCGCGCCAGTACCCGTCCCTTGTTATGCAGAAACAGTTCCAGCACCGCCAGTTCACGCGGCGTCAGCGTAACCGGCTCGCCGTTGCAGCTCACGCTGCGGGTGGCGGTATCAAATACCACATTGCCATGCACCAGTTGTGGCATCAGTTGGCCATGGCGGCGGCGGATCAACGCCTGCAGCCGCGCCGCTACTTCCGCCAGGGCAAAAGGCTTGCACAGATAATCATCGGCCCCACTTTGCAGGCCGTTGACCCGTTGCTCCAGCGCGTCGCGCGCGGTCAGGATCAGCACCGGTACGTCATGACCGGCCTGTCGCCACTGACGCAACAGATCCAGGCCATCAAGGCCCGGCAGGCTCAGATCGAGGATCACCGCGTCGTAGGGCGCGCTTTCCAGCGCATTTTTGCCGATCACACCATCGGTAAACCAGTCCAGATTAAAGCCGAGCTTGGTCAGCCCGGCCTTGATGCCGTCGCCGATTAACTTGTCATCTTCTATCAGCAGAATTCGCATGTGCGTCCTTTTTTAGCCATTGCCGGCCATTACACCACAAGGTTCTTAAGAACCACTTAAGCATTATGATCTGCGCTACCCACCCCGTTAGGGTTACAGTAGAATGACAGCACTTTTTTGCAGCCAGGGCCCTGCGCACGCCGCACGACCCTATTCAGGAGACGACGTGATGAAACCCACCACCGTGACCCATTTGCACCAGTGGAAGCAGGAACAGCGCAAGTTTGCTTCCCTCACCGCCTACGATGCCAGCTTTGCCAAACTGTTTGAAGAGCAAGGCGTTAAAGTGCTGCTGGTGGGCGATTCGCTGGGCATGACGCTGCAGGGCCACGACTCCACGCTACCGGTCACCGTCGCCGACATTGCCTATCATACCCGTGCCGTGCGCCGTGGCGCGCCGGCCTGTCTGCTGCTGGCCGACCTGCCCTTTATGAGTTACGCCACCCCACAGCTGGCCTGTGCCAATGCCGCCGAACTGATGCAGGCCGGGGCCAATATGGTGAAGCTAGAAGGCGGCAGTTGGCTGTGTGAAACGGTGAAAATGCTCACCGAACGCGCCGTGCCGGTATGCGGCCACCTAGGCCTGACTCCGCAGTCGGTCAACGTCTTCGGCGGCTACAAGGTGCAGGGCCGTGATGAGCTCGCCGCCAAACAGCTGCTGGAAGATGCAAAAAATCTGGAACTGGCCGGTATCCAACTGCTGGTACTGGAATGCGTACCGACCGAGCTGGCACGCAAGGTCACCGAAGCCCTGACCATCCCGGTGATCGGCATTGGCGCCGGTAACGCCACCGATGGCCAGATCCTGGTGATGCACGATGCATTCGGTATCACCGGCGGCCACACGCCGAAATTCGCTAAAAACTTCCTGGCGCAAAGCGGCGATATCCGCTCGGCGGTGCAACACTATATTCAGGACGTGGAGCAAGGAATTTACCCCGCTGAAGAGCACTCTTTCAACTAAAGTGACCGCGCTAGGAGTTATGCAATGGTAATTATCGAAACCCTGCCGCTGTTGCGTCAGCAGATCCGCCGCTGGCGTCAGGATGGGAAACGCATCGCGCTGGTGCCAACCATGGGCAACCTGCACGAAGGCCATATGACACTGATCGATGAAGCCCGTGCGCGCGCCGATATCGTGGTGGTCAGTATCTTCGTCAACCCGATGCAGTTCGAACGTCCAGAAGATCTGGCGCGTTACCCACGCACCCTGCAGGAGGACAGCGAAAAACTGACCCGTCGCGGCGTTGAACTGGTGTTTGCACCGGCCCCGGCCGATGTCTATCCGCAGGGGCTGGAACAGCAAACCTACGTCGATGTGCCGGGTATCTCCAGCATGCTGGAAGGTGCCAGCCGTCCGGGCCACTTCCGCGGCGTCGCCACCATTGTCAGCAAGTTGTTCAATCTGGTGCAGCCGGGTCTGGCCTGTTTTGGCGAGAAGGATTACCAGCAACTGGCGTTGATCCGCAAGATGGTGGCGGACATGGGCTATGACATCGATATCGTCGGCGTGCCGACCGTGCGCGCCAAAGATGGCCTGGCACTCAGCTCACGCAACGGCTACCTGACCGCTGAAGAGCGTAAAATCGCCCCGCAGCTCAGCAAGATCATGAATGCGCTGGCTGAACAACTCAGCAACGGCGAACGCCACGTTGATGAGTTACTGGAACAAACCGCAACACATCTGCGCAATGCCGGTTTCACGCCGGACGAGCTGTTTATTCGTGACGCCGACAACCTGCAACCGCTGGGCGTTGAAAGCCGCCGCGCGGTGGTATTGATGGCTGCCTGGCTGGGCAAGGCGCGGTTGATCGACAACCAACAGGTTGACCTGACGCTGTAGGTTTTTGCATATTTGGTACCGTTGTTAGCGGGAAAGTAATAAAAAATCTACCCTAATGGATTTCGAGTTGCAGCTAGGCGGCAAGTACGGGAATCCCCAGGAGCTTACTCAAGTAAGTGACTGGGGTGAGCGTAAGCAGCCAACAACGCTGCAGCTTGAAAGACGAAGGGTTTAAACGCCACTCCAATCGCCTGTGAAGGCTGATACTCAGTTAGGTGAAGTTATGATACGTACTATGCTGCAAGGCAAGCTGCATCGGGTGAAAGTGACTCAGGCTGACTTGCACTATGAGGGCTCCTGCGCCATCGACCAGGACTTCCTGGAAGCCGCAGGCATTCTGGAATATGAAGCTATCGATATTTATAACGTTGATAACGGTCAGCGTTTCTCAACCTATGCCATCGCCGCCGAGCGCGGTTCGCGCATTATTTCGGTCAACGGCGCGGCAGCGCGTTGCGCCTGCGTGGGCGACAAACTGATCATCTGCTCCTACGTGCAGATGAGCGATGCCGATGCCCGCCAGCACCACCCGAAAGTAGCCTATTTCGAAGGTGACAACCACCTGCAGCGCAAGGCGAAAGCCGTGCCGGTACAGGTCGCCTAAAAGTAAAACGGGCGCTGTCGGCGCCCGTTCCTTTCTTGCTATTGCACCACCAGCGTTCCAGGCTTGTTGGCTATTCTGTCCGCCATGGTCTGAATCGAGTCGGTGCGCAAAATATACAGCCGTTTCAGCGTATAGGGGTTATCCCCAGGTTTCACTTTGCCCTGCACCGTGGTCACGGCCATATGGAAACCGGCATCTTTCGCGGCCTGTATCGCCCGCTGGTTGTAGCCGCCAAACGGGTAGGACAGGTACAGCACATGCGGATTAAACTGCGACAGCGCACGGCGTGAGTGCTCAAAATCGAATTCGATATTGTGCAGCGAACGGCTCAGCAGGATCGGCTGACGATTACCGTCGGTACGATGCAAGAAATGGGTATGCGACTGCACGTCGAAAACGTCCTGAATCTGCTTCAGTTCGGAAATACTCATAAATTGCAGCGAGTCTGGGTTCCACTTTTGCGGGTGGCGTTTAATGCGCGAAGAAATGATAAACGCCGTAGCGCGGAAGCCGTAATTCTTCAAGACCGGGTAAGCGTAGCGATAGACCGATTTCAGCCCGTCATCAAACGTCAGTACCACTGCCCTGCCCGGCAGGTTGATCTGGTTTTTCAGGTAGGCTTCCAACTGATACAGGGAAATGGTGTCGTAACCCGCCTGCTTCAGATAGGTCATCTGGTTGCTGAACGCCACGTCAGACGTGGTGGTCGAGGTATGGCGGAAGCGCTTGTTCTCTTCATTTTTCAGCAGATGATGGTAGGTCAGTACCGGTATACCGGTGTCAATCTCGCAGTCCAGCTCACTGACATAACCCAGACGATCGCCAATGTTGATCTCGTACCAGGTGTTGTTGAGTCGGTCTTTCAGTTTGCCGATGATCGGGTAGCGCAGGTTCTCTTCCAGCACGCCGAACACATCGCTGCTGTTATCCGCATCGGTATAGACGTTGATCGCCTTCTGAGTGATCAGGTTCTGGTTGGTCAGCGGTTTATTCAGCTCTCCCAGATCATCCTTCACCTTGCGTGATTTTTTGAGCTCGCGCACGTCGTCTTTATCGATAAAACCGGTGCCGTGGCCGAATTTGAACTCGTAATATTCCGCATCTGCCGGGAACACCTGGATCAGTTGCCCTTGCTTCACTTCACCAACCGGAATGACATGCTCGCCAATCAACGAATAGACTTCGCTATCGCGTTGCGCTTCCATATATTCGGATTTAACAGCACTGTCTTCCGACAGCAAATTTGCCAGGCTCGCCGGGGCGACAAGTGACATCAGGATGCCGAGTAACCCAGCCGCTATCTTGTGTGTAGACCGCATGGTTATGTTCTGCTTACGAGTGTGTAATACCCGTCGCCTTTCAAGCTGAAACTTGAAACTCATAGGGCATATAACAAAATGGAGAAAATGTGGAGCGCCAGCATAGCACGATTTGAACAGCGGGGAGAAAGGGGTTATTTGAGCAATTTTATTGATTTACAGGGTACTTGCTTCAGGTCAATAAAAGCGTCCCCGAACGCGATGCCCGGGGACACGGGTTAATCAGGTACGCAGACCGCGACCGCGCTCAATCAGGTACCAGGACAACAGGTAGAACACCGCAATAAACGCCACCAGCACCGTCATGGTCAACGCCAACGGCACATCGCTGATGCCAAGGAAGCCATAGCGGAATCCGCTGATCATGTAGACGATCGGGTTCAGTTTGGACACCGCCTGCCAAAACGGCGGCAGCAGCGTCAGCGAGTAAAACACCCCACCCAGATAGGTCAGCGGCGTCAGCACGAAGGTCGGGATCAGGCTGATATCGTCAAAGGTGGTGGCAAACACCGCATTGATCAGGCCCGCCAGCGAGAACAAAATCGCCGTCAGCAGCAGCGTGGCCACAATCACCCACCAGGCATGCACCTGTAGCGGCACGAAGAACAGCGAGATCACGGTGACCAGCACGCCGACACAAACGCCGCGCGCTACGCCACCGCCGACGTAACCGGCAATCACCACGTGCGTCGGTACCGGCGCCACCAGCAGCTCTTCAATATTGCGTTGGAATTTGGCGCTGAAGAACGAGGAAGCCACATTGGCATATGAGTTGGTGATCACTGCCATCATGATCAGGCCAGGGACGATAAACTGCATGTAATCAAAACCATGCATCTCACCGATGCGTGAACCAATCAGGTTGCCGAAGATGATGAAATACAGCGTCATGGTGATCACCGGCGGCACCAGCGTCTGGATCCAGATGCGGGCAAAACGGTTGATCTCTTTGGCCCAGATGCTCTGTAAGGCCACCCAATACAAACGCATCATGCTTTTTCTCCATTACCGTTAACCAGAGTGACAAACAGCTCTTCCAGCCGGTTAGCCTTGTTGCGCATGCTCAGTACCTGAACGCCCTGGGTGCTGAGCTGGGCAAACAGACCATTCAGGCCCTGCTCGCGCATCACTTCCACTTCCAGCGTTGAAGTGTCCGTCAGTCGGTGGCGGTAACCGTCCAGCTTCGGTAACGGGCTTTTTGCCGCCAGATCGAGGATGAAGGTTTCAGACTTCAGCTTGGCCAACAGCCCCTTCATTGAGGTATTTTCCACCAGTTCACCGTTCTGGATAATGCCGATATTACGGCACAGCATTTCTGCCTCTTCCAGATAGTGGGTGGTGAGGATAATGGTGGTGCCCTGAGCGTTGAGCTCTTTCAGGAAGCCCCACATCGAGCGGCGCAGCTCGATATCTACCCCGGCAGTCGGTTCATCGAGGATCAGCAATTTTGGCTGATGCATCAATGCGCGGGCGATCATCAGGCGGCGCTTCATCCCGCCGGATAACATGCGGGCGCGTTCATCGCGCTTGCCCCACAGATCCAACTGGGTCAGGTATTTTTCCGCCCGTACCAGAGCTTCACGGCGAGTCACGCCATAGTAGCCCGCCTGGTTAACCACAATCTGCATCACGGTTTCGAACGGGTTAAAGTTGAACTCCTGCGGCACCAGCCCGAGCTGGCGCTTGGCATTGACGATGTCTTTATCGATGTCGTAGCCGAACACCCGCACGCTGCCGGACGTCTTATTGACTAGCGAGCTGATAATGCCGATGGTGGTGGATTTTCCGGCGCCGTTAGGCCCCAGCAAAGCGTAGAAATCCCCTGCCTCGACGTTCAGGTCGATCCCGCGCAACGCCTTGACGCCACCGGCGTAAGTCTTGGTTAACTGCGCTATTTCCAGTGCATAATTCATAAGTTAAAAAGTACCTTGTGACGATGAGTATGCTGCTGCGTCTTGTAATGAAGGTGATGTTATCATCAGCAGCGTTTTCACTGAGGCAAATCCGTGCGGAAAATTCAGGCTCCATCCCGCCATGCTGTATAAAAAGTGGCTGAATATCCTCTTGCGTAACTGTTCCGATTTCCAAAATGTGACGCTTGTCCTATATTACCCCAACGCAATCTGTTCGTTACAGGTCTATAACCTCCATGAAAGAAATCGAAAAGCTTATCGCTAATAACCATACCTGGTCAGCTAACATCAGCAAGGAAGACCCGGACTTTTTTGAACGTTTAGCCCAGGCGCAAAAGCCCCGCTTTTTATGGATAGGTTGTTCAGACAGCCGCGTTCCCGCGGAAAGACTGACCGGACTGGAGCCGGGTGAACTCTTCGTTCACCGTAACGTGGCCAACCTGGTGATTCATACCGATTTAAACTGTCTGTCAGTGGTGCAGTACGCCGTCGACGTGCTGGAAGTTGAACATATCATTATTTGCGGCCACCTGGGCTGCGGCGGTGTGGAAGCCGCGGTTGAGAATCCGGAACTGGGGCTGATCAACAACTGGCTGCTGCACATTCGTGACCTGTGGTACAAGCACAGCTCACTGTTAGGTGAACTGGAGCCGGAACAACGCCTCGACGTACTCTGTGAAATCAACGTGATTGAGCAGGTCTACAACCTGGGTCATTCCACCATCATGCAATCAGCGTGGAAACGTGGCCAGAAAGTCATGATTCACGGTTGGGTATACGGCATCCAGGACGGACGCTTGCGCGATCTTGAAGTGGCGGCCACCAGCCGCGAAAGCCTGGAGATGGGCTATCGCAAGGCCATGGCCACATTGCAGCAGGATAAGGGCATTTAATCCTGCCACGGGCGCGGTAAACCGCGCCCACAGCATCTTACTCGTCCAGCAGCACCACTTTGCCGACGTACGGCAGATGGCGATAACGCTGAGCGTAGTCGATACCATAACCCACCACGAACTCGTCCGGAATGGGGAAGCCCACGTACTCAACCGGCACTTCGACCTCACGGCGTTCAGGCTTGTCCAGCAGGGTACAGATCGCCAGAGATTTCGGCCCGCGCAGCGCCAGAATTTCGCGCACTTTGTTCAGCGTATTGCCGGAATCAATGATGTCTTCCACGATCAGCACGTCTTTACCACGGATGTCTTCATCCAAATCCTTGAGGATTTTCACATCGCGGGTGGTGGACATGCCGCTGCCGTAACTGGAAGCGGTCATAAAGTCGACCTCATGCGGCACTTCAATCGTGCGACACAGATCGGCCATGAACATAAAGGAGCCGCGCAGCAGCCCGACCAGCACCATATCACTGCCGCTTTCGCGGTAATCTTCGGTGATCTGGCGGCCAAGTTCGGCGATACGGGTCTTAACTTCCTGCTCGGAAATCATTACTTCTACAGTGTGTTTCATAGTTTTCAGGTCAGTTGCCGGAAGAAGGGCGCAGAGTTTAGCATAGCCTGAAGCCGGTGGCGACGCGAGCGCGCCGCCCGTTGTTCCAGAGTGGTGGATCAGTCGGTTACGGTAAAGCCCAGCATCATGCCGGTATCTTCATGTTCCAACAGGTGGCAGTGGGCCATATAGGCATGATCGCTGTTGGCTGGGTGATCAAAACGCACCAGCACTTCGCTACGCCAACCTTCAACCAACACCGTGTCTTTCCAGCCGCTGCGGTGGGCCGCCGGGGGCTTGCCGTTTTCCGACAGAATACGGAACTGAGTGCCGTGAATATGGAACGGGTGCAGCATCATGTCGCCTTCACCGGAAATGGTCCATTTTTCGTATTTGCCGCGCTTGGCTTCAAACATCGGCTTGGTCATGTCGAAGGCTTTACCGTTGATCATATTGCCATGGCTGAAGTCGAACGGCTTGGCACCCTGATCCATCCCCTTCATGTTACCGTGATCCATGCCTTTCATCGCGCCGTGGTCCATGCCTTTCATGTCGGCCATCTCACCGCCGCCTTTAGCCATATTGCCGTGATCCATGCTCATGCCGGCCATGGCCTGATGACCGTAGCGATCCATCAAGGCCTGCATGCCCAGCTTATCCAACTGCGGGTTCATCATCAGTTGCAGCCAGCGCTCCTGGATCCCACTCACCGCCGGTAATACAGGCAGTTTCACCAGGCTGTCCGGCATGGTCTTGATGCCCTGCGCCAGCGAAGGCTGAATATGCAATACCGGCAGCGGCTGGTCGAACGGTGCCAGCGTCATACCCATCTGTTTAACCGGCAGCGTGACGATATCAAAGGGTTTGCCATCGGAGGCATCCACCAGCACTTCGAAGCGTTCGCCCATCAGCATCGACAGCTCGGTCAGCTTGACCGGCTCGGCCAGAAAACCGCCGTCGCTGGCGATTACGTAGAGTGGGCGGTTATCACTGGTTGCCAGATTCAACGAACGCGCATTGCAACCGTTGAGAAAACGCAGACGCAGCCAGCCACGCGGTGCCACATGCCGTGGATACTGGGCGCCATTGGTAAACATGCGGTCACCGAACCAGCCTACCGCAGCGCTCATGACATCCAGTTGGTATTCAATCTGTGCGTCTTTGCCCAGCCGTTTGTCCTGCAGGATCACCGGAATATCATCCTGCCCCCAGGTTTTCGGCAATGGCAGCTTGCTGCTCTCTTCATCTTCCAGCAGTACCAGCCCTGCCAGGCCCATCATCACCTGCTGGCCGGTTTTGCCGTGGGTGTGCGGATGGAACCAACAGGTGGCTGCGGGCTGTTCCACCGTGAACTGCACCCTGCGCGTGGTACCTGGTTGGATCAGCGCCTGTGGGCCGCCATCGACATCGCCGGGGATTTCCAGACCGTGCCAGTGGACGGTGCTGGCCTCCGGTAAGCCATTGCGGATATCCACCGTGACCGGCTTGCCGCGCTGTAGCCGTACTGCCGGGCCCAGCAACGCGCCATTAACCCCCCAGGTTTGGGTTGCCTTGCCCGGCAGCCAGTTCACTTCACCGGTTTGCAGCGCCAGGGCAATGTTCCCCTGCGCGTCCGGCATCAGCAATGGCGGGATCGGCAACGCCGGCAGCTCTGCAGCCCACACGCCCCGGCTCCACAAGGGTAATGCACTTGCCGCGCCCAGCGCAGCGGTCAGTTTGATAAAATCACGGCGTAACATCGCTGACTCCCTTTTTCAGTGATCGGCACTTATTGCGGCGCAAGGTGCAGCCCTTTCAATTAGCCTGCACCTTGAAAGATTATGGGTATAGCTTTATCTGCGCACAGCCTAAACCCTCCCCTAAGCGGAAGGTCAAGCCTTTGCTGCCGGTTATGTTACCTGCGGGTAATAAAATTTGGTGCCTTTACAGGCAAGTGTGATAACGTCTGTGGACAATAAACAGGTCTATTTTCATGATGAAAAAAACAACGTTACTGGTGCTGTTGCTCACCATGCTGGGGTTCTCCAACGCCAGTCTGGCGCTGAATGAGTCCGAGGCGGAAGATCTGGCCGATCTGACGGCAGTCTTTATTTATTTGAAAAATGACTGCGGCTATAACGACTTGCCCAATGCCCAAATCAAACGCGCCATCGTTTATTTTGCCCAGCAAAACCGTTGGGATCTGAGCAACTATAATAGCTTTAATATGAAGGCGCTGGGTGAAGACAGCTATCGCGATCTCAGTGGTATCGCCATCCCCACCCCCAACAAGTGCAAATCCCTGGCACGCGACTCGCTTAGCCTGCTGGCTTACGCCAACTAATCCCCCGCCTTGCGCTACCTCTGTTTGAAATTCAGCCGTGCATCACCAGGCAGAGTTAGCTATGATGTTGCGCCAATTTTTCATGGCTGTTATTACGGAGTTCCCGCACATGACCCAGAAAGAAATTTGGTATGAAACGCTGCATGCCAACTTCGGCCAGTACTTCTCGGTAGAGAAGGTACTGTATCGTGAGAAGACCGAGCATCAGGATTTGGTGATTTTTGAAAACCCGGTTCTGGGGCGCGTTATGGCGCTCGACGGCGTGGTACAAACCACCGAACGTGATGAGTTCATCTATCACGAAATGATGACCCACGTACCGCTGCTTGCCCACGGTCAGGCGAAGAAAGTGCTGATTATCGGCGGCGGCGACGGTGCCATGCTGCGCGAAGTCAGCCGGCATCAGGGCGTAGAGCAGATCACCATGGTCGAGATCGACGCCGGCGTGGTCGAGTTCTGCCGCCAATACCTGCCAAACCACAATGCCGGAGCTTACGACGACCCACGCTTCAAGCTGGTGATCGACGACGGCGTCAACTTTGTTAATCAGACCGATGAAAAATTCGATGTGATTATCTCCGACTGTACCGACCCTATCGGCCCTGGCGAAAGCCTGTTCACTTCAGCGTTCTACGAAGGTTGCGCGCGCAGCCTCAACGAAGGCGGCATTTTTGTTGCGCAGAACGGCGTGTGCTTCCTGCAGCAAGACGAAGCGGTCAACAGCCACACCAAACTGAGCCAGTACTTCAACGACGTTAGCTTTTACCAGGCGGCGATCCCGACCTATTACGGCGGCATCATGACCTTCGCCTGGGCGAGCCAGGATCCGGCGCTGCGCCAGCTCGATCTGGCCACGCTGCAACATCGCTTTCATCAAAGCGGTTTAAGCTGTCGTTATTACAACCCGGCAATTCACGCGGGCAGCTTTGCTCTGCCGCAGTATTTGCTCGACGCACTGAACGTGACACGTTAAGCGAGAAGATAAAGGAGGTGAACCAAATTGCATAAGCTAAAACTGCACGGCTTCAACAACCTGACCAAGAGCCTGAGTTTTTGTATTTACGATATTTGTTACGCCAAAACCGCGGACGATCGCGCTGGCTATATCGCCTACATTGACGAGCAATACAACGCCAATCGGCTGACCGAGATCCTGAGCGAAACCTGCTCGATCATTGGCGCTAATATTCTGAATATCGCGCGCCAGGACTATGAGCCTCAGGGCGCCAGCGTCACCATTCTGGTCAGTGAAGAACCGGTTGATCCGAACGATGTCGATACCTCGGAGCACCCTGGTCCACTGTCAAAAACGGTGGTCGCGCACCTGGACAAGAGCCACATCTGCGTTCACACCTACCCGGAAAGCCATCCTGAAGGCGGCCTGTGCACCTTTCGCGCCGATATTGAAGTATCGACCTGCGGCGTGATTTCACCGCTTAAAGCGCTGAATTACCTGATCCACCAGCTGGAATCCGACATCGTTACCATGGATTACCGCGTACGCGGCTTTACCCGCGACGTAAACGGCGTGAAACATTACATCGATCATGAGATCAACTCGATCCAGAACTTTATGTCTGATGATATGAAGGCGCTGTACCACATGATGGACGTGAATGTTTATCAGGAGAACATCTTCCACACCAAGATGTTGCTGAAGGATTTCGATCTGAAGCATTACCTGTTTAATGCCAAACCGGATACGCTGAGCGCCGCCGAACGTAAAGAGATTACCGATCTGCTGTGGAAAGAGATGCAGGAAATCTATTACGGCCGCAATATTCCGCATCTGTAATGTATAACGGGCGCGGCATACTGCCGCGCCCTACGCTTAGTATTTCAGCATAAAAGAACGATAGGCCTTCAGTACCTGCAGGAAATCCTCAACGCCGCAGAATGAGAGGCTTTCTTCGTCATAATAATTCATCCCCTCCTCCATTTCGTCGCCTTCAAACTCCAGCAGATTGGCGCGGATCATCACTTCTTCCCCGTCCATCAGCAGTGTGTATTCACGGCCTTCCAACTGCCATTGACGCTCACTGCCCTTGACCTCAGCCGCACCGGCTTCGATCCGATCCAGCAGGTTAAAATCACCTTTGAGTTCTTCGTTGATCCAGTGGCCAATCACCTCATGCCCCATCGAAAATCTGACGATCACCTGTCCGGTCACGTCACGCAGAAATTCGTAATCCATAGCACGCCCTCCTGAGCCCTTTCTCTTAGTGTAAACATTAATTCATGACTAACTCAGTGAGCGCTCGCAAAGTTGGCAACTGAGAAAAATAAAACGGGAGGCCAAGGCCTCCCGTTAAACAGTTGCGCAATATAGCGACTTAAACAGCGGTTTGGAAGATCACGCCGTCGGCTTTTTCAGTGTACTGGCCCAACTGGTCAAAGTTCAGATAGCGGTAGGTATCCGCCGCAGACTTATCAACCTGTGCCATGTACGTCTGGTACTCGTCCGGCGTTGGCAGACGGCCCAGTAATGAAGCCACCGCAGCCAGTTCTGCAGACGCCAGATAGACGTTAGCGCCAGTCCCCAAACGGTTCGGGAAGTTACGGGTAGAGGTGGAAACCACCGTCGCACCGTCGGCCACACGCGCCTGGTTCCCCATGCACAGTGAACAGCCCGGGATCTCGATGCGAGCCCCACTCTTGCCGAACACGCTGTAGTAGCCCTCTTCGGTCAACTGAGCCGCATCCATCTTGGTTGGCGGTGCCACCCACAGACGGGTCGGCAACTGCCCCTTGTGCTGATCCAACAGCTTGCCGGCGGCACGGAAGTGGCCGATGTTGGTCATGCAGGAGCCGATGAACACTTCATCGATCTTGCTGTTGGCCACATCAGACAGCAGACGCGCGTCGTCCGGATCGTTTGGTGCACACAGGATTGGCTGAGTGATCTCCGCCAAATCGATGTCGATCACCGCCGCGTATTCTGCATCCGCATCGCCTTCCAGCAATTGCGGATCCGCCAGCCATTTCTGCATGCCCTGGACACGACGTTCCAGCGTACGACGGTCGCCGTAGCCTTCGGAGATCATCCACTTCAGCAGCACGATGTTAGAGTTCAGATACTCTTCGATCGGCGCCTTATCCAGCTTGATGGTACAACCGGCAGCGGAACGTTCGGCAGAGGCGTCAGTCAGTTCGAACGCCTGCTCAACCTTCAGTTCCGGCAAACCTTCGATTTCCAGAATACGGCCGGAGAAGATGTTCTTCTTGCCCTTCTTCTCTACGGTCAGCAGACCCTGCTGGATAGCGTAGTAAGGGATGGCATGCACCAGGTCACGCAGGGTGATACCCGGCTGCATTTTGCCTTTGAAGCGCACCAGCACCGACTCAGGCATATCCAGCGGCATTACGCCGGTGGCGGCAGCAAAGGCGACCAGACCAGAACCCGCCGGGAAGGAAATACCAATCGGGAAACGGGTGTGGGAGTCACCACCGGTACCTACGGTATCCGGCAACAGCATGCGGTTCAGCCAGGAGTGGATCACGCCGTCGCCTGGACGCAGCGAGACGCCACCACGGTTCATGATAAAGTCCGGCAGCGTATGGTGAGTGGTCACATCCACCGGTTTCGGGTACGCGGCGGTGTGACAGAACGACTGCATGACCAGATCGGCGGAGAAGCCCAGGCAAGCCAGGTCTTTCAGCTCGTCACGGGTCATCGGGCCGGTGGTGTCCTGAGAACCGACGGAAGTCATCTTCGGCTCGCAGTATTCCCCCGGACGCACGCCGGCAACGCCACAGGCGCGGCCAACCATTTTCTGCGCCAGTGAGAAGCCTTTGCTGCTGGCGGCCACTTCTTTGGCAATACGGAACACGTCGCTATGCGGCAGGCCCAGCGCTTCACGCGCTTTGGTGGTGAGGCCACGGCCAATGATCAGCGGAATACGGCCACCGGCGCGCACTTCGTCGAGCAGCACGTCTGTTTTCAGTTCGAAGTTGGCAATCAGTTCACCGGTTTCATGGTTACGCACTTCACCCTTGTACGGGTAAATGTCGATTACGTCGCCCATGTTCAGGTCATTAACGTCCACTTCAATCGGCAGTGCACCGGCATCTTCCATAGTGTTGAAGAAGATTGGCGCAATTTTACCGCCCAGCACTACACCGCCGCCGCGCTTGTTAGGCACGTGCGGGATGTCGTCGCCCATAAACCACAGCACCGAGTTGGTGGCGGACTTACGGGAAGAACCGGTACCGACCACGTCACCGACGTAGGCCAGCGGGAAGCCTTTTTTGTTCAGCAGTTCGATTTGCTTGATCGGGCCCACGCTGCCCGGCTGATCCGGCACTATGCCTTCACGTTCGTTTTTCAGCATCGCCAGAGCGTGCAACGGGATATCCGGGCGCGACCAGGCATCCGGTGCCGGTGACAGATCATCGGTATTGGTTTCGCCGGTGACTTTGAACACGGTAACGGTGATTTTTTCCGCCAACTGCGGACGTGACAGATACCACTCGGCATCGGCCCAGGACTGCATGATTTTTTTGGCGTGTGGGTTACCCGCTTTGGCTTTCTCTTCCACGTCGTAGAAGTTATCAAACATCAGCAGCGTATGGGACAGCGCTTTAGCTGCAATCGCAGCCAATTTTTCGTTATCCAGCGCGTCAATCAGCGGATGAATGTTATAGCCGCCCTGCATGGTGCCCAACAGTTCTATGGCTTTTTCAGGGGTAATCAGAGGGGATGTTGCTTCGCCTTTGGCGATGGCCGCCAGGAAACCGGCTTTAACATAGGCGGCTTCATCGACGCCCGGGGGTACACGGTTAATCAGCAGGTCTAACAGGAATTCGTCTTCGCCTTTTGGCGGATTTTTTAATGATTCAACCAGCGCTGCCATTTGGGTGGCGTCTAACGGCTTAGGGACGATGCCCTCTGCAGCACGCTCGGCTACGTGCTTACGGTATTCTTCTAGCACGACATTCTCCTCGCTCTCATTGTCATTTATTGTGCCTGGCGTTTATACCCGTCGTCTTTAAAGCCGTAGGGTATATATTTTCAAACCGGGTTTAGCGCACGGTGTTGATGCCATTGATCCTGACGGGGCACTGCTGTCGATGTCCTGGACTGTAAGTTACAGTGCCCGGTTCCGCTCAGCCAGCATATCAGGATTTGAATTGGTTGTTAATTCGTTCACATAAAAGCAACATTAAATCTTTGCTGAATCGTTGAGTACAGTGTAATCGGCTGCGGCACAGGCTAGCCGGGGCTGCAGGTTGGGTTCGTCTACAACAAGATTAAGCCTGACGAGCACAACATAATAGCCATGCATTTACAATGGCTATTGGGTGTGAAGATCAAAAGTTGGGAGACGGAGACACAAAAAAACCGCCATAAAGGCGGTTCTTTTGTTCCGTTAGGTGTTAGCAGGCACCTCACGGGTTTCTTACATCGTTAAAGAACGATACAAGCGCCACAAAGCAGAAAGATTGTGCGCAATGCTGATTAAAAAATCAACAAAAAGAATGCCCTAAAATCCATTTCAACGTACTCTCTCAGCGGGTCTGTTCTGCCGGTTTGAGCGCCCGGTCACCGGGCTTGAGAACAGCACTGCAACTACTGCGATACAGGCGTTGTTGAGCGGCCTTTTACTGAACGTCGCCCATAAAAAAACGGCCCCTTTTCAGGAGCCGCTTATCAACCGTTCAAACCAGCAGAATTACTTCTTTTTGGCTTTCGGGTTAGGCAGATCGGTGATGCTACCTTCGTAGATCTCAGCCGCCAAACCTACAGATTCGTGCAGGGTTGGGTGAGCATGGATAGTCAGCGCGATGTCTTCTGCGTCGCAACCCATCTCGATAGCCAGACCAATCTCACCCAGCAGCTCGCCGCCGTTGGTGCCGACAATCGCGCCACCGATGATACGGTGAGTTTCTTTGTCGAAGATCAGTTTGGTCATGCCGTCTGCACAATCGGAAGCGATAGCACGGCCAGAAGCTGCCCACGGGAAGGTGGAAGTTTCGTAGCTGATGCCTTTCTCTTTCGCTTCTTTCTCGGTCAGACCCACCCAGGCAACTTCCGGCTCGGTGTACGCGATCGATGGGATCACTTTCGGGTCGAAGTAGTGCTTCATGCCGGCGATAACTTCTGCGGCAACGTGGCCTTCATGCACGCCTTTGTGCGCCAGCATCGGTTGACCGACGATGTCGCCGATAGCGAAGATGTGCGGCACGTTGGTGCGCAGTTGTTTGTCGACGTTGATGAAGCCACGCTCGTCAACTTCCACACCGGCTTTACCCGCTTCCAGCAGTTTGCCATTCGGCACACGACCGATAGCCACCAGCACTGCGTCGTAACGCTGTGGTTCTGCAGACGCTTTCTTGCCTTCCATAGTGACGTAGATGCCGTCTTCTTTGGCTTCTACCGCGGTCACTTTGGTTTCCAGCATCAGGTTGAACTGCTTGCTGATGCGTTTGGTGAAGACTTTCACCACGTCTTTGTCAGCGGCCGGGATCACCTGGTCAAACATTTCGACCACGTCGATCTGTGAACCCAACGCATGGTATACGGTGCCCATTTCCAGGCCGATGATACCGCCGCCCATGACCAGCAGACGCTCTGGGACAGTTTTCAGTTCCAGTGCATCAGTTGAGTCCCACACGCGTGGGTCTTCATGAGGAATGAATGGCAGTTGGATCGGACGGGAACCTGCGGCAATGATGGCATTGTCGAAGTTGATGGTCGTTGGGCCATTTTCGCCTTCAACAACCAGGGTGTTAGCGCCAGTGAACTTGCCCAGACCGTTAACCACTTTCACTTTACGGCCTTTAGCCATACCAGCCAGACCGCCGGTCAGCTGATTGATGACTTTTTCTTTCCAGACGCGCACTTTGTCGATGTCAGTTTTCGGCTCGCCGAAAACGATGCCGTGTTCGGCCAGGGCTTTGGCTTCTTCGATGACTTTGGCAACGTGCAACAGGGCTTTGGAAGGGATACATCCCACGTTCAGGCAAACACCGCCCAGAGTGGAATAACGTTCAACCAGAACGGTTTCAAGACCTAAGTCAGCGCAACGAAAGGCAGCAGAATAACCTGCCGGGCCCGCCCCAAGTACCACGACCTGAGTTTTAATTTCAGTACTCATCATGACCTCTTAATTGATTGTCCGGCGGGTCTGACGTCATTTTTATTACTAATCGATCTCATAACGCCCTTCATCCACCGGGACGCTTACACCGCCAGCAGTTTACAGAATTGTTAATAATCTGCAAAGCGTGTTCGAGTGACCCGTGTCTCAACAATTTTGTCGAGTCATGCAAAAACCGACAAAACTGCTAATGAAGTGATAAGGGCGCAGCATAACTGCGCCCCTTTTTCATTACATCACCATACGGCGGATGTCAGCCAGCATGTTGTTGATGATGGTAATAAAGCGCGCACCATCCGCACCGTCAATTACACGGTGGTCGAAGGAGAGCGACATTGGCATCATCAGACGCGGCACGAACTCTTTACCGTTCCAGACCGGCTCCATAGCAGACTTGGAGACGCCCAGAATGGCCACTTCCGGTGCATTCACAATCGGTGCGAAGTGAGTCGTCCCGATACCGCCCAGGCTAGAGATGGTGAAACACCCGCCCTGCATTTCGCCTGCGGTCAGCTTGCCGTCACGCGCTTTTTTGGAGATAGCCATCAGTTCACGGGACAGTTCAGTGATGCTCTTCTTGTTCACATCCTTGAACACCGGAACCACCAGACCGTTTGGCGTATCAACCGCAACACCCACGTTGATGTATTTCTTCAGCGTCAGTTTCTGGCCATCTTCGGACAGAGAGCTGTTGAAGCGCGGCATCTGCTCCAGTGCGGCGGCGACAGCTTTCATGATGAACACCACCGGGGTGAACTTCACATCCAGCTTACGCTTGGCAGCTTCTTCGTTCTGTTGCTTGCGGAAAGCTTCCAGATCGGTGATATCGGTTTTGTCGAAGTGAGTGACGTGCGGGATCATCACCCAGTTACGGCTCAGGTTGGCACCCGAGATTTTCTGGATGCGGCCCAGTTCAACTTCTTCGATCTCACCGAACTTGCTGAAGTCCACTTTCGGCCATGGCAGCATGCCTGGCAAACCACCACCGGCAGCAGCAGCCGGAGCCGCTTCTGCACGTTTGACCGCGTCTTTCACGTAAGTCTGAACGTCTTCGCGCAGGATGCGGCCTTTACGACCGGTGCCTTTCACTTTCGCCAGGTTTACGCCGAATTCACGCGCCAGACGGCGGATGACCGGGGTAGCGTGTACATAAGCGTCGTTCTCAGCGAACTCGCCTTTGGCAGCAGGTGCAGCCTGTTGGGCCGGTGCAGAACTTGCAGCCGGAGCCGCCGGTGCAGCTTCTGCTTTTTGGGCAGGAGCGGCAGCAGGCGCAGCGCCTTCTACTTCGAACACCATGATCAGGAAACCGGTTTTTACTTTGTCGCCGGCGCTGATTTTGATTTCTTTCACGGTACCTGCGAACGGTGCCGGCACTTCCATAGAAGCCTTGTCACCTTCAACGGTGATCAGTGACTGCTCAGCGGCAACTTTGTCGCCCACTTTCACCATCACTTCGGTCACTTCTACTTCGTCGCCGCCGATGTCCGGTACTGCAACGTCTTTGGCCGCAGAAGCCGCCGGTGCCGCTGGGGCAGCCGGAGCTTGTGCCGCAGCCGGAGCAGCAGCAGAAGCGGCGCCAGCCACTTCGAACACCATGATCATAGAGCCGGTGGTGACTTTGTCGCCGGTGGCGATTTTGATCTCTTTCACGGTGCCCGCGAACGGTGCCGGGACTTCCATTGAAGCTTTGTCGCCTTCAACGGTGATCAGGGACTGCTCGGCTTCCACCTTGTCGCCCACTTTCACCAGGATCTCGGTCACTTCAACTTCGTCAGCACCGATGTCCGGTACCGCAACGTCTTTGGCCGCAGCGGCAGCCGGTGCAGCAGCAGGTGCTGCGGCCGGTTTTTCTTCAGCCTTGGCAGCTGGTGCGGCTTGCGCCGCCCCTTCTGCTTCAAAGATCATCAGCAGTTTGCCGGTCTCGGTTTTGTCACCGACGGAAACCTTGATTTCTTTAACCACACCCGCCTGCGGAGATGGGACTTCCATGGAAGCTTTATCACCTTCAACGGTGATCAGCGATTGTTCAGCTTCAACTTTATCGCCCACTTTCACCAGAATTTCAGTGATTTCCACTTCGTCTGCACCGATGTCCGGTACTTTAATTTCGATAGACATTCTTCTGTACCTCTTATGCCAGACGCGGGTTAACTTTTTCTGGGTTGATGTCGAATTTCTTAATCGCATCAGCTACCACAGAAGCTTCGATTTCACCGCGTTTAGCCAGTTCACCCAGTGCAGCAACCACAACGTAAGAAGCATCAACTTCAAAGTGGTGGCGCAGGTTTTCGCGGCTGTCTGAACGACCGAAGCCGTCAGTACCCAGAACGCGATAGTCGCTGGCTGGAACGTAAGTACGAACCTGTTCGGCGAACAGCTTCATGTAGTCGGTAGACGCAACCGCCGGCGCTTCGTTCATCACCTGAGCGATGTAAGGTACGCGCGGAGTTTCAGTTGGGTGCAGCATGTTCCAACGCTCACAATCCTGGCCATCACGCGCCAGTTCAGTGAAGGAAGTCACGCTGTAGATGTCGGAACCCACGCCGTAATCGTCTGCCAGGATCTTCGCCGCTTCACGAACGTGACGCAGGATAGAACCTGAACCCAGCAACTGAACCTTGCCTTTGCTGCCTGCCAGAGTGTCCAGCTTGTAGATACCTTTACGGATACCTTCTTCTGCACCCTGCGGCATAGCCGGCATGTGGTAGTTTTCGTTCAGCGTGGTGATGTAGTAGTAGACGTTTTCTTGCGCGTCACCGTACATGCGCACCAGACCGTCGTGCATGATCACTGCCACTTCGTACGCGTAAGCTGGATCGTAAGAGATACAGTTAGGAATAGTCAGGGACTGGATGTGGCTGTGGCCGTCTTCGTGCTGCAGACCTTCACCGTTCAGGGTGGTACGGCCTGAAGTGCCGCCTACCAGGAAGCCGCGCGCCTGTTGGTCGCCTGCTGCCCAGCACAGGTCACCGATACGCTGGAAACCGAACATCGAATAGTAGATGTAGAACGGGATCATTGGCAGATCGTTGGTGCTGTAGGAAGTCGCTGCGGCCAACCATGAAGAGGCTGCGCCCAGTTCGTTGATGCCTTCCTGCAGGATCTGGCCTTTCTCGTCTTCTTTGTAGTAAGCAACCTGCTCACGGTCCTGCGGAGTGTACTGCTGGCCGTTCGGGCTGTAGATACCGATCTGACGGAACAGACCTTCCATACCGAAGGTACGCGCTTCGTCGGCGATGATTGGCACCAGGCGATCTTTGATCGACTTGTTCTTCAGCATCACGTTCAGGGCACGCACAAAGGCGATGGTGGTAGAGATCTCTTTGTTCTGCTCTTCCAGCAAGGAGCTGAAGTCTGCCAGAGCCGGCATTTCCAGCTTCTCGGTGAACTTCGGCATACGGGTAGGCACATAGCCTTTCAGCGCCTGACGACGTTCGTGCAGATATTTGTACTCTTCGGACTCTTTCTCGAAGGTGATGTATGGCAGTTTTTCGATGTCAGCATCGGCAACTGGCACATTGAAACGATCGCGGAAGTGGTGAACCCCTTCCATGTTCATTTTTTTCACCTGGTGAGCAATGTTTTTACCTTCCGCGGTCTCACCCATGCCGTAACCTTTGATGGTATGGGCCAGGATAACGGTTGGTTTGCCTTGGGTGTCCTGCGCTTTTTTCAGTGCAGCAAAGACTTTCTTCGGATCGTGACCACCACGGTTCAGTGCCCAGATCTCTTCGTCGGTCATATCTTTGACCAGCGCAGCGGTTTCCGGGAAGCGGCCGAAGAAGTGCTCACGGACGTAAGCGCCGTCTTTGGACTTGAAGGTCTGGTAGTCGCCGTCCAGGGTTTCGTTCATCAGTTGGATCAGCTTGCCGCTGGTATCTTTACGCAGCAGTTCATCCCAACGACCACCCCAGATCACTTTCAGTACCTGCCAGCCAGCGCCCGCGAAGATGCCTTCCAGCTCATTGATGATCTTGCCGTTACCGGTGACCGGGCCGTCCAGACGCTGCAGGTTACAGTTGATGACGAATACCAGGTTGTCCAGCTTCTCACGGGTAGCGATGGTGATCGCGCCCTTGGATTCCGGCTCATCCATCTCGCCATCGCCCAGGAAGGCGTAAACGGTTTGGGCAGAGGTGTTCTTCAGGCCACGGTGTTCCAGATATTTCAGGAACTTCGCTTGATAGATGGCGCTGATTGGGCCCAGGCCCATAGAAACGGTAGGGAACTGCCAGAATTCCGGCATCAACTTAGGATGCGGGTAAGAGGACAGGCCTTTGCCGTGAACTTCCTGACGGAAGTTATTCATTTGGTCTTCGGTCAAGCGGCCTTCAAGGAAGGCACGTGCGTAAACGCCTGGAGAGATGTGGCCCTGGAAGTAAACCAGATCGCCGCCGTCTTGCTCGGTGCGTGCACGGAAGAAGTGGTTGAAGCAGACTTCATAGAAGGTCGCAGAAGACTGGAAGGAAGCCATGTGGCCGCCCAGATCCAGATCTTTTTTGGAAGCACGAAGAACGGTCATCACCGCATTCCAGCGAATAGCTGAACGGATACGACGCTCAAGATCCAGGTTACCAGGGTAAGCAGGTTCGTCTTCCACCGCGATGGTGTTGACGTAGTTGTGAGCCGCAGCACCGGCTGCAACGCTAACACCGCCTTTACGGGCTTCACCCAGAACCTGATCAATCAGAAACTGAGCTCGCTCAACACCCTCTTCACGGATGACCGATTCGATCGCCTGCAGCCAGTCGCGGGTTTCGATCGGATCCACGTCATTGTTTAAACGTTCTGACATGGTGGTATTCCTTATCTGTCTAATGGTTTGTTTTGGAGCCTGTCTTCCTGTGTTCTGAAACAAAACACACGAAGACAGGCCCATCAGTTTAGTTGCCGCTTACTTAAATGCTTAATTAAGCACTTCGAACGCAAACCCCGCAGGCTGGTGTGCCCTGAAGAGAACCGTTCTTAATCCTTGCGTTGCTGGAGACGCCGCAGCGATCTCTCGCGTCGGGTATGCTCCCGACTGAGATCCAGCAAGATTTCCTCGATAAACGCCAAATGGCGGTGCGAGGCTTCGCGGGCCTTTTCAGGCTCACGTGCCACAATCGCCTCAAAAATTCCGGCGCGGTGGCTGCTCACTTTTGCCAACATCTCACGGCGCGAGTAGAGCAATTCAAAGTTCTGACGTACGTTCTGTTCCAGCATCGGCCCCATACAGCGCAGCAGGTGCAGTAACACAACGTTGTGGGCAGCTTCGGTCACGGCGATTTGATATTGCATGACCGCGTCGGCTTCGGCGTCGAGATCGCCGCTGTCCTGGGCCTGCTGAATCAACATGTGGCAATCGCGGATGCGCGCCAGATCTTCGTCGGTACCACGCAATGCCGCATAATAGGCAGCAATGCCTTCGAGGGCATGACGGGTTTCCAACAGATCGAATTGTGATTCAGGATGGTCGGCCAGCAGTTCAGCCAGCGGATCGCTAAAGCTCTGCCACAGATTAGTTTGTACAAAGGTGCCACCGCCCTGACGGCGCAGGAGCAGCCCTTTGGCTTCCAGGCGCTGGATGGCCTCTCTCAGAGAAGGACGGGAAACATCAAATTGTTTCGCCAGTTCACGCTCCGGGGGCAGTTTCTCGCCTGGGCGCAGTGTTCCCTCGAGGATCAGGTGTTCGAGCTGCTGCTCAATAACGTCTGACAACTTGGGTTGGCGGATTTTGCTGTAGGCCATGGGTGATTTCTTCTCTGCGAATGGCGCGGAGTCAATTGGTAATACCAATTTCAAAAACGTGACGGTAAAGTAACAAAGTATTCACCTCCTGTCCATATGGGCCTTGATCGAAATCAGGTTACCCGCACATTTTAACACCTCAATACCAGAGCTGCTGCAAACCGCTAACGCACGCTTGGTAATACCATTTACGAGGTAGGTTTTTGATTTAACTTTTGCGAAACCTACCGTCAGGCAGACTGAAGTCTCTAAAGTAGAATTCTATTGCATGTTTATTAAGCTTTAACGAATACCTATTTGCATCGCAAAAGGTGCGCTCATCCGGTCAATATTTCGCCATTGACCAACCGCCAGAGCTAAATTATTTTTGCGCATTATGTGAGTTAATGCTTATTTCATGCATTGAATCCCCCCTGTCGTCACACAACCCGCATTTTGTTTCCTAAACTGCTGAAATCTTAATCACTCACCACATAAAGCAGGTGCAAACTGGCGCGCATAACATTATTCTTTGCCAAACGGTAGCGGCTCCGTGGAATTAATAGATATAACGCCGTAAATAAAACAAAACACACATCGTAACCACTGCTTTACAGCATGTGAGTAATTCTGCAACGACAGAGGGTTTCATTGATGGATGGTCAACAGCATGATGGCGACCAGCTGAAACGCGGCCTTAAAAACCGCCATATTCAGCTTATTGCACTAGGGGGCGCTATTGGTACCGGGCTATTCCTCGGGATCGCGCAAACAATAAAGATGGCCGGCCCTTCGGTCATTCTCGGTTATGCCATTGGCGGCTTTATCGCATTTCTGATCATGCGCCAACTGGGTGAAATGGTGGTCGAAGAGCCGGTGGCCGGTTCCTTTAGCCACTTCGCCTATAAATACTGGGGCAACTTCGCTGGCTTCGCTTCCGGCTGGAACTACTGGGTGCTGTACGTGCTGGTTGCCATGGCGGAACTGACCGCGGTGGGCATCTATGTGCAGTACTGGTGGCCGGAGATCCCGACCTGGGTGTCTGCGGCGGTGTTCTTCCTGGCGATTAACGCCATCAACCTGGCGAACGTGAAGGTGTATGGCGAGATGGAATTCTGGTTCGCCATCATCAAAGTGGTGGCGATTATCGGCATGATCGTGTTCGGCGCCTACCTGCTGTTCAGCGGCATGGGCGGCCCGGAAGCTACCGTGACCAATCTGTGGGCGCAGGGCGGGTTCTTCCCGAACGGCATCATGGGGCTGGTGATGGCGATGGCGGTGATCATGTTCTCGTTCGGTGGGCTGGAATTGGTGGGCATTACCGCTGCCGAAGCCGACAACCCGCAGAAAAGCATTCCTAAAGCCACCAATCAGGTGATCTACCGTATCCTGCTGTTCTATATCGGCTCGCTGACCATTCTGCTGTCGCTGTACCCGTGGGGCAAAGTGGTTGAAGGCGGCAGCCCATTCGTGCTGATCTTCCACGCTCTGAACAGCAACCTGGTCGCAACGGTACTGAACGTGGTGGTATTGACCGCCGCGCTGTCGGTCTACAACAGCTGCGTCTACTGCAACAGCCGCATGCTGTACGGCCTGGCAAAACAGGGCAACGGGCCGAAAAGCCTGCTGAAGGTCGACGGGCGCGGCGTACCGGTGATTGCTATCGCCGTCTCCGCCACGGCTACGGCGTTCTGCGTACTGATTAACTACCTGATCCCCGGTCGGGCCTTCGAACTACTGATGGCATTGGTGGTATCGGCACTGGTGATCAACTGGGCGATGATCAGTCTGGCGCACCTGAAATTCCGTGCAGCCAAGAACCGCGAGGGCGTTGAGCCGAAGTTCAAAGCCTTCTGGTATCCGTTCAGCAACTACCTGTGCCTGGTGTTTATGGCCGCTATCCTGGTGATCATGTACCTGACGCCGGGGATTCAAATCTCGGTGCTGCTGATCCCGGTGTGGGTAGCCATTTTAGGTATCGGCTATGCCGTTAAACAACGTAGCCAGCGCGCAGTAAGCGCATCTGGTCGCGGGTAAGCTTTCCCAAAACAAAATGGCCCGCAGAGTGATCCTCTGCGGGCCATTTTTTTAGCTTAACTCAGCCTATTTGTGACGCAACGCTTTCACCTGATCGGCCGTCACATCCGCCGGCAACCCACCCCAGGCCACCCGCAGATAGTTCACCAGCTCCGCCACCTGCGCATCGTCCAGCCGTTCACCAAAGGCTGGCATGCTCTGCATGCTTTCCCCGTCAGGGAATTGCTGTGCCGGTAAACCGTCCAGCACCGAGACAATCAGGTTTTTAGCATCCGGCTGGCGCAGCGTGGCGTTATCACGCATCGCTACCGCCACGTGCGGTTTGCCCTCGCCTTCACGCGCATGACAACCGGAGCACTGATCCAGATAGCTGATGCGCCCGGCATCACTGCCCTGGCCGATTTTAACCGGCACAGCGGCCGGCGGCTGTTCGCCCATCAGATAGGTCGCCAGCGCCTGGTGGTCTTCCGGCGTCAGGTGACGGGTGCTGAGATCCACCACCATATGCATCTCGCTGAAGGCAGAGCCTTGCGGTGCCATGCCGGTCGAGAGGAAGCGGTTCAAATCGTCCGGCGTCCAGCCGCGTTTCGCCAGCCCGTTCGGGGTGATGTCCGGTGCCATAAAGCGCCCCAGATCACCGCCCTGCATCGGTTTACCCAGTTCCATTTGGCCCAGCATGCCGCGTGGCGTATGGCATTCCCCGCAGTGGCCCAGCGTATCCGCCAGATAACGGCCGCGTTGCCACTGCGCCGAATCACCCTGCGAACTGGCAGGCAGCGGATCCTGACTACGGAACAGCAGATTCCAGCCAATCAGCGCCATGCGCTGGTTAAACGGGAACGGCATGGCGTTTTCCGGAATGGCAACATCCACCGCCGGACGGGTCATCAGATAAGCGTAGATGTCATCGGCATCCTGACGTGTCATCCCTTTATACGAGGTATAAGGCATCGCCGGATACAGATGACGGCCGCCCGGTGCCACACCCTTTGTCAGCGCCAGGAAGAAGTCGTCTTTGGTCCAGCGGCCAATCCCCTGATCGGCCGAAGGCGTCAGGTTACTGCCGTAGATAGTGCCGAACGGCGTATCCAGCGGATAGCCGCCGGCCATTGGCGCGCCACCACTGGCGGTATGGCAGGCGGCACAGTCGGCGGCCTGAGCCAGATAGCGGCCCCGGGCAACCTGTTCCGTACTGGCGGTCACCTGTTGCACCGCGCCGTCGTAATGGCGGTTTTCACGCCACCACAGCACCGCGATGACGATAATCACCACCAGCAGGATCAACAGTGCGAGACGTTTTTTCATTGCGCCGTCTCCTTCACCAGACCTGGGGTTTTCAGCACCACATCGCGTACCGCTTCGTAGTAACGCACGTAGCCGGTGCAGCGGCAGATATGGCTGTCCAGTGCCTGTTCGATAGCGCTTTCCAGCTGCTCACGGGCAATCGGCTCACGCTTGAGTTTTTCCACAAAAATGGTAGCGGCGTTAACAAAGCCCGGCGTGCAGTAGCCGCACTGGAAGCTGTAATGCTCGAGGAAAGCCTGCTGGATCGGCGAAAGCTCGACCACTTCGCCCTGTTCATCCATCTTGGCATGGCCTTCGACGGTGCGCACTTTCTTGCCGCTGAAGAAATGCGCGCCGGTGATACAGGTACGTACTTCTTCGCTGGTGCCGCTTGGGTGATCGACAATCGCCACGCAGGCGTGGCAGATCCCCTGCCCGCAGCCCAGGCGTGAACCGGTCAGGTCGAGATATTCGTGCAGGAAGTCGATCATCATCAGTCCTTCCGGCACTTCGATCGGGCCGTACTGCTTGTCGTTGATGGTCAGGGAAATCGGCTGGGTTTTAATGCTCATTGTAATACCTCACGAATATTTTCTGCACGAACGGGCAAATCACGGAAACGGTGACCAGTGGCATCGGCGATGGCGTTAACCAGCGCAGCAACCACCGGGATCATCACAACTTCGGCCATGCCTTTGGGTGGATCGGTTTCCGACAGCGCGGGCAGGATGTCATCGGTCTGTTTCCAGACCGCCACATCGCTGGCACGCGGCAGGTGGTAACGGTTAAAGTTCCAGGTACCGTTACCGGGTCCGTCTTCGTACAGCGGTAAATATTCGTGCAGCGCATGGCCAATCCCCATCGCCAAGCCGCCCTGCAATTGGCCGGAAACCAGCTCCGGTACAATCAGGTTGCCGCACTCCATGATCGAATGGTGGTTCAGCAGTTCCACCTGGCCGGTAGCGATATCCACCGCCACTTCCGCCAGGGTACCGACGGCGCTGTAATAGGTCACCGCCGCGTTATTGCGTTGAGTCGGTGGGTAATAGGCCTGGTTGCGCGGCAGGGTTTTGAACTCGCCATTGGCGTTGCGCACCGCCAGCCCGTCAATCGGCAGACGTTCGTTATTACCGCTCAGGGTGAAGTCCGCTTCCGCCCACTGCCAGCGGTTGAACACGTGTACCGCGGCACCGGTGATCCCGCCCATCTGGTAGGCCTGTTTCGCCAGTCGCTCCAGAGTCAGCACTTCCAGCCCGGCGGCGGTCAGCCCGCCTTCCACCCAGCGTGCGTCTTCTCTGCGCACCACCAATGGCGCCGCCTGGCCGCCACCGATACCGGATTGCCAAATGGCCATCGCCGCCGGCCACAGGCCGTGATCGAAGATCAACCGTGCCGCTTCGCGCGTACTGTGGGAAAAGTAAAATGCCGAGTTGCTGGCGCTGGAGGGTGAACAGTAGCTTGGCGTCCAGGCCGGGTTGGCTTGCAACTTGTCCTGATCGGCCTGCGACATGATGTAAGGATCACCGCTGGTGACCATCGGCAATACCGACCAGTCGGTTACCGAGAAGTGCGCCTCATCCGCCGGTTTACCCAGCCACTGCGCGCACAACACCGACTGAGAGGTCGACATGCCGGTTCCCATCTCTGCGCCGCTGTGATGCAGCATAATGCGCCCGTCCTCTCCCAGCTCGACGCGGGCGAACGAGGTCTCAGCCCCGGTACCGAAGTCTTTTTGCACGCAGCCAAAGCCGACACCATAACGTTTGCCCGGGTGCTGGCTCTCAAACTCCGCCTTACGCTGGGCACGTTGCAGCCACATTTCATGCTTCGCCGCCTTCTCCAGCACTTCATCGGCACGAATAGCCCCGGCCGGAATAGCGCCCTGCGTGTTTTTCATGCCGGATTTCAGTACGTTGCGCAAACGGAATTCGATCGGGTCGATCTTCAACTCGGCCGCCAGTTCATCCACCATCATCTCGGTGGCGGCCATGCTTTGCAGCGTGCCGTAGCCGCGTGCCGAACCGGCATCGATGGCGCGTGAAGCCAGCCCTACCGAAGACAAATCGCTTTTCGGGAAGTAGTAAATCGACTGTGCCGCCGTCGCCGCCACCATCACCACCGACGGTGTAAAGTTGCTGCGGCCGCCGCCGTCTGCCGTCATCTCGCCGTGGAATGACTGCAAGACGCCGGTTTGACGGTTGACCGCAATGCGGTAATTCATGTCGAACGCGTGGCGCTTCAGCGCCGTCTGGAACTGTTCGAAACGGTCATTGGCCAGGCGTACCGGGTGTCCGTCACCGTACATCGCCGCCACCGCGCCGTAGTACGGGAAGTTATAGTGATCTTTCGAACCGTAACCGACGGTGTAGCAAGGGTGCAGGATCAGCTGTTTCACCGGCGGATTGTGCTTGGCCAGCATGCGTGGCATTTCGTCGGCCACTTCCTGCGGTGACTGCGTCGGGATCACCAGATGCAGGGTCTGCGTCGCCGCATCGTACCAGCCGTTGGCGTTATCCGGCTCCAGCGCCGAGGTATCGACCGACTGCGTGGTATAACGGCGTGACATCACCAGCCAGTCTTCCGGCGGCGTTTGCAGCTCATTGGCGATCATCCCGGCGTAATACATCCCTTCCTGATCCAGCTTGCCGCCTTCGCGGCCTTCCGGCCAGACCGGCAGGTGTTTCTTCATCGATACCGGGAAAATCGGCGTATCTTTCAGGCTGGAGAAGCGATCGTCGTCGAACGGCTTTTCGCCACCCACCCGCACATAACGGAAGGTGCCCCAGGGATCCCGCTCCAGCGGGCCGGTTTCCGCCCCGTACTTGAGGGTTTCTTCACGGAATTTCAGCTTGTCTTTGGCGAAGCGGAAGCGGGCGAAATCGTGATAAATCAGGATCGCCACCGCCTGGCCCAGATAGGCCGGGGTTTTGCCCACCGGCAGCAGCATATCGTCGCCGTAGAACGCCGGGAAGGCCAGACCGTCGCGCGCCAAATCCTCTGCCGTCACCAGCCTGTCGGGCTGCAGGTCGTCCCCCAGTAACGAGAGATCGAGGCCCTCGAACAGCCGGTCGGCCTTGGTGACACGTAAAATAAACGCATGCGCCTGTTGTTGCGGCCAGTGCGGCATATCAACCGCGCGAATGTCGCGGGCGAACACCTTCTGCCCCATCACCTTGGCACGGCCATCGATGCGAAAGCGAATACGCTTTTCATGAGCATCCCAGTTCGGGGACTGGAGGATTTTTTGCTCAAACAGCGCGGCGTAGGCGCGGCTGTACAGTGGCGCGAGGTATACGGAGACCCCCGCTATCACGGCGCCTTTGATAAAACGGCGCCGCGACGGGTTAAAATTGCTCATAAAAAGTCCTTTGTTTCTTTATTTTATTTTTGTGTTCAGCGGTGGTGTTGCGCAAACGCTGACGACCTTGCCGTAGACGTCATAAGCATATGCTTATAACCAAAATTATGTGATGATTAACATGCTGTTTTCAAGAAAAACACATCTCAAAAACACATATTTTTAGTAAGGTAATAATAAGTTGCGCAAATTCGGGCGGGTAAGATGACGGCAGGCATAGTGATCGCCGCCGCCGGACGTGGGGAACGCTTCTCTCAGGCCGGTGGCGAAGGCAATAAATTGAATGCCGAGTTTGCGGATCAGTCCGGCCGACGACGCTCGCTGTTTGAACAGACGCTGCGTCAGGCGCTGGCTTCGGGCCTGCCGGTATGGGTCGTCACTCGGCCGGATAACCTTCAGGTACAACAGGTTTGCGCCGCCTATCAGGTGCCGGTCACGCTGCTGGCCAGCGCGGGCCTGGGGGATTCCATCGCCGCCGGGGTTAAGGCTACGCCGCACTGGCAAGGCTGGTTGATACATTTAGCGGATATGCCCTTCGTCACGCCGGGCGTTTTCCAGCAGGTGGCTGCCGCCTTATCGCAACACGCCATCGTCCGCCCCAGTTTCCAGCAGCAGCCGGGCCATCCGGTTGGATTTTCCGCCCTTTTGCGCAAACAACTTGGCCAATTGCGTGGTGATAATGGCCCGCGTGAACTGCTTAAAGGGCAGTCGGTGTACCTGCTTTCTCTTGATCAACCCACGGTGGTGCAGGATATTGATCTTCCGTCACAGCTACCGGCCAGCGAGTAAACCACCTATGCAACATCTCGATATCACCGTGGTCAACCAGGCGATAAGCTGGCTGAAGCAACAACCGGTGTGGCTGTGCACCGTACTGAACACCTATGGCTCCTCGCCGCGATCGCCAGGGGCACTGCTGGTGGCCACCCAGGACGGGCATTACTGCGGTTCGTTGTCGGGCGGTTGTGTAGAAGAAGACTTTCTGCGGCGCGTGGCGGCCGGAGAGTATCAGGCGGCCAGCCAGGTGATCCGTTACGGTGAAGGAGGCCTGGAGCCGAACGTGGCGCTGCCCTGCGGCGGCGTGTTGGAAGTGTTGATCGAATCCCTGCCTGCCGGTGATGAAAGTATTGCCTATCTGACCCAAATAGCCGGTGCGCTGAACGGACACCATGCACTGGTCAAACGCCTGACCCTGCCCGATGCCTGTACCAGCCTGACATTAACCGACTTCGCCAGCGCTACCCAGGTGGAGCGTCGTGGCCCGCAGGTCACTCTGCATATCGCGGCGGCACCGCGTTTGCTGATCGCCGGGTTGTCCAGCGTGGCGCTGTACTGCGCCGATTTCGCCAGTTCATTAGGGTTTGAAGTTTTGGTGTGTGAGAACCGGCCAGAGGCGCTGGATAATTTCGCCCCACAGCTCCGACCCAACGTGACGCTGCTGCGTCAGTTTCCGGCCAAGTTTATTGAAGGCGGCGGCTGCCACGCCAATACCGCAATTGTGGCGCTAACCCACGATCCGCGCATGGACGACCTGACGCTGATGGAAGCGATCCACACCCCGGCATTTTACATTGGTGCCATGGGGTCATTGCGCAACAGCGCACGGCGGCGCCAGCGTCTGCAACAGATTGCCGAATTCAGCCCGCAAGAGCTGGAACGTATTCATGCCCCGATTGGGCTGCCGCTCGGCAGTAAAACCCCGGCGGAGATCGCGTTAGCGGTGATGGCGGATATTGTGCAGCAGAAAAACCGTACTACCACCGCTCGCTCGATCAACCAAGCGGAGTTACAGGCACCAGATGCTGCAACTCAAGATGCAGCTCCTCCCGCTCGTTCAGCGAATAGTTGAACATCGTCAGGTCTGGTCCTTCCCTGCGGGCCAGGCCCAATTCCGGCAATGCCTGGGTGTAAATCTGTATCACATGGTCGTGCAAGGCCACCGGTTTGCCGGAGTAACAAAAACGGCAAAAATCGCCGTGAATTTCCTGCCATAGTTCGAGGCTGGCATCATCACTGACCGGGCAATCCGCCGCAACGCCGAGGGCATACTCCACCCGGACCTGTTCCCCATCAGGAATAAGCTGGGTAAGCGAATAGGTCAACGCCGGTCGGCTGGCCACCGAGTGATAGAATCTCTCTCTGATTTTGCTGCGGATGTGCAGATGCGACTTATCCAGATCGGTAATATCGAGATGGTAAGCGTAACCTTTCCCTTTGATCGCATACTGACCTTTGGCCACATTGATTCGGTCAACCTGAATGTCGCCGGGATGGTTGGCTGACAGCGAACGAACCAAATGACTGAAATCCTGTTTGCGGGCGTGGCGATAGACGCTGGGGGATTCGGCAAAGTGCTTTTTGAAGCAGCGTGAAAAGGTTTGTTGGTTATCGAACTGATATTCAATGGAAATATCAAGAATGGTTTTTTGCGTAAAGCGCAGGGCAAAAGCGGCGAGATACAAGCGGCGGGCCCGAATATAGGAAGCCAGCGACAGGCCGGTCTGCGTCTTGAACATTCGCTGCAGATACCATTTCGAGTAGCCTGATTTGGCAGAAACGATATCCAATGATAGCGGGTTGGTCAGATTGTCTTCAATCCAGACCAGCAGTTCCCTGATATGATTTTCCTGCGTTTCCATGTATTTGCCGAGCCTTCTGTGCCAAATATGCCTTTATGCGTGTGTTACTGCTCCGCACGTAGGGTATACAGGTTAAAACGCGGCGTCCAGCGGGCTACAGGACTTTACACTGGGTCTGATCAAGGCGAGAACTTGCCGCCCGACTACAGGCGGCAAGTCTTTGCGAGCATTATTTCACGCAGCGAGAACACTGGCCGGCCTGGATCTTCTGGAAGAAGTCATTGCCTTTATCATCCACCAGAATAAACGCCGGGAAATCTTCCACTTCGATTTTCCAGATCGCTTCCATTCCCAGCTCTGGGTATTCGACGCAGGTCAGGCTCTTGATGCTCTGCTGCGCCAACACCGCTGCCGGGCCGCCAATGCTGCCGAGGTAGAAGCCACCGTGTTTGTGGCAGGCGTCGGTCACCTGCTGGCTGCGGTTACCCTTGGCCAGCATGATCATGCTGCCGCCATGGGACTGCAGCAGGTCAACGTAAGAGTCCATACGCCCGGCGGTGGTTGGCCCCAGTGAACCCGAAGCGTAACCGTCCGGCGTTTTGGCCGGACCGGCGTAATAAATCGGGTGATCCTTGACGTACTGCGGCAGACCTTCACCGTTGTCCAGACGCTCTTTCAGCTTGGCGTGCGCGATGTCGCGTCCCACAATAATGGTGCCGCTCAGCGACAGGCGGGTGGACACCGGGAATTGTGACAGCTGCTTGAGGATCTCGGCCATCGGGCGGTTGAGGTCAATCTTGACGGCCTCGCCTTCCCCAGCCTGACGCAGTTCCTGCGGAATAAACTTGCCCGGATTGTGCTCCAGCTTCTCCAGCCAGATACCGTCACGGTTAATCTTGCCCTTGATGTTACGGTCAGCGGAGCAGGAAACCCCCATGCCCACCGGACAGGACGCGCCATGGCGCGGCAGGCGCACCACACGGATGTCGTGCGCAAAGTATTTGCCACCAAACTGTGCGCCCAGCCCCAGATTCTGCGCCTCTTTCAGCAACTCATCTTCCAGCGCTACGTCGCGGAATGCCTGGCCGTGTTCGTTACCTTCGGTTGGCAGGCCATCGTAGTACTTGGTCGAGGCCAGCTTGACGGTTTTCAGTGTTGCTTCAGCCGAGGTCCCGCCGATAACAAACGCCACGTGGTAAGGCGGACAGGCTGCGGTACCCAGCGTGCGCATTTTCTCGACCAGATAATCCTTCAGCTTGCCCGGGGATAGCAGCGCCTTGGTTTCCTGGTAGAGATAGGTTTTATTGGCTGAACCACCGCCTTTGGCGATGCACAGGAATTTGTATTCTTCACCGTCGACGCTGTAGAGATCGATCTGCGCAGGCAAGTTGCTGCCGGTGTTGACCTCGTTGTACATATCCAGCGCGGCGTTTTGCGAATAGCGCAGGTTGTCTTCGATAAAGGTGTTGTACACCCCACGTGACAATGCCGCTTCGTCACCGCCACCGGTCCAGACGCGCTGGCCCTTTTTGCCGACGATGATGGCGGTGCCGGTATCCTGGCAGGTCGGTAAAATACCCTTGGCGGCGATTTCTGAGTTACGTAAAAATTGCAGCGCAACGTACTTGTCGTTTTCGCTGGCGTCCGGATCCTTGAGGATATCGGCCACCTGCTGCTGGTGTGCCGGACGCAGCATGAATGAGGCGTCATGGAACGCGTGCTGAGCAAGGAGGGTTAACGCTTCGGGGGCCACTTTCAGCACTTCCTGGCCTTCAAACTCGCTCACGGAAACGTGGTCGCGGCTCAACAGATAGTATTCGGTGTCATCTTTCTTCAGCGGGAACGGATCTTGATAATGGAACGGTTTATTCGACATTGATCTCTCACTTGCAACATCAGCTGCGTTAAATTCACACTTACTCAGCCAGCTCGGGGCAGGCCGCGTCAGAAAACTCCCCACACCTTACGTATTTTTAATCAGTCGGTTATTGCGCTAAATCGCATAATACCCTGCTGGTTTGTAGGGGCGCTGTATACTGCGCCCGTGTAAATCGGGACGAATATATTCGTCCCCTACAGGTAGGGACTCAGCATGTACGGTTTATTATCCCGCAGTTAACACAATGATTACAATCCATCAGCGTCGATCGGGTTATCAATGCGGTGAAAAACCTGTCTGACGGCGGTCAGCAAATTAGTTTTGCGTCTTATTGCCAGCCGGTTCGCCATTGCTTAAGCTAGCCGCAATGAACAAAGTAAGAATCCCCATTGCGCTGCAACAGGCGGCGATGCGCTGTCTGCGAGAAAAACTGCAGCTGGCCCGTCAGCACTTTTCCGTCGAGTTCCCCGAGCCCAAAGTCGTTTACCAGCAACGTGGCACCAGCGCGGGCACCGCCTGGCTACAAGCCTGGGAAATCCGGCTGAATCCGGTGTTGCTGATGGAAAACCAACAGCCGTTTATCGATGAGGTAGTGCCGCATGAACTGGCGCACCTGCTGGTATTCCGTCAGTTTGGCCGCGTACCACCGCACGGCCGCGAATGGCGCTGGATGATGGAAAGCGTATTGCAGGTGCCCGCCAGCCGTACCCACCAGTTTGAGATTGCCTCGGTGCAGAGCAAAACCTACCCCTACCGTTGCAGTTGCCAACAGCACCAGCTCACCGTGCGCCGCCACAATCGGGTGATGCGCGGAGAAAGTGAATATCGCTGCCGCCAGTGTGGCGACAAGCTGAAATTTTTCGCCGGTGAGCCCATTTAGCGAAACGATTTATACGTTAAAACAAGCCAATATCGTCGTTTGCTACGACTGTCAACTTCCGCTACCCTGCCTGCTTTTCCAATTTTGAGCTGTTTTGGAATATGCTTCGCAAAATTTTATTTTTGGTGGTTCTCTCTGCCGGTGCCGCACAGGCGCACGGCATCAATAACTTTTCTCAGGCCAAGGCGGCAGCGGCCAAAATCAATCAGGACGCGCCCGGCTCCTTCTACTGCGGCTGCCGGATCGACTGGCAGGGCAAGAAAGGCATTCCCAATCTGAACAGCTGTGGCTATCAGGTGCGTAAAAACGCCCAGCGCGCACAACGTATCGAATGGGAACACGTGGTTCCGGCCTGGCAGTTCGGCCACCAATTGCAGTGCTGGCAACAGGGCGGCCGCAAAAACTGCAATAAAGACGCCGGCTACCGCCAAATCGAAACCGATTTGCACAACTTGCAGCCGGCGATAGGTGAAGTGAATGGCGATCGTAATAACTTTATGTACAGCCAGTGGAAAGGCGGTGAAGGCCAGTACGGCCAGTGCCCGATGAAAGTGGACTTCAAAAATAAGCAGGCCGAACCGCCGGCCCGCGCCCGTGGCACGATCGCCCGTACCTACTTCTATATGCGCGACCGCTACCAACTGCGGCTTTCACGCCAGCAGACCCAGCTTTTCGAGGTGTGGAACCGCCAGTATCCGGTCAACCAGTGGGAATGTCTGCGCGAAGCACGCATCGCTAAGGTACAGGGCAACCATAATCCCTATATTCAGCAAGCTTGCCAGCAACGAAAGGGCTAAATCCCCTTCGTACTTAAAACTGCAGCGGTGTTGACTGCGTGAGCGCCCCCGAATCACTTACTTAAGTAAGCTCATCGGGATGCACTCACTTGCCGCCTTGCTGCAGCTTCAATTACTTTGGGTATATACTCTTTTTTTTCAAGCTGCAGCACTGATGACTGCACATGAGTCAGGATCGAATATTCAATGCGTATACCCCGTATTTATCACCCGCAGCCGTTGATCGACAATGCGGAAATCTTCTTAAGCGAAGACGCCGCCAACCATATCGGGCGTGTACTGCGCATGAACGCTGGCCAGGCGTTGCAGTTATTCGACGGCAGCAATCAGGTGTTCGACGCCGAGATCACCCATGTCGACAAGAAAAGCGTGCAGGTGCAGCTCAGCGCCGGGCAACGGGAAGACCGTGAATCACCGCTCAATCTGCATCTGGGCCAGGTGATTTCTCGCGGTGAAAAGATGGAATTCACCATTCAGAAATCCATCGAACTGGGGGTTAACGTCATCACCCCGCTGTTTTCCGAGCGCTGCGGCGTAAAGCTGGATGGCGAACGCCTGGCGAAAAAAATTCAACAGTGGCAGAAGATTGCCATCGCCGCCTGCGAACAGTGTGGCCGTAACCGCATCCCGGAAATCCGCGAGGCCATGCAACTGGAAGCCTGGTGTGCCGAGCAGGATGGCAGCCTGAAGCTGAACCTGCACCCGCGCGCCAGCCACAGCATCAACACGCTGCCGCTGCCGGTGGAACATGTCCGCCTGCTGATTGGGCCGGAAGGCGGTTTATCCGCCGACGAAATTGCGATGACCACAGGCCACGGATTTACTGATATCCTGCTGGGGCCACGCGTTCTGCGTACAGAAACCACAGCGCTCACCGCGATTACCGCTTTGCAGGTACGTTTCGGCGATCTGGGTTAAAGGAGAAAAGATGATTAAGCTCGGCATCGTGATGGACCCTATCGCCTCCATCAATATCAAGAAAGACACCAGCTTCGCCATGCTGCTCGAAGCGCAGCGCCGTGGCTGGGAACTGCACTACATGGAGATGGACGATCTCTATCTGCACGCCGGTGACGGCCGTGCCCGTACCCGCCTGCTGAGCGTGAAGGAAGATAAAGAGAGCTGGTTCAGCTTTGGTAACGAGCAGGATCTGGCGTTGCAGGATCTGGACGTGATCCTGATGCGTAAAGATCCGCCGTTCGATACCGAATACATCTACGCGACCTATATTCTCGAGCGCGCAGAGGTCAAGGGCACGCTGGTGGTCAACAAGCCGCAGAGCCTGCGTGACTGCAACGAAAAGCTGTTCACCGCCTGGTTCCCGGAACTGACGCCGGACACCCTGGTCAGCCGCAACGCAGCGCACATCCGCAAATTCCACCAGCAGCATGGCGACATCATCCTCAAGCCGCTGGACGGCATGGGCGGCGCGTCAATCTTCCGCGTGAAACAGGATGACCCGAACCTGTCGGTGATTATCGAAACCCTGACCGAACACGGCAGCCGTTTCTGCATGGCGCAGAACTTCATTCCGGCGATTAAGGAAGGCGATAAACGCATTCTGGTGGTGGACGGTGAGCCAGTGCCTTACTGCCTGGCGCGTATTCCGGCGCAGGGCGAGACCCGCGGTAATCTGGCGGCCGGTGGCCGGGGTGAAGCGCGTCCGCTGAGCGAAAGCGACTGGAAAATTGCACGTGCCGTGGCCCCGACGCTGAAAGAAAAAGGGCTGATTTTCGTTGGCCTGGACGTGATTGGCGATCGACTGACCGAAATCAACGTCACCAGCCCAACCTGTGCACGTGAAATCGAAGCGGCCTTCCCGGTGTCGATCACCGGCATGCTAATGGACGCGATTGAAAAACGTCTGGCGGCGAAGTAATCCGCAGTGCGGGCGGCGATGTCGCCCGCTATCCTGACTTCCCGGACTGGCGCTATCGGCTTAGGCTGTGCGAGTGCAGCTAACAACGCTGCAACTTGAAAGGCGACGGGGATGGCCGCATACTGACGGCTGTTTAACTTATCACCCACCAACTGTCTAAAATAACACCATGAATTTACAGCACCATTTTCTTATCGCTATGCCATCACTTCAGGATCCTCGCTTCAAACGCTCGGTGATTTATGTCTGCGAGCACAATGAAGACGGCGCCATGGGCCTGGTGATCAATAAACCGGTGGAACAGTTCACGGTGGAAACAGTGTTGAGTAAACTGAAGATCATAGCGCAGACGCGCGATCCGGCCATCAGCCTGGATAAACCGGTGTTTGCCGGTGGCCCTCTGGCGGACGATCGCGGTTTTATCCTGCATACGCCGCGCAAAGGCTTTGGCTCCAGTATTCAGATCTCGCCGGATACCATGATCACCACCTCGAAAGACGTGCTGGAAACGCTAGGCACCCCGGAGCAACCGGACGACGTGCTGGTCGCGCTCGGCTATGCCGGCTGGGAAAAAGGCCAACTGGAACAGGAAGTGCTGGAAAACGCCTGGCTGACCATTGAAGCCGACACCGACATTCTGTTCCATACGCCGATCGCCAACCGCTGGCGCGAGGCTGCCAATCGTCTGGGCATCGACATCTGCAGCATTGCCAACCACGCAGGACATGCCTGATGACTAACCGCACCATTATCGCCTTCGACTTCGGCACCAAAAGCATCGGTGCCGCCATCGGGCAGGAACTGACGGGCAGTGCCCGTGCGCTGGCGGCCTTCAAAGCACAGGACGGTTCACCGGACTGGCAAAAGATCGAGAAACTGCTGAAAGAATGGCAGCCGGATCTGGTGGTGGTCGGCCTGCCGCTGAACATGGACGGCACCGAACAGTTGGTGACCGAGCAAGCTCGCAAGTTCGCCAACCGCCTGCACGGCCGCTTTGGCGTCCAGATCGCACTGCATGATGAGCGCCTCAGCACCGTAGAAGCCCGCGCCAACCTGTTCGATCGTGGCGGCTTCCGCGCACTGGACAAGGGCAGCGTAGACTCGGCCTCAGCAGTGGTTATTCTGGAAAGCTGGTTTGAGCGGCAGCTGGGCTAATTTTTTCAGCCGGTGCAAACCGGCTATTTTGCTCAGCATAATATCCAGAACCACCAACCGAGGCTGAACCTGTTTTATTTTTGCCAATGCCGTCATTCCATTTATGTCGGTTATAATTAAGTCATTTCCTAAAGGTGTTTGATTTTCTTAACAGAAAAGAAAATTACCTGATTGCGACATTATAATATTCCCTGCGCAACCCGCTGCTGCAGCCCCTGTTCAAAGGTCTGCATGCCGGACTGTCCACCGGTTTGCAGCACGTTAGCCAACTGATGGGTTTTGCCCTCACGGATCATGCTGCTGACCGCCGCCGTTGCCGTCAGTACCTCAAAAATTGCCACCCTGCCACCGCCGGGTCGGCTCAACAATTTTTGTGCAATCACCGCCTGCAGGCTGCCTGCCAACTGAGCACGCACATAGGGTTTTTCTTCCGCCGGAAAAACATCCACCAGCCGATCCACCGCCTGCGGCGCACTGCGGGTATGCAATGTGGCCAGCACCAGATGGCCGGTTTCCGCCGCGGTCAGGGCCAGACGGATCGTGGTGGTATCGCGCAGTTCTCCCAGCAGGATCACATCCGGATCTTCACGCAGCGCCGCCCGCAGTGCATCATCAAAGCTATGGCTGTCGCGACCCAGCTCCCGTTGCTGGATTAAACACTGCCGACTGCGGTGGATAAATTCGATCGGATCCTCCAGCGTGAGGATATGGCGACGCTGGTGCTGATTGATATCGTCAATCATCGCCGCCAGGGTGGTGGATTTACCGCTGCCGGTCGCACCGGTCACCAGGATCAGGCCGTCTTCGCGCCGAACCAGAGCCGGAATAATGTCTGGCGCGGCCAGCGCGGCCAATGTTGGGCAATGGCCGGCAATCAGCCGCAAGGCAATCGAAACCCCCAGGCTTTGCAGAAAGAAATTGGCGCGCAGGCGGATCTCACCCGCCAGCGAAAGCGCCAGATCCAGCTGCCCCTGCTGCTGTAACTGCTGCCGCTGCAACGGTTGCAGCAAGGTGTTGCACAGCAACTGCATTCTCGCTTCGGTCAGTATTTCCGCCCCTGCCAGCGGTTGCAGTTCACCATCAATGCGCAACATCGGCCGATGACCGGTACAAAGGTGCAGATCGGAAGCATTATGCTTTACACTAAGGGCCACGAATTCATCGATATCCATATCAATCTCCTGGGTCAATAATGAGCACTATCCAACAGAATCTGCAGGATGTCAGAAACCGCATTGCCGCGGCCGCTCAAGGCTGCGATCGCGCTCCAGAAGAAGTTACGCTGCTTGCCGTAAGCAAAACCAAACCTGTGGCGGCGATCGCAGAAGCCATCGCGGCAGGCCAGCGCGCCTTCGGCGAGAACTATGTTCAGGAAGGCGTGGATAAAGTTCAGCATTTCGCCGCGCTGCCGGAAGGCGCAACATTGGATTGGCACTTTATCGGTCCTTTGCAATCCAACAAGAGCCGACTGGTGGCAGAGAACTTCGCCTGGTGTCACACCGTTGATCGGCTGCGTATTGCCCTGCGTTTGAGCGACCAGCGCCCGGCAGATATGCCACCGCTTAACGTTCTGATCCAAATAAATATCAGCGATGAGCAGAGTAAATCTGGCATTGTACTGGCTGAATTGCCGGCGCTGGCAGAGGCGGTTGCCGCGCTGCCGAACGTCAGGCTGCGCGGGCTGATGGCCATTCCAGCACCGCAAGAAGATTACCAGAGCCAGTTGGCGGTATTCGGCCAGATGCGTGACGCCTTTCTGGCTCTGCAACAGCAATATCCGCAGGTGGACACGCTGTCGATGGGCATGACCGACGACATGACAGCGGCCATTGCCGCAGGCACCACCATGGTGCGCATCGGCACCGCTATTTTTGGCGCCCGTGATTATTCACAGGCCTGACACATTAACGAGGGATTTTGATGCAGCATCGTAAGATTACCTTTATTGGTGCCGGTAACATGGCGCGCGCTATCATCGCCGGCCTGGTGGCGGGCGGTTATCCAGCCAAATCCATTAGCGTCTGCGCACCTTCGGCTAAAAACCGTGATGCACTGGCGGCGGACTACGGCATCGTCAGCAGCAGCGATAATCTGGCCTGTGCGCAAGCGGCCGATGTCGTGGTGCTGGCGGTAAAACCGCAGATGATGGCCGATGTCTGTCAGCCGTTGCGCGAACGGGTCGATTTCAGCGGCAAGCTGGTTCTGTCGATCGCCGCCGGTATCCAGGTCAGCCGCTTTTATCAACTGCTGGGTGACAACCTGAACATCGTGCGCATCATGCCCAATACCCCCTCACTGGTGGGTAAAGGCATGAGCGGCCTGTATGCACCGCAACAGGTCAGCCAACAGGACCGCGACTACAGCAGCGATTTGATGGCGTCGGTCGGCAAGGTGTGCTGGGTGGATGACGAAAACGGCATTAACGGCGTTATCGCCGCTGCCGGTAGCGCACCGGCTTATTTCTTCCTGTTTATGGAAGCCATGCAGCAAGAAGCCGAGCGTATGGGCTTCGACAGCCAGACTGCCCGTAATCTGGTGCAGCAGGCCGCCTCCGGCGCTGCCGCGCTGGTGGAAGCCAACCCGGATACGCCATTGTCGACCCTGCGTGAGCAAGTGACCTCTAAAGGCGGCACCACCGCTGAAGCGCTGCGGGTCTTCAACGAACAACAGCTGCCGGCAACCGTGGCCAAAGCCATGCAGGCGGCAGTTTCCCGTGCGCAGGAAATGGAAAAATCATTTTAAATAATCGAGAGTTAAGGAGAAGGGCTACTACATGCTAACGCTGACTTTTTTGGTCAAAACCGTTGTTGATCTGTACGTCATGGTACTGCTGCTACGCATCTGGATGCAGTGGACGCGCGCTGACTTTTACAACCCATTCGCACAGTTTATCGTGAAGATCACCCAACCGGTGATCGGCCCGCTGCGCCGTGTCATTCCGTCCCTGGGGCCAATCGACAGCGCATCGCTGCTGCTGGCGTTCCTGCTGATGACCATCAAGTATCCGCTACTGCTGCTGATCCAGGGCGGTGCGATGTCACTCAGTCCGTATAATCTGTTGTTTGGGCTGATCTCGCTGGTGAAGTCGGCCGGTTACCTGATTTTCTGGGTGATGATTATCCGCGCGCTGATGAGCTGGATCAGCCAGGGCCGCAGCCCGATTGATCAGTTGATGTATCAGTTGACCGAACCTTTAATGTCCCCTATTCGCCGTATTTTGCCGGCAATGGGCGGCATTGATTTTTCAGCGATGGTGGTGATCCTGATCCTGTATCTGATCAACTACCTGGGCATGGATCTGTTCGGTGAGATCTGGTTCCTGCTGTGAGTCCAGTGACCCCGGTGCTGGACGGGCTGGCGATCAGGCTATATATTCAGCCGAAAGCCAGCCGCGACCAGATTGTCGGTTTGCATGGCGACGAACTTAAAGTCGCCATTACCGCCCCGCCGGTTGACGGCCAGGCCAACGCTCATCTGATCAAGTTTCTCGCCAAGCAGTTCAAGGTGGCGAAAAGCAACGTCACCATCGAGAAAGGCGAACTGGGGCGGCATAAACAGTTACGCATCGTTAATCCGCAACAGATCCCCGCCGTGGTCGCGGCGCTAATCGAATAAATTTCAAGGTAGTCATCATGCAAAAAGTCGTTCTTGCCACCGGTAACCCGGGCAAAGTGCGCGAACTCGCCGACCTGCTGGCCGATTTCGGGCTGAATGTGGTCGCACAAACCGAGCTGGGCGTGGAGTCCGCAGAGGAAACCGGCCTGACGTTTATTGAAAACGCCATCCTGAAAGCCCGTCACGCGGCGCAAATCACAGGCCTGCCGGCGATTGCCGACGACTCGGGCCTGGCGGTAGACGCATTGGGCGGCGCACCGGGCATCTATTCTGCGCGTTACGCAGGCGTTGACGCCTCTGACCAGCAAAACCTCGACAAACTGCTGGTGGCGCTGAAAGACGTGCCGCAGGGCAGCCGCGGTGCGCAGTTCCACTGCGTGCTGGTGTATATGCGCCACGCGGAAGACCCAACGCCACTGGTGTTCCACGGTAGTTGGGCCGGTGAAATCACCCACGCCGCGGCAGGTGAAGGCGGTTTCGGTTACGATCCGATCTTCTACATCCCGGAACTGGGCCTCACCGCCGCCGAGCTGAGTCGCGACGAGAAACGCGCAGTGTCACACCGTGGTAAAGCACTGAAACTGATGCTGGAAGCGATGCGCAATGCTTAAGTTGCCTCCATTAAGTTTGTACATTCATATCCCGTGGTGCGTGCAGAAATGCCCGTACTGCGACTTCAACTCGCATGCGTTGAAGGGCGAAGTCCCGCATCAGGAATATGTCGATCACCTGCTGGCGGATCTGGATGCCGATCTGCCGCTGGTTGCCGGCCGTGAAATCAGTACTATTTTTATCGGCGGCGGCACCCCCAGCCTGCTGAGTGCCGAGGCGATGCAATCGCTGCTGGACGGCGTGCGAGCACGCATCCAGGTGGTTGAAGGGGCCGAGATCACCATGGAGGCCAATCCTGGCACCGTGGAGGCCGATCGCTTCAGCGGCTACCAGCGCGCCGGAGTGAACCGCATCTCTATCGGAGTGCAGAGCTTCAGCGCCGAGAAGTTAACTCGCCTGGGGCGCATACACGGCCCGGAAGAGGCCAAACGTGCCGCGCACCTGGCCACCGGTCTCGGCCTGCGTAGTTTTAACCTCGATCTGATGCATGGCCTGCCGGACCAGTCGCTGGAAGAGGCGCTGGACGATTTGCGCCAGGCGATTGCCCTTAATCCGCCGCATCTGTCGTGGTATCAACTGACCATCGAACCCAATACTCTGTTCAGTTCACGTCCGCCGGTCCTGCCGGACGACGACGCACTGTGGGATATTTTCGAACGGGGCCATGAGTTACTGAGCGCTGCCGGCTACCAGCAATATGAAACCTCGGCCTATGCCAAGCCGGGTTATCAGTGCCAACACAACCTCAACTACTGGCGCTTTGGCGACTATCTGGGGATTGGCTGTGGCGCACACGGCAAACTGACATTCAGCGACGGCCGCATTCTGCGTACCGCAAAAACCAAGCATCCGCGCGGTTTTATGCAGGGCAAGTATATGGACAAGCAGCATGAGGTGACGGTGGCAGATCGGCCGTTCGAGTTCTTTATGAACCGCTTCCGCCTGCTGGAGGCGGCGCCGCGCGCCGAGTTCGTCAACTACACCGGGCTGGATGAAAGCACTATCCGTGCACAGCTGGACGAAGCACTGGCGAAAGGCTATCTGGAAGAAACGCCGGAATATTGGCAGATCACCGAGAAAGGCAAACTGTTCCTTAACTCGCTGCTGGAGCTGTTTCTGGCAGACGAATAGCAAAAAGCGCTGAATTATCAGCGCTTTTTTTTTGGTTTTAATCTGGATAGAACTCGTGGGAAAGCACCTGCTGGATATCCCAAATACCGTTTTCCGGATAAACGTCCAACCCGGTTTCGGTCGTCGCCAGCGCTATCGCCTTGGACCAAATGACATCCAGCCAGTCAACGTCGCTAAGCTTGACTTTTAAACTCGGCGACTCCTTCAGACTGTAAAGCACCTCTTTGCGCTGTGCTTTAATGGTTCTTTCCCAACTGGTGCCACGACGCGCTGGCTGATATTTCCATTTCAGCAGATGCGCTATCAGCACTGTCATACGGCTTGCAAGTTCCCTTTGCTCGCTCTTTCCCACGTCCTCAATCTCCTCGGCGATCTTTTCAACATCGATCTCAGACAATTTTCCGGAGCGCAAAAGAGCTGCCTGTTCATTTGCCCAGGCGACAACATCAGTTTCGTAGCGAGTATGGCTCATAGCGTTCTCCGTAAACACCCATGAATCTGTACATAGTTCAACCAGTCTGTCAGATAACCATCAGGAGGTCAAAAAACACGCTACCCACGGTGATTTCGCGTTACTTCAAAGCATTAAGCAGGTCTTTACGCTGGGTTTCCAGGCCGGTAACGCGGTTACACACGTCGTGACCAAAGTTCTGGAAGTCCTGCTCCTGGTTGTTCCACTCGTTCTGAATCGCCTTCTGCAGGCCACCCAGATTGCCCATGATCGCCTGCAAAGGATTGCCGCCGCTGTTGGCCGCCTGCTTGACACCCATCTCGTTCAGGCTGTCCTGCAATACGCCGCCCATGCTCTGCTGCACCAGATTACGGCCATCCTGCTCAACCTGGTCAATCGCCTTATGATGGAAGGTCAGACCGTCGCTACGGTGTTCGATAATGCGGTTCATCTGCTGCTTAAGCTGGCCATTGAGCGTAGTCAAGCGATTACGCACGTTGCTGTCGCTGCCCAGCTCTTTAACGATCACCTTGTCCAGCGCCACACGCGCTTTCTCCAGGTGTTGCTGCGCGCCCTTGTCAATCCACGGCAGCTCTTTACGCAATGCGCTCTGGTAGCTGAAGGCCTTTTGACGCTGGCTGTCATTCAGGCTCAGAGCCTGGCCATTACGGGTCACATCGCCATCTGCTGAAATCTGCAGGTTGCCGCTGGCGCCTGTCACCTGCACGTTCTGCGGGCTGATAATCACATCGTCCTGGGGTTTAACGCTGCACTGATACTCGGCATGCGCCTGCGAAGCAGTCAACAGCAGTAAGGCTAACCCGGTTTTCTTTAACATATTTTCTCCTGACTCCCTTCCGTGGTGGGATTAAAAAATCGAACGGCTAATCCGTTGAGACAACAGTTCCAGCGCCGCAGTTCCCGCCAGTGAGTTACCGGAGGCATCCAGCTCCGGCGACCAGACGGCGATCGACAGCTCATCGGGGACGATGGCGACAATGCCGCCGCCAACACCGGACTTGCCCGGCATGCCCACACGGTAGGCAAACTCCCCCGCGCCGTCATACATGCCACTGGTCATCATCAGCGCATTGATCTGGCGCGCCTGCAACGGGCTGATCACTTCGCGCCCGCTAAGATCACGCCCGTGATTGGCCAGATAAACAAAGCTACGCGCCAGCTCCTGGCAGCTCATCCGCAACGCGCAGTAGTGGAAATAGGTTTGCAGCACGGTGAGTACGTCGTTTTCAAAGTTGCCGAACGACTTCATCAGATAGGCTATCGCCGCATTGCGATCGGAGTGTTCAAACTCGGAACGGGCAACCCGCGAGTCGTAGGCCAGGTCTTCTTCACCGGCCAGTTGGCGCACCACTTCCAGCATGCGTTGCTTGGGAGCGCTGAGCCGGGTTTGCAGCATGTCACACACCACCAGCGCACCGGGGTTGATAAACGGATTGCGCGGTTTGCCCTGCTCCATCTCCAACTGCAGCAACGAGTTGAATGGCAGGCCGGAAGGCTCCTTGCCGACCCGTTGCCAGATCTCGTGTTCCTGATAGCGGGCCAGTGCCAGCGTCAGGCTTAGCACCTTGGAGATCGACTGAATAGAGAAGCGCTCAGTGGCGTTCCCGGCCTGGAACATTTCACCGTCGACGGTGCAAACGGCAATCGCCAGACGATCGGCCGCCACTTCCGCCAGTGCCGGTATATAGTCCGCCACCTTGCCCTGGCCAATCAGCGGGCGCACCTGTTGCAGGATCTCTTCCAGCAACGCGTTATCCAATGTCGTTACCACCGCGGTCACACTCCGGACAAAACAAAGGTGCCGTTAAGGCACCTTAAAATCAATAAGCTGGCGCGGCACCAGGCCGCGCCGATCGGGCTGGGAAAATCAATCCCACCAGATATCGAACAGATCGCTGACCTTAACGTCGGTCAGTTTACGCGCTTCCAGCCATTTTTTGACCAGTTCGCGCTGTTCGTCGGTGCAATGACCGATAGTCTGCAGGCAGATCAAACCTTCCCACTGCAGATAGCCACTGCCGTCAAACGCCATACCGTTCGGCTCGATCACTTCGTCGATGAAAGCGTCCAGCGTGCTGTCGATATCTTCAACCGCGGTGCCTTCGGCAAAACGCCATGCTACGGAGAAACCCAGCTCCTGAAACTCTTCAATGTGTAACTTTTTACGTAAACGACGACTACGGTTCTTAGCCATTATTCTTTCCTCTCAAACATCAAATCCCAAACGCCATGTCCCAGACGCTGGCCGCGTAATTCAAATTTTGTCAGTGGGCGTGAATCCGGACGCGGCACGTAATCATTATCGCTGGAAAGATTACGATAGCCTGAGATCCCGTTCATAACCTCTAACATATGTTCTGCGTAAGGCTGCCAGTCGGTGGCCATATGGAATACGCCGCCGACTTTCAATTTGCGCTGCACCAGTTCAACAAACGGCGTCTGTACGATGCGACGTTTATTGTGGCGAGCTTTGTGCCACGGATCGGGGAAGAACAGCTGCACCATGTCCAGCGACCCGTCCGGGATCATATTCTCCAACACCTCAACCGCGTCGTGACACATCACGCGCAGGTTGCTCAGTTCCGCTTCGGTAGCGTCGGCCAGACAGGCACCCACGCCCGGCGAATGTACTTCAATCCCCAAGAAATTCTGCTGCGGGTTATGGCCCGCCATGGTCACCAGCGAGGCACCCATGCCAAAACCGATCTCCAGCACGGTCGGCGCATCGCGCCCAAACAGTGCGGTGATATCGACAGGTTCAGCCTGATACTCCACGCCCATCACCGGCCAATAGTTGTCCAGCGCGTGCTGCTGGCCTTTGGTCAACCGCCCCTGGCGGCGGACAAAACTGCGGATACGGCGCATCGCACGGCCGTTCTCATCAAATTCTGGGGAGATGACGTCATTAATCATAGTGCTTTCTGTCTGTTTGGCTGCTAATTAGGGAAACGCGCATTATGCAAAGATACATTGGTTTAGCAAGTGTTCATCTAATGTACCTGTCGTGCGACGTCGGAAACTTCCGGTTTACAGCATCATGACTCTATGCTGCAATCGCGCTTCATTTTCTGCCGGATATCGAAGCTGCTTATTATGATGCAAGCACAACAGTTCGCACAGGTGGTGCTTGACTGGTACCAGCGTTATGGCCGTAAAACCCTGCCGTGGCAGCTTGATAAGACCGCCTATCAAGTATGGCTCTCTGAGGTCATGTTGCAACAAACGCAGGTTGCCACTGTGATCCCGTATTTTCAGCGCTTTATGGCACGTTTTCCCAACGTGCGTGCGCTGGCAGAAGCGCCACTGGACGAAGTGCTGCACCTGTGGACCGGCCTGGGCTACTACGCCCGTGCCCGCAACCTGCACAAGGCGGCGCAGACCATTGTCGCACAGCACGGCGGCGAGTTCCCGACAACCTTTGAAGAAATCCACGCCCTGCCCGGTATTGGCCGCTCAACGGCGGGGGCGGTACTGTCATTGGCGCTCGGCCAGCATTACCCCATCCTCGACGGCAACGTGAAACGCGTGTTGGCCCGCTGCTATGCGGTCGAAGGCTGGCCAGGCAAGAAAGACGTCGAAAACCGGCTGTGGCAGATCAGTGAAGACGTCACTCCGGCACAGGGCGTCGGCCAGTTCAACCAGGCGATGATGGATCTGGGGGCGATGGTCTGCACCCGTTCCAAACCCAAGTGCGAGCTGTGTCCACTCAGCCTCGGCTGTATCGCCTACGCCCATCACAGCTGGGCGAAATACCCCGGTAAAAAGCCCAAGCAGACGCTGCCGGAAAAAACCGCCTACTTTTTATTGCTGCAACAGGGCGAACGAGCCTGGCTGGAACAGCGGCCGGCCGTCGGCTTGTGGGGCGGATTATTCTGCTTCCCGCAGTTTAGCGAGCGCGAAGAGATGGAACTCTGGCTGCAACAACGCGGTCTGAAAAACAATCGTCAGCAGCAATTAACCGCATTTCGTCATACTTTCAGTCATTTCCATCTGGATATCGTGCCGATCTGGCTGGAAATGAGCGACGCAGGCGCCAGCATGGATGAGGGTGCCGGTCTCTGGTATAACTTAGCGCAGCCGCCCTCTGTCGGGCTGGCAGCGCCGGTTGACCGCCTGTTGCAACAGTTGGCAAAACAGTCCCCACGCCAGCAGGGTTTATTTGGCGATAGCGCCATTGATGAGGAATTAGCATGAGCAGAACCATTTTTTGTACCTTCCTGCAGCGCGACGCTGAAGGGCAGGATTTCCAGCTTTATCCAGGGGAAGTCGGCAAACGCATCTATAACGAGATCTCGAAGGAAGCCTGGGCAGAATGGATGAAAAAACAAACCATGCTGATCAACGAGAAAAAACTGAACATGATGAACGTGGATGACCGCAAACTGCTGGAAGCGGAAATGATCAAGTTCCTGTTCGAAGGGCACGACGTGCACATCGAAGGCTATACGCCACCGAGCGAATAACGCTGTTGGGGCCAGGCGCTGGCCCTCTTCAATACTTCTCGTATACGGCTTTAAGATGAAGAAAATTTTAGCTTTGCTAGTAATAGCGCCTTTACTGATTTCCTGTTCCGGCAAAAAAAGCACCGAGGTCAACGAAGCCCTGGTCAAAGACACCAACGGCTTTGAGATCCTGATGGGCCAATTCGCCCACAACATCGAGAATATCTGGGGTCTGAACGAAGTTCTGATCGCCGGGCCAAAAGATTACGTTAAATACACCGACCAGTATCAAACCCGTAGCCATATCAACTTTGATTCTGGTGCCATCACCATTGAAACCATCGCCACCACCGATCCTGCCGCCCACCTGCGTCAGGCGATTATCAGCACCTTGCTGATGGGGGACGATCCGGGTTCTATCGATCTCTATTCCGACGTCAACGATATCCAGATCAGTAAAGAGCCGTTCCTGTACGGCCAGGTGCTGGATAACAAAGGCGCGCCGATCCGTTGGGAATGGCGTGCGGCGCACTTTGCCGACTATCTGGTGCAGAGCAAACTGCAAAAGCGCACCTCCGGCCTGCACGTGATTTACTCGGTCACCATTCAACTGGTGCCGAACCACCTGGACAAGCGTGCGCATAAATACCTGCCGATGGTCCGCAAGGCGTCGGAGAAGTACGGGGTGGAAGAGTCGCTGATCCTGGCGATTATGCAGACCGAATCGAGCTTTAACCCGTATGCGGTGAGTGGTTCGGATGCACTGGGCCTGATGCAGGTGGTACAGCACACCGCCGGTAAAGACGTGTTCCAGATGCGCGGGAAATGGGGCAAGCCAAGCCGCAGTTACCTGTTCGATCCGGAAAACAATATCGACACCGGCACCGCCTATCTGGCCATTTTGCAGAACAACTATTTGGGGGGTATTCAGAACCCAACCTCACGTCGCTACGCGGTGATCACCGCCTATAACGGCGGGGCGGGCAGCGTGCTGCGAGTGTTCTCCAGTGACCGAACCCGGGCGGTCGGCATTATCAACGGCATGCAGCCGGGCGACGTCTACCAGACGCTGACCACCAAGCATCCGGCCGGTGAATCGCGCCGCTATCTGGTGAAGGTGAACAACGCGCAGAAGAGTTATCGACGCCGTTAATCACCCCGGTCAGGGCGGTCTCTCCCGTCGCCCTGACCACCAGCATCACGAAGCAATGCTGTAGCCATTGCGACCCAGCTCCTTGGCGCGGTACAGAGCCTGATCGGCTGCTGCCAGCAGTTGTTCACGGCTCTGTCCCGGTTGCCATTGCGCAACACCCTGGCTCACCGTTACCCATTGTGCCACCTCTGAATCCGCATGCGGCATCGCCAGACCGGCGAGCAACCCTTCTATCCTCTTTGCCACCTGAGCTGCTTCACGCGCTTCGGATTTTGGCAGCAAGATAATAAATTCCTCACCGCCATAGCGGGCCACCAGATCCTGCGAACGCCGGGTGGCGCTCTCCAGACAGGCCGCCAGGCGGATCAGACACTCATCCCCCTGCTGATGGCCATAGTGGTCGTTGTACTTTTTGAAAAAATCGACGTCCAGCAGGATCAGGGAAAACGGCGCCTGCAAGGTAGATTCCCGCAACAGAACCGCATCAAAGTAGGTGTCGAAGTAGCGCCGATTGGCGATGCCGGTCAACGGATCACGGTGTGCCAGCTTGCTTAGGCGTTCAATCAACCGTTTGTTTTCCTGCTCACGCTCAATTGCCAGTTGGAACCATTGCTCCAGCCGGCTCTGCGCCGAATAAATCAGAAACAGCATCAGCGCATAAGAGATCAGGTTCACCAGCGAAAAAGCGCTGTGGATAAAGATATTTTCGGCAATCGCTACCAGCAGCACTGGAATGCTGAACAGGAAAAACAGCCGTGGGGACAGATAAAAGGCGATCAGAGAAGAAAACAGCAGGCCGAGTGTTAACGGGTAAAGCAGATTAATACTGTCGCTGACAATCAGATGGTGAAAAACGCCGCACCAACACAGAGCCAACAGCAGAGTGCAAACCACCGCACCACGCCAGGACGCCAATTTTCCTCGGGTAGCCAACTGACGGATCGCGACAAAAGACAGGGCCGACAGCAATACCACACCACAGATCGCCGGTGCACCACGTAACAGGGAACTCAACGAGCGCTCACCGAACGTTTGAGCACGCTGAAGCAGCAGATAGAGCGCCAGCAGCACATTAACCAATAAGAACCAGTTAAAATTCCGCAGCGTTGAACGTCTTTTCTCTCGGCCGACCCACTCGAGATTACCCTCTTCTTTCATCATCTTATTCCGGCACCCGTGGCTTTTACCTAAAAGGTAGTGCCACCACACAGCTTTGTCATCCTGGGCCGGGATGATTTAAAAGCGGCCCCTGTGGGCCGCTCAAATCTATTGCTTGATCATATAGCCGAAGATGCGTTTCCAGCCGTGATCTTTTTTCTCGATATACACGCCCTGCAGCTCCGGTGAGAACCCAGGCAACCGGTTGATACCGTCCTCCAGTGCCAGGAAGTAACGCTGCACCGCCCCGCCCCACACTTCTCCCGGCACCACGCACAGCACGCCCGGAGGGTATGGCAGTGCGCCTTCCGCCGCAATGCGCCCTTCCGCCTGACCAATCGGCACCAGTTCGACGTTATCGCGAATAAACTCCACGTTGGCGTCCTGTGGGTTCATCATCACCTGCGGGAAATGACGCTGACGGAACATCTCTTTCTGCAGCTGTTTGACGTCAAAGCTGACGTACAGATCGTGCATTTCCTGGCAAAGCTGGCGCAGGGTATAGCCGCGATAACGCTGTTCATTCTTGCGATACACCGTTGGCAGCACCACGCTCAGCGGCGCGTCTTCTTCCACATAACGTTCAAACTGCACCAGCATCTCCACCAACTGTTCCATCTTGGCCGGGTTCTCCGCCGGGGTCAGCAGGAACAGGATCGAGTTGAGGTCGCATTTTTCCGGCACGATACCGTTCTCACGCAGGAAGTTGGCCAGAATGGTAGCCGGCACGCCAAACTCGGTGTACTGGCCGGTGGCCGCGTCTATGCCCGGGGTGGTCAGCAGCAGTTTGCACGGGTCGACCAGATACTGGCCCTGCGCGTAGCCTTCAAAACCGTGCCATTTCTCCTCCGGCACAAAATCGAAGAAGCGCGCGTCGTTGGCGATCAGATCGGTGTCGTAATCCTGCCAGTTTTTCCCTGCAACCTGCAGCGGAACAAACGGCCTGAGCTGCGAGCAGCGTTCCAGCAGTTGTTTGCGCGTCTCGATGCCCAGCTTCACGCAGTCCATCCACATACGGCGACCGGCGGCCCCGGCATGCATCTTGGCGTTAACATCCAGCGCGGCAAACAGCGGGTAGAACGGGCTGGTCGAGGCATGCAGCATGAAGGCATTGTTGAGATGCTTGTGGTTGCAGTGGCGCTTCTGGCCCTTGATGTGATCGTCTTTCTTGTGGATCTGCGAGGTCTGCGAAAAACCGGCCTGCTGCTTGTGTACCGACTGGGTAACAAAGATGCCCGGATCCAGTTCATCCAGCTCCAGCAACAGCGGCGAGCACTCTTTCAGCATCGGGATAAACCCTTCGTAACCCACCCAGGCCGAGTCAAACAGGATGTAGTCACACAGGTGGCCGATGGTGTCGATCACCTGGCGGGCGTTATAGATGGTGCCGTCGTAAGTACCCAGCTGAATGATCGCCAGGCGGAACGGACGTGCCGCATCGGCTCTCTCCGGTGCCACTTCACGGATTTGTTCACGCAGGTAACGCTCATCAAAACAGCGTGAATCAATGCCGCCGATAAAACCAAACGGGTTACGCGCGGTTTCCAGATATACCGGGGTCGCTCCGGCCTGGATCAGCGCACCGTGGTGGTTGGACTTGTGGTTGTTGCGATCGAACAACACCAGGTCACCACGGGTCAGCAGCGCGTTGGTCACTACTTTGTTGGCGGCCGAGGTGCCGTTGAGCACGAAATAGGTTTTATCGGCGTTAAACACCCGTGCCGCGTGCTTTTGCGCATCCTTGGCCGAGCCTTCGTGGATCAACAAATCGCCCAGCTTAACGTCGGCGTTGCACATGTCAGAACGAAAAAGCGTTTCACCGTAGAACTCAAAAAACTTCCTGCCGGCCGGATGCTTGCGGAAGAACTCCCCACCCTGGTGGCCCGGGCAGGCAAAGGTTGAGTTTTCCATTTCCACATAGGTTTTCAGCGTTTTGAAAAACGGCGGCAGCAGCGCCTGCTCGTAGGCATCGGCGGCGGCTTCCAACTGCGCCATATAGAACGCCTTGCTGGCCCCTTCCAGTGCAAAAACGCCGCTGATCAAGGGCAGGTAGTCCGGGGAAAGGTGCTCGTCCCCCGCCACCGCCACAAAGGTCGGGATCTCGAACCCGGTCGCTTTGAGCTGCGCCAGGATACCTGCGTTAACGTCGTCGACCGACACCACTAACGCGGCCACATCGGTATAGTCCGTTTGCTCTACGCGAACGATTTGGCGCAGCGTTTCAATGGTGGCGACCAAACTGGCGCTGGTGGCTATTTTCAATTCTTTCATTGTGCTCAGTCTCAAACGGTTAAGGATGAGGGTGTGCCACGGGGCACGGTGATGAGATAACAAAGGTTATCCCGGCAAATTGATGTCCGGCGTTGCAGCATAAAGCGCAAACGTGACCGGCTGACTCTCCTAAGATTATCAGGTCACTATCGGGGACTGGTATCGGCAGCGTCCGATAGACATCAGTAAAAGCAGAGCCACAGCTCTATTTTTAATAATGCCTAACAGCGAGCATCAGATAGCCTTACCGCATGGCAGGCTGGGTGTTTTTGACGGACTGCGTTCGGGAAAGGTAACGGCGGAGTGACGGCATCATTTGATGTCTGGTGCGCAGTGACGCTTGAGTAACAAAACCAGTCATGCCTGCAACCCTCTGACTTAAATGAGCACCAACGCCGTTAGGGGACGTAGCTTGCTAAAATTTGCGCAATGATTGCATGTTTTTTTATGAGGTTCAAGTAACAATTATGCTGATTTAATGATGAAAGGATAACTTATAACTCATTGTTAAATATCAATTAAAAATAAATACCAGAAAAATCAAAACGGTATAAATAGACGAATTTTTTGCATATTTATTACCAGGCAACACAACGGACTCTCGCCTGCCCCACTGGCCATTGCGTGAAAATAGAGCAACCGATCGGCTTTGTGACAGAAAGCGATTGACGATTTCCGGCCAATAGGGTTAAATGCGCCCCGTTGCCCGGATAGCTCAGTCGGTAGAGCAGGGGATTGAAAATCCCCGTGTCCTTGGTTCGATTCCGAGTCCGGGCACCAAATTCATATCAACGGACCTCCATGGAGGTCCGTTTTTCGTTTGTATTCTCGCTAGAATCAACACACCCTTACTGCTCCAACTCAACTGAATTCAACCCAATTCTACCCGCATCAACCTCCTTGTGCGGGTACAAATGAGGGTATAGTCCGATTCGATAATTCCTGCACCCTCAAATCCTTTAGGAAACCAGCTATGGCACTGACTGACGCCAAGATCCGGGCAGCTAAACCAGACGACAAACCCTATAAACTTGCAGACAGTGGCAACATGTTTTTACTTGTGCACCCTAAACGTAGCGTGACGCCGCAGTTTGGTGCTCGTCTGGATACAGAAGGGCTATCGACTCCACTTCCTGGCCGACCGTGCCGGCATTAGCGGGACCTTCAGCGATGCACAGCGACGTGATGTAGGTAATGCCCTCCCACAGTTCATCAATCACCTGGAACTGATGTTGCTCTCCGGTGAGCTCAATCCCCGCCATCAGCACTGTGTCACGCTGTATTGCGATGGTTTGACCTGTGAAGCAGATAGTCTGGGGTCACACGGTTATGTGAATCTCGCCATTTATCCTACTCCCTCAACAACAACTGCATAAATCTTCGCCTTTTATATCTGTCGTTTTTCCCCACCTTCACTTAGCTAATCACGAGATAATCAACATGCAGACCTTACCTGTCCCCCCTAAATGGGTGGTTCAGCCCTGCCCGCCACCGGTTGCCGTCTGGCAATCCTTGCTCACTTACCTGCTGGCGCAACACTATGGCCTGACGCTTAACGATACCGCATTCTGCGATGAGGTAGTGATTCGAGAGCATATTGATGCCGGTATTTCGCTGGCCGATGCGCTGAATAGCATCGTGGAAAAGTCTAACCTGGTGCGCACCGATCGTCGGGGGTTTTCTTGCCGGGAGCAATCGCCTTTCGTGACGGCAATCGACATCCTTCGCGCTCGTAGGGCCTGTGGTCTGATGACCCAGCGCGCTTAAGGGGAGGCAGATTGGTGCGAGCTTGAAGGGGCTGCTTCCGGCCAACAAAAAAGCGCAACGTTGCCGCTGCGCCTTATCTGGTAGGGTCTGAAAGCTTACATCTGCGAGAAGATATTCATGATGACGCCACCGCCTATGATCAGCGCCATGGCGAATATGGCAGGGAGATCCGGTTTCTGCTTGTAGAGCAGCATGGAAACGAAGGTCACGCCGACGATGCCAAAGCCGCACCACAGCGAGTAGGCGACGCCCACCGGGATAAACCCCATCGCCTTGGTCAGGGCGAAATAGCACAGGCAGTAAGCGCTAATCACCAGCACCGAAGGCCCCAGTTTTTTAAAGTTGTTGGTTTTTTTGATCATCGAGGTCCCGGTGATTTCCGAACCAATCGACAGAGCCAGCCACAAGAAGCCAATATTAAACATAGTTGATACCCTTATTCTTCGGAGGAGCCCATTTTGGAGAAGAGGTTCATGATCACGATGCCGCTGGCAATCACGATCATGCCGATAATGGCTGGCATATCAGGGTGTTGGCCGTAAAAGACCATGCTCAGGCTTGAGACCAGTAAAATTCCGGTGCCTGACCAGGTGGCGTAAGCCAGGCCGACAGGGATATATTTCACCGCATTGGATAACGAGTAATAACAAACGCAATATAACACTACGATCAAGCCGAGTAATAACGTCTTGGTGCTACCTTCGCTGTTATCAAACATTTTTAAGGTAGAGGTGGCCGAGGTCTCGGAGAAGATGACCAATAACATCCATACCCATGCTTTTGCCTTGGTAGACATAGAGTTTGCTCCTGATAAATAAGTATTGATATAAAGTGAAATTTTGAAGCTTGGTTATTTCTTTCCTCGGCTATATTCCAATGCCAAATCGGTCAGCTTGGCTCCCGGTGGTGAACGACCATTGAGCCGCTTGAGTTCGCTAAGCGTTACGTAGGCCTGCGTCGGTGCCGCCAACGGCTCCGTGGCTGCGGGCTGGGCCGATAACATCCGATCCAACGTACAGAGCTCAATACCTTGTGCCGCCAGCTTTGGCAGATAATCTGCCTGAGTGGCGTTTTCCCCTGCGCGGCTCAAGCCTTTCAGCTGATTTAATTCGCTGTTCTGGTTGCAGTTATAATCCAGTGCCATAATTGGCCTGCCGCTCATCCGGGCCAGATGAATAAACCGGGCAGCGTCAGACTGTAATAAACCGTTGGCCACTTCTGCCGCCGTCGCGAAATCGAGAAAGGGAATTAATATCCGCTCAATATTATCCAGCGCGCCGGTTTGACTGATTTCCGCCAGCGAAGTTATTGCCCCTAGTTGGCTCCAATCTGTTTCTGCGTGAAACTGCCGAGCATTATCGCTAAACAGGATCACCGGCGAGAACGCCTGGCAGTGTCGCAAGCGCGCGCGGATAATTTCGTGGTAACCATCTGCTGCGGTTAACAGTACCAACGCCCGTGGCCGCATCCGTGAGAGCACTTCACTGACCAACTTATCGATGATTTCACGCTGCATCATAATTGCCGCCTTAGGGAACGATAACCACGTTGTCACCTGAAGCTAGCCCGGCGGCGTTGGCTTCATCGGTATCAATGTGCAGCTCCAGAGCAAAACTGGCTTTGATCCGCACGATGACTTCGTCGAAGATCAGTCCACGCACGCCTGCCGCTTTCACTCTCACCTTCTGCCCGTTCTGCACGCCCAACCTGGCGGCATCCTGCGGGTTCATATGGATATGGCGCTGGGCACAAATCACCTGTGAATGCAGCGAAACATAGCCCGCCGGGCCAGCCAGCATGGCGTCACCGGAGGCGTTCAGATTGCCGGATTCGCGTACCGGTGCCTTCAGCCCCAGGGTAAAGCAGTCCGCCTTGGAGATTTCCAACTGAGTGCAATCACGTGCTGGCCCCAGCACCCGCACCTTGGAGAGCGAGCCTTTCGGGCCGACGATCATCACACACTCTTTGGCGGCGAACTGCCCAGGCTGGCGTAGCTCTTTGCATGGCGTCAGCTGATAACCGGCACCAAACAGCGTTTCAATATCCTGCTGCGACAGATGGACATGCCGGTTTGAAACCCCAACCGGGATGGCGATGCCGGTGGGAGAAGAATAGTTCTCTGCCAGGTTATGGCGGATCCTTTCCAGTAACGACTCATTAAACATACTGTTATTCCTACCCGATCTCAGAAGCTGTACGGTTATTTAGACTCTTTCTTGCCGCCGGTGCGTGCGGGTTTGTTGTCGGCAACAGGGACTTCGACTACCGGCGCTGTGGCCTCTGCCTGCGGGGCGGCCACTTCTGCTACTGGCGCAGGCGTTTCTTGCTGTACTTTGGCCGCTGGCGGCGTAAGCTCCTTGCCTTTCAACCCTGTCAGCAGCGCGACAACCTGTTTTTCCGGACGGGCAATCACCAACTGGCCTTTGATAAACGCCGGTTGTTTGATCACTGCCACACCGCTGTCGATGGCGGTTTTCACCGCGCTGATTTCCCCGGCAAAGAACACGCTAACCAGGCCGGAACCAATCTTCTTGTACCCCAGCACCGTTACCGCAGCGGATTTACAGGCCGCATCGGCCGCGTGGATCGCGGCGGTCAGGCCATAGGTTTCAATCACTCCCAGGCTTAAGTTCATCTCAATCTCCTTAGTGCCTTACCAGGCGGATATCAAAGTCAAAGCGCTGGAAAAAAGCCGCCAGTTGGTCCAGTTCTTCATTGCTGTAACTTGGGTCGTCTTTGACCGGATAGATCATGTCGAGCCGCTGATATTTGTTTTTACCCAGTTGGTGATAAGGTAAAACGTCGATGCGGCTGATATTGCCTTTGCGTGCCAGGGCCATGACATAGTCAATGGCACCGGTGATGGCATCGTAAGAATCGTTATAACCGCGTACCAAAGGCATGCGCACCACGATATGGCTGCCCAGTTCCACCAGGCGCTCCAGGTTTCTTTTTACGCCTTCGTTGCCGACGCCAAACAACGCTTTATGCCGTGCGCTATCGATATGCTTGATATCGAACAGGAACATATCGGTGCAGGTTGCCAGCTTTTCATAATTGGCTAAGGTGGTGGTGCCATTGGTTTCGATGGCGGTGTTGATCATCTGTTTTTTGCATTCGGTCAGCAGCGCGGTCGCAAAGTCGGTTTGCAGGCTCAGTTCGCCACCGCCCAGGGTGACGCCACCGCCGGAGGTATGATAGAAATCAACGTCCTGCAGGATGATATCCATCAACTCCTGCACCGTGACGTCCTTGCCCATGATGTCCAGCGCGCCAGAGATGCAGACCTCTTCGCACTTGCGGCAACCGATGCAGTCTATGTTGCGATCGAGATGGTGCTTGAGATCGCCTTGTGCATTCTGGATCTGGGAGTGGATCCCCACCGGGCAGACGCTGACACATTGCCCACAGTCAACGCACTTATCATGTGAATACATCACCTGGAAATTGCTGGTGAGCCCCTCGGGGTTGGCGCACCAGGCGCAGAGGATGTTACAACCTTTGAAAAAAATCAGGGTGCGAATACCGTCTCCGTCATAGATCGAGTATTTCTGGATATTGAATATCCGACCCTTTTTCTCCAGCGTGTTATTCATACTATTTTCCCCTTTCTTCGAAGGCTGATGGGATAAGACATCCCTGTCTTATCCAAGGCTAAAGTCAGAACTTCTCAATGACCGTACGGCTAATAATCTCGTCCTGAACTTCTTTGCACAGCTCAACGAAGTAGGCGCTGTAACCGGCCACACGGACGATCAGGTCGCGATATTTCTCTGGCTCCACCTGCGCCTGTTTCAGCACTTCGTTATCCACGTAGCTGAACTGCATCTGGCCGTTGCCAAGAATGGACGCGGTACGCAGCAGGGTGATCAGCCCGTTCTTGCCTTCCGGGGTATCGAGCAGCCCTTTGAGGAACTTGAAGTTGTGCACCATGCCGATGTTCATGGTTTCCACGTTCATCTTGCTGACGGACTTGATGATGGCGGTTGGGCCCTGTTTGTCCGCGCCCTGCGTCGGGCTGATCCCGTCGGAGAGTGGCATCCAGGCCAGGCGGCCGTTTGGCGTTGCGGCGGTCAGTTCACCGATCGGCGTGTTGTTGGAAATCGACAGGGTGCCGTGGCTCAGCGTGGAGTAGAGCATCTTGTACTTGCGGCACTCGCGCTCGGTCCACTCGGTGATGTCCAGCGCGTACTGATCGACCGTGTCATCGTCGTTGCCGTACTTCGGCGCGTTCAGACAGTCGCGGCGCAGCTGTTCAAAGCCTTCAAAGTTGGCCAGCAGCGCGTCACGGATCTGCTCCAGGGTGTATTTGCCATCCTGATACACCAGCTTGCGGATCGCGGCCATGGAGTCGACATAGGTCGCCAGGCCGGAGAAGATCAGCCCTGGGCCGTGGTTGATCACCGCGCCACCGGCGGCCACGTCTTTACCCTGTTCCATACAGCCTTCCACCAGCAGCGACATCAGTGGTTTTGGTGCCACGTCGCGGTGGACACGCTGGCTGATGACGGTGCCGATAGCCGACAGTTTGACGATGTGCGCGATCTGCGCCTTCACCGCGTTGTCGAACTCTTCATAGGTTTTCAGGCTACTCAACTCACCGGTATCCAGCCCTTGATAGCTGTCGAACAGCACCATGCGGCCACGGTTGAGCACGAACTCGATGGCGATCGGCCACTGGGTATAACCGGTAGAGGTCCACTGATAGATGCGGCCGGATTTTTGCGGCTCTACGCAGCCCATCAGGCAGTAGTCGCGCGCATCTTCAAAGTCGAAGCCCTTGCGCAGCATCATCTTGATGTGGGAATCATCAAAGTGGCAGGCCGGGAAGCCCATACCCGCTTTCACCACGTCGACGATCTTCTCCATGTACTTCTGCGGTGACTGGTTATGGATACGGCAGGCCAGAGACGGCTGGTACACTTTGACGAAGCGCACGGCGTCCATGATCAGATAGGTCAGGTCGTTACAGGCATCGCCGCCGCTGCGTTTCTGCCCGCCGATGGTCAGGTTGATAAACGGCTGGTAACCGGCGAAGTACTTGGCGCCCAGTTCGCTGGACATCCACATCAGTTCGGCACACTTGATGATGAAGGCCTGCAACAGTTCCAACGCCTGTTCCTGCGTCAGGCGGCCAGATTCGATATCGGCCTGATACATTGGGTAGCAATACTGATCCAGACGGCCCAGCGACAGTCCGGTCTGGTTTTCTTCCACTTCAAACAGTGACTCCACCGTCCAGATGCTTTGCAGCGCTTCTTGCAGGGTCTTCGGTGGGTTGGCAGGGACGTTCTCGTTGGTTTCTGCGATGGTCAGCAGCTCGGCACGGCGTGCCGGATCTTGCTCAACGGCAGCCAGTTCACGGGCCTTGTCAGCGATACGTTTGGCGTAGGCCACCACGCCGTCACAGGTTTCAATGGCCGCTTTGTAGAAGTAGATCTTGTCGATATCCGCCGGGTTTTCCATGCTCAGCGCCGCGAGGTGCTGCTGGGCATCGGCCTTGATGCCGTTCATCCCTTTGGTGAACAGCAGGATGTCGTAGCCTGGGCAGGTGTCGCCGCCGCCGTTAATCTGGTGGTAAGAGAGGTCGCTGACAAAGGTTTCGCCGCTGATGGCCCAAACGCCTGCTTCGCGGTACTGCGCTTCACAGATCTCATCCAGAGAACGGCCTTCCCAGAACGGTACGATCTCTTCGCGGATTGTCTTCTTGTCGGCCTCGGAGATAACGAACGGATCCTGAGGACGGGTACCCATGGTGTCCAGCTCGTCACGTACCCAGCGCCAGGCGATATCCGGTGAGAACGCCCCGGCACGCGGTTTGCCGCACGGATGGCCGACGATCAGCTCATCTTGCTGGATCAGGATCGGCGCGGTTTCACAGGCGGCGCGGAAAGACTTGGCGCGCAGCAGAATGGTTGGCAGACCTGGGTTGTTTTTTGCCATCTCGGTGAAGGTGATGGCGCGATAGATAGAAACGCTAGGGCGAGCATCGAGATAGTTATCACGCAGGCGTTGCAGGCGCGGCGTTAGCCCTTCCATCAGTTTGTGCGTTGCCACGTCTTGCGCAGAGGCCGCTACGAACGGGGCCGATGGCGTACTGTACTGCGGGTGAGCACCTGCCTGGCCAGCAAACAGTTTTACCTGCAGGTTGCTGTTGAGTGTCATCAGGTTGCTACGGGCTGCCAGCAACATGGCGGACAGATCGTTGATCACCAATGCCGGATCGTCGAGGCGCACGCCGTGCAGCATGGCGTCAAACATTGGGTAGCCATCCAGCTCACGTGGTGCGCGCACTTCGGAAAGCTCACACAGTTTCAGCCACAGGCACTCGACGATTTCATAAGCCTGCTCCGGCGTCAGTACGCCACGGGTGATGTCTTGCTGATAGAAGCTGTACAGCAGTTTGTCGAAGCCGCCTGGGTAAACCGCGTAGCTGCCGTTTTCCAGATGCAGCGCCAGTTGGAAGAAGTAGAACGACTGGCAAGCCTCTTTAAAGCTGCTGGCCCCGTAAGCCGGGACTCTTTTCAGCATGGCGGCCGCTTCTTGCAGCTCCGCCTTGCGGTACGGATGGTTTTCTACAGCAGCCATGTTTTCGGCTTTGCTAGCCAGTTTCTGCGCCAGATGCATCGCTGCATTGCAGGCGTAGATCATGGCGCGGCATTGGTTGACTTCGTCCAGCCCAGAACGGCTGACGGCGCTGCCAATGCTTCTGGCTCGGTCTTCCATTTCGGCTTCGATGGCGAACAGCCCTTTGGCGATCACCACCAGATAGTCCGGTGAGGTCTGGCCAAACGCGGTGAAGGCCGAAGGACTGCGCAGTTCACTTTCGCTGTGGAACACGGCGGCACGCGGGGTGGAGGATTGGCTGCCGATGATCAGCTCATCGGGGCCGATGTAGCCGGGCAGTTGCTTGACCAGCTCATTGAACAGCTTGGCATTCTTGACCAACTGCGGCATGCCGGCCACATCGCCACCCAGCGTTTCCAGAATGGCGGCACGTTCGGTGCTGATGGTGCTGTTTTGGGATAAGAGTCTTTCTGCCAGCAGTTTTACGCGTGGCGTCAGTGAATAATGGGCCATGTTCAAATCTCTCCTGATGTCCTGCGGCTTTCACACAAATTGGCAAAATCCGTTGACTGTAATGAGTGCGTTATTGAAGCTGTACCGGGCCGCCGCTGTAGGCGAGGCGGAACAGTTTCTCCAAATCTGCCGCGTTAACGTCGCGCGGGTTGGTTGGCGTACAGCTGTCGTGCAACGCCTGCGTGGCCAGTTCGCCAAGGCAAACCTGGAAGCGGTGTTCCTCTACCCCTGCGGCTTGCAGATTGGCCGGTAGCTGCATTTCCTGTTTCAGCGTTTCGATCGCCACCAGCAGGCTATTGACGCCATCACGAACTGAGGTGCTTGGCAGCCCCAACAGGCGCGCCAGGGCGGCATATTTGTGCGCGGCCGGGGTGTCGCAGTTGCCGTCAACGTCGGCATTGAAGGCGACCACCGATGTCATCAGCAGCGCATTGGCCTGGCCATGCGGGATACCAAACATGCCGCCGAGGGCGTGCGCCAGGCTGTGGGTAATGCCCAACGATGCGTTGGTGAACGCCATCCCGGCCATGCATGAAGCGTTATGCATTTTTTCCCGCGCAGGCAGATTGCTGCCCTGTTGGTAGCAGGTCAGCAGGTGGCCGAATACCATCTGCACCACTTTTTCGGCCATCGCATCGCTGAAGTCGCTGGCCTTGCGGGAGACGTATGCCTCCAGGGCGTGGCACAGCACATCCATCCCGGTATCGGCGGTAATGCTGGCCGGTACCGACTTCACTAACTGAGGATCGAGGATGGCGATGTCGGGCAGCATGAACTCGTCCACCAACACCAGCTTTTGGCTACGGGACTTGATCACCGAGAAGCTGGTGACTTCGGAACCGGTGCCGCTGGTGGTGGGGATGGCGACAAAACAGGGCTTGCTACGGCCGCTGTCTTTACGGCAATGCCACAGCGCATACATCACCGCCTTGGCGGCATCGATGACCGAGCCGCCACCCAAGGCAATCACCAGGTCCGGGTAGTCGTCATCCATCAGCTTCATGCCGCTGACGATGGCGGAAATATCCGGGTCTGAGGCCACCTGGTCATACTGACGACAGCGGATCTGCTGCTGTTGGAGCAGGCTGGTCACCCGCACGGCCAAGCCAAACTTCACCATCGCCTGATCGGTGACCAAAAACGCCGAGCGTCCAGGCAAGCTGCTCAGCGCGAGCAGCGCATCCTCACCGAAATGGATTTTTGGCTTAATCAGAAACTCATTCATGCCTACTTCCTCTTAACGCTCCCGGTGAACCTTCTCGACAATGGCAACGATCGACATGGCCTTGTAGCGGTCTTTACTCAGTGCGAAATACTCTTCCACCAACACCAGATCGTTTTCACCGGCACCGACGCTGTCGACGGCAACGTAGGTGCGATCTTTAATGGCTTCCAGGTCGTCACCCAGAGCTGTGACTAGCAGCAGGTTACTGCCGCGTAGTTCGTCACTTTTCTGCGTGGCCACCACATGGCCGGTTACCTTTGCGAGGATCATGTTTTCACCCTTGGTTGATGTGTTACCGGGACAGGCGTCCAAGCACTTCCGTAATGATCCGTTCGACGTTCTCTTCGGTGATGTCATTGGCTGCGGCGTTAACCACTGCACAGGTGACCGCCCCGAAACGATCGTCGCCCTGGGCATACAGCGGTGCCGGTGCGGCCTGTGGGGCTACCGCCGTCGTTGGAGCTGCAAAGCGGTTATCGTCGAAGATGCTGGTGCTATGGCTGGTTGGCGCACTGCACGTTTGAGCTGCTGGTTGTGGTTGGCGCAGATCCTCGATGCTACGAACGCCATAGCCAACCTTACGTACGTTCAGCAGGTTCATTGGGCCGACGTTGTCCGAGCTGGAGCCGCCACCAACGGCACCGCAACCGAGCGTTAACGCAGGTATAAGATTCGTGGTTGCGCCAATGCCTCCAAGCGCGGCGGGCGTATTGATCAGGATGCGGTGCACTGGTTTTTGCAGCGCAAACTCGCGGATCACCTGCTGGTTCTGGGTGTGGATGACCAGCGTATGCCCCAGACCTTCGTTGGTGAGTAGTTCCACCACGCGGTCACAGGCGCTCATCCAGTCTTCTTCGATGTACAGCCCCAGCACCGGGCAGAGTTTTTCACGGGCGTAAGGATTTTTACGCGAGACGCTGTTTTGCAACGAAATCAGCACTCTGGTGGTCGCAGGTACGCAGAACCCGGCGCGCTCGCTGAGGTAGATGGCGGTCTTGCCCACCACTTCAGGATTAATCATGCCATTCGGGCGTAACAGGATATTGGCCAGGCGGGCAGACTCATCGTCGTTCATGAAGTAGCAGCCCTGGGCAAGCAACTCGCGGTGTACGTCCTGATAGATGCACTTTTCCACGATGATCGACTGCTCAGAGGCGCAGATCACACCATTATCGAAGGTCTTGCTGGTGATGATGTCCTTCACCGCCTGCTGGATATTGGCGCTGCGTTCGATAAACGCCGGGCCGTTGCCTGGGCCACCGCTGATTGTTGGTGTGCCGGAGCTATAGGCTGCACGAACCATACCTTCGCCGCCGGTAGCCAGGATCAGCGCGACGTCTTTGCTGTGCATCAGGGCTTTGGTGGCTTCCAGCGTCAGTTGGGTCAGGCCGTCAACGATACCCGCTGGAGCACCGGCCTGGAGCGCGGCCTGCTTGACGATCTCAATCGCCCGCTGGCTGCACTGGCGCGCATTAGGGTGCGGGGAGAAAATAATGGCGTTCCCGGCCTTCAGCGCGATCAGCGTTTTATAGAAAATGGTTGAGGTTGGGTTGGTGGACGGCACCAGGGCGGTAATAACCCCTAACGGGACGCCCACGTCCATGACTTTATTCTGCTGATCGTGACGAATAATACCGACGGTTTTTAAATCTTTAATATGCTCAAAAACTTTTTCAGAGGCGAAAATGTTTTTTAACACCTTGTCCTGCCAATTGCCGAAGCCGGTTTCTTCATGGGCCATCTTCGCCAATTCTTCGGCATGCCTGGCCGCTTCGCTGGCAATATGTTTAATAATGCCGTCGATCTTTTCCTGTGAATATTTGGCAAACAGCAACTGTGCCTGTTTGGCATTTTTAATCAGCGTGCGAGCCTGCTGAATGGATTGTAAATCCGGATCTAATGTGGTCATTAGTCTATTCCCCTGAATAGGAGTTTAATTTTTTACTTGCTGCAATCGGGTAGAGTACTTATCTGCCACCGCCGGTAATCAGGCTGAATTACGCCTTATGCTGTGAGGCGATTTTCTCAATATCATTATGTGGACGTGCAATAACCCGTGATGAAATCACTTCGCCAATTCGGCTAGCTGCTTCAATACCGGATTCCACTGCCGCATTAACGGCACCCACGTCGCCCTTCACCATTACGGTGACCAGGCCGGAGCCGACGTTTTCATAGCCAATCAGTTCAATATTGGCGGCCTTACACATGGCATCGGCAGCTTCGATTGCTGGCACCAACCCTTTGGTTTCGATCAATCCGAGTGCATCTTTCATCAGTGAATTCCTTGTTATTCGGTGATTTTGTACTGCGAGATGATTTTCTGGATATCGTTATGCGGGCGGGCAATTACCAGTGAGGTAACCACTTCACCAACGCGTTTGGCCGATTCGATACCGGAATCTACCGCCGCCTTGACCGCGCCAACGTCGCCTTTCACCATCGCGGTAACCAGGCCGGAACCGACGTTCTCATAGCCGATCAGCTCCACGTTGGCCGCTTTGCACATCGCATCGGCGGCTTCAATACAGGCCACCAGCCCTTTGGTTTCAATCAATCCTAATGCGTCACCCATGATCCGTTCTCCTCAGAAGCGTCGTTACGCTTTGTGCTTAATCACGATTTTGTTGATGTCGTTGTGTGGGCGGGCGATAACCAGTGAAGTCACTACTTCACCCACGCGTTGTGCGGATTCCACGCCGGAATCGACGGCAGCTTTTACCGCACCGACGTCACCTTTCACCATGGCGGTGACCAGGCCGGAACCGACGTTTTCATAGCCGATCAGTTCGACGTTGGCCGCCTTGCACATGGCATCCGCCGCTTCAATACAGGCCACCAACCCTTTGGTTTCGATTAAGCCTAATGCATCACCCATTGTTGTTTCCTCCACAAAGCCGGTTTATGAGTTGTCATCTGCTGTGCCGTTCGGCCATGAGGGGATCAAGGTTTCCGACGGCTAAGGGCACTATACCCCTCCGGTGGTTATTCAAAATATAAATTCATTAATCGATATATATTTAGTTTTTTGCTCTGTAAATAAGCGTCGATTTATCCTTTATTTATCTGTTTACTCTGATAATCAGCCCGATAATAGCTCTGCTCCCTGGCAAGAAATGGCGGGTTTTGGCATTCACTTAAAGGCGGAAAACAATGTTAAATCTATGGTGTTTAAATGAGTTTTTTAGGTAGCGGAGGGGCTTGCAGACTGTGGAATAGCGCAGGTTTTTGCGGTGGCTATTTGGGGGGGGTTCACGTGCTACATATTGACCGGCGTTGTTACTGATAGCACCGTACTGGCTCCCTCTCCTTTTTGGGGAGAGGGTTGGGGTGAGGGGAAATAGCGATCGCCGAATAACCGACAGGCATTATGACTATCAGGGGTGTTTTTAGGGGATTGTAAGGGCTAATGAGGCAGGCCAGAGGCTTATGACAAGAGGGAACAGGTTTTTGCTGGGGAGCGGGTGTTACTCTAACTGGCTGCCGGGTTTCAACGCGCAGATAAACAGTGGGGAGTTGATCGAACTGAGTAACACGGTGTCGGCATTGATTTTCTCCATCGCCAATTGTAGGCCGTAGTGGCTGTCTGACATTTCCCGCATAAAGTAATCAAAGATCACGTCGGGAGATTGATCGATAGAGGACTTGCTGGAGACCCAGCGGTTGATCTGATAATAGCGGGCGCCGGGGGAAACACGCTTGCTGGTATAATCAAACTGTACGTAGCGTTGTAAATAAAGCCAGCCTGCCTCCGAGTCTGAATATCCCTCCACCACGATGGAACCTTTACCTTTGGCATTAAAATTAAAGTGAATATTGACGTTAACGGATTCGGTAACGGTATCTTCAAAGTGCATAATGGCTTTGGTTGAACAATTTAAAACATCATCACGCTGGATAACATTATGCTTAACGGTGATAAATAGTGAGACCAGTAGCAATATGATAGAGACGGCAAACAGCCATCTCCCCCAGACCATTGTTTTCATAATTTATTTCCATGAATAATAAAAATAGTTATCGCAGTAGCTGAATGTATTATCTTGATGTTTGGCGCAGTGTGCGAGAAACGTCCGGCCTAACCCGTTGGATTGCAGCTTATCACCATAAAAGAACAGAAAACGTTCGTCTTTATCATACTTTATGTTCTTTTTTTCTTTGACGGCAATAAAGTTTTTCAGGTAATTCTCGCGCATTCTTGGATTTATCATGGTGTCGGTGGATAACACCTCAATGGGTTCCTGCGCGACGGGGGTGAAGGTGAGAGGAGTAAGGCTGCCGTTGTTACTCCACGACCAGCCGATCAGCACGATGGCCAACAGCGATATCATTGCCCCGGCATAACCCCAGTAGCGATCGTTGTTAGTGGTGGCCGCCGATACCAGTGCTGACTCTGGAGCTAACTCGGCAGAGGGTTCCTGTTCGCTGGTATGTATTACCGGATGCAACAAGGAGTCATCGATTACCTCGATCGTCAGCTCTGGATTTATTTCCAACCTGCCACGGGCCACGGTGACGATCACGTTCTCAATGCCATAACGGCGGAAGGCTTTGCGCAGGATGCTCAGGTACTGATTCAGGTTGCTGTTGGAGGACATCAGCCCGTTGTCGTCCCAGACCCGCTGCATCACCGTATCGCGGCTGATCACGCCAGGATGCTGGATCATGAAGAACAGCAGGGCGTTGGCAGTGATGGTGAGCTGGCTATCTGACTTGCCGCCATCGTCCAGCTTTAGCGAACCTTCGGTGGCGTCATAAATAAGAAAGGCATTAATTTTGTATTTCATTATCGCCCCTGGGTGATTGGCTGCCCGCACACCGCGGAGGTTAAAGCTCCTCGAAGGTCATTGCCGCCAGCCTCGTCACCAATGCAAGCCGCTCTTCCGGCGTCATAGTGACTCCTTCCGTAAGTTCAGAAAGCCATAGACTGTCTGCACCATAGCGCACCAAATTACCTACGTAGCTGCGATCCAGTTCATCGGCGTTGGCCAGATGTTGCAGCACCCAGTCCCGCCAGCATTTACGCAACACCATTTCATGCGGCATGGCCAGCGACAGCAGGGCCAATTGACGGCTGGTGTCGGTTTCACTGATGCCTGCCAGGTGCACCAGGTAGGCCCGGGAGAAGCGCCCACGTGGGTTATCGTCCACGGCCATCAGCGCCATAATGCCGCGATCCATCACGGCCAGCAGGCGAATAAACAGCGCGTGGATCAGCTCCTGCCTCCCGGGAAAATGGTGCAGCAGCCCGCCCTTGCTGACCCCGGCCTGCTTGGCAACGGCGTTTAGCGACAGCGCGGCAATCCCATCTTTAGCGGCGATGATACTGGCGGCTTCCAGCAGCTGCTCTTGCAGCCGTTCCGGGTCTTTTTTGCGATGCACGTGGGTATTCATGCGGCGATCATACCGACCAGCCGGTATGTCATTTTTGATCGAGGTCAATACGCTAACCCTAAAGGTCTGACCAATTCTGAATAATGATAGGTAGGTCAAACTATTTTAGTTATTAATCAATTAGGAAAGTTTTTACTAACTTAATCGGGGTTGGGAGTTAACTGGGGCGTTAAGGCTGACAAGTGACTCGGACGGCTCCCTCTCCCTGTGGGAGATCGTCCAGGCTCTTCACATCCTTAATCCCCATCATCCTGTTGACTACCCAGAACATGCTGTCGTTAAAGTAGCTGAAGAACAGCGCGCCCATGGTGGCGGCCTGCGCGGCAGCGAGCATATTGACGCCGGGCAACTGGCTAACAATGGGAGCTGAGATGGTCCGCTACACATCGTGCATTTCGACGCCCACCTGGACTTTGTCGATGAACGCCACGGCGTACGCTATGGCCACGGCAGCCCGTTACGCCGTGCCTCGGAAATGGACCCTATAGGTTCACCGCACCTGCTGCAACGTTCCGGCATCGGCCCGGCGGCCGTGCTCCGTGAAGCAGGCATCCCGGTGAAACATGACCTTCCCGGCGTCGGCGAAAATCTGCAGGATCACTCGGAAATCTATATCCAGTACTCCTGTAAAGAACCGGTTTCACTCAATAGCAAGATGGGGTGGTTCAGTAAGGCGTTGATCGGTTTGCGCTGGTTGCTTGTTCAAGGATGGTCTGGGGGCAAGCAACCACTTTGAAGCCGGTGGCTTCATCCGTTCCGAAGTGGGGTTACGTTGGCCGGATATCCAGTTCCACTTCTTGCCGGCGGCCATGCGCTACGATGGCGATAAACCGTTCAAAGGCGATGGTTTCATGGTCTTGACCGGGCCGAACAAACCCAAAAGCCGTGGTTACGTGCGCGCTCGTTCTGCCGATCCTTATTCGCACCCGGAGATCCAGTTTAACTACCTGCAAAGCGAGGAAGATCGCGAAGGCTTCCGCCGCTGCGTACGCCTGACACGTGAAATCATCAACCAACCCGCGATGGATCGTTTCCGTGGCGTAGAACTGGCACCGGGCCCCAATATGACGACCGATGAAGAGATTGACGCCTTCGTTCGCGCCAACATGGAAAGCACCATGCATCCTTGCGGTTCCTGCCGTATGGGCGAAGACGATATGGCGGTTGTCGACTCGACGCTGAAAGTCCACGGCCTGCATGGCCTGCGCGTGATTGACTCGTCGGTGTTCCCGACCGAACCAAACGGTAACCTGAACGCCCCCACCATTATGCTGGCCGAACGCGCGTCGGACCTGGTAAGAGGCAAAACATTGCTACCCGAAGCCGATGTATCCGTCGGGTTAGCGGACCACTGGCAAACCCGGCAACGCACCAATAAGCCGCTACGTGCGGTGGATCTATGATCGGGTCATTCTGAATCCAGACCCATTTCTTTTTTCTCTTAACAGCCCAGTGAACACATCACCGGGCTGATTAGACATGAACGCCCAATGATTAGACCTGGGCTCGCGTACTGCTACGCAGCCAGCCATAAAGCTCGGCATTGCGCCGAAACCCCATTTTTCGCATCACGCTCATCTTGTGATTACTGACCGTTTTCACGCTGATCTCCAGCATGTGGGCAATTTGTGTGACGCCCAACTCCCACTTCATACATCTCATGATCTCTTGTTCTCGCAGCGTCAGGATCCTTTGACAGGCGCAAGGGCGTTTATGGCTACGGTTGTCCAATGGCCACAACCTTTGCCGCTCCAGCCCAGCGATAACCACCTGTAGTACCGCTGAAACAGGCATATCATGATGGATAACCCCAGACTCAAGCACGCACCTGGCGCTGGCAGCCGCAGAGTGCCGCTTATCCGGTTGACGCAGTGCAAAATACAGAGGTTTCCGCCCCGCGGACGGTAACGCATATTGACAAAAACAGCTCAAATTGCCCGGGGAGAAATAGCGAAACACCAAATCTGCCTCATTGGCCTGCTCAATATCCACGATACGCACCAGCACACCGCATGAATTGAAATGCTGTACTAAAACATCCTGTAATCCCTTGATGAAAAAAGTGTTCTTATCAGATAAGGCTATTGTCATTATGGAACTCATGCCGGCTCTCCTGCCTTTATTAAGCCAAACCACTGCTGTATTCGCCCTTAGGGTGTCTGGCTATTGTCGATACGCAACTCGTAAACCATGGTGGCATTCGGCGGTACTTTTGGCGGATAGCCCGCCTCGCCATAGGCAAACTCCGGTGGCACCACCATGGTCAGTGAACCGTGATTGCGAAGATGACCAATCGCTTCCCGGAATAAAGGCGGATACGCAGAGAGCGGTTGCGAGAGGACTTTACCGCTGAGCTCCATATCCTGGATGACGGTGCCATCGGTCAGCCTTTCCTTGACCACCACATCAATCACCGCATCCTTTGCCAACTCGTGGTCACCGGCGTAATCCACCCGGTACCAAAAGCCCATCGCCGATTGTTTAACACCCTTTTGTTTACTGAAACGGGCCAGATAATCCTGATCCTGTTGCACCTGCGCCTTGACCCGTTTTTCTCGTGCGGTGCCAGCGGCGCTATCCGCCTTTTCCATCAGCCCGGCCAGCTCTGCCGGAGGCAACAATAAATGACCGGAAACCGCATCCAGCACGCCAGCCAGCAGGCTATTGCGATCTACCGGCACGCCCCAGCTCTGACGTTCAGCCATTAACCCATCAATATCCCGCCCAAGCGCACTGCCGGCCGCGTAGGACAGCCGAGTCTTTTCATCCTTTAACTGCTCAGCCGTAACTTCCCACTGCTGGCGTTTGCCTAATTCCGTCGCCTCGATCTGCGCTTGCACCAGCTGTTGCTGCTGCCTCGCCAGCTTCTGCTCATAGCCCTGATTCACTTGTTCTGTAGCGGACAATTTCGCCGTCAGGCCGGCTAATTGACTCTCGGCCAGTGCCTGTGCCTTTCTGGCCTGCCGCGTATCCTGTTGGGCTTGCTGCAGTAAAGAGGCCGTTCGTTGCGCATCCGGCGAACCCCGCCAGGCCTGACTCAGCCCCGCCAACCACTGCTGCAAGAGCGACATGTCGGGCGGCACCGGTGACGCACTAACGGGCGGTTTTTCGGCACGCAACGCGGTAATTTCCTGGCGTAACGCATCCAGCTCTGCCTGTTGGCGGGTCAGTTGTTGTTCACTTTCCACCAGCGACCGGCGTAGCGTAAAGGCGGTCGAAGCAGCGGCTTTCGGGGGTTCTGCCTGCCGGGTTATCTGGCGGGGACTGTCGTCTTTCTTTTTCGGCGCAGCCGTTTTCTCGCTATTGCGCGCTTTATCGCTCTCTGGCGTCTCCGGCTTAACATTCTGACGTTGGTATTGTTCGGCAAATTGCAGCAGAGCGGGCACGCCCTCATCTGCCTGTGCCTTACTCACGACCATTAGTGCCGTAAACCCCAAAAAAGCCAGCCGGGACACCCGCATCATTTAACCAACTCCCCGCGTTCGGCCAGGCCCGTCAGCACCGCCTGATTCACCCCGGCACACAGGAAATTCACTTTATAGCGATACAGCGCATCCACGGTCTCCTGGGTATCGCCATTAACCTTGGTTCGCACCCCGGCGTACTGCGAAGCGCCACTCATCAAACTGTCGAAAGCCTGCTTATACTGTTGAAACTGTTTGGCATTGATATTACGCAGTGCGCCCAGTTGCTCCTGGCACTGCTGTAGCCGCTCTGCCTCACGCTGTTTGCGTAAGGTTTCCTCCGATATCTCACTGGTGGCGCTGGTCTTTCCGGCGGCCAGGGGTTTAGTCGACTTCGGGTTTTGGCACGCCGTGGCTCCCATCACCACCAGACACAAGATCCCCACTCGGACACTAAGATTTATATGCTTCACCATCATCTTTCCGGCTTCCTTTTTTAGATGTATTCCTGTCCAGCACGGCCATAGCCAGCCGTGACTACTCGCCCGTTGTTGCCGTTGACCGGCGAAAACGCGGGTCGGCGGGAAACAACAACGCAGCGTCAAAACCATACTTTTCAGCCTCGGCCGTTTGCTGCTGATAACGCAATATGGCAATCAAACTGGCGTACACATTGGCGTCAACTCGCCTCGTCAGATAATGACGAGCCCAGACGGCATAGCGCGAAAGTTCACTGTCGTCTCGCCGGGTGTTGTAGGTCAGTAAGCGATGCGTCTGTGCATCAAAATTGACTCGATCCTGCAGCCCCCATCGCGCAATCGGCGACATCGAGTCCAGGATCTGAATATCACGCAGCCCATTGCGCTCGGCCTGCGTCAGCGAAAGACCCCCGCGGAAAATCGCCACCATCATCACAACCGTCGCCATGCACAACCCGCCAATGCCACAGTGCAGCGGCAACCGTCCCCTGGCGGGGAGAATAATGACGCCGATCTTCCGGCAAGAAAGGCGGTCTGCCATTGCCAGCAACAGCAAGAAAACCATCCAGTGCATGGCTGACAGATAGAAAGGGTATTCAAGTTGGGTATGTACCAACATAGGCAACAGAGCCAGGCATAGCGCGCTGGCCTCACCGGCGTTGACTGCACCACCTGAAAACGCACGGCGGTCATGCCTGATCGCCTGTAAGAGCAATCGCCCGCCGCCCAGGATCAGCAAGCTGATGCCCAGCAACGCGACCAAGCCCCCTTCTACCCACCAGTACAGGATCTCATTGTGCGGATGACGCGCAATTTCCAGCACCTGCGTGGGCGGCACCTGTTCGATGCGGAAATGCTGAAAAGCGTACTCAAAACTGCCATATCCCCAGCCGGACAAAGGATGCGCAGCGATCATCTTCAGCGTGTCCTGCAGCATCGCCAAACGGGCCTGATTGGACATTTCGTGGGAGATGTAACGCACGCCGCCTGCGCTCTCCGGCCACAGCATGACAATGCCACCCAGCGCCGTACCCAGCAATATCAGCAGAGATGCGCTCAGTAATCCGCGGGCAAAGTGATGGCGGAAACACACCCAAAACCCCAGCACCACCAGCAGGGTTGCCAGCCAGGCAGCGCGCGACTGTATCCAGACCAGCACGGCAGAGAACAGCACCAACAGCAAGGAAAGAGCGATTCGGCGAACGCCCTCCCGGCGTGAAGCAACCAGGGCATAGCCCGGCAACAGCCACTGCATCAACGTCAAAGCCAGCCCGGTGGCGATAAAACTGCCTAACACGTTGGGTTGCTGAAAGATGCCGTAAACCCTGGCCCCTCGCAGCGGCACCCAGCTCCAGGCTGGCAAAAACAGCTGTAACACCGCGATAACGGCCTGACCGGCAACGATGGCCAACAGTACCACCAGCAACGGTTGGCGCAGACGAAAAGGCAGACGGACCTGCAACCCACTGCAATAAAAAATCCAGCCGGCCAGCAGAGCCGCAACACGCCATGCCGCGGAGGAAAACCCCGCCGCCGGCCCATAGGCCAGCGGCACAGCTAACAGAACCACGCCCATCGTTAAACACCTGGCGGTCGGCGTGAAAACGATGCCGCGACGACGTGGCTTGCCACACCAAATCAACAGCACCATCACGGCCATGGCGGCATAAACCAGCGGATTAAAAGGCAGGCTCAACCCAACGCCGCCCATATTGGGGAAGTAACACCACGACACTATCGGCAAGCCGATAAAACAGGCGACTAATCCTTTATTTCTTCGCAACACGTCAACTACACCCTAAAAGCCAATGAAAACCCGCCGGTATCGCTATTCGTATTCCAGGGTAAACGTAGTTACCGCACTGAATGTCCCGCGCCCGATAGACTTGTTTTGGATCGCCTCAGGCTCCCCCTTCACATAAGCCTGCAGGTTGATCATGTTGCTCCCCGCTGACAGCCGGAATTTTTCGCTGGCACTGTTGAGCGGCAATGCTTTGCCCTCTTGAGTTTCCAGCCCGATCCCCACCCCCGATGCACTACTGCCGCCGTCCAGCGCCAACAAGCCGGGCAGCTTGGCGTTTTCCGTACCGCTAAAGGTGATCGAAACCGTATTGCCCAGGCTGAGATCGCATTCGGCCAGATGCAGAGCAAAAGGTTGGCTATGGGTGCGAGTATTCAGATACAGGTATTTGTCGACAATGGTGCCGAAATCGAGCTGTATTTCCTCTTCGCCCGGCGGGATCACGCAGGGTTCCGCCACCAGGGTGCCGTGAAAACGCATATTTTCTTCTGCGGCCGCCGGTTGGCCGACAACCCCCGCCAACATCGCCCCTGCAACCCCCAGCCTAACGGCCCTGCGCCAGTACCTTTCTTTCACGCCCATGATGACACTCCCTTTTATCGGTGTTGCGCTTGCCCTTTAGCCACACAGTTTTCAAACGTTTAGTCGTAATACAGGCGAAAATCGATCACCGCGCGATAGGCCCCAGCCCCCAGCGTTGCCGGGGTGCGCACTGGCGTCACGGTGTACGTCAGGGTGTTTTGTCCCGGCGTCAGCAAAACGGGTTTGTTACGGGCTCCGAGCCGTACCGGCAACCCGGTTGCATCCGCCAACTGCAACCCCAATCCCGTTACGCCCGACACCTTGATCAGGCCCGGCGCGTTACTGTCGGCAGGTGCCGTAAAGGCCAGCGACACCGCAGGCTGACTGCTGCTCCAGGCTAAAGCGCCGGTCCAGGCATCCCGGTTGCTCGCCGGTGCCCGCAGGCAATCTTTCAATCTCAGTTCAAACGCCACCGGCGTGCCGCGATCGCCAGGATGCTGAAACTGCGCCGTCCCACTTTCGCCCAGCCACACCTCCTGCCGAGCGGTAGCCATCTCCAGACTGCAGGCGCTCTCGGTCAGCGATCCGTAGACGTGCAAAGTGCCATTGGCCCCCTCCACGTCCCAGTTATCCACTGCACCCGCCTGGGGTATCAGCATTAAAATCATTCCCGCAGTCAGCGGGATCATCAGCGCGGCGAGGACCGTCAGGCCAATAGTGCGGCGTTGGTAGCGGTCATAGGCCTTTCCTGACAATATTGGGCTCTTTCCTTGCATGGTTTATTTCACTCCGCTGTCTTTAAAACCGTTTCTTCCTTGCTTGCCGTAGTCACCGCGGTTTTTCGGTTATTTTTTGGCAGGCACAACCTGACAGGTGCTACCGGTACAGCGGAACGTCAATTGCGGTCGGCCGCCGTAATCGTTGATGTAAGTCAGCACCGGGCTGTCCCCTAACACCGCGGTAGACAGGTTCAACGAGGCGCTGGCTTTCGGCGCCACCATCATGGGTTCAAAAGCGGCGATCCCCTTCCCTTCCTTACGGGCATTGGCCTCAACAATCGTGACGTAATAAGGCGTCGGGTTATTCACCGCGTACTTGTCACCCTGTCGGGTCAACGTCAGTTTTTCCTGCCAGGGAGCCTGATTCTTTTGCGGTGCTATTGAGCCCGGCCGATAAAACATCTTGATGCGTGTCTGTAACGCTATCTGCAAGGTGTTTGGCTTATCGCTACGCGGCGGTATTTCACGCAGGTTGAAGTAGTAAAGCGTTTCCCGGTCCTGCGGCAGTTGGCGCGCAGCGGGCAAGGCCTGGATTTTCACCTGGCTCGGTTTACCGGGTTCCAGCCGCTGTACCGGTGGCAGCACGGTGAACGGACTTTGGATCTTGTTACCCTGTTCATCCTCAATCCAGCCCTGCGCCAGATAAGGCAATTGCTTGTTCTGGTTGCTGATGTTGAGGCTCATGGTCTTAAGGTCACCGTCAAAGATCACACGAGTGCGATCCAGGGCAATGGCCGCATCAGCGGGCATGACAACCGTGCCGGCTGACAGAACGGCAACGGTGGCGAACGTGCTCAAAAGTGAGATTTTTTGTTTGGTCATCATCTTATTCATCATTTTCTTCGCAATTATCAGCCAGCCCCAGTGCAGCTGGCTGACCGGCGGTTAAACGGTGAGGCGGGCCTCACCCTGAATGTGGTCAGGTAACAGGCGTAACCTGCGCAGCCTTAATGCCTTCAGGTGACGAAGGCGGTTTACGGGTGCCCAAAGGGTGACAAGGCAGCAACAGCGTGTTCATCAACACCTCATCAGGCAGCAATGCCGGTAGCTGGATCTCGCATTGCGGGCCGCTGTTCCAATGCACCGTCATCACTTCACCCGGATTAATCCCCGACAGGTAGACACTGCCGCCGTCATTGACGATCCCCGTGTCCTGCTTGCGTCGGTTCATTACCGTCGCGCCAAACGGCGGCTCACTGCCATCGGCCAGTTTGATGATGGCCATCGCTTTCTCACCGGCAATCACATCAAACTTGCGATAACCAATCGCCCCTTCCGTCAAGGTTGCTTGCACCACCGAACGGGTCGCCTCAACGTTATCCCCGAGGCGGTTGAGATCGATGCTGGCCTTGTTGCGGTAGTAGCTGTTCACATCGGTTACCACCGCCTTGCCATATCGGTTGGTCAGCACCGTGCTGCCGTAACCCCGTACTGGCACATCAGCAACGCCGTCGGTATCAAGCAACAATCGGGTTCCGCCCGGCGTATTTATCCGGTGCAGCACCACGCCTTCCTGTGCCAAGGTCACCCCGCCTTGTGCCCCCAAGCCAATGGCGCTGTAACGGCCAGACTGGTAGCTGGCGTTGGCGTTAATCTGGGCCATATCGCCTTCATGGCTGTAATAGCCACTGGTTGTCGCGCCGCTGCGAGCGGCACCCGCAGTGATCTGATAGTTGTTGTGTTCATCAATCCGGTCGTAGTAACCCACGCGATGCGCGTTATCATCACGATTGACCGTCATGTTGTAGCTAAGCGTCCCCGTGTTGCCCCAGGGGATCGACAAGGACAGGTACATCCCGTCGTCGTTACGCTCGTTGTAACGGTTGCGATAAGCAGACAGCGACGCGCTGACATTCTTGAAGGTACCGATATCGAAATAACGCGATACCATCAGGTTGTAGCGATCGTTGGCAGCACGGTCCCAGTAGGTTTGGTGGCTGTAGTTGAGATAGGTGCTCAACCCCAGTTCACGGAACTGTTTGTTGAAGGTGATGGTGTACATCTCCTTGCTCTTGCCGCTGCGTCCGCCCTCATAACGCGAATCGAGGTATTCCCCCATGCTCATAAAATCTTCCTGGGAGAAGCGATAACCCGCAAAGGTGACCTGGCTGTCATAGTCGTCAAAGTTTTTCGAATAACTCAAACGGTAGGAACCGCCGGTCAGTACGCCGTCTTCCGGCAATTTTGCACGTGACTGCGTGGCATCGAACGACAATGCGCCAAGCGCCAACAGATCGCGCCCCAGCCCCACAGACAGCGCGTTGTAGTCCCCGCCGCTGATGGCGCCGCCATACAGTGACCAACCATTACTGATACCCCATGAAAACTCCCCGGTACCAAACAATGGCCCGCGCAGGTGATGACCCCATTCGGACGGTTTACCCGCTGCCAGCTTGTAGCGAACGGTGCCTGGACGTGTCAGGTATGGGATGCTGGCGGTGTTCATTTTGAACTCCTGCACGCTGCCATCCTGCTCTTCAACACGCACATCCAGTTCGCCAGACACCGCATCGTTGATGTCCTGAATACGGAATGGCCCGGCAGCAACCTGAGTTTCATACAGCACCCGTCCCTGCTGACTGACCACCACCTTGGCGTTGGTTTTTGCCACGCCGCTCACTTCAGGCGCATAGCCGCGCAGATTAGGCGGTAGCATGCTGTCATCCGAGCGCAGGCTGGCGCCGGAGAAACGCAGGCTGTCGAAGATATCGGAGTTCAAATAATCTTCGCCCATCGTCAGTCGGGAGCGCAGAGCCGGGATTGCCCGGTAGGCGTAATAGCGGCTCCAATCGAACTGTTTATCGGTCGGCTGGTCAGACCCTGTCTGGTGGTTGAGATTGGCTTGCCAGTCAGCACGCAGGCGCCAGGCACCCAGATTGGCTCCGCTGGTGCCATTACCGCTCAGGTTGTAGCTGCTACCGCCCCCTTTCAGATTCTTTTGCGTTTGGGCGTTGACGTTGTAATCGAACAGCAAGCCCGGAATACCTTCATCCCAACGTGAGGGGGGGTCCCAGCTTTCTGAGCTGTATTCGAGGTAGGCCTGAGGAATATTGAGATACAGGGATGAAGTGCTCAGATCGCCACGCGCTTCCATTCCGGCCAGACGCTGCAGATCAAGGCACTGGCCGTCATGTGTCCAGCTCAGGGAGTTTTGCAGTTTTTCTTTGAACCCTAATTGCTTGACCAGCGCTGGCGACAGGCAGGCTTCGCTGCCTTTAGGATCCTTGGGTGGGGCTAAAAAGGTCACCGTCTGCTCCGGCAGATCGTTTTTATTGACGTGCACCACCATGGTATAGACGCCCGGCATAATGTAGCCGCTACGCGTAAACTGACTCAGATCGATATTCTTACGATCGTTAATATCTAATACATCCGTGTTGAACTGGATTTCGGCGGCGGCGTAAACCAACGCGACTGGGTTACCCAGCGAAAGCGCTACACAGAGTCCCAGTACCTGAAGACGAAATAACTTCCCTGCCGGTGAAAGCATAATAAAAGTCCTTTCAAAAACGAATTAACCGTCAGCACGAGATAATTCAAAAATAATCCAGCTTAAAACGCACTGTGGAAAAATACGCTCCCGCTTTCAACGGCTGATGATTGGCCATCAGCGTCATGGAGTAATTCAGCGTTCTATTTCCAGGAATTATTTCTTCCATGGGCAATGGCTCACCAGGAATAACAGCATTCCCATTACTGTCATTAATTTTCAGTGCAACACCGCGGGCATCGCCTTGAACACCAAACAGTGTTCCTTCTGCAGAGCCGTCAAAAGTAACCTGAAAAAATTTCCAGTCTGATTTATTCCCCGGTCGTTCCAGGATGCAGTTCACCAATTCGATACTGAAAGGTTTAGTCATCCCCTGACCGTCACGGATGATTTGTCCTAAAGGAATAGTTTCCATATCTATGGTTTGGTCCCGACTGCCGGCCGCAATGGCGCAGGCGGTATCAATAATAGCGCCGTGCATATTGACCCTGCCCCATCCCTGTAGGGTTTGGGATGCATAACTGGGCCCGGCGGCCAATCCAGACAGTAATATCAACAGTATTACACCGGCCTGATTCCCTTGTGAAAACATCGCGACATTCCTTTGACAGGGGGATCAACCAGGCATGCGATGACTCACATGCCTGGTTTATTAAACCTGCGGAGTTACTTACTGATAAGCCAGGGTGAAATCGGCTACAGAAGTAAAATCACCTGGGACGACAGCGGCAGAAGCCCCTTCACCCTGGAGATAAGCAGCAAAGTGCAGGGTGTTGTTGCCGGTGTTCAGAGTCTGAGCCGTTGTCGCTTCACCCAACTTGATTGGCTGACCATTGTAAGAGATGGCTACACCCGCGCCGCTGGCCGTACCCGCGATACCCAACAGATCTTTGTTGGTGGCAGAAGCTACGCCGCTGAAAGTGGTCTTGACCGTTTTCAGAGTAGTGATATCGCACTGCTCCAGCTTGATTTCGAATGGACGAGGGTTAGATTTGCCGCCGCCATTCAGTGCTACGTTGGAAACCTGACCCAGGTCTACAGTCTGGTCAATGGACTCAGGGGCAATCGAGCATGGCGCATCAATGATTGAACCCGTGAAAGTAACTTTACCGTGTCCCTGATCGGCTGCGTGTGCAAAAGAAGTTGCGCCAAATGCAATCACTGCAGCCATCATGATTTTGTTAAGTTTCATAGAACCTATATTCCTTATAAGAAAAAATGCATATCCCAATAAAGAACAGAGCATTAGCGTGCCGAGCACGCGCAAATTTAACGCTCTAATTCTTTAGCATCTTGAGAGTAATTAAGCCACCGTACTCAGGGGCGAACAGCAATATAATCACCGGTTCTAGCCAGATGATGAGGTTTAAAAAAACCAATGAATTAACATATAACAAATAAGCAAACGCATTGAATATTAAAACCGCAAAACCCTAAACTCCCTCTCTTGGTTGGCGATTAATATTCTTGCAAATGCCTCCCATTAAAAAAAGGGTTTTCTTGATCACCTTTAATATTCGCCATTTGCTCCCTGTATCAGGTTAATTTATTGTTATTTTTAGCCTCATAGATCGTAAAATATTCTTTCTTGGAATAAAATCCTGTTTTTTATAATCTGCCAACCAATGAGATCGCAAACTGGCATTTTATGAATATAATAAACCAAATTATGGGGCTTAAGTATGACATCAACCCGTTATACCGACTGGCGATAGATGGATAGCAAGCAATCTATTTCCAAACCTCAAAAAATAGATAGGCATTTGCTTTCTATAGGAATTAAAGCAGGCCTACGAAAAGAAAGAGTTTGTTTTTCCAGAGAAAACAGCAATAGGAATACAGAGGAAGTGCTATGGAAGCGTTATCCCCGAAACAAAAGGAAGTCCGGCAGCTGCAGCAAGCTCTGCTACAAGCTTTATTAACGCAGTCCCCTCAACCTAGCCCTTTCATAGGGGTGCCACCTCAGCATGAATGGCTGTCAACCAGGCAACTGGCGGACATCATCGATGTCGGGGTTTATCGGGCCAGAAACCTGCTGCTGGAAATGGTCGCAAAAGGTGAGGTTGTGGTCTCCACTGGCTCGATAAAAAACTCCCTTAGATGGTACCCGGCGGCCATTTTATCCAGCCAGGGTGTCACGATTTAAATCGCCGCTAACCTTATGTTTATAAAAATGAAAAAATAAAACCTCCCGTGCCGGGCGGCCTACTTTCATCTAGCTAACACCCAGAGTTTAGCAAAATCGTTAGCCACCGATTATTGGAATATTATAGTGAGAAAGACATCCGTTTTATTATTACGTTGCTGTTTGGCCGCCTCCTTCTTTTTACTGGTCGGCAATGCCAACGCATTTACCTGCAGAACCTCAGATGGCGGAATAATCCCTCCGGGAGGCTCCAACACACCGGTTGATGTCAGGGTGCGAATCGGCCCACAGCTGTCCTACGGGAAAAATGAAATTGTTAACGTGAGTCAGGTAACCTGTAAAAACGACGTTGCCAGCTGGTGGGATTTCTTAAAAACCGATGCTCCGGCACTGACAATGAATACCGGCATTTTTGGGGCCATTGGCAGCGGCATGACTATTAATGGGGTAGATTATAACTCCCCTGTGTCTTCTAATATCAGCGTATTGAATTTGACTGGCCTGCAGACCAGCAGTGTCGCTATCAGGGTGTTTATCGTATTGAACCGTTTCCCTACGCCAGATATCAAGGTCAATAAAGGTGACGTCATCGGTCAAATCAACTTTCGTCAGACGAACGACCAATCAGGCTGTCCACAATGCGGCCCTTATCGCTGGCGGTTGATTGCCGACAACGACGCCTATTTTGTGACGACCAGTTGCACCATCAACAATGGGCAACAAATTAACGTCGCTTTTGATCAAATCAGGCAGGATTACCTGACGCAAAACGTCAGCGACGCACAAATAAAACAGGACAAGGCGCTGACTTATCAATGTGATGACCAAAGCTCCACCCAAGATATTCTGATTCGCATGGTCAGCGACGCCACCGGATTTTCGAGCGATTTTATTAAAACCAGCAACCCAAATGTCGGTGTTGCCATGGTTTATAAAAATGCGGTAGTGAAACCCAACAACAGCTTTAGGACGCGCATCGTTAATGGCATGGGAAGCGACACCATTACCTTTGTTCCGGTGAAAAACAATGTCCCTTATACCAGTATTGCCACCGGGCCATTATCAGGTTCAGCCACGCTTATTTTCAGCGCACCTTGAGGCAGAGGCAGATATGATCACCATGAAAAAAAGGCACCCCCTTCGCCTTATTTTAGCCCTGACGATTATCAGCTTTGCGGCATCAGCCGCAGATCAGGGGACCAGGGTAAACATAACGGCGACTGTGGTAGCCCCTCCCCCTTGTGTGATCAACGAGGGGCGGACTATTGATGTCGACTTCGGTAAGGTCGGGGTGAACAGAATTGACGGCACTCGCTATATGCAACGAGTGGACTACAGCATCAACTGCGAGTTTCTGGACAACACCAGACAACTCAAGATGAAAATTATGGGCAGTGGGGCGGCTTTTGATGCCAATGTGTTAAACAGCAACATTAACGGATTGGGCATAAAACTGCTGGCGGATGGCAAGGCATTTAATATCAATACGCCGTTGAGCATTGATTACACCAAGCCCCCAACCCTGGACGCCGTACCGGTTAAAAGTTCCGCGCTTGCCTTGAAGGACGGCGACTTTACCAGTGGTGCCACGATGTTGGTCGACTATTTTTAAGCATTTAACCACGGGGGGATATTTACAGGGCGGCATTCAACGAGTGCCCCTGCCCCCAGGAACAAAAACTCACCGTTTGAACCAGAGAGTCATATCACCTAATGACTGATGAGATGTTAATATCGACATTTTTCAGGTGACCAGACTCAGCATGCCATCCTCTTATCGTTGTTTTCTTACCTTTATCGTCACGCTGCTTCTCGGTGTGGGTTCGCCTATGCTGGCGCAGGCCAGGCCCGATCTGGAGCGTAAAATTGGCGTAACCGTCGCCGATAGCCAATCACCTGATTACCAGTTCAGCGATTTACGGTTCAATTCAGCCGATGGTCAACGCCATTACCGCATTCGTATAGCGCAACCGCGCATTGCCCCGCCGCCAACCGGCTATCCGGTGGTCTACTTTCTGGATGGCAATGCGGTGCTGATGGAGTTGAATGCCAAATTATTGGCTCAGCTTGCGGCACAAAAACAGCCGCCGGTATTGGTGCTGCTCAGCTATGACAACGATTTACGTATTGATGCCAACGGTCGCAGCTACGATTACACGCCGGCCCCCCTGCAAACCGGTGAGATGCGGGCCAATGGCGGGGCTGATGCCTTTTTGAAGCTGATCGAGACTCAGGTTAAACCGGCAGTGGCAGCCAGGGTTACTGTCGATCAGCAACAGCAAACACTGTGGGGACACTCTTACGGTGGCCTGTTCGTTCTGCACACCCTGTTAACCCAACCGACCGCTTTCCAAAATTACGTCGCCGTCGAACCTTCCTTGTGGTGGGGCAATGGCTTTATCTTGCAGGAAGCCCAGCGGGTTATTGATCGGCATCCAGCCATCTCCGCCCATCTGTGGCTGTGGACCGGCGGTGCAGAGAAAATGCGCAGTGCGCCGCCCAATATCAAGCAGCAACCGCTCCCCACCGACGCGGCTCAGCGTCTGGCTGAACGACTGGCGACGCTAAACGGGCTTGCCGTGGATTTTCGGGAATGGCCGGGACTGGATCACGGAGGTATGTTCAGTGCAGCCATCACGCCTGCGCTGGAAGATATCGCCAAAGGTGACTCTCAGGGTAAATAATGAGGTTGGAGGCTGATTCTGGGGAAGACCGAACATGGCGGCTCCCCTTTGGCAAGTTAGCTTGCTCTACCGGTGGAGCCTGAAGGACTAATGTATTTCCTGGATGAGGCCCTGGTGAGGCACAATAGGAAGATATTGACTGAGCAAGGCTAACCGCTATTTATTACCGCGTATTACGCTATTTTCTAGCCTTGTCACAGTTAATATAAACGCTTGGCCCCCTGACGGGAACGGGTGAAAACCACCCTTGTAATACATTATGAAAAGTGATAGTTAAACCCGTTGGCAAGCATCAGTTTGATTGCAAAGATAAATTATTATCACAGGGAATTATATTACATCCATGAAAATCAATATTACCGACCAGCCAAATCCGCAAGACGAAGAGTTCGTTATTGACAGCCTATGGGGTCACAACGAAAAAACCGAACACGTTGATATCCACCCCCTGTTCCTGACCGTAACCGACGACGAAGGTAAAATCGTTGCCGGCCTGGTGGCCAGAACCTGGTGGGGTGGGCTTGAAGTGCAGTATCTTTGGGTCAGCGACCAACATCGTAAAAGCGGCTATGGTCGTCAACTGATGATCCAGGCCGAAGAAGAGGCCCTGAAGCGGGGTTGCCATATGGCCTATGTCGATACCTTCGACTTCCAGGCCCGCGGCTTTTACGAAAAATTGGGCTATCAGGTGTACGGTAATTTAGGCGGCTATGCCAAGAAACACACCCGTCACTACCTGGCAAAAGAGATTTAACCCAGTTTTCATCGGTGAGGTCAGAATGGATTCGCCCGACAATAATGAATTTTATTTGAAAGGTCTGATTGCCATGATGGAACACTTAAGTGAGCCATGGGGCATTAAGGATCTGGCATCCCGGCATATTTACATGAACCGAGCCGCTTACCTCTATACCAACACACCGTTGAATTTTGATATAGCCGGTAAGCTGGACGACGAGTTCCCCGCCGACTGGGCCGAATGCGCAGCCGATTTTGTAGAACACGACAAAATGACGGAAGTCTCGCGCGATCGGGTTGCCGTAATAGAAACGCATTATTGGTACGGCAAAGACAGCCTGACGCCGTTTATCAGTGAAAAACTGCCGATTTATAACGATAAAAAAGAAGTGTTTGGGGTGATGTGGAATGCCAAACCGCTTAACACTTTATCCCCATTGAAATTTATCAATCATCAAAAACCCAGCGTTCTGACCACGGAAACCAACAGCACTATTTTCACCCGAGCCGAACTTGATGTGATATTTTTAATGCTGCAACGGCTGTCGGTGAAAGAGATCGCCAAAATATACAACATCAGCAATAAAACCATAGAAAATAGAATATATAACATCTATCAAAAATCAGATGTTCATACACAGCAGCAGTTTGAAGAGTTTTGCAAATATGCGCATCTGGACAATTACATTCCCGATCGCCTGATAGCTAAAGGCATTCAGTTTATTTAATAGCAAGGAATACCTCACCGTGATCAAAATTGAAGACTATCCGTTAACCCGGGTACCTCAGGATAAAAGAGTCTCGTTTTTAAGCGTTGCCATTGTGCATATGGGCATGCTGACCGCCCTGGATCAGTTTATGCTGGGTGCCGTATTGGGCCATTCAATGACGCTGTTCGATGCCTTTACCGCCATTTTCGTCGGCAGCCTGATCTTTGGCGTAGTGACCTACGGACTCGGACTGGCAGGGATGCGTGAAGGGATCTCCGGCAGCCTGCTGGCCCGCTGGTGTGGCTTTGGCCGCCTGGGTTCGGTACTGATTGGCGTGGTGGTGGCCGTCAGCCTGCTGGGTTGGTTTGGCATACAAAACGCCATCTTCGCCAAGTCGCTGGATTTCGCCCTGGGGAACAAGCTGGGCTTTGGCCTGGCGGCCGGTCTGTCCGGTACCCTGCTGACCATTCTGGTGGCCTTTGGCTTTAAAGCATTGCGCATCGCCGCCCGAATCGCGGTGCCGATGTTTATTATGCTGGTGGCCTATATCTCTTACATCACCCTCACCGGCCATAATCTGCCGGAGATTATCCAAATGATGCCGCCTGGCGATCCACTGTCGATCAGCGCCGGTATCACCATCGTGGTCGGTGGCGCCATTGTCGCCAGCCTGATGACCCCCGATCTGACGCGTTACTCCAAAAACGGCAAGCACGTGCTTGGCGTAACCCTTCTCACCATTGTCGCCGGGGAGTTCGTGGTGAACGGTCTGGCGCTGCTGATCGCCAAAACGCTCGGCACAGCAGATGTAGTCACCATCATGTCGCAAGTTGCCGGTGGCGCGGGCCTGCTGGTAGTGGTGTTCTCCACCTTAAGGGTGAATGACCTCAACCTGTACTCATCTTCACTGGGCATCGTCAACGCGGTTGAAGGCATGACCGGTAAAAGGCTGAAATACACCGCCACCACGTTAGTAATTGGCGTATTGGGCACCACGCTTTCGGTGTTGGGGATCCTCGACCGGTTTGTCGATTTCCTGACGGTGCTGGGCGTGGTGTTCCCGCCAATTATCGGCGTGATGCTGGTGGATTATTACTTGCTGCGCACTCACCGTAAAATTCTGGATGAGAGCCGCCGGGAAGGCAAACTGCCCGATCAGACGCCAACCATTGGCTGGGCGGCGATCATCGCCAGCATTGCCGGCAGTATCGTTGGGTTAGTGACCGAATGGGGCGTGCCGACCATTAACTCATTGCTGGCCGCCAGCCTGTTGTATTGGGTATTCAAGTTGGCGCTAAACCGCGCTCAGAAACCGGCTCCAGCGCAAGGCTGAGCCGATCGTTAGCGGCAAAATGTTATCGCCACTCTCCAGCAACTGGGGAGTGGCAAAACAATAAACTGGGGATCTGACGAACGGAAAGCTGTGGTTTTAAAGCTGAAGATGTAATTGGAATTCCCTGGTGTCGGTAGCTAAAACATCCTTTAATACCCAGAGAATGGAAACGCCTCCCTCCCTGAGCTTTTTATTATAGAAGTTGTCAGACAATCGTTTATTAACCGTTTTGACCGTCAAGTAACACTTCAGTGTGCGTGAACAGTAGCTCACAAAAACCACTGTGGTCAACACAAAAGTAGACACAAAACTCACTTTTGTGTCTACTTATTCGAACCTGTAACCTAAGCAGTTGATTTATATTTAATTACCTTTTATTTACATTTCACTCATCATGATAAAATCATTATTGGCCGTGATACCGGGTAGTTGAACATCCATTTTCAAAGAGTAATCAGCCGGTTACCGCCCCTCTTGCTGTGTCAGTTCTGGACAATACCGATGCGTGCGATATAGTGAAGCCGGCCAGAATATTGTAAGGAATGCTTATGAAGACCACTAACGCCCAGCGCAAAAGCAACATCATTAAGAACATTGAATATCTGATGCGCACCCGTGGCGAAACCAAGGCATCCTTCTCTAGTCGTACTGGCCTGACACGCACCACTATCTACAAGATCCTCGACGGACGGGTCAACAACGTGCAGCAGGCCACAGTTAACCGGATTTCAGATTTCTTTGGGGTTTCCTGCGAAGAGATCGAAGACTATGATTTGGAAAAGCTGGAACTGCTCAACGAGACGCTATCCACCGAAGGCAATAAAAACCCTTCCGCGATCCCTGTTATTCCGCAGTCCTGTTTTTTAGCGGCTACTGGCAAGAAGATCGGCCAACTGGTCACCGAATTCCCTTTGACTTATTTCTTCGGCGATGAGTCAAATATGGTAGCAATGAGAATAGAGACCGAAATAAAAGGTTCATTTATTCCAGGCGAGGTGATTATTATAAAACGCCCGCCGGTATTAGTTTGCGATTCGCCTTTATTGTATCACTCGGGAAAATACGGCTTCTTTGTAGTTAACGACAAAGAAGAAAGTAGCATGGAGAAAAATCATCAGGATACCGTGCAATTCCTGGGTTATATCTTTGGAGAAAGACTATAAATGGAACCGAATCAAAAGTTCAAGCTATTGGGCTTTACCCGGCATGGCACTCTGGCTGCCAATGTCATGGTATTAGCCACCGGCAAAACCATTACCATGGGGCTGAATGAACTGGCCGACAGCGATATATCGGAAGATCTGAGTCGGCATGAACTGCAGGCGCTGTATCGAAAAATATACGGCAACAATCAGCAGCAAACCGCCTATGAGCTCAGCGATCGCCATGAACGATCCTGGTACGCCTACCTGATCATTACCGTGGCGCTCAGCGTGATTTATATCTTCTCAACCCTGTGCGGCGTCAAACCGATTCAAATCCCCGTACTGAACCTGATCACGCCCCCGGCAATATTTATTTACCCCCTCACCTTTATCCTGGTGGATATTCTGAACGAGTTCTATGGACTGCGGCTGGCCAGGCGCACCATTATCATCTCGTTTATAGCCAACCTGATTTTCGTGCTGGGCGTTTGGGCGACCACGCTGGTACCGAGCATTCCCCAGTGGGAGTTCAGCAAGACTTATGATGGCATCGTTCACAGCATCATGGCGGTGTTGGTGGCTTCATCCGCGGCCTATTTAATCTCCGAGAACGTCAACTCCTACCTGCTGTGCAAAATCAAGGAACTGACCAACTCTCGCTACCTGTTTGTGCGGGTGATCACCAGCACCGTGGTGGCCTCGGCCATCGACAGCGTGGTGTTCTGTACCCTGGCGTTCTACAACGTATTGAGCTGGGACATCATCAAAACCATGATCCTGTCGCAGTTCCTGATCAAGGTGGTCTACGCCCTGGTCGGTGTTGGGCCGATTTACGCCGCCCGCAGCCTGTTTAACCGTTATATCAATACCGATCTTGCAAGGAGCAATGAATATGCATATCAAAAAACAAGATAAAATCACCCATCTTGGCGCCAATTCCGATTACCCGGACCAGTATGCTCCCGAGTTGCTCGAAGCTCTGCCGCGCGCCCGCGGCCGTGATCTGATCGGCGTAGATGAACAGCAACTGCCATTCCACGGCTATGATCTATGGACCGCCTTCGAGCTGTCCTGGCTCAACGCCAAAGGCAAGCCGGTGGTCGGCATTGGCGAGTTCACCCTGCCCCATTCTTCCACCAACCTGATCGAGTCCAAGTCATTCAAGCTGTATCTCAACAGCTTTAACCAGACGCGCTTCGACAGCGTGGAACAGGTCAGTGCCGCGATGCAAAAAGATCTGTCGCAGGCCGCCAACGGTCAGGTCGGGGTAAAGTTGTATCCGGGGTTAGACGGTTATTCATCGCAGATCGACAGCCTGCCGGGCATCAATATTGACGACCTGGATATCGCCGTGGATGACTTTGACTTCAAACCGGAATATCTGCACGGTGCCGCCAGCGAACAGGCGGAAACGGTGACGGAGACGCTGTCCTCCAACCTGCTGAAATCCAACTGTCTGGTCACCAACCAGCCGGACTGGGGCAGCGTAGTGATCCACTATCAGGGCCGGAAAATCGATCGCGAGCGCCTGCTGCGCTACCTGATCTCCTTCCGTCAGCATAATGAGTTCCATGAGCAGTGTGTCGAACGCATTTTTAACGACATCAAGCAAAGCTGCCGACCGGAAAAACTCAGCGTGTTCGCCCGCTACACCCGTCGTGGCGGCCTGGACATCAACCCGTTCCGCAGCGATTTCGAAACGGCGCCGACCCTCGGCCGCTTGATCAGGCAATAACCGTTCGACCTGTCATGCCCCCGCCCGGGGGCATTATTTTCCCCCGTTCATCTCCTTGTTATTTTTCGCCATTACCGTCGTTAACAACTATCTTCAAAATAACCCTTAGGGAGATTAACGACGCATGCCTGACTTTTCGCGCAGAGAAATACTGCGGGCTGCCGCCATCGGATCGGCCTTTACGCTGTTACCCGCCTCGATCCGCAAAGCGCTGGCAATCCCCGCCAATAACCGCACCGGCACGATTAACGATGTCGAACACGTGGTGATCCTGATGCAGGAAAACCGCTCCTTCGACCATTATTTCGGCACCCTGCCCGGCGTGCGTGGCTTTAGCGATCGCTTCACCATTCCTTTGCCCGGCGACCGTCACGTCTGGCAGCAGCAAGGTGAACAGCGGCTGGTGTTGCCTTACCATCTGGACAGCAAGCGCGGTAACGCCCAGCGGGTTAGCGGCACGCCGCATTCGTGGGTCGATGAGCAATCCGCCTGGGACAACGGCCGCATGAGCGCCTGGCCGACCTACAAAACGCCCACGTCGATGGGGTATTACCGTCGGCACGAACTGCCGTTCCAGTTTGCGCTGGCCGAAACCTTCACCCTGTGCGACGCCTATCATTGCTCGATCCACGCCGGTACCAATACCAATCGCCTGTTCCATTGGACCGGCACCAACGGCCCGACGGCGGCCGGGGTCGCGGTCGTGGTCAACGAGTGGGACAGCCCCGGCCCGGTTGAGATCGGCTACCAGTGGCAGACCTATCCGGAACGTCTGGAAGCCAGCGGCGTCAGCTGGAAGGTCTATCAATTTTTACCGGATAACTTCACCGATAACCCGCTGGCGGGTTTCCGCCAGTACCGGGCCGCCAGCGTTAAGGTCGGCAACCCGGCGCAGCCACCGAAAGATTTCACCGCCTTTGTGCCTTACCGCGATGAGCTCAATGCCGATGCGCCGCTGTATAAGGGCAATGGCAACACGCTACCGGCCGCCGACGGCAACGATTTGGACGCGATGCTGGCCGGTTTCCGCCACGACGTACAGCAGGGTAAACTGCCGCAGGTGAGCTGGATCATCGCCCCGGCGGCCTACTCGGAACATCCCGGCCCTTCCAGCCCGGTGCAGGGCGGCTGGTTTACCCAGGAGATCCTCAACGCGCTGACGGATAACCCCGAGGTGTGGAGCAAAACCGTGCTGCTGGTTAATTACGACGAGAACGACGGCTTCTTCGACCATATGCCTTCCCCTTCGGCGCCGTCATTACGTGAAGACGGCAGCTTCGCCGGTAAATCGACGGTGCCGTTCGACAGTGAAATCTTCCAGCACATCGCCCCACCCGGTTCACAGGAGCAACCGCCGCCGGACGGCCGTATCTATGGCCCCGGCCCACGGGTACCGATGCTGGTGCTGTCCCCCTGGAGCCGTGGCGGCTGGGTCAATTCACAGGTCTTCGACCACACATCGGTACTGCAATTTTTGGAGCAACGTTTCCAGGTGCATGAACCGAACATCAGCGCCTGGCGACGGGCGGTGTGTGGCGATCTCACTTCGGCATTCAACTTTGTCGATCCCAACAACGAAACCTTGCCCAGCCTGCCGGCCACCAGCCGTCACGCCGCCGACGGTCTGCGCCAGCGGCAGGAACAGTTACCGCAGGTGCCCTTGCCAGCGGTGGATCGGCAGCAGTTGCCGCACCAGTCCCGGCTGGCACGCCCGTCGCGTGCATTGCCTTACCAACTTCACGTTGAGGCCACCGCCTCTCCCGAACAAAAGGGGCTGACGCTCAACCTGTACAACACTGGCGAACAAGGCGCGGTATTTCATGTTTATGACCGACTGAATCTGGATCAGATCCCACGGCGCTATACCGTCGAGGCCGGTAAGGCCGCCAGTGACAACTGGCCGACGGAAGAGGGCTACCACCTGTGGTTACTGGGCCCCAACGGTTTTCATCGTGAATTACGTGGCAGCGTTCAGCAACCACAGCCAGAAGTGCGGCTGACCCCGCAGGGTGACCGCCTGTCGCTAACCCTGACTAACCCCGGCAGTCAGGCGACAACGGTGACCATCGCCCGCTGCCCCTATACGCAGAACGGCCCCTGGCAGATTGAACTGCCGGCGGGTGGCCGCCACCAGCAGGCCTTTGATGCCAGGGCCAGTGGGGGTTGGTACGATCTTTCACTGCAGGATCCACAGGGTTGGCAACGTCGGCTGGCGGGCCGTCTGGAGAACGGCGACCACAGCGTCAGCGATCCGCTAATGGGCAAAGCTTAAGATATCCGCACTGGGGTGTTCAAAAAGCGAAAGGATATGGATTATCATTAGCCTCTTTATTCAATGCCCGATGCTCAAGGATCTCCATGCCTGCCGTTCTTATTGCCAAAGCCAGCCGTTGGCTGGTCGCCTGTGCCCTGCTGATGGCCTGCACCGTTCAGGCCGCCCCTATCGTCGTCACCGACGTCGCCGGGCGCCAGGTCACCCTGCCGCAACCGGCCAAACGCGTGATCCTGGCCGATGCCCGTGCGCTGCTGGCACTGAATATTTTGCATCCGCAGGAGCCGTTGAAAAATATCATCGCCTGGGATAATTCACTGAAGGTTAAGGCACCGGACCTGGTGGAAGCCTACGCGAAGAAATTCCCACAGGTGATGCAGATCCCCACCTTCGACAACCCTTACGTCAGCGATTTCAGCGTGGAAAGTGCGGTAGTGCGCAAGCCGGACCTGATCATTTTCGACATCGGCCTGCTGAGTAAGCTGAAAGACAGCGGCGTACTGGCCCAACTGGAAAAAATCGGCATCCCGGTACTGATTATCGATTTTCGCCAGCAGCCGCTGACCAACACCGTTGCCAGCATGCAGTTGCTGGGCAAAGTGTTTGATGAGCAGCAAAACGCCGACGCCTTTATCCAGCTCTACCAACAGCGTCTGGATCTGGTACGCCAGCGGGTAGCAACGCTGAAACCGGAACAGCGCCCGAGCGTATTTATCGAACGCAGCGCCGGCATGAAAGGCGAGCAATGTTGCAATACCTTTGGCAAGGGCAGCTTTGGCCAGTTTATTGAAACCGCCGGCGGCAATAACATCGGCAGCAAGCTGTTCGCGGAAATGGGCGGCGAGGTGAACGTGGAACAGATGATTGCCAGCAACCCGGATTTCTATCTGATGACCGGCGCAGACTGGAGCCGCGGCCATAAAGGCACACAGGCGGTGCCACTGGGTTACGCCACCGATGCCGCCACCACCCAGCAGAAGCTGGCGGTACTGATGAACCGCACCGGCCTGAACGTGCTGAAGGCGGTAAAAGAAAAACGCGTAATGGCGATTTATCACCAATTCTATGACTCACCGCTGAATTTTATTGCGGTCGAGGCAATCGCCAAATTCCTGCACCCGGACTTATTTAAAGACATTGATCCGCAAGCAGATATTGAGATGGTACATCAAAAATTCACCGCGCTGGATTACAGCGGCGTGTTCTGGGTCACCGCAAAATAACCCTGACTCAGGGCCCGCCAGCCGGGCCCTGACACCTTCGCTCCCCCTTTAGTTACCCACTGAATTATTCCGCAATAAAGTTATTTACTTGCCAATAATTATCATTAAGATTGTCATTTCTAAAAAAACACATCTGGGTTTGAAACTTTTAAGGCATTATTATGTCAATCCTTTTTCGTCTTTCGCTGCTGGCAGCTTCCGTTGCCATGGCACTGCCCGTCCTTGCTGCTGATAACAAACCTCAAAATGACGCCCCCGCTGACAACATTACCGTGGTCGGCAACTGGCTGGATAACCCGGACACCAGCTCAGTGTTGCTCAATCACCCCGGCGCACGCTCTATCGTCACCGAACAACAAATGCATGAACAAGGCGACCAGACCATCGCCGATACCCTACGCGGTGTGCCGGGCGTTCAGGTACGTGACAGCAACGGTACTGGCGGCAGCGATATTTCGCTCAACGTCGGCGTGCGCGGCCTGACTTCCCGTCTTTCCCCACGATCTACCATCCTGATGGACGGTGTGCCTTTGGCGGTAGCCCCTTACGGCCAGCCACAGTTGTCGATGGCACCGCTTTCCATTGGTAGTTTGCAGTCGGTTGACGTGGTGCGTGGCGGCGGTGCGGTACGCTACGGGCCACAAAACGTCGGCGGCGTAATTAACTTCGTCACCAAAGACATTCCGAAAACCTTCGGCGGCTCAGCCAGTGTCCAAACCCAGGGAGCCAGCCACGGCGGGTTGAAAACCCTGACCAGCACTTCACTCGGCGGCACCGCCGACAACGGCTTCGGCGCCGAACTGCTGTACTCCGGCCTGCACGGCCAGGGCTATCGCGACAATAACGACAACACTGACATCGACGACTTCATGCTGAAAACGCGCTATGCGTTTACCGATCGCGATGAACTGCTGGCCAATTTTCACTATTACGATGCCAAAGCCGGTATGCCGGGCGGGCTGAGCAGCGCGCAATACGCGCAGAACCCGTTCCAGTCGACCCGCCCGTGGGACCAGTTCGAAGGCCGTCGCAAGGACATGTCGTTCAAATATAAGCATCAGGAAGACGACAAACAGTTCGAAGTGCTGACCTACTTCACCGACAGTTATCGCGGCAGCAGTATCGAATCGGAAGGCACCGGCAAGAACGCGGGCATGAAACGCATGGTGTCCTACCCACGCCACTACTCCACCTGGGCAATTGAACCCAGCTATTCGCAGGTCTTCCGTTTCTGGGACATGGCGCACGAGATCACCCTCGGCTACCGCTACCTGAACGAAACCATGGATGAGAAGGCCTCGCGATCGGCCTGGTACAACCCGGCGAACATCAGCTCCACGCCGGAAACACCGGATTACTACCAGCACACCTCCGGTGGCACCGCCGCCCACGCGCTATACATCGATGACACCATCAACGTCGGCAACTGGACGGTTACACCAGGCCTGCGTTACGAGAGCATCCGCACCCATGTGGACGACGCGTTCAACAACATCAGCCGCGAAAAGAGTTACAGCGAACCGCTGCCGTCGCTGAATGTGATGTACCACATGTCGGACGCCTGGAAGCTGTTCGCCAACGCCAACACCTCGTTTGGCAGCATGCAATACTTCCAGTTGACCAAAGGCGGTAATGGCAACCAGCCGGCACCGGGCCTGACGGCGGAAAAAGCCCATACCTACGAGTTCGGTACCCGCTATGACGACACCATCGTCAAAGCCGAAGCCACGCTGTTCTACATCGACTTCGACAACCAGTTGCAGTACATCAGCAATGATATTGGCTGGACCAATATGGGGGCCACCAAACACAAGGGCATCGAACTGGCGCTCAGTTACGATCTTAGCGAGCTGAACCGCGCACTGGACGGCGTGAGCGTTTACACCAGCTACACCTACACCAAGGCCAGCACCGACAAGGGCGACTTCGCCGGTAAAGACCTGCCGTTCTATTCACGTCAGGTGTATACCGTCGGCACCCGTTACGCCACCGGCAACTGGGTGTGGAATCTGGACAGCTATGCCCAGTCCAAACAGCATTCGCCGGGCACCGGGCCGGATTATGTGACGCAGGAAAGCGCCGATGGCCAGTTTGGCGACATCGCCGGTTATATGGTGTGGAATATGCGTGGGGAATATAACTTCGGGCCGCAGCTGTCGAACCTGACGCTGGGTGCCGGGGTGAAAAACCTGTTCGATCAGCGCTACTTCACCCGTTCCAACGACAACAACTTCGGCAAGTATGTCGGTGAACCGCGCACCTTCTTTGTGCAGGGTTCCGTGGCATTCTGAGGTTAGCGCCCTCTCAGGGGGCGCTAATTTCACCGGCAGTGCAACCGGAACAGGCGCGCCAGGTGCGCGCCCATCGGCGTCAGCGTGGTGTCCTTGCGCTGGATCAGATAGAACGTCGCCTTGGGCAGGCTCTCCTCCAGCGCCAGCGGCACCAGATGCTTCCCCAGTATCGGGTCGGAGATCACATCCACCGACAGAATGCTGACAAAATCGCTCTGCGCCACCAGGCTGGTACAGGCCATAAAGGTTTCACAGGTGACGCTGATCGACGGTGCCATCCCCAAATCCCCGAACAGATCGTGCAACAAGCGGTAATAGCTGCCCTTTGGCGTCGGCATGGTCCAGTCACAGTGCTGCAGTTGCTTGAGTGAGGTCGCCCCTTCCATCGGATGCCCCTTGCGCACCACCACCCTGTACTCTTTTTCCATCAGTCGTTCGTACTGCAACTCATTGTCCAGGCTGCTGGGATAATAGGTATTGACGGTGAAATCCAGCTCGCCCTGGCGCAGCTCCGGGATCATCGACACCAGCTGCCCTTCAACAATCCGTACTTTGACCTTCGGGTATTCGCGGTGGAACTGATTGATGACCTGCGGCATCACGGTGCGCGCAATGCTGCCGCCGACGCCAATATTCACCGAGCCGCCCGCCAGCCCCAGCCGCTGCTGGATATCCTCCTGCGCCACCCGCAGCTCTTCGAGGATCAGGCTGGCATGCTGGAAAAAGTTATCGCCGCAGTCGGTCAGTACCACCCCCTGGCTACGGCGGACAAACAGCTTGGCCCCCAGCACCGCTTCCAGCTCCTGAATCGATTTGGTCAGCGCTGGCTGGGAAAGTTGCGAAGTCCGGCTGGCGGCACGAATGCTGCCCTGACGGCTGACTTCTACAAACGCACGTAATTGGTGCAATTTTATTGAGGCGGGCATAGGCGAATGGTGATAACCGTTGTTTATCAATAGCAAGATATTGGCATCTTATTTAGCCCGATTCCATTGTGTACATTCGAAAAAAACATAATAAATAACCAAATTCTTATTTCGCTTAATTAAACGCATTTTCTGCGCCGATAAGCACATTTCACGGCAGTTAGTCACTAAATACGTCATTTTCATTCCATAGCTTCACCGTCTGATTTCAGTTCAGCGCACCACTGCTGCCCGGCGTTTACCCGGGCGCGATAACTTGTGAGATATCCCAATGAATAATCCGCTTTCGATGTTGGTGTCCGATTTGTCCCCGCAGCTGCAGGCCTGGCGCCGTGATTTTCACCGCTATGCCGAGTCCGGCTGGTTTGAGTTCCGCACCGCTACCCTGGTGGCAGAAGAACTGGATCGGCTCGGCTACCGCCTGCAACTGGGGCGCGAAGTGATTAACGCCGATGCCCGCATGGGGCTGCCCTCGGCCGAGGCCCTGCAGGCACAAGAGCAGCGCGCCCGCGAACAGGGCGCGCTGGAGAAGTGGTTGCCGCACTTTTCCGGTGGCTTCGCCGGTATTGTCGCCACGCTGGACACCGGCCGCCCCGGCCCGGTGATCGCCTATCGCGTTGATATGGACGCACTCGACCTCAACGAAAAGCTGCAGCCGGATCACCTGCCGTTCCGCGAAGGCTTCGCCTCCTGCAACAGCGGCATGATGCATGCATGCGGTCATGACGGCCACACCACCATTGGGCTGGGGCTGGCGCGGGTATTCAAGAGCCTGGAGCCACAGCTCACCGGCACCATCAAGCTGATTTTCCAACCGGCAGAAGAAGGCACCCGCGGCGCGAAATCCATGGTGGAAGCCGGCGTGGTGGACGACGTTGATTTCTTCACCGCCGTACACATCGGCACCGGCGTACCGGCCGGGGAACTGGTGTGCGGTAGCGACAGCTTTATGGCCACCAGCAAACTGGACGTCACCTACCGCGGCGTAGCCTCTCACGCCGGGGCCAAACCGGAGGATGGTCGCAACGCCCTGCTGGCGGCAGCGCAGGCCACAGTGGGACTGTACGCCATCCCACGCCACAGCGAAGGCAGTTCACGCATTAACGTCGGCGTATTGCAGGCCGGAACCGGCCGCAACGTGATTGCCGATCGGGCATTTATGAAGGTGGAAACCCGCGGTGCCACCAACGCCATCAACCAGTTTGTTTACCAGCAGGCGCTGAACGTGATCGAAGGCGCAGCCAAAATGCACGGAGTGGAATACGACATTGCCCTGATGGGTGCGGCGCAGAGCAGTAAACCGACCCAGCCCTGGGTGGACTACATTCACCGCCAGGCACAGGAGATTGCCGAACTGACTTCGGTGGTCGATCGCCGCGAGCAGGCCGCCGGTTCAGAAGATGCCACCTACATGATGGAACGGGTGAAATCTCACGGCGGGCAGGCCTCTTACGTGATTTTCGGTACCGAGCTGAGCGCAGGGCACCACAACGAGAAGTTTGATTTTAACGAACAGGTGATGGCGGTAGCAGTAAAAACGCTGGCATCGCTGGCACTCAACCTGCCGACCTTTGGGAGCAAAGCATGAGTAACCCGCAGCTGCTGACATTTATCAATCAGTACATTGACCAACACCAGCCACGCTTTAGCGCACTGAGTGACAGCATCTGGGATCACCCGGAGACGCGCTTTACCGAAACCTATTCCGCCAATCTGCTGGCCGACGCGCTGGAGCAGGAAGGCTTTACGCTTGAACGCGGCGTTGGCGGCATCGAAACCGCGTTTATCGCCAGCTACGGCAGCGGCCAGCCGGTGATCGCCCTGCTGGGTGAATACGACGCGCTCGCCGGGCTGAGCCAACAGGCGGGTTGTGCCACGCCGCAGCCGTTGGTGGAAAACGGCAACGGCCACGGTTGCGGCCACAATCTGCTGGGTACCGCCGCGCTAGCTGGGGCATTCGCGGTGAAGGCCTGGATGCAGCAACAGCACCTGACCGGCACCGTCCGTTTCTACGGTTGCCCCGGTGAAGAAGGCGGTTCCGGCAAAACCTTTATGGTGCGTGAAGGGCTGTTCGATGACGTCGATGCGGCCCTCACCTGGCACCCGGAAGGCTTCAGCGGCATGTTCAATACCAGCACCCTGGCCAACATACAGGCGGCGTTTCAGTTCAAGGGGATTGCCGCTCATGCCGCCAACTCACCGCACCTGGGCCGCAGTGCGTTGGATGCGGTGACGCTAATGAATACCGGTGCCAATTTCCTGCGCGAGCACATCGTGCAGGAAGCGCGGCTGCATTATGCCGTCACCAATACCGGCGGCAGTTCACCCAACGTGGTACAGGCCGACGCCGAAGTGCTGTACCTGATCCGCGCGCCGCAGCTCGATCAGGCGCAGGATATTTACCAACGGGTGATCAACATCGCCAAGGGTGCGGCGCTGATGACCGATACCCAGATGACGGTGCGTTTCGACAAGGCTTGCTCCAACTACGTGCCAAACCGCAGCATGGAACAGGTGATGTATCGCTATGTCTGCGACTTCGGCCTGCCGGAGTACAGTGAGGCAGAACGCAAATTCGCCGGAGAGATCCGCCAAACGCTGAATAAAGACGAGCTGCGTAATGCCAGGCTGAATGTCGCCCGCACCGGCGGCGCGGCCGGACGTGAATGGGTACAGCAGTTGGGCGAAAAGGTGTTGATGGACGAGGTCGCCCCTTATGTGGCATCGGAAGATCTGCTGTACGGCTCTACCGACGTCGGCGATGTCAGTTGGGTCGCACCGACCGCCCAGTGCTTCAGTCCGTGCTTCGCCTTCGGTACGCCGCTGCACACCTGGCAACTGGTAGCACAGGGCCGCACTTCGATCGCCCACAAAGGCATGTGCCTGGCAGGCAAGGTGATGGCGGCCACCGCCGTCGAACTGCTGAGCGACAGCGCCCTGTTGGCGGACTGCCGCCGCGAGTTCGAACGCCAGCGCGCCGAACAGCCTTATAGCTGCCCGATCCCAAAAGACATCAAGCCTTCACCGTTAAAGTAATCACCAAGCTGCAAAGGCCTGGGAAACCAGGTCAGTCATAATAATTATAATTAAATCAAATAATAAAAAATAAACACAACAGGACAAACACAGAGGGTAAGACAATGAGTGAGGTCACAACGTCAGCCGATAAAAGCCCTGGTCGCGTTTTTTACTGGGTAGAACGCATCGGGAATAAAATCCCCAATCCATTTTTGCTATTCGTCTATTTAATCGTTGTTTTAATGCTAGCCACCGCGCTGTTCTCCTGGCTTGGCGTGGCGGTGAAAAGCCCGGCCACCGGCGAGTTGATCAAGGTGAATAACCTGATGAGCGTGGCGGGCATGCAGTGGATCTTCCCGAATATCATTCATAACTTCAGCAGTTTTGCCCCGCTGGGCGCGATTTTGGCGCTGGTGATCGGCGCCGGACTGGCTGAGAAGGTTGGGCTGCTGCAGGCGTTGATGTACAAGATGGCCTCACGCGTTAGCGCCCGCTATGCCAGCTACCTGGTGCTGTTTATCGCCTTTTTCAGTCATATTTCTTCCGACGCCGCACTGGTAGTGATGCCGCCGCTGGGTGCGCTGATGTTTCTGGCGGTGGGCCGCAATCCGATAGCCGGGCTGCTGGCCGCTATCGCCGGGGTTGCCTCCGGTTTTACCGCCAATCTGCTGATCGTCACCACCGACGTACTGCTTTCCGGCATCAGTACCGAAGCCACCAAAGCGGTAGACGCCGCCGTTCACGTCAGCGTGATCGACAACTGGTACTTTATGGCCACCTCGGTGGTGGTACTGACCATCACCGGTGCGCTGTTGACCGATAAGTTTATCGAACCCCGCCTGCCAAAATGGCAGGGCAGCGCCGAGGACAAAATTGAGGCGCTGACCCCGCTGCAAAATCGTGGGCTGATGATGAGCGGTATTGCCGCGCTGGTGTTTATCGCGATTATCGCCGCCCTGGTGGTGCCGGAGGCCGCCCCGCTGCGCGATCCAAAAACCGGCTCGGTGATCCCTTCGCCATTTATTAAAGGCATTGTGCCGATCATCATCCTGTTCTTCTTCACCGTCGGCATTACCTACGGCGTGGTCACCAAACAGATCCGACGACCGGATGATATCCCCCACCACCTGATAGAACCGATGAAAAGCATGGCCGGCTTTATCGTTATGGTGTTCCCGCTGTCGCAGTTCGTGGCGTTCTTTAACTGGAGCAACATGGGCAAGTTTATGGCCATCGGCCTGACCGATATGCTGGAGGCCGCCGGCATGAGCGGCGCACCGGCATTTCTGGGCCTGATGTTCCTCTCTGCCTTCCTCTGCATGTTTATCGCCAGCGGCTCTGCCATCTGGTCGATTCTGGCGCCGATCTTTGTGCCAATGTTTATGCTGTTGGGCTTCCATCCGGCGTTCGCCCAAATGATTTTCCGCATCGCTGATTCTTCGGTGCTGCCGCTGGCGCCGATGTCACCCTTCCTGCCGTTGTTCCTCGGCTTCCTGCAGCGCTACCGCAAAGATGCCCAGCTCGGCACCTATTACGTGCTGATCCTGCCGTATCCGTTGGTGTTCTTTGCCGTGTGGATTTTGCTGTTGCTGGCGTGGTACGCACTCGGCCTGCCGATTGGCCCAGGCGTCTATCCGAAGATGGGGTAAAGGTTGCCGGCCTCTCTGCGGGGAGGCCGGAAGCATTCAACTCATCAGAAACGATAGCCAACGCCGATGTTGAAGCCATTGATAGAACGGTTTTTACCACCGGCATCCAGGCTGGAGCCTTCGTAGCCTATATCCACTGCCAGATTTTCCATCGGGTTAACCTGGAAACCGACGCCATACATAAAGGAAGCTTTCTTCTGGTTACCGCTCTCTTCACCCATATATTCGTAAGAGCCGTTTGCGTAGTTATTCCAGGATGACTTGTAATCAACCTTGTTATAATTCAGGCCCAGCAAGCCGTAGACGCTGACAAATTGGTTAAAGCGGTACGCCGGCCCCACCGACAGTGAGTAGTATTTCACTTCAGCATGGTTATCAATGACGTCGCGATAGAGATTGTAAGACTCGTTCTTGTCACCGCTCATATAGGTGAATGAGCTGATAACGCTGACTGGCGAATCCCACTCGTAGCGGTACTTAATGTTCACGCCGTTGATATTCTTGAAGTCCTGTACCTTGCTCTGCGCATAACCGGCAGTGATAGTACTTTGCCCGGCCTGGGCCGCCGTGCCGAAACCCAAAGTGGAAACAACCAGAGTGGCGATGACTAACTTTTTCATAAAATCTTCCTTAATTGTAAGTGGAACAACTTTAGTGCTTAAAAATAGGTATCCATATCGCATTGACGGCATAAATGGTTCGTTGGATATAATTAAAACCAATTGATAGATAAGGTTAGAGCGTAGCAAATCCGGCATTATAATTAATCAGTAGAACCGGTAATTTGCGAGCGGCCACACATCAATAATAATTCCTGCCACCCAACAGACCGGTTTTATAGTTGCATTCTTTGTCTTCATTACCCCACGACCTTGGTGCATGGTTACTGCTGGTCAGGTCAACAACACTGACACCCGAGTTGGATGAGTAGATGTCATAATCGTGCCCAACCTCAGGTATAAAATTTGAAGAGCGCGTAGCTATGATTTGATTATATTGAGACCTAAACGTCTCTTCTTTATAGGTGATACTGACATGCTGATTCGCTTTGATTTTTTACTCTATCGCATCCATCCCCTTCATCTCAGTAGAGGGCGGCAACATACCTGGCAGTTTCTTATTGTAGGTTGATTTTATACCCATGACATTGACACCAGCAGTCAAACTCTTGGCATCCACAAGTTTGTAGCACTGTCCTGCTTTTTCATAAACCTCAAGAGTTAATGGCGGCAGGTAGTTTTTCACCCTGATCCTGGAAAAATCTGCACCTGCGTAATCATCTACAGATTTTGTTAAGCTCACGGAACAGCCAGAAACAGCGCTGACTGATAGAAAAACAGTAAACATTGCACCTAATTTCATCACCACAACAATCTCACGCCATGATTATTTAAAATAATATGTATTTTTAATCGACAAACCTCATTACCCACATCAATGGATAAGGTTTACCAATATTCTTACCGAGTCATTACTTTTATTACATTTTAAGACTTCGGTGGCTTATCAGAGGATGAGCTTTATTGGAATTATGTTCATTTATCTTAGAAAAAATCCATGAACCAATCCCAGCAGCAATCCCGACAATACCACTAACAGCCAGAGAGTCTTTAAAGAATTGATAGGTAAAGCGCAACTCACCAAATTTTATGAAGCTAATGCATCCTTTCACTAATAAAATGAACGTAAGAAAGCATGCAAAGCAGTAAATTACACTGATGAATAATGTTTTTATTTTTACCTTAGGCCCATTTTCCATTTTTATCATCATCCCAATTTAATGTGCTTTTCAATTCATTACTAATAACTTCACCACCCATGGTGCCGAAGATATCGCTAACCATACCGGCTGATAGACCTAATACAGGTTTAATTACCGTCGGAGTATAGGTTCCGATGACACCACCGAATTTATCTAGCTGAACACCACTTCCAGTGTTCATAGACTATGAGTCCACACCCCCCCCTTATTTATGATAATGAAAGGTGTTGTTATCACCGTGAAAAATGCAAGAAAATACCAGCAATATATATCAGCCTAACTCCCCACAAAAACAAACCCCGAACACCAGCTCTTTTTGCAAAAAAAATCTCACTAAAGATCGCTGAACTTTTTATTTTCCCTGGTTTAATATCGCTCCTGTAGCAATAGCAATACATTAGAAAACACCATGCTCCAACCATTAGAATAAATAGATATAAATCTTTCAAATCAATGCCAACACGGAGAAGGACCAACGCAGGCATGAATAAAAAAAGAATAATCCTAGCAATCATTGTGGCCATACTCTGTTCACCAACAAAGAATATGGAATCAAAGAATGTGGACATTGATAGTGGGGCCCCATATGAAATTTTCGTTTTTTTGCAAAAAACAAAAAAAGAAACAAAAAAAACGACAAGACTTAAAATATTCAAATAAATTAACGTCATTATCTATCTCACTTTTTATCAAAGTCATGGTGATAAAACTCAGTGCCAGAGGAACCATTCATATCAACATTACCAACCCCAGTTTCTTTTGATATGCCGGTCCATCCAATCGCGGGCCCTACACCCAAACTCAGTCCGACACCATCCTTGCCATAAGAAATCCCCACACCGGCAATTCCGAAACCAAAGTCTAATGAGTTATTTCTTTCCATATCAAGCGTATTCGCAAAGTAAGGACCTAACTGCACTCCTATTTGTCCTGCAACTCGCCCACCTAAAGCAAGTGTCTCTCCTTGATTGAGAGATATTTGTGTCGTATCGACTGTCCCACCTACGTAAAGGCCGTAACCAGCACCAACCGCCGCTTCAACTTTTCCGTAAGGCTTAACTTTATATGTAACACCAAATGAAGGACCAAGATGAGAGTCTTTTACTGCTTGATCAATTGCTTCTGGACCCGTGCCCTGTTGCGCCATCCAAGATGCCAATGATGCATCCTGCTGAACAGCTGGCGGTATAGGGAAATCAAACTGGTCATTGTTCTCAGAGGTATTCTTACCGGATTGCCCACCAGTGACGGCTCCTGCCGTATCACCACTTGCCAACCCACCGGCCAAACCGCCCGCGAGCGTGGCCAATGCAGAAACCGTCTGGCGCTGCTCTTCGCTCATTTTACTGAAATCGCTGGTACCGAACATCGCCTCGGCAATCGCCTTGGTACCCAATGCCGCCGTCGCAGCGCCCGCAGCACCGGCAGCAGCCGACTGACCTTGTAGTTCTGCCAGTGCGCCAGCCACCACCGCATGCGCGATAATACGACTTTCCTCATTTGGCGCCAGACGGTGTATCTGTTCCGCCAGATAAGGCGCAGCCCCACCGGCAATTGCCGCCTGCAGATCGCCACCGGCCAACCCTTGCACCGCAGCGACCGCTGCCTGCATACCTTGCTGTACCTTACCGCCCGTGCCATAACCCGACTCGCTAAACGCCTTGTTATAGGCCGTCTGATAAATCTGTGCGTTGATATCCTCAGCGGTGATCACCTCACCAGGCTTATCTTTCGCCAGCTTGTCTGCCGCCGCCTTGCGATCGGTATCGGTGACGTTATTCATCTTCTCTTTGGCAGCCTTGGTGGCCGTGATCGCCCCCTCAGTCCGGGCGATGTCCATCGCCTGATTGCCGATCTCGCCGATCAACTGCGCCTGCTGCAGGCGTTTCTGCTCTTTCTCTTTATCGAAGATCGGGCTCAGGGTTTGGTTGGCGTGCTCTACGTCGCGGCTCAGGTCACTGACGTTCTGCGTCTGTTTGTCCTGATCGCGTATGATGATGGTGCCGTCGCTCACCGCCGATTGGGTGGTTGAGCTGTCATGTCCGCTGTTGAATAGACCTTCGCCCAGATTGGGGTTGTCGTAATGACTTCAGGTTAGATCACACCTTTTTATGATTGAGATAGTTTGGATAACCAGCTTTCAAAATCGACTAAGTCATATAAATAAGCTCTATCCGTTGAAGGGAGATCAACAGCTCCTAACGATTCGAGAACATCCCATACAATAGGGTCACTAATCCGAATCGAATCATCATCAATAATTGACATTGCCCATGCCGATATTTGCTCCCGGCTTTCATCACCAGAGCAAAGTCGTTCTAATTTACACTTCAGATCATTTCTAGATGGAATAGTATGCAACATATTATCGTCTTCCTTTATAGTTACCATCAGCATCAAAAATACGATGATTTTTTTCTTCTACAACGGGTTTAGGAGCAACGCTTCGTACATTCCCAGCATGGTCAACAGTTTCATACCAAGGTCGCGTTTTACCCGATGAAGGATCCCACTCTCGAACTAGTCGAGCACCTGCCATTTCCCCCTGAGTACGTGCTGATTTTACTTCACTATAAAAACGGAAACTTCCGTTTTCCAGCTCTTTTACCCCTGCTTGACCGTACTTTTCTAATAGTTGGTTATCGCTGACAACTGGCTGATCGCATCCGGCATCACCGATGCGGCACAACTGGAAGTCACCGCCGCACCCGGTGTGATCCGGTTGCATCTGGTGAAAGTTCCTTAGAAGCCAGTAACCCCGGCTTTGTCCGGGGTTACTGTTTAGTTACTTTCAATCCAGACTTGTTTAATCCAGCTTGCCAGATCCGGCCATTTCTCATCACTATAACCATCCGTCGTCCAGTATCTAACTTGGCCGTCAGGAACAAGACAATAATAACTACCGTTATCTTCACAGATAGGTAACCAACCTTCTGGTACCCCCTGTTCTTTCGCATCATGTAGCGCCTGAGCAAGCTCACCGTAATAATTTCTATCTCTAGTAACCGATAGCAGCTCAACTGTTCCATAGAAAACGTTGCTGACCTCTTTCAGAGCTTTTTTATAGTCCTCTGGAAAAGTAAAACCGATATCTTTTTCATAGCTCGCTATTAGTTCATCATCGGGAAGTTCTATATTAAGGCTTTCACCACCTGACAAAATCTTTAACTCATTAATAACGTTATCGATCTCACTGCCCATATGCTCTCCTACTTAAATCCTGTTGCTCTTTCTTTCCAATAGTCAGAACACCACTTGTTAAACTCGGCACGGTTAATACCAGAAGGAATACTGTTATCGTTAATATGGATAACTCCATAATTTTCCTTATGGAAAGATTGAGTGGCTTCAGCAATTGGCCCATCTTGTCGTTGCAACATATGATGAAGATTTACAGATTTTCTATCAGTACCTATTGGTGCTCTACCCGCATCCATTATCTGGATATTAGCTCACCGCCGCACCGGGAGTTATTCGGTGGTGGCGGCGGGAAGTTTGGATATTTAGGGCTTAGAAGCAAGAATCCCGGCTCGATGGTCGGGATTCTTGCTTCTAAGAGTTCAAACAACTCATCTATAGTAAAAATACCAAAAAACAAAACCAGCAGGTGGTCCCATCCAGGTTAGTTTGAGACAAATAAATAAATCTTCCTCTGAGAATGGAAAGTTACTATTAACATCCCAAGCTAACCAAGCTCCTAATAAACGTCCAAACATTGTCAAAATGAATATGACTAAACTCATTGAACAACATAAGTACAAAAGATTAAGTAATGACTTCGTACTATTTCTCATTACTTTTCCCCGTATTTTTTTGTAGTTTATCCTGAACCATACCTGACACGGCTGTATCGCCAACATTACCGATTATTGATGGTAATGGATTCTGTGGAGCTGGTTTGGTTATTGTCCAGACTCCTGTAGGAACCCATTCATATTGTTTTGATATTGGGTTTAGTTTTTTATCAAATGGCACTTTTATAACATTACCTGCCGCATACCCAGCGGAAGCACCTGCTTTACTCAACAGTGCTGCAATAAACGGATCATTGCCACTAATTTCAGCCTGATAGTACCCGCCAGCTGCGTTCCACATGACTGTTGGGTTATATCCTTTACCGGCTGTAATTGCGCCGATAACTCCCGTTCCTATAACATCCGACAACTTCACCTCACCCGTCGTTCCATACTGGATGCCAGCTCCAAGCGCAGAAGACACACCCACAGCAATTAATTGCTCTTTCCCTTTAGTTACGCCATTCGTGATTATAGCTTTCCCTCCCATCACAAGTGCTGGCCAAGAGGTAGGATCGATGGCAACCGCCAGTACACGATCTCCGGTGGTAATATTATCTTTCAGGAACTTAAGATCCGAACCATTGAGATATTTTACCAGTGCTGCGGCATCTGGATCCTTCAACCTTTCACACAAGCTCTGACCTCTACTCCTCTTTATGGCAGTAAAGGGGGGACTCTCCTGGAACCCTGACCACATAGGATGGGAAATCAGTGATTTCTGTCGTTTGATAGGGCTGAATTTCTTGCGTGGCTGGAAGCTGGTCTCGAAATCCTTGGGCTACAATCATCTCACTGGATGGGCTGACAGGCATTGATACTTTCAGACTATCCGGATCGATATAAACCCGTTGACCACTCTCTTCCATGATCACTTTCTGCCGGTAACTCAGCGTAATCGTTGCCGTTGATGAGCCATGGGGAATGAACATCATACGGACATCGGCATGGCTTAGATTTTCCGCTCTACTTATGATATGTCCACGAATTTTGGTAGTCATGGGCAGTAAATTTTTACCATTCCCGGCAAGTTCGGCCTCGCAGTTCACAAAGCTACCGGGCGGATAAGCTGCATCCAGTGTCCGCATTTCTTCACGTGTTATGGCCCTGGCATCCAACGGGCCAAACAACGTAATACCACCGTTCACCGGCAGTAGAACTGCCTTGCAGAATCTTTTCATACCCCATCCTTTTGGTGCATAGTAAATTTATCTGGCCGAACACTATTTCTGGATGTCATCGCCTCTCCTGTATGATCAGATTACACCGGCAATTGGTGGTGTATTCAGGGGAGTGGAAATCCAACACCTCATCCCAACCGTGATTTGCTGAGCTTTTAATCAGTCATAGTGATATTCGAAGTTAATCTTCATTCTCTCCAAATCAACAGTAACAAGACAACCATGCCATGCAGGCAACCCATTGGTAAGGTTTTGTTTTATATAATACTTTCTTAATTCAACTAACTTTTCAAGTAACAAACTATCTGTGGCAGGCGTTCCTGGTAAAAACCACGTTTTCGCAGCTTGATCGTCAACATAATCATATAAAAACTTTGCGTGATCATCGTCAGGTGATAACTCGGCATCGAGAAAAATCATTTGAGCATTCTCAGGTGCAGACTCAAATAATATGCGTCCGATTTCTGAGTACAATTCATCATCGCGGGAAGCCATCATTTACCTCCTGGTACATTATTAAATATCTCTCTCACCGGACGGTCATTATTTAGCTGATAAGTCACGGTAAAACTATCTGGTCGCTTATTTTTGCCATTATAGGACGGTTCGATTTTAACCTGAACTTTACCACCATATTTAAGCACATTCACCCATGAATTTTCCATCTTTTTCCAGGCACCTTTATTCAAGTTAGCATCCATTGGAACAAGATTAGTTTTCTCACTTGGGCCACCGAAAATACTGGCAATCAAATGCCTCCTCATCAGTTGGATATCACCGCCGCACCGGAGATGATCCGGTTACAGCGGCAGAAAATGGGAGGATTTATGGCATAGATACAGCAACCCCAGTGAAAGCTGGTTTTACTGAACTAAACTAAAATAAGGCTAGCTCTACATAATTTATTGTTTTGATCAAATTGCATATGCAATGCATAGTTTTCTTTTTCGTACTTTATCCAGCGATTTATGTGACCAAGAGGCATATCAACTTTTCCACCACTACTCGTGGTAGGCTCACCTAAAACCTGGACTATAGATTCTTCACTCCACCCTGAACTAACACCGAATAATAGCTTCCCTTGGGAATTTGAGTAACCATCATATTTATCAAAGTAAAAATGCACATGGTTTAACAAACCTTGTCTGAAACCAATTTCTAACCCTGAGTGAATATACTTATAGTATTTTGTATGACCTATAGGGTCATTATACCCCGCAGGATCGTCCGATACCTGAGCACTTTCACCTATAGATGCATTAAGCTGGGAAAACTCTTTGGATACATCAGATGTACCAAGTGCATTAATAAACACTGTCCAATCAACCATTTATTTAATTACTCCTGACTGTCGATTACGTTCAATAATCTGATTTATAGCGTCATCGACTAATTTAGGATCATAGCCTCGTTCTAAAATATTACTTCTTAACGAGCTTGTATCACGGCACACCGCCCCACAAAGATCTATCGCATCTTGCTGAACCTGCTGCAAGCGCTGCTGCTCTTTCTCTTTGTCGAAGATCGGGCTCAGGGTTTGGTTGGCGTGCTCTACGTCGCGGCTCGGATATCACCCCCGAACCTAGTATTAACCGGCTACAACAGTGTGAAAATGGTAGATTTATAGCTTAGAGGAAACTGCCCCGGTCTAATGGTCTAAAATTATAAATTTACACACAAATTATTTTTTTAACGCAGGCACTACAGAATAAAATAACCAAATAATTAAACTGGCTGGAATGGACCCAAAAGTAGCGCCTCTCAAGCCTAACCATAAATTATCTAGGCTAAAAACTCCTTCTGAAATATAAGTTAACCCTTCAAAAAACAAAGGTGCTCAGAACAACTGAGCTTATGGCAAGTTCAATAAGGGAAAAAACCTTAATTAAAACACCCAGGATTTTTATCATTTATCACCCATTTTCCCCTAAACACTTCGGCACAATCTCTGACACTGCCAAGCCCCCCCATATTTCCAATAATAGGGGGCAAAGGATGCTGTGGAGTTGGCTTGGTAAAAGCAATGTCATCGTACGTTAAACAACCACAACACGAATCCAACAAAAAAACCAACGACCCCTACTTTTAAGTAGGTGTAAAAATTATCCTTTACAAAAAATATTATGTTCTCGCCTCCGTTAACCCAATAACCAAGGGTTTGAAATAATAGGCTCATGATGAATAAAAGTACAAAAAACGAGCACATTAAATACAACATCAAAATCACTGATCTACTTTTTTTCATTCTTTTCCCCTTGCTCTTTTAATGCAGCCTCCATGCCACTACCAAACAGTCCTGACGCCGTCGAGTCCCCTATATTACCGCTAAGAGAAGGAAGAGAACTTTGCGGTGCTGGTTTTGTTATGGTCCAAATACCAGTTGGTACCCACTCATACTGCTTAGATACTGGGTTAAGGATTTTGTCCATAGGAACTTTAATAATATTCCCAGAAACATAACCAACAGATGCGCCAGCCTTTCCTAATAATGCTGCAAGGAATGGATCATCACCCTTTATTTCTGCTGAATAATAGCCACCTACCGCATTCCATGTAACAGTAGGATTATACCCCTTGCCTGCAGTGATTGCTCCGATGATGCCTGCGCCGATTACATCGGACAATTTTACCTCTCCGGTTTTACTCGTCCCATATTGAATAGCTGCGTTGGCCGCCCCGGAGACCCCTACCGCTATCAGCTGCTCTTTCCCTTTAGTTACGCCATTCGTGATTATGGCTTTCCCTCCCATCACAAGTGCTGGCCAAGAGGTAGGATCGATGGCAACCGCCAGTACACGATCTCCGGTGGTAATATTATCTTTCAGGAACTTAAGATCCGAACCATTGAGATAATTTACCAGTGCTGCGGCATCTGGATCCTTCAATTTTTCACTCAAACGGAACTGTGCCGGGTCAGCATCTCTGGCAACATTGGTATTTGCCTGAATAACTTCTTCCCAAGTGACACAAGCAATACCTCCCCCAGTACAGGCGTCTGCCAGCTCTTTGCTATTTTTATTACTGATTTTAATGTACTTTTCAAGCACCGGCTTACAGTCTCCTCCGGAGGCTTTACAGGCTGAGAGCTCCTTATCAAGCTGACGGGATTCCGTCTCACTCAACCAGTTATTCTCAACTACCGTCTTACCGGTCTGCGCTCCCGCGATCGCATCGGCACTGCTATCACCAATCAACCCACCGGCCAAACCTGCCGCCAATGTAGCCAATGCTGATACTGTCTGCTTCTCCGTTTCGCTCAGTTCACTCACCGGCTTACCGTAGGCTTCAGTAGCAATCATACCAACAAGTTCAGCGGTCGCAGCGCCACCCGCACCAACTAACGCGTTGTTGCCCTGAGCCGCCGCCAGCGCACCATTAACCGCTGCATGTGCCAAGACTCGGGCAGCAGGATCATCAATACTGTTTGCTATCACGTTGGTGATATAAGGCGCAGCTCCATTAGCCAATGCGCCCGTCAAATCACCACCAGATAATCCTTGAACCGCCGCTGTAGCAGCCTGCATCGCACGCTGTACCTTACCGCCCGTGCCATAACCCGACTCGCTAAACGCCTTGTTATAGGCCGTCTGATAAATCTGTGCGTTGATATCCTCAGCGGTGATCACCTCACCAGGCTTATCTTTCGCCAGCTTGTCTGCCGCCGCCTTGCGATCGGTATCGGTGACGTTATTCATCTTCTCTTTGGCAGCCTTGGTGGCCGTGATCGCCCCCTCAGTCCGGGCGATGTCCATCGCCTGATTGCCGATCTCGCCGATCAACTGCGCCTGCTGCAGGCGTTTCTGCTCTTTCTCTTTATCGAAGATCGGGCTCAGGGTTTGGTTGGCGTGCTCTACGTCGCGGCTCAGGTCACTGACGTTCTGCGTCTGTTTGTCCTGATCGCGAATGATGATGGTGCCGTCGCTCACCGCCGATTGGGTGGTTGAGCTGTCATGTCCGCTGTTGTTGGCCCCCACCAGCAGGCCGTTGGCCATGTTACCGGCGAACTGGCTACCAATGCTGCCGCCGGAACTGATACCCACACTCTGGTGCTCTACCTCGAAATCAGCCTGATTGTGGATGTCCTTAAAGCCCAGCGTGCCGGTGTCGAGTTTGTTTTTGTCCGCCGTGGCGGTGCTGCCAATCACCGCGCCGTTAAGCTGGGTATGTTCGCCTACCGTCAGATCAAAGCCGCCCTTGCCGGCGAAGATACCGGTCTGCTCCTGCACGCTGTCGTAGTTACTGTGCATCTTGTCTTTGCTCAGGCTGATGCTGCCGGAGCCGGTCATGGAGCCGAAGGTGAAGCTGCCACCGGCGCTGGCATTTTGCTGCTTCGAGTCGTAACGATCGCTGTCCTGCTGACTTTCCAGCAACAGGTTGCGGCCCACGTCGGCCTTCACCGATTCGCCGGTGACCTGCGCGCCGATCAGGTTGGTGTCACGTCCGCTGGTGATGTTGACCTGATTACCGGCGTTCACCGTGGTTTCGGTATGCGTGGTGCCGTTGCCCTTCTCGTTGCCTTTGCCTTTGTTGACACTGGCGGAGACGCTCAGCCCGATGCCACCGGAACCGACGCCGATACCCACGCCCAGCGTACCGCCCTGGCTTTCGTTCTTGCCGTCCAGATACTGGGTGTTGGCGGCAGAAAGCAGGTTCACGTCACGGTTGGCATTCAGGGTGACGTCTTTACCCGCCTGCAGTTGGCTGCCCTGCACGGTGATGTCACCATCCTGGCCCTTCACGCCATTGCCACTGGCGGTGATGCTCAGGTTGTTGCCCGCCGTCAGGCTGCTGCCCTGGGCAGTGCTCTGCCCGCTGTTCTGGGTAGAGGTGGAGGACTGGGTACCGTAGGAAATGCTGATCCCCACCATGTTGTTGTTGGCGGGATCGGCACCCTGCGCCTCGGCCAAACGCGCCGCCTGAACGGCCTGCACGCCACTTAGCGCCGCTTTGGTGCCCTGCAACGCCGCCAGACGGCTGTCGTCGGTAGATTTTGCCTGCTGTGAGGTTTCCACCGCGGTGTTCAACGCGCTGCCGACCGTGCCGGAAAGCGCCAGCGTCAGCCCGGATTTTTTCTGTTCAACCTTGTGGGTCTGGCTGTTCTGGTCCTGCGCCTGCGTCACCGACACATTCTTGCCGCTCAACGCCATGTCTTTGCCGGCCACCAGCTCGGAACCGGTCACCGCCAGGTTGTTACCGGCCCCCAGCGTCAGGTTGCCATTCACGCTACCGAGGGTGCTGCCCTGATTGGTCAGGCCCTGTGCGGTATCGGTGGTTTTCAGGCTTTCGGTACCGTAGCTGATGCCGATGCCGCCGCTGCTCATCAGGCCGGATTTTTTCTCCTGTTTGAGGTGCAATTCGCGGTTGCTCTCGGTCGCGCCAGTCACGGTCAGATCGTTACCCGCCAGCAGTTTTACATCCTGAGTGCCGGCCACGCTGCTACCCTGCACGCGCAGATCGTTACCTGCCAGCACGTTGATGCTGTCACCGCTCAGGGTGCTGCCCTGGGCGGTCTGGCGATCGAAGCTGTCGCGGGTGGTCGTGGTGGTTTTCGACATCAGGCCGTTGCCGCCGGTCACCTTATGACGTTCGTCCAGATCGCGAGTGTTCTCACCGCTGAGGATGTTGATGTCATGACCGGCATTCAGGTTAAGCGCCTCACCGGCGGAAACCGTTGCCGCACGGGCATTGAGATCGTTGCCCGCGTTGAGGGTCACGGCCCCCTTGCCGACCACTTCGCTGCCCACCTGCTGGCTGTTGCCCTGTTTCAGGCTGTTATCACCGTTCCAAATCAGGTTGTCACGGCTGGCGGTGGTCACCGTATTCAGGTTGAGATCGCGCCCGGCATTCAGCACCGTCTGGCCGTTCTCACCGCTGTTAACCACCTGCGCCGCATCCAGTTTGATGTCGCGACCGGCCTGCAGCATCAGCTTGCCGTCGGCGCCTTGCACATACATGCCCGCCACGCTGTCGATGTTGGTGCGCTCGAAACTGTTGGCGCCGTTAACGCTCTGCGCCGTACGGGTGGTGCTGATGGCGTTAATATCACGCCCGGCGCTGGCCAACAGCGAGTTGTTGCCCTGGATCACGCCGCCAATATTGTTAATGTCGGTACGGGCAATCAGGCCTACGTCGGCACCCTGAATATTGCCCGCCACGTTGGTGATGTTGGCCGCGCTCAGCTTCACCACTTCGCGACCGGCGATATGGCCACTGTTAAACAGGCCTTCCCCCAGATTGAGGTTGACGTTGCGCCCGGCAATCAAGGCGCCGGAACCGTCCAGATCGCCCGGTTGCATGCGGGCATACACCTGCGGCACCAGCACGTTTTGCTGGCTGCCGTCCGGCAGCGTGACCTTGGCATTCACCAGCCAGACGATGTCTTTGGTCAACAGCCCCATCTGCTCTGGCGTCAGCGCCACACCAACCTTCAGGTTATATTGCTGGCTAAAGGTCAGCCCCTGATCCATCAGGGCCTTGAACTGTTCTTCGTCATTGTTGTAACCGTCCAGGTAACGCTGGCCGGTCAGATTGATCACCTGTTCGCGGATCAGCCGCTGCTCGTAGTAGCCATCGCCCAGACGCTTCAACACGTTGTCCTGGTTATTGGTGGCCTTGGCAATCATATAGTCCGAACCCAGCCAGGATTTTTGGTTGGTGAAACGTGGATCGGTTTCCACCAAATACTGCCCACCCGGTGCCGGATTGGTTTTGAACAGGCTGTTGTCCGGCAAGCGAGTGTCCGGCCCGACAATGCGTACCACGCTGTCTACCGCGTCGCCCTGCTGACTGTTTACCTTGTTGGCGACTTCAAACTGCTGGCCCGGTTGCAAGGCCACAGCCTGGATCACCGGTATCGCACCGCTGCCGATGCTCTGCATCCCGGCGGAGATATCACTGCCGGTCACCACCGCATTCACCCCACCGGCCGCGCCGATGGTGGCATCGGTACCCTGTGGCGTCAGTGGCGTAATGGCGATCGGGTTACCTGCAACCTGCCCGTGGTCGATCAGTTGGCTCGGTTTCAGCGCAATGGTCTGAATGGTGGTCGGCGGCGTATAGGCCGTGGCGTTATGTCCCTGCTTGTCCTTGCCTTTCTTCTTGATGCGGTAGTAATTGGTCACTTCCCCGGCGTCGGTAGTCAGGCGCTGGCCCGCCACCGCCACGTTATCCACGCTGCCGGCATTAATCGCCAGCGTACCGCCCGCGACCACCTGGCTCTTGTCATTGAGCAGATGACCGGCGTTGATCGCCATATCGCCACCGGCAATTATCTTGGCCGGATCGCTTTCCTTGATCTGAGTTTCCTGCACCGTGCGGTTGAAATCGAACTGGTTGTAGTTGTCTTTACGGCCGTCCGGCGTGTTGAGGTAGTTCACCTCATCATGGGTGATGCGGATCTCGTCCGGCTGATAACGCTTGTCGGAGCCGCTCAGTTGGTATTCGGTCAGCTTGTCGCTGGATACCGTCACCAGCTCGGTGCTGAAGTGGTCATTGACGTTATTGATCTGCCCGGCAGACAGCGCCATGTTACCGGCAGACTCAATGGTCGAGCTGTGGTTGTTGAGGGTGCCCGCCTGTCCGCTGGCAAGATAGTTAGCATCAAGCTGACCGCCAATCGCCATATCGCCACCGCTGTAGATCAACCCGTGCCCGTAGTTGTTCAGCGTTTGGGTGCCAATATCCACCCGTTCGCGCCCGGCCAGCGTGGCGGCGGTGCCGTTCTCCGCCAGGTTGTTGAAGGTCAGGGTCTGCACGCCGATGGCGTCACCATAAATACGGCCGGTTCCAATGTTGGTCAGCGTGTTGGCCGTCAACAGGGTGTGCTTGCCGTCAATCAGGCCGTAGTTGGTCAGGGTGCCGTTCACCGTCAGCCAGTCCTGCCCGGCATTGATCTCACCGCTGGCACTGTTGAACAGGTTGTTGGCGTGCAGATCAAGCTTGGAACCCGCCAGCAGTTTACCACTGTTGGTAACATCACCCGGCGTGGTGAAGTTGAAATTGCCATTGGCGATCATCTCGCCGCTGTTATTGATACCCTGTGCGCTGACCAGATTAATGTCGCCCAGCGACAGCAACTGCCCGTCGCCGCCGATCGCTGTGGCATTGATGTCCAGCAGCTTGCCCGCCTTGAGGGTACCGGCGGTATTCAACAGGTTTAGCGCTGCGCCCTGCAGCTGCAGATTTCCACTGGCCGCCAGTTGGCCGCCGCTGTTATCCAGCAGGCCGGCGTTGGTGAGGGTCAACTGTTGGTTAGCCAGAATGTTGCCACCACGGTTGCTCAGCGTGCCGGTGTTCAGCACCACAGACTGGCCTTCCAGCCCTTTATTTTCCGCCTGAGTAGTGTCGTTGGTGAACTGCAGAGCGTTGAGCGTGACGCTGGCACCGCTGCGGATCAACCCCAGGGTGTTATCGATAATTCCCTGAGCACTGTCCAGCAGCAGGTTGCCAACCGCCTGAATTTGCCCATTGCGGTTATCCAGACCGGCGCTGGTGAGCGTTATCGCCTTCTCGCCAATAATCCGTCCGCCGTTGCTGTTGTCCAGTTTCAGCGCCGCCAGGGTGAAATCGCCTTTGGCTCCCAGCGTGCCGCCCTGGTTATTGAGGTCGCCACTGCTGAGTTGCAGCTGGCCCAGGCTGTGCAAGGTGCCGTTCTGGTTATCCAGCAACTGGCCATGAGTGTCGATCTGCATATCCGCGCCCGACTGCACCAGTCCGCCCTGATTACTCAGGCTGCCGGTGGTGTTGAGCTCCAATGCTTGCTGCGCCACCAGTTTGCCACCGCCGTTCAACAGCGCTTCGGCGTCAAGCTTGAGATTTTTACCGGCAATCACCACGCCCTGGCCGTTGTCGAACACGTCGGTGGTGAGGTTCATGGCACCCTGACTGGTAATACCGCCTTTATCGCCACTGTGGTTATTGGTCAGTCGATCGACCGCCAGTTCCAGCCGATCACCACTCTGGATCAGACCGCCGTCGTTGTTATTCAGGCTGTTACCGTGCAACTCCAGCACCGTCTGGGCCGCCAGTTGGCCGCCCTGATTTTCCAGCAAACCGAAGTTGATCTTCGCCGCATCGGCGCTGACCAAGGTACCCTGGTTATTCACCAGATGGTCGCTATCCAGCTGCAGTTTTTTACCTGCGCCAATTACCCCAAGATTGCTGTTATCCAGCAGGTCTTTGGCGTTCAGCACCATATCCTGACCGGATTTAATTGCTCCGCCCTGGTTGTTGAGGGTGTTGACCGCAGCCGATAAGTGCTTCTCGGAAGCCAACGTCCCCTGGCGGTTATCCAGTTGGGCACCGTGCAATTGCAGATCGCCCGAGCTGGCGATAAAACCGCTCTGGTTATCCACCGCTCCGCTGTCGATCGTCAATTTACCCAGGCTGCTGATGCCGCCATTCTTGCCGCTGTCGCGGTTGGTTAAGGTCTGCCCCTGGGTATTGAGAGTCGCATCGCCGCCCGCCTGCAACAGACCGCCGTCATTGGTCAGCGCCAGGCTGTCGATGTTCAGTGTTTGCTTGCCGACCAACGTGCCTTTGCTGTTATCCAGACGGCCGGTGAACAGATCGGTCGTGCCGCCGCCCACCAGCATGCCCTGAGTGTTGTCCAGCGCGCCGCTGTGGATCGTCAGCGTCCCCTGGCTGAGGATGCCGCCGGTTTCACCGCTCTGGCGGTTACTCAAGGCTGCGCCCTGGGTATCCATGCTCATGTTGCCGGCGGATTGCAGCAGGCCGCCGTCATTGGTCAGCGCTCCGCTGTTCAAGCGCAGATCGCCAGTGGCGGCAATAGTGCCAAGCTGGTTGTTCAGTGCGCCCTTGCCGAGTGCCAGAGCAAGCTCGCCGCCCACCACCTGCCCAGCCTGATTTTCCAGCCCGGCACCGCTCAGTTGCAGGCCCTGTTTAGCTTCGATACGACCGCTGCCGTTGTCCAATGCCTGTTGGGCCGCAACCTCTGCACTGCCTGTGGCAGCGGAAACCAGCCCCTTGCGGTTATCCAGTTTATCCGCCTGCAGCCGGGTATGCTGGCTGGCCGCTAACTGCCCCTGGCGGTTATCGAGTGCCCCGCTGACCTGTGCCTTCAGGCTCCCGTCCTGCGCGGCAATCACTTTGCCATTCTGGTTGTTCAACTGTGCCGCGTTTAGCGTCACGTTGCCGTTGGCGGCCAGTTGGCCCCCCTGATTATCAATACCCTGGCGGGTGTTGAGACGCATTTCACCGTTGCCGCTCTGCACCAGTTGGCCATTGCGGTTAGACAGGCTGTCAGCATCCAACGTGATCTGCTGCGCCGACGTGGTCCCGCTATCCAGCACGTAGTCGCCACCCAGCATACTGAGCTGGCCGTTGGACAGCAGCTTGCCGCCATCGCCCTGCAGCCGAGCGGTATTCACCGTCAGCGCGCCTTTACCGGCATGCACGATTTCCCCGCTCTGGTTGTCGATACTCCCGGCATTCAGCGTCAGGCCATTGCCGTTGCTGGCGATACGGCCACCGGCGTTGTCCAGCTTAGCCTGCGGGCTCAGCGTCAAATCATCGCCGCCAAGCTGGGTGATTTCGCCCTTACGGTTCGATAACTCATGCGCATTCAGCGCCAGTTTATTCGCCGCCAGCTTACCGCCGTCGTTGTTCAACCGCTTGCCGCTGGCGGTCAGTTGTTGCGTTGCTTCAACCTGCGCATTGGCCGTGGTCAAGTCGCCCTGTCCGGCGTCCAGCGTGACATGAGTGGCCGCCGTCCGGCTGCCGCTGAAATCCGCGCCCTGTCCATTAGCACGCAGATCGCCCGCCGCCAGGTTCTGGCCTTGTGCTGTAAGCTTACCGCTGGTGGTCAGTGCCAGTTCGCCACTGCCGCCCAGCTTGCCATCCTGCTGTACACCGGCCGCCAGCGTACTGCCTTTGCCGCTGCTCAGGCTGGCTGCCTGTACGCGTACATGGTTACGCGCAGCGATAGAGCCGCTGTTTTGCACCTCTCCGTCGCTGTTAACCCCGGCATTGCCCGCCGCAAACACCGAACCGCTGTTGCTGACACCGCCCTTCGAGGCCAGTTGCGTATCGCCGCCGCTGCTGATTTTGCCGCTGTTTTCAATCCGGCCGTCGGCAGTCACTACCACACTGCCGGCCTGCGCACCGATATTACCGGCGTTACGCACCCCGACGCCGGTTTCGGTACCGATCATACGGATCTTACCGGCATACATGCCGCCCAGCTTCGCCACGTCCACCGCCAGTTGCGGGCGGGTAGCAGGATCGTCACTCTGCTTGTCGATCTGCTGATGCGCCGCATCCACCTTGTTGCGACCGGTGGTCACTTTGAGATCGTTAGCCCAAAGACCGGCATTGATCTTCGTCGATCGGGCGATGATCTCGGTGTAATCCTGGCGCGAACTGTCCATACCAGCACCTTCAACCACCACTTCGCCGCGTTCGACGTTAAAACCGGTCAGGTTACCGTTGTTCATCTGCGCCTGACCGGTGGTCAGGGTGGCGCGGTTGGCATTGATAAAGCCGCAGCCGTTACAGGTAATGCCGGACGGGTTGGCAATCACCACCTGCGCCCGCTGACCGGCCACTTCGATGTAACCGTTCAACCGGCTGGGATCGCGGGAGTTAACCTCATTGAGGATCACCTTGGCTTCGCCCTTCGCCAACCATGGGTTGCCATCGACCCAGCCGCCCTGTTGGGTTTGGGTCATTTTGTGGGAGTTGTTGAGGATCGCGCCCTGCTTGTCGACGTCAAACTGGCTGTAGGTATTGCGGGACACCCCACCGGCGCTTGGCGTTTGAATATTGACCTGTGGCGTACCGTTGGCGCTGTTAACAATGGTTGGCTGCTGGCCACCCGGCGCATTGCCGTCGGCAATAATCGCCGCCTGCACCGGCTGTATAGCACCCAGCGCGATCAGCAAGCTAAAGCTGACAGCGCTGATCTTACCGATACATTGGCTCAGCGTCTGGCCCAAACCCGGCGAACGGGCAGATCCGGCACGGCCGGAGCGGGCGATATCCGCCACCACCATCAGCATGCCACGCGCTTTGTTGAAAACGATACGATACAGGTTCTTGTTCATGGCAATGTCCTTATTGAATTTCTGACGGCTCGACCGCTAACGGGTGGCTTTCCCACCACTGCTGCGCTTGCTGATGGCTGACCTGCGTACCTTTAAAGTTCACCACGCGTTTTCCGCGCTGATCCCCCCGGTGATACAGCGCCCGTACGCACAGATGTGGGAAGATCTCCCCGGCGATCAGATTGCGCATTTCCCGCGTATGGCCAAATGGCGCGATCCAGTCGCAAAACCACAGACGATCGCCACTGTTCCAGTCACTTTCCTGCATGTTCACCGCCGGCTGCGTCAGGTAGCGTGCCTCTGCCTCCTGGCTCATCCAGGCCCAGCTGAGGAAGAACACCGGCTGATTTTGCTGCGACACCAGCACATATTGCTGGCGCTTGATAATCGGTAACAGCAGCGTTGGCAAGGTGTGCAACGGCGCATCGCGGTGCATCGGCGAATGCATCCACAGCCAGACCGCTGCGCCAAAGGCTTCCGCCTCACTGTCGTCACCGCCGAGGATCAGCGGCGCTCTGATATCGTATTCGCCTGCTCGCATTGTCATGCCCTCAGTAGTTCCAGCTCAGGTTAAAGCCCAGGGTGACCGGGCTGGTGCTGAAACCGTCCGGTTTGGAGAACGGCACGCCGGCGAACAGGTCGTAACCCACCTTAAAGGCATAACCCCGCAGACCGACTACGCCACCGGCCAGGTGTTGCCCCGCCAGATAATCAGAACCATAACCGCCCACTTCGCCGTAGTCCGCACCGAGGTACAGCTCTTGCCCCTGCAACGGTGTGCGCCAGGCCAGGTCGTTACGTACAAACCAGCCGTGGTTAGCATTCAGGGTGCGCTCACCGTCAAAGCCGCGCACCGTCCAGCGGTTGCCGATAGCAAACTGATCCTGCGGCGTCAGCGGGGTATCGCTGATCTGCCGTTGGTATTGCACGTTGTATCTGAAGTTCTGGCTAAACAGGCTGAACGGCACGTCGAGCTGGGCGTTGAGCTGCACAATTTTGCTGAGCGCCGTGGCTTCGCCAAAGGTTTCTTCCGGGGCTGGCAATGCGCCGAACCAGCGGGTGCCGCGCTGATAGCTGACACCGGCGTCCAGCGTGGCCTGTTGAATATAGTGGCGGTGCTGTAACCCCAGCCGCCAGCCAGAAGTGCGCCGACGCTGCACTTCCACTTCGGTATCGTTGATGTAGTTGCTGGATTCGCGCGCCAGTACGTCATAGGTCAGCGTGGTTTTCTGGCTGCCGTTACGGTGCAGTACCCGACTGAGCTGGAAATCCAGGTTTTTGCTCTTGCCGCTGTAGCGGTAATCCTGATTCTGCCCGGCAATGGTCTGGTGGTAGTCGTAGCTGTTGGCCGTCACCCCGGCCATCCAATAGCCGAACGGCACTGAATAATGACCGGTGATATTTTTGGTCCCCCGACCGCCCTGGTTTTGCAGGTCGCTGGAGCCGGAGATATAGAACAGGTCACTGAGCGAGAACGGGTTATCCAGTGACAGCGTCAGGCCGCCCTGATAACGCCCGGTGCTCTTGGTACCGGAATCATCCAGTGAGGCGCCAACGCGCCACATGCGTTCCTGCTTCCAGCTCAGGGCAATATCGCTTTCGCCAGGCTGTTCGCCGGGGATGATTTCCATATTGGCCTGCACCGTCGGCAGGCGCTGCAGGTTTTCCAGCCCCTGTTCGATATCGCGCAGATCCAGCAAATTTCCCGCATGGGCCGGGAAGCTGCTGTAGGGCTGAATATAGTGGCCGCTGTCCGGCGTCAACTTCACCTGCCGCACATAGCCCGGTACCACCACCAACCGCAGCTTGCCGCTTTTCAGATCCTGAGTCGGTGCCAGCACGCGGGTAGTGATATAGCCGTGATCCACCAGCCGGTTTTGCAGGGTGCTCATCAGCAGGTTGATACCCTGCCCACCCAAGCAACGTCCCTGCGCCTGATTGGCGATACGCTGCAGCGGCAGCCAGTGGGGCAAATTATCCTGACCACTTAATAGCACCTGATCGATAGGGAAACAGGGTTTTTCCTGCGGGAAAGCAATGCGGCCAAAACTGGACGAAGGCGGAGACAGGCGAACATCCGGCGTTGGTGGCGTCAGTTGCTGTTCCAGTGCCTTTTGCCGCTGCTGCTGTATGATCAACTGTTCGTTGTTTGGGGTTGCCGCCAGCAGCGGTTGGCTGAATATAAACAGCGGCAAGACAACGGAGCTAAATGGAATACAGCCCTTGCGCACGGCAAGGCCGAGCGAAGAGTAAGCGGAGTGGCGCATTACTTTTTCCCTGTCGAAAGACAAATAAAAGATAAGAATTGTAAACAAACGCGAACATTATGCGCACGAATAGCACACAATCAACTTAATTTTGGCCAACAATGGGCGCTGGATAACAAAAACCCGGACAAGAACACTCTGCCACGCTAATATCCACACCCGAAAATAACACAATAAAAAACACATAAGATAATGTATTTAAAAGATAAAATTAAATAACCCATTTAAATTAAATTGAGTGAAATGAATAATTGCATCTCAACAATGCAATTATTCATCACAAAGAAATCATCCTGAAATACCCCCATTCAATTAGGAAACATCCTATTTAAACCCTGTTATTTTACTTATTTCACACCTAAGTTAGCGATATTACTCATTAATTTTCATCTGGTTTTTTATTATATTTGTCAATGTGTTACTTATTCCAAGTTGCTATAACTTATTGCCCTGTGTCACCGATTCCCACCCCTCCCAGGCGAACCGTGCCAGCCCGTCTCTGATTCTTTCATTGCATTGCTAAACCGGTTCTTCTATTTTAGCTCGTCATCAGAGTCCGCTGAAAACAGGATTGAACATGGCTAATCGAGTATGGGTATTGGGTGACGCAGTCGTCGATCTGGTTCCTGAAAATTCAAACAGTTACCTTAAGTGCCCCGGTGGTGCGCCCGCCAATGTAGCGGTAGGCATCGCTCGTCTGGGTGGCGACAGCGCCTTTATCGGTCGGGTAGGCAAGGACAGCTTCGGGGCCTTCCTGCAGCGGGTATTGAGAGAAGAACGAGTAGACATCGACCACCTGTCTCAGGACCCCGACTACCACACCTCCACCGTGGTAGTGGACCTCGATCTGATGGGGGAACGCTCTTTTACCTTCATGGTGAACCCGAGTGCCGATCTGTTTCTGCAACCTGAGGATCTGCCTGATTTCAAAGCGGATGAGTGGCTGCACGTCTGCTCTATCGCCCTGTCACAGGAACCGAGCCGCAGCACCACCTTCACCGCAATGGAGAACATCAAAGCGGCCGGTGGCTGGGTCAGCTTTGACCCCAACATTCGGGAAGACGTCTGGCGCCAGCCGGAAGCGCTGCGCCCCTGCCTGCAAAAAGCGCTGCTGCTGGCGGACGTGGTGAAAATTTCGCTGGAAGAACTGAGTTTTATCAGCAATATCGGTGAGTTAGAGAGCGGCATCGACTGGATGATGCAGCGCTACCCGCTGCGTTTGTTACTGGTGACATTAGGCGGCGACGGCGTCTGCGTACATGACGGCAAGCAGATCCGTCATTTCCGCGCCCCTTCAATCACCCCGGTCGATACCACCGGGGCGGGCGACGCCTTTGTCGCCGGTTTGTTGGCCGCGCTGGCTCATCTCGGCGCTTTGCCGCAGGAAGCTCAATGGCCTGCGGTGATCGCCCAAGCCCAGGCCTGCGGTGCGCTGGCCACCACCGCCAAAGGCGCGATGACCGCCCTGCCGCATGCCGACGAGTTGCAGGACTTCCTGCAGCGCTAACCGGATAAGTGTGAATTCTGACCCAATGCCATCGCTTAAGAGATTGGCATTGGGTGCCAGTCTCATCCCTGGCATCTCCAGTCGGTATTTTGCGGGCTCGATCACAATAGCTGAATCGGGTTAGCAAACTTGATTGCCAGCCACCGTTCAACTCACTATCTTTCATCCTGAAAAACCGGTTTAGCAATTTAGCAAACAATAATAACAACCTTCCCGGATGATAGAAAATCATGAAAAAACTTAGCTATCTGGCCATCACTACAGGGCTTCTTATCTCCACCTCTGCGGCGGCGTCAGGCGCCAATACTAGTATCGAAGCGCGTCTGAATGCGCTGGAACAACGGCTGCAACAGGCCGAACAACGTGCGACTCAGGCTGAGACGCGTGCCACGGTGGCGGAACGCCGGGCGCAACAGCTAGAACAGCGCACTGCCAACACCGAGCGACAAACCGTACAGGTGGCCCAGCGCACCGCGACGCTGGAAACCCACGCTGCACCGGCCGGCAAACTGCAACTCACCGGCTTAACCGACCTGAAACTGTACGGCGACGTCGAGTTCAACCTGGACGGCGCCAGCCGCAGCGGCCAGCTCACCTCGCTGAAAAGCAGCGACAACAAGGACTGGAAGCCCGGTAACAAAGAGCGTTGGGATATCAACGGCCGTATTCTGGTCGGTGTGGACGGCTACCGACGCAATCCGGACGGCAATTTCTCCGGCTTCAGCGTGCAACCGCTGGCCGACATGACCGGAAAAATGAACCTCGACGATGCCGCCTTCTTCTTCGGCAACGAAAAGAACTGGCAGACCAAGATTGGTCGGTTTGAAGCCTACGACATGTTCCCGCTCAATCAGGACACCTTCATCCAGTATTCCGGCAATACCGCCAACGATCTGTATGCCGATGGCTTCGGCTATATCTACATGATGAAAGAAGGCCGTGGCCGTAGCAGCAGCGGCGGCAACCTGATGCTGAGCAAGTACGCCGGTGACTTCTACTTCGAGCTGAATACGCTGGTGGAAGACGGCACCTCACTGTTCCAGGATGAGGCCTACCACGGCAACAGCCTGGATAATAAGAAAAATGTCGCCTACCTGCGGCCGGTGATCGCCTGGAAAAAAGACCAGCTCAGCGCGGCGGTCGCAATGGAAAGCAACGTGGTCAACAATGCCTACGGCTATCACGACAGCCAGGGGCAATTCGTCGACCAGTCCAAACGTAACGGCTACGGCATGACCCTCAGTTGGAACAACACCGCCGCCAATCCGGACAACGGCGTGGTCGCCAACCTGAGCACCGCCTACCTGGACGCCTCGGGTGAGCAGGACTTTACCGCCGGAATCAACGTCCTGTGGCGCCGCTTTGAAGTGGGTTATATCTACGCCCACAACAATATCAAAGAGTTCAACACCGCCGGGATGAGCGCCGACATCAGCAACCCGCTCAGCGAGCCGGGCAAATATGACATTCACACCATTCATACTTCGTACCAAATACCAAACATCATGAATATGAAGAACTTCAATCTGTATCTTGGTGCCTACGTCTCAATGCTGGAGGCCAACGCCGAGAACAAGATAGCCAACGCCAGCGACGATCAGCGCTACGGCGTGCGCGCACGGTTCAAGTACTTCTTCTGACATCGATGAGCTGATTTCCGCCGCGAAACACTGCGGCGGCATTTTTATTTATTAAGGGAGTGAACATGGACATTACCGCAACCGCTAACGCGCTGTTGCCGCTGCTCGGCGGCAAAGAAAATATTGCCAGCGCCGCCCACTGTGCCACGCGCCTGCGCCTGGTGCTGCTGGATGACAGCAAGGTCGACAAGGTGGCGATCGGCAAGCTGGAAGGCGTGAAAGGCTGCTTCAGCAATGCCGGGCAAATCCAGGTGATTTTCGGCACCGGGCTGGTCAACAAGGTGCACGCAGAATTTATCAAGGCGGCCGGCGTCAACGAATCCAGCAAGTCAGAGGCCGCCGACATCGCGGCGAAGAAACTCAACCCGCTGCAACGCATTGCCCGTCTGCTGTCGAACATCTTTGTGCCGATCATCCCGGCTATCGTCGCCTCCGGCCTGTTGATGGGCCTGCTCGGCATGGTAAAAACCTACGGCTGGGCCGATGCCAACAGCGCCGTGTTTGTGATGCTGGATATGTTCAGCTCGGCGGCATTCATTATTTTACCGATCCTGATCGGCTTCACCGCCGCACGTGAATTCGGCGGTAACCCCTATCTGGGCGCCACGCTCGGCGGCATCCTGACCCACCCGGCGCTGACCAATGCCTGGGGCGTCGCCAGCGGTTTCCACACCATGGACTTCTTCGGGCTGGAGGTCGCCATGATCGGCTATCAGGGCACGGTGTTCCCGGTGCTGCTGACGGTGTGGTTTATGAGCGTGCTGGAAAAACAGCTGCGCAAAGTGATCCCCAACTCACTGGATCTGATCCTGACCCCCTTCCTGACGGTAGTGATCTCCGGCTTCGTCGCTATGCTGTTTATCGGCCCGGCCGGCCGGGCGCTGGGTGACGGTATCTCACTGGTGCTCAGCACGCTGATCGCCCACGCCGGTTGGTTTGCCGGTTTGCTGTTCGGCGGGCTGTATTCCGTCATCGTCATCACCGGTATCCACCACAGCTTCCACGCCGTCGAGGCCGGGCTGCTCGGCAACCCGAATATCGGCGTTAACTTCCTGCTGCCGATCTGGTCGATGGCCAATATCGCTCAGGGCGGTGCCTGTCTGGCGGTGTATTTCAAAACCCGCGACGCCAAGATCAAAGCCATTGCGGTACCCTCCGCCTTTTCCGCCATGCTCGGCATTACCGAAGCAGCTTTGTTCGGCATCAACCTGCGCTTTGTGAAACCCTTCCTGGCGGCATTGGTGGGCGGCGCGCTCGGAGGAGCCTGGGTGGTGGCCAATCATGTTGGCATGAATGCGGTCGGGCTGACGGCTATCCCAGGGATGGCGATCGTGCAGGCCAGCTCGCTGGTCAGCTATATCATTGGTCTGGTGATCGCCTTTGGCAGCGCCTTTATTCTCTCGTTGCTGCTGAAATACAAAACGGACAGTGAATAATGGAAGAACTGCAATTAATGAAACAAGCCGTTCAGGCGTTGATGAGCGGCATGCCACAGGCGCTGCGCGATCCGCACCGACCGGCGTGGCACCTGGCGCCCAGCGTCGGGTTGCTCAACGATCCCAATGGCTTTATTCAGCATAACGGCGTCTATCACCTGTTCTATCAGTGGAACCCGCTGGGTTGCGATCATCGCAACAAATGTTGGGGCCACTGGCAGTCGACGGATCTGGTCAACTGGCAGCATCAGCCGGTAGCCCTGGTACCGGGTGCCTGCTACGACAGCCACGGCTGTTACTCCGGCTCGGCGGTGGTGGCAGACGGCAAAATTATGCTGGCGTATACCGGCAACGTTAAATACCCCGACGGCTCGCGCACCGCCTACCAGTGTCTGGCGCAAGAAAATGCGCAAGGCGGCTATGACAAGCTCGGCCCGGTATTGCCGCTGCCACCGGGCTATAGCGGCCACGTGCGCGATCCCAAAGTCTGGCATCATCAGGACCAGTGGTACATGGTGCTCGGCGCTCGTGACCTGCAAGACTGCGGCAAAGTGCTGCTGCTGCGATCCGCCGATCTGCGCAACTGGCAGTTGCTTGGGGAGATTGCCGGTTCACAGCTGAACGGCATCGGTGATTTCGGCTATATGTGGGAGTGCCCGGACCTGTTTACGCTGGACGACGCCGAAGTGCTGATCTGCTGTCCACAAGGGCTGGCAGCGCAGGCCGAGCGTTATCTCAACGTCTATCAGGCGGGCTATCTGACCGGCAAGCTGGATTATCAGCAGGCCAGGTTCGAACATGGGGCCTTCCACGAGCTGGATCTCGGGTTCGAATTCTATGCGCCGCAAACCACCCTGGCCGAAGACGGTCGCCGGCTGCTGGTCGGCTGGATGGGCGTGCCGGAGCAAGACGAGGACTGTCACCCGACGTTGCAATACGGCTGGATCCACACCCTGACCTGCCCGCGCGAATTGTCGCTGCATAACGGCAAGCTTTACCAACAACCGGCGCGCGAACTGCAACGGCTGCGGGATGAAGGCCGCCAATGGCAGGGCATCGCCAACAACGCCCCCGCCTGGCCGATTGACAGCGCGGAACTGCTGCTGACCCCCACGGGGGCATTCAGCGCTAACTTTGGCGGGGCAATGATGCTGGCCTGGGACGGTAACTTGCTGCAGCTGACGCGTAATAACCTGCGTAGCGGGCAGCCGGAGCACCGCTACTGGCGGGGCAACCTCAACCAGCTGCAACTGCTGTTTGACCGTTCCAGCGTGGAGATTTTTATCAACCATGGCGAAGCGGTGATGAGCGCACGCTACTTCCCTGGCCCGCAACCGCTGCTGCACCTGAGTGGTAAAGCCCCACTGGCGCTCCAGCACTGGTCGCTGACGCCATGCATGCTAGAATGACGCATCCTTTGATGAATTCAGATGCCGTCAGTGAAAAAAAATAAACGCATAACCATCAGTGATATTGCCGCACTGGCTGGCGTGTCGAAATCGACCGCCAGCCTGGTGCTTAACGGCCGCAGCAAGGAATACCGGGTATCCGACGACACCCGCGATCGTATCCTGGCACTGGCCGGCGAGCACCACTACCAGCCCAGCTTCCACGCCCGTTCACTGCGTTCTTCTCGCAGCCATACCCTGGGGCTGGTGGTGCCGGAAATGACCAACTACGGTTTTGCGGTGATTTCACGCGAGCTGGAAACCCTGTGCCGCGAGGCCGGTTTGCAGTTATTAATCGCCTGCACCGATGAAAACCCAGCGCAGGAAATGATGGCGGTAAACAGCCTGGTGCAGCGCCAGGTCGATGGCCTGATTGTCGCCTCCAGCCAGCTCAACGATGCGGAATACCAAAAGATTAATGCCAGCCTGCCGGTAGTGCAGATGGACCGGCTGATCATCGGCTCCGATCTGCCGCTGGTGATCACCGACTCGCTGACCTCGACCGCCACACTGGTGGAAAACGTCGCACGCCAGCATCCGGACGAATTCTATTTCCTTGGTGGGCAGCCTCGTATCTCACCGACGCGCGATCGTCTGGCCGGTTTCCAGCTCGGTCTTGAACGCGCCGGGGTGGTCTGTAAACCGGAATGGATCATCAACGGTAATTATCACCCCAGTTCCGGCTACGAGATGTTCGCCCAACTCTGTGCACAGCTGGGGCGACCGCCCAAGGCGCTGTTTACCGCCGCCTGCGGCCTGCTGGAAGGGGTACTGCGCTACCTGAATCAGCACCAGTTAATGGAAAGCGACCTGCATCTGTGCAGCTTTGACGATCACTACCTGTTCGACGGCCTGACGTTGAAAATCGACACCGTGGCGCAGGACTGCCGCGCCCTGGCCCAACACAGTTTCGACATGGTCAGCGCGCTGATTGACGAGCGACCATTAGAGCAGAACGCGCTATACCTGCCGGGCAGCATCCACTGGCGTCACGCCGGTTCGAAGGCGTTGCTCGGTCAGCCTTAAGCTTTTCTTTTTCCCGGTTAAGGAGCTCAGCATGAGCCGTGAGATTAATAAAGATACCCAGCTGTGCATGTCGCTGGCCGGCCGCCCAGGTAACTTTGGCACCCGTTTCCACAATTATCTGTACCAGGAACTGGATCTGAACTTTATCTACAAGGCCTTCACCACCCAGGACATTCAGGCGGCGGTGGGCGGCGTGCGTGCGCTGGGCATTCGTGGCTGCGCGGTATCGATGCCGTTCAAAGAGAGCTGTATTCCTTTCCTCGACGAGTTGGATGCTTCCGCCACGGCAATTGAGTCGGTCAATACTATCGTCAATGATGAAGGTTTCCTGCGGGCATATAACACCGATTATATCGCCATCGCCAAACTGCTGGCGCAGCATCAGATCCCGGTGGAAACCTCCTTTGCCCTGCGCGGCAGCGGCGGTATGGCGAAAGCGGTCACCGCCGCGCTGCGTGATGCCGGTTTCAAAAATGGCCATATCATCGCCCGTAATCCGCAGGCCGGTCAGGCGCTGGCCAATGCCTATGGTTATCAGTGGCTGGCAGAGGTCGGTGACTTAAGCGTGGATATGGTGATTAACGTCACGCCAATCGGCATGGCCGGAGGGGCAGAAGCGGAGCAGTTGGCCTTTGCCGCCGCGACGATTGATACGGCGAAAATCGTCTTTGACGTGGTGGCGTTACCGGCGGAAACCCCGTTGATTCGCTACGGGCGTGAGCATGGCAAACGGGCGATTACCGGCGCGGAAGTGATTGCGCTGCAGGCGCTGGAACAGTTTGTGCTTTATACCGGCGTGCGTCCTACCGATGAGCAGATCGCCCGTGCGGCGGCCCATGCTCGCGGCTGAATAAGGTTGGACGTTGGGGGTTGAACAGACGAGGCAGCCCTTAACGTCCTAACGAATTGTTAGCCCCATTAGTCACTTCCGTTATCTACCATCCGTTGGTATTTAGTCCGCAAACGCGTAAATGCCTCCTCCGCCGGGCCCCCCTCACCACTTTCTATTCCCTGTGCAATAGCCACTCGCAGTTGTTCGATTTTCATCGCCCGTTCATGTTCTTCGAGCAGGCGCAGACCCGCCCGTATTACTTCGCTGACGTTGCCGTAACGCCCGCTGTCAATTTGCTCATGAACGAACTTCTCAAAATGAGGGCTTAAAGCAATGCTGGTTGGCATAGCCGACTCCGGAAAGTAGTGTTAATTACTATCTATTAGTATTTTCATTTGCCGAGGGCACGTCAAGCGTTTGTACGAAATTCAGGCAATAAAAAAGGGCGCCTGAGCGCCCTTCTTACCTTGGGTGATGTCAGCCGCTATTTGGCGGTGCCTTCCATCCCCACCAGCCCTACTTTCAGGTAACCGGCTTTACGCAGCGTATCCATCACGCTCATCAGCGTCTCGTAGTCCACGGTCTTGTCCGCCTGGAAGAAGATGGTGGTCTCTTTGTTGGCCTGAGTCCGCTGATCCAGCACCGACGTCAGTTGATCTGCGCTGACCGCCTGTTCGCCAACGTACAGCTGCTTGTCCGCTTTTACCGACAGGAACACCGGTTTTTCCGGACGCGGCTGCGGTTTGGCAGAAGAAGCTGGGAGATCGACACGGATATCTACCGTTGCCAGCGGCGCGGCCACCATAAAGATAATCAACAGCACCAGCATGACGTCGATAAACGGCGTCACGTTGATTTCATGCAGTTCGCCGCTGTCGTCCAGATCTTCATTTAAGCGCATCGCCATAACTCACCCCACCCGCAGTTGGTGTGAATGCTGTGAACGTTTGGCTTCCGCGGTGGCGGCCAGATCCAAATCGCGGCCCAGCAGCAGCAGAACCTGCGCCGCTACGTCGCCAACCTGAGCACGATGACCGCTGATCACACGGGCGAAGATGTTATAAATCACCACCGCCGGGATCGCAGCAACCAGCCCCAGTGCGGTTGCCAGCAGCGCTTCTGCGATGCCGGGCGCAACCACTGCCAGGTTGGTGGTCTGCGAGTGGGCGATGCCGATAAAGCTGTTCATGATGCCCCAAACGGTACCGAACAGGCCGACAAACGGCGAGATGGCCCCGATGGTGGCCAGGAAACCATTGCCACGACCCATGTTACGGCTGTAGCCCGCGACGCGACGCTCCAGACGGAAACCGGTACGTTCCTTGATGCCGTTGTTGTCGTTAGACTCCGCCGACAGCTCCAGTTCGTTCTGCGCATCGTTCAGCAAGACGGAACTGATGCTTTCATCCGAGAAGTTCTGTGCCAGCTCGGAGGCTTCATCCAGCGAGCGAACATTGGCCAGCGCCAGCTGTTCGCGGCGCAGACGGCGCTTGGCGCGGAACAGTTCGCTGCCCTTGGAGAACAGGATGGTCCAGGTGACGATAGACGCCAGCACCAGGCCGATCATCACGATTTTCACCACGATGTCCGCATGCTGGTACATGCCCCAGACGGACAGATCCATTCCGCGGGTTTCCGGCGGCTGGATGGTCGGCTGTGGGTTCACCGGGGTGATACTTTCCGGGGCAGTTGCGGCAGGCGCAGAGGCCGCAGCAACGCTTTGAGTCACGGCCGGATTAGCCGCCGGAGCTGCCTGTGCGCTACCGGCCAGGCCCACCACCAATACCATTGAAGCGATCAGACCGCGGCCAAATGCCTGGCCCCATTGCGCCCGGCCCTGACCGAACGATCCTTGATTTAAATTCTTGCCAGCCGTTTTCACGCTGTGCCTCCACCCGTTACCGATCAAATTTGAGGAATAATTCAGCGTGCGATCATATCAAACCAATCAGGGATTGATAGTAGTTCTCATTATTATTTACCAAATAATCGGGAAAATTACGCTTCGGCCCCCGCAAAGCGGCCAGGACAACCCAATCGCGTCCTGTTCGGCCCTATAAGCACCTTTTATAAGGTTTTTCGTCACTTTTACCGCACAGAGATGTAACAAAATCAGGGTTTTTATCGCATTTTGTCGTCACATCGCAGGTTTGCCGATAAACCCGCTTGGTTATTGCCAACAAGCAGAAGGATGGCGTGCCGGAATGACCTCGGACAGAGGATTACCGCCGTTTCCATATTTGGCGGTTAAAACGTCTGGATGGCCATCAGATGTCATGCTAACGTAAGGGCTATCGCAAATGCCCCGTGAAGACCAAGCCAAAGGTGAGCCCGCTCCTATGACGTCAAAAAACATCGAAACCACCCTGATCGGCGCAGGACGCAGCAAGCGCTATACCCAAGGTTCCGTCAACCCCGTCACCCAACGCGCCTCTTCACTGGTCTTTGATTCGGTGGCGGCCAAAAAACATGCCACCGCCAAGCGGGCCCATGGCGAACTGTTTTACGGGCGGCGCGGCACCCTGACCCACTTCGCGTTGCAGGATGCAATGGTTGAGCTGGAAGGCGGTGCGGGCTGTGTGCTTTACCCTTGCGGCGTGGCAGCGGTCTCCAACGCCATCCTGTCGTTTGTCAGCGCCGGCGATCATCTGCTGATGACCGGTTCGGTCTATGAACCCACGCAGGATTTTTGCACCCATATCCTGAACCGTATGAACGTGGCGACCACCTATTACGATCCACTGATCGGCGCCGATATTGCCAGGCTTATCCAACCCAATACCCGCGTGGTATTCCTTGAGTCACCCGGCTCGATCACCATGGAAGTTCAGGATATCCCGGCCATGGTGCAGGCCATACGTGCCGTGGCACCGGAAGTGGTGATCATGATTGATAATACCTGGGCGGCCGGTGTGCTGTTCAAAGCGCTGGATTTCGACATCGATATTTCGATTCAGGCCGGTACCAAATACATTATCGGTCATTCCGATTACATGCTCGGCACCGCCGTAGCCAACCCACGCTGTTGGGATCAGCTACGCGAGTACTCATATTTGATGGGCCAGATGGTGGATGCCGATACCGCCTATATGGCCAGCCGCGGCCTGCGCACGCTGGGTGTCCGCCTGAAGCAACACCAGCAGAGCAGTATTGAAGTCGCCAACTGGCTGGCCGCACGGCCGGAGGTGGCGGTAGTCAATCACCCGGAACTGCCCAGTTGCAAGGGCCACGAATTTTACCGCCGTGATTTCAGCGGCTGCAACGGCCTGTTCTCTTTCGTGTTGAAACAGCGTCTGAGTGACGTGCAGTTGGCTGAGTATCTGGACAACTTCAGCCACTTCAGCATGGCCTATTCCTGGGGTGGCTATGAGTCACTGATCCTGGCTAACCAGCCGGAGGAGCTGGAAGCGATCCGCCCGGCGGGTGGCGTCGACTTCTCGGGTACCCTGGTACGCCTGCATATCGGTCTGGAGAACGTGCAGGATTTGATCGCCGACCTCGCTGCCGGATTCGACCGTCTCGCCAACGCGCACTGACAGATTACCTGTTGCAGCGCCAACTTTATTCGCCTCGTTTAATGTGTGCTTAAGCTAATAGCGGTACACTAGGCGGGTAACTGTCAGATACGGTCAACACCGCCTCCTGGATAATTTGGCTCCAGGCGCAACCGGCATGCAACAGGATATATAATGGATGTATTACGAGAGATTGTTCATGCGCTTTGGCAGCAGGACTTCATTGCCCTTGCCGATCCAAGCGTAATTTGGGTGGTTTATGCCGTACTTTTCACCACTCTATTTTTAGAAAACGGGTTACTACCAGCCTCCTTCTTGCCCGGCGACAGCCTGCTGCTGTTATCCGGCGCACTGATCGCCAAAGGCGTGATGGCCTTTATGCCAACGCTGATCATTTTGACCGTCGCCGCCAGTCTTGGCTGTTGGCTGAGTTACCTGCAGGGGCGCTGGCTGGGCCACACTAATCTGGTCAAAGGCTGGCTGCTGCAATTGCCTGCCCAGTATCATCAACGCGCACACAATCTGTTTAACCGCCATGGCCTGATGGCACTGGTGATCGGCCGTTTTCTGGGTTTTGTCCGCACCCTGCTGCCGACCATGGCCGGCATCTCCGGTTTGAACAGTACCCGTTTCCAACTATTCAACTGGCTGAGTGCCGTGGTTTGGGTAGGCTCGGTGGTCGGTCTTGGCTACGCTTTCAGCCAGATCCCATTGGTAAAACGCTACGAAAGCCAGGTGATGACCGGGCTGATGATCCTGCCGCTGCTGCTGCTGTTAGTTGGTCTGCTGGGCGCCATGTTGGTTGTCTGGCGCAAAAAACGCGCCGCCTCTTCCTGATGCATTAAAGGGCGGCAGCCGTCGCCCCTACAGCGCTTTTTCAACCTGTGCCAGGCTGGGGGGCAACTTGCTCACCAGCGTATCCACCGCCAGTCGTACCTTCAACGGCAAATGTGGCGTTTGCGGCCACACCGCGTGAGCCTCAAATGACATGCCGGGCCGATCGCGCATCAGCCTGACCAATTCCCCTTTCAACAACGATTCCCGCACCAGCCAGCAAGGCAGCCAGGAGATGCCAAATCCGGCCACTGTGGCATCCGCCATCGCCTGCAAGTCATCCATCTGCAGCCGCTTGTTCGGCATCACTTCCTGTACTTTGCCGCCGCTATCCGGGATCAGCCAATTGCGTACCACACCGGCACGCATGTAGGTCACCGCATCATGTTGAGTCAGCTGTTCGAGGCTTTTCGGCTCACCATGCTGCTGCAGGTATTCCGGCGCGGCGCACAACGTCATGCGGTGATCGCCAATGCTGCGCGCCACCAACCCACTGCTGCTGACCAACGTCCCATTGCGGATCGCCAGATCAAAACCGTCCTCAATCAAGTCCACGATGCGATCGTTGAATGACAGTTCCAGCTCCAACCCGGGGTGCTCACGCGCCAGGCCGGTTAGCAAGGGTGCAATGCACATACGGCCGAACAGCACCGGCATCGACACTCTCAACCTGCCGCTGACCTGCTGCTTGCCCGACTCCAGCAAGGTTTCTGCGCTGCGGATCTCCTCCAGCGCCCGCAGGCAGCGTTCGTAGAACAGCGCGCCATCGTCGGTCAGGCTCTGACTGCGGGTGGTGCGATGGAACAGGCGCACGGCCAACCGCTGCTCCAGCCGGGCGATAGTTTTGCCCACAGCCGAACGCGAAAGGTGCAGCCGGCTGGCGGCCAGCGCGAAACTCCCGGCCTCTACGGCGGTGACAAACACCGAAATACCCTTCAAGCGATCGGTCATGTTTTGTAGCCCTGAGAGAAACAATCAAAGGAAATCTTATCGCCACTGGCGAAGATGAATCAACGATATTATCCAGAGTCTGTTTATCGCTGACTTTGGAGTCAATCATGACCAAAACCATGCAACGCTGGACCATGGACGCCCTGGGGCGTCAGCACCTGCAACTGAACGAAAGCGCCATTCCACAACCGGGGCCACATGAGATCAGGGTAAAAGTGAATGCGATATCGCTTAATTACCGCGATAAGTTGGTGATCGAAACCGGTATGGGGTTGGAATTGCCACAACCCTTTATCCCCGCCTCCGACATGGCTGGGGAAGTCGACGCTATAGGTGCCGGTGTCAGCCGCTTTCACCCCGGAGAGAGAGTGATCTCCACCTTCAGCCCCGGCTGGATTGACGGTCGGGAAAAACCGCACGGCAATGCACGCACCCCACCTTACCGCACGCTGGGTGGTTTTTATCAGGGCATGCTAGCGGAATACGTGGTGTTGCATGAGGACTGGTTGGTCGCGGCGCCCACCTCGCTGGACGACGCACAGGCCAGTACCCTGCCCTGCGCCGGGCTGACTGCCTGGTTCGCACTGGTGGAACAGGGAAAACTGCACGCCGGTCAATCGGTGTTGGTACAGGGCACCGGCGGCGTGGCGCTGTTTGCACTGCAGATCGCCAAGCTACAGGGCGCAGAAGTTTACGTGACCTCCAGCAGCGACGAAAAATTGGCGCGCACCAAGGCGTTGGGCGCAGACCATGGCATCAACCGCCTGAAGGGCGACTGGGTGGAGGAGGTGTATCGGTTGACAGGGGATCGCGGTATTGACCACGTGGTCGACACCGTTGGCGGCCCTAACCTCGGCAACTCGGTTCGCGCCGTCGCGGTTCAGGGACGGATCTCGGTGATCGGTGCACTGGAGGGCTTCGAAGTTTCGGCTCCTGCCGGACCGTTGCTGCTGAAATCACCGGTGATCCAGGGGATTGGCGTTGGCCACCGCCGCGCACTGGAAGATCTGGTGCGGGCGGTGGATACCAATGGCTTGCAACCGGTGATTGATCAGCGTTATCGCTTTGACCAACTGCAGCAGGCTCTCGATCATCTCGATCGCGGGGCATTTGGCAAAATTGTACTGACGCGCTGAATTGCCGCCCCGGCTGCGGGATTAGCCCTCCATCATTAAAGGAGGGTTGTCGCGCAGTCGGGCCACTTCGTCGCTCGGCGTCACGCCGAAGAAGCGTTTGAATTCACGGCTGAACTGCGAAGCGCTCTCATAGCCGACGCGGATCGCTGCAGTGCTGGCCTTCAGACCGTCGTGCACCATCAGCAAACGCGCCTTATGCAACCGATAGGATTTCACATACTGCAATGGCGAGGTGTTGGTCACCGCCTTAAAGTTATGGTGAAACGCCGAAATGCTCATATTCACTTCACCCGCCAACTGCTCAACGTTGAGGCTGTCGGCATACTGGTTTTCGATGCGTCGCAGCGCCTTGGCGATTTGGCTGAAGTGGGTATGGCGATTAACCAGTTCCTGCAATGACGTCCCGCAGCTGCCCCGCAGCACGTGGTACAGAATTTCGCGCACAATCTGCGGCCCCAGCACCCGCGCATCAAGCGGCTTGGCCATCACGTCCAGCAGGCGTTCGGTGGCGCACAGCAGCTCTTCCGACAGCTCGGCCAGATTGACCCCGCTACTCTCTCGGCGTGGTTTCATCAGGTAGTCGTCATCACCGATGTCGATCAACAGATCCTGCAGCATCTGGCTATCGATATTCACCGACAGCCCCACCAGTGGCAGCTCAGGGCTGGCAAAGGTTTCGCATTCAAACGGCAGCGGCACCGTCATCAGCAGGTAGTTACGCGGATCGTACTGAAACACCCGGTTGCCACAGTAGCCCACCTTGTGTCCCTGGAAAATGATCACCACCCCCGGCTCGTACATCACCGGCTGACGCGGACAGTGGCGGTCAACATAGAGGATTTTCACCAGGGGGACTGGCGAGGGGGTATAACCGTTACTCTCGGCAAAACAGGCCGCCTGGCGCGCCATGCGGCTGCGCAGCTCATCGATTTCACTCATGGAAACACCCTCTTACACTAAGAACAATTCGGCATAAATAATAGTTTAAAACTCTTCTTTTCTACAACGCTTTGTAGGAATAGGCAAGACTCGGGCAGGAATGTGCATTGTGCTGATCGGCCAAGTTACTGACAATACACCCCAGATATTTTGCGCCGCCGGCGCTTGCCTTATGCAGAAGAGAAATCACCCATGCAAAACTTTATTCTTCATACCCCAACCAAAATCCTGTTCGGCCAAGACCAAATCGCCAGTCTGGCACAGCAGATCCCTGCCGACGCACGCATTCTGATCACCTACGGTGGCGGCAGCGTGAAGAAAAACGGCGTGCTGGATCAGGTTTATTCCGCACTGGCCGGTCGCAACGTGCAGGAGTTCTCCGGCATCGAGCCGAACCCAACCTACGAAACGCTGATGAAAGCGGTCGAGATCGTCCGTGCAGAGAACATCGATTTCCTGCTGGCCGTCGGTGGCGGTTCAGTGGTTGATGGCACCAAGTTTATCGCCGCAGCGGCCCACTATCAGGCGGATAGCGATCCATGGCATATCCTGAAAACCGTCGGCAGCGAAATCAAAGGCGCCGTACCGATGGGTTGCGTACTGACCCTGCCGGCTACCGGTTCTGAATCCAACAGCGGCGCGGTGATCACCCGTAAAAGCAGCGGCGACAAACAGCACTTCTTCTCGCCATTCGTTCAGCCACTGTTCGCCGTACTGGATCCGGTAGTGACTTACTCGCTGCCACCACGTCAGATCGCCAACGGCGTGGTTGATGCCTTTATCCACACCATTGAGCAGTACCTGACCTACCCGGTCGACGCCAAGGTACAGGACCGCTTTGCCGAAGGCCTGCTGCTGACGCTGTTGGAAGATGGCCCACGTGCGCTGGCCGAACCGGAAAACTATGCGGTACGCGCCAACGTGATGTGGAGCGCCACCATGGCGTTGAACGGCCTGATCGGTGCCGGTGTGCCGCAGGATTGGGCAACCCATATGCTGGGCCACGAGTTGACCGCCATGCACGGTCTGGATCATGCCCAGACGCTGGCCATCGTCCTGCCGGCACTGCTGAACGAGAAAAAAGCACAGAAACGCGAAAAACTGCTGCAGTACGCCGACCGCGTCTGGGGCCTGCGTGATGGCAGCGAAGACAGCCGCATTGACGGTGCTATTGCCGCCACCCGCGCCTTCTTCGAGCAAATGGGCGTACCGACCCGTATGTCCGATTACCAACTCGACGGCAGCTCGATCCCGGCGCTGCTTGATAAGCTGCACCAGCACGGTATGACCGCACTGGGCGAGCATCAGGACATCACCCTGGAAGTCAGCCAACGCATTTATGAAGCGGCGCGTTAATCGCAAATCCGCCATTTCCTGCTAGGCTTTAGTTTCTGTTTGTCTTTTCTATTCCTGCGCCCAACCGATCACCGGGCGCAGTCTCAAGCACTATTCCGACACTGCTGAAATTTGCTTAGCAAACTCAGCACCACCCTGGTTTGCCAACTAGAATTTATTGATAGCCGTTCCTGGTGCATGCAGCACCGGGCAATCCGTTGACAAGGAGATACGCATGACAACGCAACAACCCATCATCAAACTCCACGATGGTAATCTGATGCCGCAGTTGGGTCTCGGCGTTTGGCAGGCGAGTATTCCAGATACCACCCAGGCGGTGATTAAAGCGCTGGAAGTGGGTTATCGTTCGATCGATACCGCCGCGATCTACAAGAACGAGGAAGGCGTCGGTGCCGCGCTGCAATCTGCCTCGGTGCCGCGCGATGAACTGTTTATCACTACCAAACTGTGGAACGACGATCAGGGCGACCCACAGGCAGCCCTGGAAACCAGTCTGGAAAAACTCAAGCTGGACTACGTCGATCTGTATCTGATCCACTGGCCGAAACCGCAGCAGGATCAATACGTGGATGCCTGGCGCGGGCTGATTAAGCTGCGCGAACAGGGGCTGGTCAAGAGTATCGGGGTCTGTAATTTCCATACTCCGCATCTGCAGCGCCTGCTGGATGAAACCAATGTCGCACCGGTGATCAACCAGATTGAGCTGCACCCGTTGCTGCAACAGCGCCAGTTGCGCGCCTGGAACGCGACGCACCACATCGCCACCGAGTCCTGGAGCCCACTGGCACAGGGCGGTGAAGGGGTATTCGATCAGCCGCTGATCAAACACCTGGCGGAAAAATACGAGAAAACCCCGGCGCAAATCGTGGTGCGTTGGCATCTGGACAGCGGCCTGATCGTGATCCCGAAATCGATCACGCCTTCGCGCATTCGTGAAAACTTTGAGGTATTTGATTTCAAACTCGATAAGGACGAACTGAACGATATCGCCAAACTGGATATCGGCAACCGTCTGGGGCCGGATCCCGACTCACTGTAGTGTTACCCAGCCCTCTCCTCGGGGAGAGGGCTGAATTCAAAGACAACGTTGCTTTTCAGCTCGAGATACCCGGGCCTAGCGCACTGAGGGGCCATTATGGGACACATCCTTGTGTCCCACCCTGCGGGCCGACTGGAAGTCGTTCCAACTTGTTCCCGACAAGTTGGTCGGCGGACAAGCCGCTACGACCCCTTCAGCACGCTCTCCCTAATAACAGACTTTGAGTGGTCTGCCCCTCCCCCTTTATTCCCCGCTACAACTGCTCGCCATTGGTGGCGATCACCCGCTGATACCAACCAAAGCTCTGCTTCTTCTTGCGTGCCAAATTGTTGTCGTGATCGACGAACACAAAACCGTACTGCTTTTGGTAGCCATTGAGCCAGGAAAGCAAATCGATAAACGACCAGGGGTAGTAACCGCGCACATCCGCGCCCTGCTCGATCGCCGCGCCGATCGCCTGAATATGATCGCGCAGATAGTCAATTCGCGGTTGATCGCGCACTTCCCCCTCGACGATCGGATCCTTGGCACCCAGCCCGTTCTCGGTAATGTAGATCGGAATGTTGCCGTAGCGTTTGACGATGCGGCCAATGGCATCGGTCAGCCCCTGCGGATAAACCTCCCAGTCCCAGTCGGTATAGACACCGTTCGGATTGCGCACCAGTTTAAACAGCCCCTTGAAACCCAATTCACGCCCGCTGCCCTTCTGGCCGCTGGTGTTGATGGCATAGCCCTCGACGTCGTCGTTGTGTGCCACCATTTCGCGCTTGTAGTAATTCAGGCCGATAAAATCGACGATATTGTCCTTCAGCAACGCCTCATCTCCCGGCGCGAAATATGGCACGCCAAAAGCCTGCTGCGCCATCGCCAGTAGCTCCGCCGGGTATTCGCCCTTCAGCACCGGATCGTACAGCCAGTGGGTGAAGATCCCCTCGGCGATCTCGCAGGCGCGGCGATCTTCTGGTGAATCACTGATCGGATCGTTCGGTTGCAGCACATTGACGAAGCCGATCTGACCGTTGATCTTCATTTCACGGAAGCTTTTCACCGCGCGGGCATTGGCCAGGAACACGTGATGACAAGCCTGAATGCCCTTTTTCGGATCGGTCAGCTTGGGCGGGTGTGCCCCGGTGAAATAGCCCATACCGATAAACACAATGGTTTCGTTGAAGGTGGACCACAGCTCGACGCGATCGCCAAAACGCTGATAACACAGGCGAGCATATTCATCGAAGGCGTCGACGATCTCACGTGATTCCCAACCGCCAAACGCGTCCTGCAACGCCTGCGGCAGATCCCAGTGGTACAGGGTGATCATCGGCTTGATATTGTGCTTCAACAGTTCGTCGATCAGATCGCTATAGAATTGGATCCCGGCTTCATTCACCTCGCCCCGCCCCTGCGGCAACAGCCGTGGCCAGGAGATCGAAAACCGGTAGGTCTGCATCCCCAATTCGGCCATCAGCGCCACGTCCTCGCGGAAGCGATGGTAGTGATCGACCGCTACGTCACCGTTGGTGCCCTGATAAGTGGTGCCCGGCAGATGAGAGAACAGATCCCAGTTGGACAGGCCCTTGCCATCGGCATCAAAGCCGCCTTCAACCTGATAAGAGGCGGTCGCCGCGCCCCACAGAAAATCCTTCGGAAAAACGCTCATTGGTTTTGCACCCCATTTTGCTCCAGTAATCGGTAAATTCTCACCAGTTCCTCCACCAGATCGCGCGCCAGCATGGCGTTCATGATGTGGTCCTGCGCATGCACCATAATCAGGTTGACCGGCAGCTTGCCTTCCCCCTCGTCAAAACCGATCAGTTCGGTCTGGGTGGCGTGAGCGCGCTTCGCCGCCAACTGCGACTCCGCCAGCAGAATATCTACCTGATCCCACTGGTATTTCCGCGCTGCGTACAGCGCCTGCATGGCACAACTGCGCGCCTCACCGGCGTTGATGATCAATTCCATTACCGCCGTTTCCATGTCGATCATTCGGTGACTCCTTGTGTCTGTTCAATCTGATCCGCTTCGCTCACTTCCTGATCCAGCAACTGTTGCTCATAGACCTTAAAGAACGGGTAATAGATCAATGCCGATACCGCAGCCAACAGCAGCACCAGTAGCGCGGCTCGGAAATCCCAACCGGTAGCCCAGGCGGCGCCAATCGGTGCTGGTGCGGTCCAGGGCACCACCGAGATCACCCGACCGATCAGATCCAGCTTCACTGCCGAATAGGCAATGATCGAATTGACGATCGGCGCGGTGATAAACGGAATAAAGAAGGTGGGGTTCATCACGATCGGCGTGCCGAAGATCACCGGTTCGTTGATGTTGAAACAGCTTGGCACCAGGCTCAGCTTGCCGATAGATCGCAGGTGTGCCGAACGGCTGCGCAGATAAAGCAGCACCAGCCCAAAGGTGGCGCCGGATCCGCCGATGACGATAAAGAAGGTCCAGAAGGCTTCCATAAAGATGTGCGGCATCGGGTGGCCGACGGCCAACGCATCCTGATTGATGCCCAGATTGGTCAGCCAGAAAGCCTGCAGCATGCCGGAGACAATCACCGCGCCGTGAATACCGGCGAACCACAACAGGTGGCCGATCAACACCGCCAGCAGTATTGCCGGCAACGAGTCGGCGGCGGAAATCAACGGCTGGAACAGCGCCATGATCGCCTGTGGCAACAGTAAATTAAACTGGTGCTGCACCAGCAGGCTGAGCGGATACAGGGTGATCACTACCGCCAGGATCGGGATCAGCAGATCGAACGACTGTTTGATCTTGGCCGGTACCTGTTCCGGTAACGAGATACCGATATTGTGCAGCTTGAGAAAACGGATCAGTTCCGTGGTGTAGACCGCCACCAGAATGGCGGTGAAGATCCCTACGCCCCCCAGCGCAGCGGTCGGCAGCATCTTTTCAGTCTGGGGCGCGGCGACCAGTAAAAACGACATCAGCGCCAGCATCGCCGCCATAAAGGGATCGAGCTTATAGCTCTGCGCCAGGTTATAAGCGATAGCAGCAGTAATATAAATCGACATGATCCCCATGGTCATATTAAACGGGGTAAGAATCGCCACCTGATGTTTTTCCGCCGCCCCCAGCCACCATTGGGCTATTCCCCAACTGCTGTCGGCGGAAAAAGGCGGGTAGGCAAAGACCAATAAAAAGGAGCCGACAATCATAAATGGCATCGCGGAAATAAAGCCATCGCGGATCGCCATAATATGTCTTTGGGTCGAGAGCCTACCGGCAATCGGGCTGATACGGTTTTCAATGAAATTGAATGCGGCCTGGCTGATACTCATGGTTCAACCCTCGGGACGTTCTGAGTCAATGGTCACAGGGCGAGAAAGCCGGCGGCAACAGGCTGCAGCAGGCGGCCCCGCTGGGATTAGTGTTGTGCGATCATCGTTAGGGCTTCGGCGAGGATTTTATCGCCGCGCATCATGCCGTAATCCATACTGTTAATCACCGCGATCGGTTTATTTTCCCTGTCGGCGATCTTTTTAAAATCGGCCAGCTTATATTTAATCTGCGGTCCAAGCAGACAACATTGATAATTCGCCAGCGTGGTTTCAAACTCCTCAATACCCACGGCGATAATATCCACCTCAATACCCTGCTGTTCGGCAGCCTTCTTCATTTTATTGACCACCATGCTGGTCGACATCCCGGCGGCGCAGCATAAGAATATTTTTTTCATCCGTTCTCCTGTAGCCAATATACCCGTCGTCTTTCAAGCCGCAGCGTTGTTACCTGCACTTACTCACCCCAGTTACTTACTTAAGTAAGCGCCTGAGGATGAGTAAGTTGGTCGCCTAGCCGCAACTTGAAATTCATAGGGTACAGGTGCAAATGATTCAGTTGAGGAATGAGTATGGTTTCAAAAACGGAAAAACAGCAACCGGTTTCAGTAACCGGTTGCAGGGTTTAAACGGGTTCTGTGAAGGAGATCCGAATTTTAATTTTCGGACTTAAAGCGCTGAATAACTGAGCAGCATGGCCTGGCTGAAGCTCTCACCTTTGGCCAGGCGGCGCAGCCCACCCAGGGCTGCCATGTGATGTGCATTGGCGGCATGCGACATCGGTTCCAGGCAGAAGAATTCGAACTGATAACCCGGATCGAACGCCGGATCGGAGACAAACATAAAGTACACCGGGCAGGCAGGCTCGGTGCTCATTTGCAGCTGGCTACCCTGTTCTGGCCATTGGATCTTTGCCTTGCCATTCCAGCCGCCAAACCCGTTATTCACCCAACGACGGGGGATCGCGGCCAGCCGGCTAAAGTCCATTTCCTCGCTGAGCGGCACCTGTTCGCCCGCCAGCCACTCTTCGGCCTCCAGCCAGTAGGCCTGAGCCGGTGCCTGCACTCGGGTATCCGGCGTTAACGGAAAATACGGATGCCAACCCAATCCGTAGGGCATTGGGCTTTGACCATCATGTTCCACCACCAGTTCGATCCTCAGTTGCTGCCGCTCCAGGGTAAAACATTGCTCAACCCGGTACTGATAAGGCCCTTCGGCATGCTGATAACTTAAACGAAGGAAATCGCTGCGCTGCTCAATGCACTGCCATTGCTGCAGCCAACCATCGCCGTGCAGGTAATGCCGATCCCAACTCGTATTCGGGCAAAGCGCATAGTCCCGCCCTTCGAAACTGAACCGGTTTTGGTTGACCCGGTTGCCAAAGGGCACCAGCGGAAAGCAGCCCGATTGCAACGCCGGGGTGTCTTCACTCAACGTTGCCGGCCGCAGCAAGGGAATTTCCCCTTTTGGGCTATGCGCAGCCAGTTTCAGCACGCTGCCGCCCAAGGATGAAACCACCAGCGTAAGACTGCCATTATCCAACCTGAACAAGGCCATATTGCCTCCGGAGTTAATCGGCGAAGTTAATAACCACTTTGCCACACTGGCCAGAAGCCATCAGCGCATAGGCCTCTGCGGCCTGTTCAAGGTTGAAACGGTGGGTAATGGCAGCATGAGGATGCATTTTCCAGTCGTGCAGATCGGTGCAGCATTTTTCCATATGGTGCAGGCTGGTGACCCAGGAACCAATGATCCGCCGCTGGTGATGCATCAGGTCAGCGCTGACTTCGAACTCAACCTTGCCGGTTTCACCAATGTAGATCACCCTCCCCCAATCTGAAGAGGCTTGCAGCGCCAGCAGGCGACCTTTGGCATTGCCGGAACAGTCCAGCGTCACATTGGCACCGCCCGCCGTCAGTTCACGAATACGCTCTGTCACGCCGTCGCCGGTCAGAAATCCGTGATCCATCAGCCCCAACTTTTTCGCGGTGGCCAGACGTTCAGGGATAACATCAACGCCAATCACCGTTTTCGCTCCGCGGCCCTTCGCCAGCATCATCGCCATCATGCCTACCGGGCCAAGTCCCACCACCAGCACATGGTCGCTGCCGGAGACTTCACCCCGCACAATGCCCTCATAAGCCGTGCCGACGCCGCAGGAGATAAAAGCGCCGTCTTCATAGCTGAGCGAGTCTGGCAGATGGATCAAATCTTTCTCTTCCGCCAACAGGTAATCGGCATGCCCGCCATCCCGCTGCCAGCCATAAGCGGCCTTGCCCTCACCGGTGCAAGAAATCGGGTAACCCCGGCGACAGTTACTGCAAAAGCCGCAGCCGGAAATATGGTACACCAGCACGCGATCGCTCTCGCGAAAATGCCGACAGCCCGCCCCCAAAGCCACGATCTGACCACAGGGTTCATGACCATTAACAAACCCACGATACAAAGGTTGGTCCGGCGCGGCCGCCGTCCCCCGATGTTGGTGATAAATATAATGAATATCGCTACCGCAAATACCGGACGATTTCATTTTAATCAACACCTGGCCAATACCCGGCTGTGGAATATCAACTTCACGCAGCGTCACACTGGCATTACCGGGCAAATAAGCCGCCAACATTTTCCCCATGTTATTTTCCTTCCAAATTTAATAAAGAATATTTTTTTGAGCGAAACTAAATGTTATTGCTTACTGTTCTTTTGCATCACAATAATATTCACCAGCACCGCCAATACAATAATGACTCCCCTGACCACCTGTTGGAAAAAGGAGTTAATGCCCAGTAACACCAGGCCACTGCCAATCAGGGTGATCACCAGTACGCCAAGCAGGGTGCCGAGCATCGAACCGCGTCCGCCGGACAAGGCGGTGCCGCCCACCACCACGGCGGCAATCACGTCGAACTCCAGACCGCTGGCCGCCCCGGCGTTACCCGAACCCAGGCGCGCAGCCAGCAAAATGCCCGTCACGGCGGCCAGCAGACCGGCGATGGTGAACAGCAGCACACGAACGCGCCTGACGTTGATCCCGCACAGCTGCGCGGCACCGGCGTTACCGCCAATCGCGTATACCGAGCGGCCAAAAGCGGTTTTCTTGCTGATAAACTGAAAAACCACGAACAGGATCAGCATAATTACTGCTGACACCGGCAGCCCCAACACCTGGCCGCCCAGCCAATCCAGCACGGTATTTTCTTCGATCGGCACCGGCAGCGCGTTGGTCATAAACAGCCCCATGCCGCGCAATGCGCTCCACAGCCCCAGCGTGGCAACAAAACTCGGCACGTTGAACCTGCCACGCAGCACCCCGGCAACCGACCCCAGCGCCGCCCCCAACAGCAGAGACAAAATCAGCGCGATCGGCAGAGGTATCGCGTATTGCATCAAATACGCCAGGATCACGGATATAAACGCCACCATCGGCCCCACACTGACGTCAATTTCCCCGGAAATGATAATTAAGGTCATCGCCCAGGCAGCAATGCCGATAGTGGCCGCATCGCGTAATATATTCATTTGATTGTTAAGCGAAATAAACCCTGGGGCATAAATGGAGAAAACGAGATATAACACGATAATAATCGACAGCAAGCCCAACTCATTGGCGTGTTTGGATAATTTATGGCTCTTGGTTATTTTCATTTCAGGTACCAATGTGGACATTGTCATTACCTCCGGTGGCTTCTATAACGGCAGAATTATTGGATCATCAGCACTTCAGACATTAATTGTTCAACATCCACGGGGGAGATAAATTCCTTCGCTATCCTTCCCTGCTGTAACAATAAGATCCGGTCGCATACCTGAGGCAACTCCTCGACTTCACTGGACACGAAAATAATGCTTTTCCCTTCCGCCGCTAATTCACGGGCGATGCGATAGATTTGATTTTTGGCTTCCACATCGACGCCTCGGGTCGGCTCATCAAGCAATAAGATCCGACTCCTGGCATAAACCCAACGACCAATCACCACCTTTTGCTGATTACCCCCAGAGAGCGTCACGATCGGCGTACCGGTCGCTGCCGTTTTCACCCGCATACGGCTGACGATCGCCGACGTCGCTTGTTTGATCTTCAGCCAGTTCAGCACGCCATAGCGGCTTACCGCACGGCTGTCGGTCATCACGGTGTTCTCATCCACTCCCAACAGCGGCATGATACCTTCGGCCTTACGGTTTTCCGGGGTGTAGGCCATACCGCGTTTGAGCATATCGGCATAATTCGGGGCCATCAGCGTTTCCCCGTCCAACACCAGTTCACCTTCAGTAAAGGGCGTCAGACCGACAATCGCTTTCAGCAATTCGCTGCGGCCCGCCCCCAGTAACCCGGCGATGCCCAGGACTTCACCACGCCGCAGTTCAAAACTGACCTGCTGCAATTTGGGTGGTAACGATATCTGCCTGACCGCCAACACCGTTTCGCCGCCGACAGGTGCCGTGACCCACTGAGTGTGGTGATCCTGATGGCCCAGCATCAGGTCGACAATCTGCTGGGTGGACGTGTTATCCAATGCCACATCCCCGGCCACGCAGCCGTCGCGCATAATGGTGCAGGAAGACGCCAGCCGGCGGATTTCATTCATCCGGTGGCTGACATACACCACTGCAATGCCGGCAGCAGACAGGCGCATCACCGCCGCAGCCACCAGATCCGCCTCGGCGTTGGCCAGCGAACTGGTTGGCTCATCGAGGATCACCACTTTGGGATCCCCCTGGATAACGCGGGCTATCTCCACCAATTGCTGCTGCGCCGGGCTCAGATCACGCACCCATTGTTGAGGATCGATATCGACTCCCAGCCGGTCCAGCGCCCGTTTCGCCTGCTCTGCCATACGCCGGGCATCAATCACCCCGGCACGCTGCGGCCAGACGCCCAAGCACAGGTTTTCCGCTACGCTCATATCCTGCACCAGGCTTAACTCCTGGTAGACGGCCCGTACACCGAGCCTGGCGGCACGCCGCGTCAACTGAGCCTCCGGCCCGTCCAGCTGTTGTTCACCGATAAAGACCTGCCCGGCATCCAGCCGTTCGCTACCGGTCAGCATGCGGATCAAGGTAGATTTACCCGCACCGTTTTTCCCCAGCAGCGCGCGCACCTCACCACGGCGCAGAGTAAAATTCACATCTTGCAGAGCCACCACTCCCGGGTAGCGTTTATGCCCGGACTGGATGCGGGCCACCACCGGTTGCTGTGCTAGACCACTCATGGTCCTGTCGTTCATCGGAGTCACCTGCATCAAGGTAAGCCATCTTTGTGAGTCGCCAACCAGTCAGTCGCGCTCTGCGTGGTGGCATAGAGATCTATCGGTACCTGCACCACTTTTTGAGCGACCGGCTGCCGGTTAATGGCGCTCATCACCTGAGCAAATGCCAATGCCCCCATCTTCTTGCCGGAGATATCCACCACCGCTTGCAGCACTTGCCGGTTCGCCAGCTCTTGGGCAATTTCAGTGGTCATGTCCGAGCCGAACACCACGGTTTGCCCGACCTTGTTCTGATTGCGTACGGCTTTAACGGCACCAAGCGTAGCGCCGCCGGACTCACCGAAAATAGCATCGACCTTGCCGGATGAAATCAGCAGTTTCTCTCCCACCGATATCGCCTTATCCAGCACCGTGCCTTCCTGATTGGCAACTATCTTCATACCCGGCACTTTCGCCTTCAGCGCATCTTCAAAACCTTTACGGCGCTGTACGCAGACTTCAAATGCCTCGCAGTTAATCACCGCAATAGTCGGCTGCGTTATTTTCTTCTCAATAAAGTAATCGGCCGCGCTATTCCCCAGTTTCTTCCCGAATTCATATGGGTCCCCTACCAGATAGGCATAGACATATTTATCTACACCCTTCTCGTTAATGCAGGTGTTGTAACAAATCACCGGGATATTCGCTTCGTTGGCTCGCTTAATCGCCCGCACGCTGCCGTTGGTTGAAACGGCAGAGAGCACCACGGCACTCACATCGCGCGCGATCATGGTATCGATAAACGAACTCTCTTTAGAAACATCCCCTTGTGCGTTGGTTTCTATAATGCCAATTTTTCCGCCGGCTTTGTCTGCGCTGTCTTGTACCCCCCAGCGCACCCCGGCGTAATATCCCTGGGTATCAAGATAAATGGCGCCAATAGTCATCTTCTCGTCTTTGGCCTGCACCCCTGTACTAAAAATAACGATGACCCCGGTAATGGCTAACATCATGTGTCTTATTTTTTTCAGCAACATTGTTGTTCTCCAGTTAATGTTTATTAACCCCTTGCTGCATATTTTCATTATTACGACTGATGGCCGGGACTTGCCGCCGATGCGGTCAAGTCCCAGAGCACGAACTCATTACACTAAATGATCAAGTTGATTACTTTTCACCACAGGATCACGCATTAAACTAAACAGAGTTAAGTAAACTCTTTTTCCTTACCGGCGGCAGCTCCTGTCGGGACGAGCTGCTGCTCCAGCGCCTCCAGCGTGATGCCTTTGGTTTCCGGCACTCTGGCGTAGATAAACAGTGCTCCGGCCAGGCAGATCGCGCCGTACAGCAGGAAACTGCCCGCTGCGCCCAACGCGGCATTTAACAGTGGGAAGCTGTAGGTCAGCACGAAGCAGGCGACCCACAGGGCAAAGGTGCCTGCCGCCATCGCCGCACCACGGATACGATTGGGGAAAATTTCCGCCAGCAGCACCCAGGTGACCGGCGCGAGCGTGACGGCATAAATGGCGATGGCAACCAGAACCAGCAGCAGTACCGGCAGGCCCAACAGACCATAGGCGTAGGCCGCTGCCATCAACAGGTAGACAGCCGTCAGTCCGCAGGCGCCGATCAACATCAACCGACGCCGGCCGATGCGATCCACCAGCGGCAAGGCCAGCAGGGTGAAGATCAGGTTGATCAACCCGGTGGCAACGATCGACTTCAGGGTATCGTTGATATCAAACCCTGCCGAAGCGAAGATCTCCTGCGCATAGTTGAAGATCACGTTAATACCGCACCACTGCTGGAAGACCGCCAGCACAATGCCAATCACCAGCACCGGTCGCACATCCCCGCGCAGCAAAGCACGGAATGGTACATTGCCGCTGTCCTTGTCCAGCGTCTGGCGGATCTCCATCAGCGTTTGCCGTGCGTATTGTTCGTTACCGATACGCCGCAATACCCGCTGCGCCTGCTCATGACGCCCAGCCTTCGCCAACCAGCGCGGTGATTCGGGGACGGCCAGCATTAACAGCAGGAAAGCCAGCGCCGGTACCAGTTCAGCGCCAAACATATAGCGCCAGCCAATCTGCCCATTCCAGCTGGCCAGCAGATCTGCCTGGCTGGCATTGGCCACCACCGGATCGGCGATCAACAGGTTGATCAACTGCGCCGCCAGCACGCCAATCACAATGGTCAGTTGGTTCACCGCCACGAAACGACCCCGCTGCGCCGCCGGACTGACCTCGGCGATATACACCGGGGACAGGGCAGAAGCCAGACCAATACCGACCCCACCGACAATGCGATAAAAGATAAAGGCATCGAAGCTGGTGGCCATGGCCGTGCCCCAGGCGGAGATCACGAAGGTTAACGCGGCGATCGCCAGCGGCAACTTTCGGCCAAAACGATCCGACAGCAGCCCCGAGATCAGGGCACCAAAAATACAGCCCACCAGCGCCGAGCTCATCGCCCAGCCGGACTGCGCAGGATCGGTAATGCCGAAATACGCCTCGTAAAAGGGCTTGGCACCGCCGATCACTACCCAGTCATAGCCGAATAACAGGCCGCCGCAGGCGGCGACCAGGCAGATGGTCCAGACATAGGACATGTTCAGTTTATTCGTCACATCAACCTCCTCCGGGCATCAGCTCGCTAAGGCTGCGGCCAGTACACTGAATAAACGCGCTTTGTCATGCGCAGGATTACACGCCTGCAACGCTTTCAACGTCTGCTGCGCCGCCGTGAGTTGCCCTAATCCCAACTGCGCCAGCGCCGTCACCAGCAGGCAATGCTGTTGATGGGCCTGTTGCAGGTCGTTATCCAATGCCATCAGATCCGGCAGCGAAACGGCAAAGAAATCGGCGCCGGGCGATACTTCAGGCTGCTGGTGCACCCATTGCTGCATTTGCGTGAACACCTGTTCGGCCTGCGTTGACTGCCCAAGTTGCCTGAGCGCCATGCCGCGATAGAACAGATAATCCACCGGTTGGTCGTTGTAATAGCGGCTTTGCGTCAGTTCGCTGTGCCCCGCGCAGGCCCGTTGCCAATAGCCGGCCGCAGCATCGAGGTTGCCCTGGCGGGTAGCACCGATCCCGAGCCAATAGTAAATATCGTTGTCGCTTTGTCCGGCCAGGCGGCCTTCCCCCAGATTGTGCGGGTAGTGCAACGCCGACTGCAGCAAGTCATGAGCCTGCAGCAATTCCCCCTGTTGCAGCGCCTGAAACGCTAACCGTTGCAGGTTGATCAGGTACTGTCCGGTGACCTTGCCTTCACCGCCTTCCCACGGGTGGAACTGCCGTTGTTGCAAGATCTGTTGCGCCTCATTCAGCCGCCCGCACTGGTTGTACAGGCTCAGCAGTTCGGCAGTGAGATCGTCACGCTTGGCTACCACCGGTAAATGTTGTTCCAGCAGGGCCAGTCGTTGTTCAGGAGCCGCCCGCAGATGCTTATTCAGTTGATCCAGTTCGAACAGTAACCGGGCGTCATCAGGCTGCAGGGCGAACGCCCGCTGCAGATATTCCAGTGCGACATCATGCTGCTGGAGCTTGTTGAAGCTGTAGATCCCCAGGTTGCGCCAGGCATCGGCAAACCCCGGCTGTCGCTCGACACAGCGCTGCCATAACGCCACCGCCTGCAAGTAGTTGCGCTTGCTGTAATGGAAGCAGCCCAACAGGTACTGCGCAAAATCGCACTCCGGCAGTTGGCTCAGCATCTGTACTTCGTTCAGGGTATTGGGGAAGCGTACCTGTCGGCTAAAGCTGTCGCGCGCCTGCGCCAGCAACTGTTGGTATTCACTGTCGCTCACCTCGCCTTTGCGCAAGCTGGCCAACAAATAGCGAGGCAGGGTTTCCTGGCTATCCAGCAGCGTCAGCAGCTCAACCGCCTGTGGTCTGGCCCCCCATTCACACAGTTGGCCGGCAATCGTCAGCGCATTGATGCCACGGCAACCCGTCACCGCCCGTAAGCGCTGTAAATCGGCAGCGTCACGGGTTTGCGCATAGCGCAGGTAATGCAGGCTGTAATGCAATGGGCGAGCGGCCAGCTGTTGCGCAATATAGGCCAGGCTCTGCTCCCCCTGACCCAGGCGTTGCAACAGCAGTGCCTTCAGGGCGATCAGCGGGTAATGGCTGGCATTAACGCTCAGGCTGCTTTCACAGAACTCCAGCGCCTGCGAATCATCCCCGCGCCGTGCCGCGATCCGTGCCAAGCCGTAGAAGCCACCCGGTTTACCATTGCCGCTCCAGATGGCGCGGTAGAAATCTTCATAGGCCGCGCTGTCGTCAGCCAATTGTTCATGCGCGCAGCCGCGGATCAGGCTGGCCAATCCGCACTGTGGGTTACGGTTTAGGTGATGTGCGCGTGCCAGCGCGTCGTCGGCATAGACGATGGCGCGTTTGAAATTGGCGCGGTTATATTCCAGCGTCGCCAGAGCCAGATTGCAGCGATAATCAAGCGGATCCAGCTCCAGACCACGCTGGTAATAGTCGAATGCCGAACGACTGGCGTGATTGTATTGCTCCAGATGCTGGCCGATAAACCAGGCCTCATCGGCACTGTCGATTTGTCCTGCTTCCCGTGGTGCTTGAGCAGGCTGCGGCAATTCTGCTGCCGGATCGGCCTGATGCTGGCGATAGCTGAGTACGCTGCGCCCCTGCGAGTCCGACAATTCCATGGTCAGGCGCCCCGGGAAATCACCGCTCAGGGTCTCCAACAGTGCCGCCCCGGGGTTGAGATCGACACGGCGGTCGAGCAGCAACTGTTGGTCGCTATCGCTGCGGATCACCAGCCGATGTTGCAGCAATGGTGCAACCGCATACAGCCCCCACACCAACTGCCGGCCGTCGCTTTCCAGTTTCAGCGCCGCACGGGTGTTGGCGTTCTGCACCATGCCCAGGGTGTTGTAGGGCAGGAAATTCTGCACGAAGCATTTTTCCTCGTAGGCATCGAGCCAGGTGAAATCCGGTTGGTTATCGGTGTAAACCCCGGTCATCAGCTCTATGTACGGGCCGTTGCTGTCGGTCAGGTTGCGATCCCAGGCCTGGCCAAACTCACCATGGCCCCAGCTCCATTGCTTCTTGCCGGGGGACACATGGTGATCGGCGATATGCAGCAAACCGCCCTGCTCATCGTGGCTATAAGCGCCGACGAAGTCATAATCCGACTTGTGCGCCATATAAGACGTCGGCACCGGGATATTCTTGTAACGCGAAATATCCACGCCGGCCGAGTAATCCACTTTGTAGTAGGTGCCGGTGGCGATAGGGAACGAAGACACATCGCGCTTGCCGTGGTCAAAAACGGCGGTCACATCCGGTGGGAACACGCTCTGGTGATCGTCCCCGCCCTTCACTGCCGGGTTGGCCCACCAAAGGAAATGACGCGGTGTCGGGTTGGCGTTAAAGATCCTGGCGCTGATTTCGATCAACGCCCGGTCGGGATACAGGGTAAAACCGACCATCACCTGCAGTCCGCGCATCGGCTCCACTTCCCCCAGCCAGACGGTCTGCGCACCGTTATCCTGTTGCTGAGTCTGACAATCCACCGGCATGTAGGTGGTTGGGCGGTGGTGCTGCGGCCAGTTGAATTCGATCCCGCCGGAGATCCACGGCCCCAGCAGCCCCACCAGCGCCGGCTTGATCACATCGTTGTGGTAGACAAAATCACGCTGTTGCACCTTGTCGTAAGCCCGGTGAATACGCCCGCCCAGCTCTGGCAACAACATCACCCGCAGGTAGTCGTTTTCCAGATAGACCGCCTGATAGCGGCGCAGGGATTTTTCACCGCTCAGGGTATCAATCACGCCGTAAGGGTATACCGCGCCGGAAGACCCCTGATAGACGCGGTTTTCCAGGAACATTGGATGGGAGTCCTGCTCACCGGTGCCGTAGGTGGGTAATTCAACCTGTTCTTGCCAAACCTTGACTGTCCCGTGCATGCTTTCCTCTCTAAAAATACTGAACATTGCGTTTCAGGCAGTCTAGATGACAGGATTGATGACTTTATGCGCTACCATCACGCAATACACTAAACGGGGTTTAATGAATGGCATTGCAAGGTTTGAACAACCAGCGGGTGCGCAATTTTAATAAACGGGTGCTGTGTGCGCTGTTGTATCGGGAAAAGGTTGCCAGCAAGTCGACGTTGGCCCGGCTTTCGCAGCTGTCTATTCCTGCGGTCGGCAAAATTCTCGACGAGCTGCAGGAAGAACAGCGGGTAGAGCACGATCCGCATAACCTGCACAGCCGTGGGTTGGGGGGCGGCAGCTACCGCATCGCCGCCGCCGGGCAACGCATTCTGTGTCTGAACGTCTCCCCCTACCTGATTGAAAGCATCGTGGTGGACGGCCTGATAACACCTTGCAGCGCTTTCACCCCGCTGCCGATTGTCGCCACCACGCCGCAGGCAATGCTGCAGGAAATGGTGCAGATCTACCATCTGCACAGCCGCCAGCAGGGCATGCCGCTAAAAATTGCTTTGTCGATCCACGGCCAGGTCAACCCGCTGACCGGGGTATCGCAACGCATGCCGCAGGCCCCGTGGGAAGGGCCGGTAGAGATAAAATACCTGCTGGAAGAACGTCTGAAGACCGAGGTTTTGCTGGATAACGACTGCGTGATGCTGGGGTTGGCGGAAAAGTGGCAAAATAACGCCAATCTGCAGGACTTCTGCGTGATTAACGTCGATTACGGCATAGGATCCTCGTTCGTGATTAATCAGCAGATTTACCGGGGCAGCCTGTTTGGCAGCGGTCAGATTGGCCATACCATTGTTGACCCTGATGGCAGCCTTTGCTCTTGCGGCCGCTACGGCTGTCTGGAAACCATCGCTTCGCTGTCGGCGCTGAAGAAAAAGGCCCGCATTCAGCTCAAAGTCACGCCCTGGACACAGCAGGAAGGCGAAAGGATTAAAACCCCCACCACCGCCGAACTGATTGCTCGTTATCATCAGGGAGATACCGCATTGCAGGTGCTGGTGCAACGCGCCGCCCAGGCGATTGGGCTGAGCCTGTATAACTTTCTTAACATCCTCAATATCAACCGTATTTATCTGTATGGCCGCAGCTGTGGATTCGGTCAGGCCTGGCTGGACACCATCATCAGCCAGACCGGTTTCAACCCTTTCGATCGACACGACCAGATCCAGGCTCAGGCCACACATATCGGTTTTGGCCAACTGACGCGCGCGCAGCAGGTGATGGGGATAGGTTATCTGTATGTCGAACAGGCGCTGACGGAAATGCTATGATGCCCGACTTTATCCCAGCAAAAACAAGACGGAGCACCATGAACCCCACTCTACGAGGCTGGTCACGCGCAGGCATTGTCTGCCTGATGCTGATCCTGGCCGGTTGTTCCAGCAAAAAACCACGTACCAGCTACGATGCTCACGCTTTTGATGATGCGATTGAAGATGCTGCGGATAAATACGATGTCGATCAAAAACTGATCGCCGCGATGATTAAGGTGGAGTCCGGTTTTAACCCTGCGGCGGTGAGTAAGTCCAATGCTATCGGTTTAATGCAGTTGAAAGCCGATACTGCCGGTTGCGATGCCTATCGCTATAAAGGAAAACGCGGTTGCCCAGATGAAGACGACCTGCTGGATCCCGATACCAATATCGATCTCGGTGCCGCCTATATTGCCACATTGCAAAAACAGCAGCTTAAAGGGATCAACAATCCCGTCACCATGCGTTACGCCACCATCATCGCCTACGTCAACGGCACCGGTGCACTGTTGCGGACCTTCTCCAGCAACCGTCAACAAGCCATCTCGATGATTAATAACCTGTCGCCGGAAGCCTTTAACTGGCATGTTCGCAAATATCATCCCGCCCCGCAGGCACCACGCCATTTGATGAAAGTGGAAGCCGCCTACGAACAACTGTAATGTGCAAACGCAAAAAAGGAGAACCCGGGGGTTCTCCTTTTCGTTTAAACGCCTGACCTGGCCGTTAGGGTTTGCTGTTGCGGATTGGCTTGCGCGGCGGCTTATTGGACGGCGTACGCTGACGGGTGATGTCAGTGTGCTTGGTCAACGCCGGACGAGTATGGCGCTGCAAGCGCTTGGCTTCACGCTGCTCGTCGATGCTTGGTGCCGGCACCAGACACTCGCGACGGCTGCCGATCAGGTGCTTCATGCCCATCTCTTCCAGCGCGGTACGGATCATCGCCCAGTTGGCCGGATCGTGATAACGCAGCAGCGCTTTGTGCAGACGACGCTGACGATCGCCCTTCGGTATCACCACATCTTCACTCTTGTAACCAACCCGGCTCAACGGATTTTTACCGCTGTAATACATGGTGGTGGAGTTAGCCATCGGTGACGGGTAGAAGTTCTGCACCTGGTCGAGGCGGAAACGGTTTTTCTTCAACCACAGCGCCAGATTCACCATATCCTCATCACGGGTACCCGGATGCGAAGAGATGAAATACGGGATCAGGTACTGCTCTTTGCCCGCCAGCTTGGAGTAATGATCAAACAGTTGTTTAAAGCGATCGTAGCTGCCCATGCCCGGCTTCATCATTTTCGACAGCGGGCCTTCCTCGGTGTGTTCCGGAGCAATCTTCAAATACCCGCCCACGTGGTGGGTAGCCAGTTCTTTGATATAGCGCGGATCTTCTACCGCCAGATCGTAACGTACGCCTGAGGCGATCAGGATCTTCTTGATGCCCTCCAGTGAACGTGCACGGCGATACAGTTTGATGGTCGGCTCGTGGTTGGTGTCCATGTAGGTACAGATCTCCGGATACACGCACGAGGCGCGGCGGCAGGTCTGCTCTGCGCGCGGGTTGGTGCAGCGCAGCATGTACATGTTGGCGGTTGGCCCGCCAAGATCGGAGATCACCCCGGTAAAGCCTGGCACCTTGTCACGGATCTCTTCGATTTCACGAATAATAGAGTCTTCTGAACGGCTCTGGATAATGCGTCCTTCATGCTCGGTGATCGAACAGAATGAACAACCGCCGTAGCAACCGCGCATGATGTTGACCGAGAAACGGATCATGTCATAGGCAGGAATGGTTTCCTTGCCATAGGACGGATGCGGAATACGCTGGTACGGCAGGGCAAACACGCTGTCCATTTCCGGCGTGGTCAGCGGGATAGCCGGTGGGTTGATCCACACGTAACGGTCGCCATGTGACTGCATCAGCGCACGGGCACAGCCCGGGTTGGTTTCATGATGCAAAATACGCGAGGTATGCGCGTACAGCACCTTGTCGGCCTTCACCTTTTCGAAGGACGGCAGCAGCACGTAGGTTTTTTCCCACGGCTTCGGCTTGGCAGCACGCACGGTGACTGGCTTGGCTTCCGGCTCCGGCTTGCCGCCGTCTGCGCACGGCAGGTCATCACCGTAAGGGTTTGGAATAGGCTCAATGCGGCCCGGTTTGTCCATACGGGTAGAATCCACGCCGGTCCAGCCTGGCAATGCGCCCTTGCGCATCACTGCGGTATTACGGATATCGTGGATCTCACTGATTTTTTCGCCGGCAGCCAGACGGTGCGCCACTTCCACCAACGGACGTTCGCCGTTGCCGTAGATCAGCATATCGGCTTTGGAATCCACCAGCACCGAGCGGCGCACGGTATCCGACCAGTAATCGTAGTGAGCGATGCGACGCAGGCTGGCTTCAATGCCGCCCAGGACAATCGGCACATCTTTATAAGCTTCTTTACAGCGTTGGCTGTAAACCAGCGTGGCGCGATCCGGACGCTTGCCACCCACGTTGCCGGCGGTATAGGCATCGTCGTGGCGCAGTTTGCGGTCAGCGGTATAGCGGTTGATCATCGAGTCCATGTTGCCGGCGGTGATGCCGAAAAACAGGTTCGGTTTGCCCAAACGCATGAAATCTTCTTTATTGCTCCAGTCCGGCTGCGCAATGATGCCCACGCGAAAGCCCTGTGCTTCCAGCATGCGGCCGATAATTGCCATACCAAAACTTGGGTGATCGACATAGGCGTCACCGCTGATAATGATCACATCGCAGCTGTCCCAGCCCAGTTGATCCATCTCTTCGCGCGACATCGGTAAAAACGGCGCGGTGCCATAACATTCGGCCCAATAAGGCTTATAGGAAAACAATTCACGGTCGGGTTGGATCAGGCTGGTAGTGCTCATTCTGGTGCTCTTTCACAGGTTAATTAATCGCCGGGCGGCGATTATACGCACTAGTAGCAAAAAGAGCATGGTTATTTCACACATCAGTCACATCACGGGGACTGGCATCTGCAGGTTGATGAGATTTGAAGCCACTGACGATCGGTACAGGCCACTACAGTGTTTCATTATTGTTAATACCAGACCAGCCATAATAAAAATACGAATTAAATTGAAACAAAAACCATTAAATCCCTTATTTAAATCGTGTGTTCCTATAAAAACAAAATCTAAAAAACATATATAAACCATAAAGGAACAACAATTAACAAAAAAAATAAAAAACCCTATCACATTGTTTTTAAATGACATATTAATATATTATGAAAATATGGCAAAAATTAAAAAGCCAAAGCAACAATCAAGTAGAAGACAAACATTCGTTATGCAACTATAAATACGTAAGACTTATCCTAAACAAAATAGGTTGTTACAAAATACATCATTAAATGCCTTGCCAATTTAACCATCGCTACACACATATATACAACGGAGGTAAATATGAAACAGAACATAAGAAAATACCTGGATGAGTCAGAAATAAAAAGTATGATCGAGAGTATTCCCAAAAGCCTGAATGCCTGGCGTGACCGATGTATGATCAGCATGTGCTTTATCCATGGGCTGCGAGCCAGTGAACTGAGCGGTATGACATTGGATAATATTGAACTGGATGCAAAAAGAATCTATATACCCCGCCTGAAGAATGGCCTTTCCGTACAGCATCCTTTGCATGAGAACGAAATTACCATGTTGAGCGGCTGGTTGGAAATAAGAAAAAGTTGGCGTTACGCCGATCTTCCCTGGCTTTTTCTATCACGAAAAGGCGGACGGATCTCCCGCCAGCAAATTTATCGACTGATACGCCACTATGGTAAAAATGCCAATATCAAAATCCCGACGCATCCCCACATGCTGCGCCATGCCTGTGGTTATTGTCTGGCAAATCAGGGCATTGATACCCGTTTGATTCAAGACTACCTGGGACACCGAAACATTCACCATACCGTACTTTATACCGCCAGCAATGCCATGCGCTTTCAGGCAATTGAATTTTAACTCTCCGGTCTGCCCCCCTATCTCACCGCTGATAAAAAACAGAAGGCCTGACCATAAAAAAGCCATAAATCAACCGTGGATAACTACAAAAAAAATATCATTAGGAATAATAATTAAAGATGATTAAACGCAGGGTTAACTATTTATTTCAGCACAATGGATACCTGACCTGTCATTTTTTTAAATTATCGAGACCGCCTATCTATGAAAAATAATAATAATGGACTGACTTACCGTCACGAAACAGAATTGACTATTTGCTCTACACACTGGGAATACGGTCAGATTGATAACGCTCAGGTCAGCGGCGCTCATCTGGCCCAGCTTGTTCGCCCCCACCACACCCTGATCGTCTATGACAGCTTTCAAGCGCCTGACGGCGGTAACACTGTCCATGGCGACATTTGGTTCAACCAAAAACGCATCCCCTGCAAACGCGTGATTGGCCAGGTCGCAGACCTGATCCCCTGTGGTTGTGGCTTTGAAGCTATGACCTATATGGAAGGCACTCTAAAATATACCGCCATTTCGGTTTCTCCCGCGCTGATTTCGTTATTCCCTGCCGGCGAAACGGGGTTGGATCTTGAACCGATCGCCAATATACGCAGCCCGCTGCTCAGACAACTGTGCGCCAGCCTTAAAACCACCACCGATGAATTGCATGCCTCGTCCCTGATGCTGGCATTGCTGACAGAAACTTCACAGCACCTGCGAGCGTTGTCCACAGCCGCGCACACTCACGAAGCACTCTCCAAAACACAACGTGAGCAGTTGGCCAGCTATATTGAAGAAAACCTGGGGGAAACTATCACACTCCAGGCTCTGGCCCAGCTCACTGAGTTGAGCACGTTCCATTTTTCCCGGGTTTTTAAACAGTATTTCGGCCTGCCCCCCTATCAGTATGTGCTGCACCGACGTTTGGAACGTGCATATCAACTCGTGATCAATAGTACATTGTCTTTAACGGAGATCTCTGCCCAATGCGGTTTTAGCGCTCCGGCCCAGTTTAGTACTCAGTTTCGTCGCCAGTTCGGCCAATCCCCCTCATCTCTGCGACACCAGTGAAAGTGGGGGCTATCGTTTTTATGGGGGTTGCAGGCTAAAACGTAATATCCGCCAGCAGAAGTAAAATGGGCGCAACCGAGATGCGCCCATGTTTGTTTAATGCGCTCGCTGTATTGGGCCAGGACTCTCCTCCGGCCGGTGCTGATAATTAAAGGTCAGCGCGAAAATAACCCCCAGCACCAGCGTATATAAGGCGAAGATCAGCCAGATACTCTGCCAGTCTTTGACGCCATTGTGGGTAAAGAAGTCCACCACTTCGCCGCTGGCAATGGCCCCCAGATAGGCGCCAATGCCATTCACCATAGTCATGAACAGCCCCTGTGCGCTGGCACGAATACGGTGATCCGCCTCTTGCTCCACGAAGATAGCCCCGGAGATATTAAAGAAATCAAAGGCACAGCCGTAGACAATCATCGAAAGCAGCAGCAGGACAAAACCGAAACCGGCCGGGGTGCCATAGGCCAGGAACAGGAAACGCAGCGTCCAGGCCGCCATGCTGATTAACATCACCTGTTTGATGCCGTATCTGCGCAAGAAAAACGGGATGGTGAGGATGAAGAATACCTCGGAGATTTGTGACAACGACAACAGCACCGCCGGGTATCTGACGCTTATGCTGTCCTGATACAACGGGTTATTGGCGAAATCGTGCAGGAACGGGTTACCGAAGGTGTTAGTAACCTGCAGTGCCGCCCCCAACAACATGGCAAACAGGAAAAACAACGCCATGCGCCGTTGGCGGAATAACACCAGAGCATCCAGGCCCAGCACGCTGAACCAGCTTTTCGACTTTTCCACCTTACTGGTAGGGCAATTCGGCAGCGTCAGCGAATAACCGGCCAACAGCAGCGACACCCCGGAGGCCAGATACAGTTGCATATTGCTGAGTTCAATTCGGCTAAAACCGATCAACCACATCGCCACAATAAAACCAACGGTGCCGTAGACCCGCACCGGCGGGAAATCTTTCACCGTGTCGTAACAGTGCTTTTCCAGACAGAAATAGGAAATGGCGTTGGAAAGCGCAATGGTCGGCATATACACCATGGCGTTGAACAGCATCACCCAAAACATCAGCATCGGTTGCTCAACCTGGGCGGCACAGTACAGTGCACCCGCGCCAAGCAGATGACACAGGGCATACAGGTAATTGGCCTTGATCCAACGATCGGCAAGAATGCCCGCCAACCCCGGCATAATCAGCGCTGCGATACCTTTGGCGCTGTATACCATACCCACCTGCAGACCACTGAAGTGCAGGGTGTTAATCATGTAAGATCCGAGCGTAACCAGCCAGGCACCCCAGATAAAGAACTGCAGAAAGACCATCACCTTCAGTCGCGTTTTTATTGCCATCACCATCACCTTATTATTTTGATTAAAACGATGATTCGCACGGCAGGGTTCCCGCCCCCTGCCGCGAGGGGTTTTACAGCATTACAGCGTTTTGAAGAACTCACGGATCAGGCGCATAAAGTCCTCTGCCGCCAGCGCCGCACAGCTCAGCGTTTGCTCATGGGACAGCGGCGTATCCGACAGCCCTTCGGCGTAGTTGGTCATCGCCGACACCACCAGCACTTTCAGCCCACAGTGACGCGCCGAGAGCACTTCCGGCACGATCGACATGCCGACCACGTCACAACCCAATGTTTGCATCATGCGGATTTCCGCCGGGGTCTCGAAGTTGGGCCCGGTGTAAGCGGCAAATACCCCTTCAGCCAGCGGAATGCCCACGCTTTCTGCCACCCGTGCCAACTGACCGCGCAGTTCGCGATCATAGGCGTTGGCCAGGCTGAAGAAACGCGGGCCAAAACGCTCGTCGTTATCGCCCACCAGCGGCGACTCAGGCATAAAATTGATGTGATCGGTGAGGGCCACCAGGCTGCCTGGTGCCACCGACTGGCGCAACGAACCGGCAGCGTTGGTGGCCAACAGGAATTCACAGCCCAGCAGTTTGAAAGTACGTACGGCGGTGGTCATCACCTGCATGCCACGCCCTTCGTAGTAGTGGCCGCGCCCTTTCATGCACAGTACCGGTACACCCTCCAGCCAACCGGCAACCAGCTGCCCTGCATGACCCACCACGCTGCTGACCGGGAACCCTGGCAGTTCGGCATAGTCGATGGTCAGAGTATCGGTCATCACCTCCGCCAGTGCGCCCAGCCCGGAGCCCAGTATCAAAGCGGCGCGCGGCTGGAAGCCCGGCAGTCGGGTGCGGATGACTTCAGCACAGGAAAAAGCATCTTCTTGATTAAACATTGTATTCTCTTCTATGAAGGGGAGGTGATCCCCATAGTAGAGAGCGAGGTGCAGCGGCGACCAATACATTATTGGCGGCCGATTTATTCCATTTACCTATAAATTGGTAGTCACAGGAGGCCATCATCAGCATCAAACAGCCCAAACCCCTGCCCGATCCCAGTCGGATTAATTTCCGTCTGCTGCACTATTTCCGCGTGGTGGCGGAGGAGATGAACTTCACCCAGGCGGCACTGCGGCTGAATATTTCACAGCCGCCGCTCAGCAAACACATCAAAGAGCTGGAGAGCCAACTGGGCGTGGAGCTATTCAAACGTACCACCCGCTCAATGGCACTAACGCTGGCAGGCCGCACGCTGTTTCAAAACGTAGAAATGCTGCTGGACCAGGCCGGGCATGCGCTGAACCAGGTGCAACAACTGGGCCGTGGTGAGGCCGGGCATATGGTGGTCGGCATGGTCGGCACTTCGGTGTGGGGTGGGCTGATACCGGCGCTGAAGCGCTTTGCCGGGCAAACGGCCAACGTCACATGGGCATTAAACGAATTGACCCCCAGCCAGCAAATTACTGCGCTGCAGAAACGTCATATCGATATTGGTGTCTGGCGGGAGGCCAGGCAGCAGGTACTGCCGGGGTTGGCGAGCCAACTGCTGGCCCGGGAGAATATTGCGGTGGTGCTGCCGCTGGACCACCCACTGGCGCAGGCAGAAAGCCTGCCGCTCGCCGCGCTACGACATGAAAAATTCATTGTGTTGCCGCCGCACGAGGCCAGCCTGGGCCTGTATCTGCATAACCTGTGTCTGCAGCAGGGTTTCAAACCGGATATCGCCTATCAGGTCAACGAACCACAAACCCTGATGGCGCTGGTGGCCGAAGGTTATGGCATTACGCTGTTGCCGGACAGTTACGGCCGTATTCCCTGGCCCGGCGTGCGTTTTTGCCCGCTGCAGCAGGCGCCGTCAGCGGATCTGTACGCCATTTATCATGCCGACAGCGCAACACCGGTGGTGCAGACGTTTCTGGAGATGCTGCGTACGGCTCCCCAGGAGAAGCCTCTGCAACCAACTTAAAGCGCAGGCTGCACCATAAACTGGCCGGCACTGCCGCGATCCGCCATCTCCAGCGTTTGGCTGTAGAACAGGAACGGGAAATGTTCCGAAGTGGACTGATTGAAGTAAACCAGCAGTTCGACGTCGCCGTCGATCCATACCGTGTCCTTCCAGCCGCGATCTTCCGCCATCGGCTGCGCACCGTTGACCCGTTTCACCAGGAAGCGTACGCCCTGAATATGGAACGCCTGTGGGGTATCCGCATGGATATTCCAGCGCTCCCAACTGCCCTGCTGGGTTTGTACATCGATACGGTTCATGTCCCAGACGGCCCCGTTGATCCCGGCCTGGCTGTCGCCCAGACGGAATTCGCGGGTGCGGCTAACGCTGCCATCCAGCAGTTCATCCGCCAGTAAACGCATCGGCAGATTGTCGGTTACCAGCGGCAACAAGCCGGTCGGTTTCAGCGTCAACACCTGGGTAGAAACCAGGATGCTGGAAGGCTCAATCAACCCGCGCAGGCGATCCATAATGCCCGCAGCTTCACCGGCGCTGATCGTCACCTCATCACCTTTCGACATATCGATCAGCACCTCGCGGCGCTCACCCGGTGCCAGAGAAAGCTGTTGCACCGCTACCGGTGCTGGCAGGAAACCCTGATCGCTGGCGATTACGTTTAGTGGCCGACCGTCACTCAGTTGCAGCATGTAGCGACGTGAGTTGGAAGCATTAAGCAGGCGCAGGCGCACCCAACCGCGTGAGACTTCGACAAAGGGATTTTGTACACCGTTAACCAACAGCGTATCGCCGACAAAGCCGCCCTGCGACGGGGGGTCATATTCCGGTGTGCCGAAGTTATCCAGTCGCTTGTCCTGAATGATCAACGGGAAATCATCGACGCCATAGTGGTTCGGCAGCGGCAATGCCTTGCTGACTTCATCCTCAACCAGCCACAGCCCGGTCAGGCCGTTGTAAACATGCGGGGCCATGCGGTTGGGCGTACTGGCGTGATACCAGCAGGTGGCCGCACTCTGGCGGATAGGTAACACCGGTGACCAGTCAACGTTAGGAGACATCATGCGCGGCGCGCCCCCCGTCAGGGTACCCGGCACCTGCAGACCGCTGATGGTCATCGCCACCGGCTCCGGCAGGCGGTTGCTGTAGATCAGCTTGACGTCATCACCGTTGTAAACCCGCACCGTCGGCCCAAGGTACATGCCATTAATGCCCCACACCGACGTCTTGCGGTTATCCATAAATGCCCAGTGGGCGCGCTGCAAGGTTAAAAATAGCGGCTGGCCGCGGCGGGACTCCAGCAATGGGGGAATAGGTAATGGGGTCTGCATTCCGCTCGCCTCAGCCCTCAGCGGCATGGCTCCTGCGCACAGCGCCAAGCCCGATGCCTGAATAAACTGACGTCGACTGAGTGACATATTTTCTCCATGAAAAGCAATGATTAAACCCTGTGCAAAAACCGGGCCCCTGTTAATCAGATTAGCAGGAGCCCAGGCGTTAACGGCGTTTGACGCCGTTTAAAAGTCCATTCTTTGAAGCAGGTAGGGATATTATTTTCCAGTCGCATTACGCTGGGCGACTTCCGCGTCCAGCTCAGCAATTTTCGCCAGCATCAGCTCATGGCAATGGGCCGCCAGCTCACGCACATTTTCTCTGCCGTAATTGCTGATATCGATCGGCTCCATCACTTCTACGATCGCATGGCCGTTATTCCAGCGGTTAAGATTAATTTTACCGCTGGTGGTGGAGACGCAGATTGGCACAATCGGCACCCCGGCAGCGATAGCCGCGTGGAATGCGCCGGTTTTAAACGGTAACAACCCACGCCCGCGACTGCGGGTGCCTTCAGGGAACATCCAGACCGAAATATCACGTTTCTTAAACTGTTCGGCCACCTGGGCAATGGTGCCGTGTGCTTTGGCGCGGTTATCACGGTCAATCAGCAAGTTACCGGTCACCCAATACAGTGGGCCGAAGAATGGGACCCACAGCAGGCTTTTTTTACCCACGGTCACGGTACGCGGCTGCACCGCTTTGGCGGCCGTCACCATATCGTAGTTATTCTGGTGGTTGGCAATATAAATGCAGTTGCCGTTTTTGGCCGCATCGGCCGGCACGCGAACTTCCACTTTCAGACCAAATAGCCCGGACAGGCGGCCAAACAGGTGACCGAATGTCGCCACATGGCGGGGATCGCGGGGACGGAAAAATAAACAGTAAATAGAACCGAAAATGCACACCAGCAGACAATACAGGGTGGCGAGCACGGCACGTAAAATTAATAACATAACAACCTCATTAGCACACTGCCGGCGCAGCCTGAAACGCTGCGCAGATCCCTTTACTCATTCTTTGATTGCAGGGTTCGAAAACCTGCCCTGCCTTTTTTTGCTATTTTCCCGCCAGCCGACGAAACGCACAATAATTTTATGCCGGGAAATGTTAACTATTTGAAAATAATTGCCGCTGGCGGGAAATAAAGCGGGCGCAGCATGCTGCGCCCGTGGGGTTATCCTGCCGTTACAGGCTTACTCTTCGCTGTCGCCGGTAGGCGCTCGCGCCGGAGCATCGACCTCTACACGGTCGATTCGCTGCAAGCCTCGTGGCAGTGAGGTACCTTTACGGCCACGTTCCGCACGGAACTTCTGCAAATCTTCCGGACGCAGCGTCAGCTTGCGTTTGCCCACATGCAGGGTCACAGAGGTTTGCGGCGGCAGCACGAACAGCCATGTCAGTTTGTCTTCACCGGATGCAGCCTGGGCCGACGGGATAGAAACAATCTTGTTGCCCTTACCCTTCGACAACTGCGGCAGGTCGGCAACCGGGAAGAACAGCATGCGCCCGGCGGCAGTGATCGACAGCAGCATGTCATCGTCGCCGTGGATCTCCATCGGCGCCAACGCTTTGGCGTTATCCGGCAGAGTAATCATTGCCTTACCGGCACGGTTACGCGCCACCAGATCGTTGAAGGTACAGACGAAGCCGTAACCGGCGTCAGAAGCCATCAGCAATTTCTGGTCGTCTGCGGCCATCAGCACTTGCTCAATGGTTGCACCCAGCGGCGGCGTCAGCTTGCCGGTCAATGGCTCACCCTGCCCACGTGCCGAAGGCAGCGTCAGGGGATCCAGTGCGTAGCTGCGCCCCGTGGAGTCGATAAACACCACCGGCTGGTTAGTCTTGCCGCGTGCCGCACTGCGGTAGCTGTCACCGGCCTTGTAACTCAGGCCGCTTGGATCGATATCGTGGCCCTTGGCGCTGCGTACCCAGCCCATTTCAGACAATACGATGGTCACCGGCTCCGATGGCACAAAATCGTGCTCGCTCATCGCCTTGGCTTCTGCACGCTCGGTAATCGGTGAGCGGCGATCGTCGCCATAAGCCTGCGCATCGGCCTGGATCTCTTTTTTGATCAGGGTATTCAGCTTGCGCTCAGAGGCCAGCAGCGCCTGCAGTTGATCGCGCTCCTTGGCTAACTCATCCTGCTCACCGCGGATCTTGAATTCTTCCAGCTTCGCCAAATGGCGCAGTTTCAGTTCGAGGATCGCTTCGGCCTGGGTATCGGAAATGCCAAAACGCTGCATCAGCACCGGCTTGGGTTCGTCCTCGCTACGGATGATGTGGATCACTTCATCGATATTGAGGAACGCCACCAGCAAACCTTCCAGGATATGCAGGCGTTTCAGTACTTTTTCCAGACGGTAGTTCAGGCGACGACGTACCGTATCGCGACGGAATGCCAGCCACTCGGTGAGGATTTCCACCAGCCCTTTCACCTGCGGGCGGTTGTCCAGACCGATCATGTTCATATTGATGCGGTAGCTGCGTTCCAGATCGGTAGTGGCAAACAGATGATTCATCACCTGATCCAGATCGATACGGTTGGAGCGTGGCACAATCACCAGCCGCGTAGGGTTCTCGTGATCGGATTCATCACGCAGATCTTCAACCATCGGCAGCTTTTTAGCGCGCATCTGGCTGGCAATCTGCTCCAGAACCTTGGCGCCGGAAACCTGGTGCGGCAAGGCGGTGATCACCGCGCTGCCGTCTTCTTTATTCCAGACGGCGCGCATGCGTACCGAACCGCGGCCGTTCTGATAAATTTTGCGGATTTCTTCACGCGGGGTAATGATCTCGGCTTCGGTCGGGTAGTCCGGGCCCTGTACGAACTCGAGCAAATCTTCCAGCGAAGCGCCCGGTTGGTCGATCAACGCCACCACGGCGGCGGCCACTTCACGCACGTTGTGCGGCGGAATATCGGTCGCCATACCCACGGCAATGCCGGTGGTGCCGTTCAGCAGAATGTTGGGCAGGCGGGCCGGCAACATCTTCGGCTCCTGCATGGTGCCGTCAAAGTTCGGCACCCAATCAACGGTGCCCTGGCCCAGCTCGGCCAGCAGCACTTCCGCGTATTTGGACAGGCGGGATTCGGTATAACGCATCGCGGCGAAGGATTTCGGATCATCCGGCGCCCCCCAGTTCCCCTGGCCGTCTACCAGTGGATAGCGATAAGAGAATGGCTGCGCCATCAACACCATGGCTTCATAGCAGGCACTGTCGCCGTGCGGATGGTATTTACCCAGCACATCACCCACGGTACGGGCGGATTTTTTAAATTTGGCGCTGTTGCTCAGCCCCAACTCAGACATGGCGTAGATGATGCGGCGTTGTACCGGCTTCAAACCGTCACCAATGTACGGCAACGCCCGATCCATGATGACGTACATGGAATAGTTCAGATAGGCGTTTTCAGTGAATGTGTGCAGCGGTAAACGCTCTACACCGTCATGAGTCAGATCACTCATTACTCAATTATCCTCAGACCGTGGCTTGGCAATCCCTGGACGACAAAGGGTTGATTCTGTCCGCGATAGTAACTCATCAGCGGGGTGGCTGTCACAGATGGCGCAGCAATCATCCGGTGTGGCCGGTTCATCTGCCGATTTTATGCAAAATTTCGCTATCCCACGGCGCATTTATTGACTCACAGTCAACACTGTTGTGCGCTGGATCCCATTTTTACTTACATTGCTAAGCATTACACTCCCTGTCAGCGAAATGTTTTCCGCACCTGACGCGGAGGACATCACATATTTTAACTCTGACAGGTGCCGTGAAAGATGAGCAATATCCTGATTATCAATGCTAAAAAACAGTTCGGTCATTCTAACGGCGAACTCAACCAAACGATGAGCGACGTGGCGGAAACCTATCTGCGCGATGTGCAACACCAGGTGCAAGTTACCGTGGTCGACGACGGTTACGACATCGAAGCCGAAGTGCAAAAGTACCTGTGGGCCGACGTGGTGGTCTATCAGATGCCGGGCTGGTGGATGGGCGAGCCGTGGATCCTGAAAAAATACATCGACGAAGTGTTCACCGCCGGGCACGGCAGCCTGTATGCCAGCGATGGCCGCACCCGTTCCGACGCCGGCAAAAAATACGGTTCCGGCGGCCTGATCCAGGGCAAGAAGTACATGCTGAGCCTGACCTGGAACGCCCCGCTGGAAGCCTTTACCGACCCGGAACAGTTCTTCCATGGCGTCGGTGTTGACGGCGTCTATCTGCATTTCCACAAGGCCAATCAGTTCCTGGGTATGGAAGCGCTACCGACCTTTATCTGTAATGACGTGATTAAACAACCGGATATCGACAGCGACATCGCACGTTATCGCGAGCATCTGGCCGAAATTTTTGCTTAACTGGCACTGTGCACGTCAATCAACGAGGTAGTGATGATCACCGTAATTGCAGAAATCAAAACCAAACCTGGCCACCGTGAAACGGTTCTGAAGGCGATTGAGAAACTGGTCCCGCTGGTGCTGGCAGAAGACGGCTGTAGCGAATATACGCCAATGATCGACAGCCACACCCAGGCGCCATGGCAGAAACTGTCGCCGGACTCGGTGTTTATGCTGGAGAAATGGGCCAGCCAGGCGCACCTGGAAAAACACCTGGATATCGCTCACATGCACCAGCATCGTGACACCATCAAAGACAGCGTGCTGGGCGTGACCATTCACGTACTGGGTAACGCACTGTAATCCCTCTGAGGGGCCGCCCTATGGCCCCTACAGCGTCTGCGCATCAATATGCGCACTGACGTAGTCGAGAAAACAGGTAATACGCGCCGCCAGTTGGGTATTGCGGTAATACACCGCATTAATCGGCTGGCGCACATCTAACGTCTCCTGCTCCAGCAACGGCACCAGCCGCCCGCTACGTTGATCGTCACGCGTCATAAAATCAGCCAACTGCACGATCCCTTCACCACGCAACGCCAACTGCCGCAACGTTTCACCGCTGGAGGCCGATATTGTCGGCGTGATGGCAAAATGCTGCGCCTGCTGATAGCGCAACGGCCACAGATTGAGTGATTCCGGCTGAGTGAAGCCGAGCAGGCAGTGATCGCGCAGCGCTTCGACGCTGGTGGGAGTGCCGTTACGTGCGAGGTAATCCGGACTGGCGAGAATACGTAAGCGGCTGGCACCCAGCAGGCGCGCATGAATAGTCGAATCCCGCAGCGCACCGATGCGAATGGCAATATCCGTGCGTTTCTCCAGCAGATCGATAATCAGGTTGTCGGTATTCAGTTCCAGCTCAATTTGCGGATAACTTTGGCGAAAGCCAGCCACCAACGGCACGATCACGTGTTCCATAAAGGGGGCGGCGGCGTTGACCCGCAGCTTGCCGGCCGGGATCAGCCTGCGCAGCGCCATCTGTTCTTCGGCGTTCTCCACCGAGCGGATAATTTCGCGCGCATGGCTGAGGAAGTTTTGGCCTTCTTCGGTCAGCTCCAGCCGACGCGTGGTGCGGCGCATCAAAGTTGTATCGAGTTTTTTTTCCAGCCGACTGAGCGCACGGCTGATACCGGAGGTGGTCTGACCGAGCTGTTCAGCGGCAGCAGTGATAGAGCCGCTGTCAACGACGGTGGTGAACGCCAGTAATTCTTCGAGGGTGATTTTCATGCATTCCGCCCAAAGTCATCGGGCGCCGCATGCAGCGCCTGCGGGAAGAAAGCCCGGCGGGGAGCCGGGCCTGTCGGTCAGGCAGACAGCTCGGCCATATCGCCTTTGTCCTGCAGCCAGTTGCGGCGGTCTTCGGAACGCTTCTTGGCCAGCAACATGTCCATCATCGCCAACGTCTGATCCACGTCTTCGTCGCTCACCGTCAACTGCACCAGACGACGGGTATTGGGGTCGAGCGTGGTTTCGCGCAATTGCGGCGGGTTCATCTCACCCAACCCTTTAAAGCGCTGAACGTTTGGCTTGCCCTTTTTGCGTTTCAACTGTTCCAGCACGCCGGCCTTTTCTTCTTCATCCAGCGCGTAGAATACCTCTTTGCCGAGGTCGATACGGTACAGCGGCGGCATCGCCACATACACGTGGCCACCCTTCACCAGCGAACGGAAGTGGCGCACAAACAGCGCGCACAGCAGCGTGGCAATGTGCAGGCCGTCGGAGTCCGCATCCGCCAGGATACAGATTTTACCGTAGCGCAGTTGGCTGAGATCTTCGCTGTCCGGATCAATGCCGATCGCCACCGAGATGTCGTGCACTTCCTGCGAAGCCAGGACTTCGTCTGAGGAGACTTCCCAGGTATTCAGGATTTTACCTTTCAGCGGCATGATCGCCTGATATTCACGATCGCGTGCCTGCTTGGCTGAACCGCCCGCCGAGTCCCCTTCCACCAGGAACAGTTCGGTCATGTTCAGATCCTGCGACGTACAGTCGGCCAGTTTACCCGGCAGTGCCGGACCGCTGGTCAGCTTCTTGCGCACCACTTTTTTGGCGGCACGCAGACGGCGCTGGGCGCTGGAAATAGCCAGCTCAGCCAGCTGTTCCGCCGCCTGTATGTTCTGGTTCAGCCACAGGCTGAAGGCGTCTTTCACCACGCCGGAAACAAAGGCCGCACACTGACGTGACGACAGACGTTCTTTGGTCTGCCCGGCGAACTGCGGATCCTGCATCTTCACCGACAGCACGTAGGCGCAACGGTCCCAGATATCTTCCGCAGACAGCTTCACGCCACGCGGCAGGATATTGCGGAATTCACAGAACTCGCGCATGGCGTCCAGCAAGCCCTGACGCAGGCCGTTAACGTGGGTGCCGCCCTGCATGGTCGGGATCAGGTTCACGTAGCTTTCGGTCAGCAGTTCACCGCCTTCCGGCAGCCACAGCAGTGCCCAATCTACCGCCTCGGTATCCCCGGCAAAGTTGCCGACAAACGCCGCTTCCGGCAGGGTGATCAGGCCGTTAACCGCTTCCATCAGGTAATCGGTCAGGCCGTCCTGATAGCACCAGCGTTGCTCGGTGTTGTTCAACTGGTCGATGAAGTAAATTTCTACCCCAGGACACAGTACCGCTTTGGCTTTCAGCAGGTGGCTGAGACGCGAGACCGAGAAACGCGGGCTGTCGAAGAACTTCTCGTCAGGCCAGAAATGGATGCTGGTGCCGGTATTGCGTTTACCGCAGCTGCCGGTCACCGCCAGATCCTGCACCTTGTCGCCGTTTTCAAAGGCAATGCTGTAGACGTTGCCGTCGCGCTTGACGTTGACTTCTACCCGGGTCGACAGGGCGTTAACCACCGAAATCCCCACGCCGTGCAGGCCGCCGGAGAACTGGTAGTTTTTATTGGAGAATTTACCGCCCGCGTGCAGACGACACATGATCAACTCAACCGCCGGTACGCCTTCTTCAGGGTGGATATCCACCGGCATACCACGGCCGTCATCGATCACTTCCAGTGACTGATCGGCGTGCAGGATCACGTCGATGCGCTTGGCGTGACCGGCCAACGCTTCATCGACGCTGTTATCTATCACCTCTTGGCCGAGGTGATTGGGGCGCGTCGTGTCGGTATACATGCCGGGACGACGGCGCACTGGTTCTAGACCGCTGAGTACTTCAATGGCATCAGCGTTATAGCTGGATTGAGTCATCGTTGAGTTTTTCGTGGTTAGTAAGGAAGGTGCCGGAACCGTCTGCTCAGACAGCGTTTAGCCCTAAAAAATCCACAATCTGGGGGAAGTAATGCTCGAAACCGACGAAGGCGTGGTTTCCACCCGACTCCACCGTCTGTCGGCACGCGGTGTAATAGGCGACCGCTTGCCCATAATCGAGAATTTCATCGCCCGTTTGTTGCAGCAACCAGATTAAATCCGGTGACTCCAAGGGATCGATCTGCATCGTTTTCAGATCGTAAACGTGACGAGACTCTAACACATATTGCTGGCCGGTGTAGGGGTTCTCGTTTTTGCCAAGGTAGTCAATCAGCAGTTCAAACGGCTTCACGGCAGGGTTAACCACTACTGCTGGCAGTGAAAAACACTGCGAAAGCCAGGTTGCGTAGTACCCGCCCAGTGAGGAGCCGACCACGCCTATCGTCTGCCCGGCTCGTTCCATCACCATGTTCTCGATCATTTCGGCCGCCTCCGCCGGGAACACCGGCAGTTGGGGCACCAGAACTTCGATATGCGGATGATGTTCGGCCAGCCACGCTTTGAAAGAGGTTGCCTTGGCCGAGAACGGTGAACTGTTAAAACCGTGCAGATAGAGCAGTGTCGAAGGCATCAGTACCCATCCGAATCCATGTCGGGGCGGAAATCATCGTTTTCCAGGCGGAAAACCTGCGTCTCGACGCGGCCATCCGGCAGCAAATCAAGATAGCGCCAACCGGGTGAAACTTCGTCGATGGTGAAATTGGTACAATGCGGTTTGAACTGCACACAGGTGGACGGCGATGCCAGCAGGCGTCGGCCCTGCCACTCCAGATCCAACTCCTGGTGAATATGCCCGCACAGCAGGGTATTCACTTTCGGGTAGCGCAGCAGCACCGCGCCCAGCGTATGCGGGTTGCGCAGGCTGTGCTGATCGAGCCAGGTGCAGCCGGAAGGCAGCGGATGATGGTGCAGCAGCATTAGGGTATAGCGATCGGGATAGGCTTGTAGGCAACGCTCCATCCACTCGAGCTGATATTCGCTCAACTCACCGTGCGGTACGCCGAAGACCTGGCTGTCCAGCAGCAGCACCTGCCAATGATCGCCTACCAGCACCTGTTTTGACGGGGCAATCCCGGCGTCGGCCAGTGCATCGACCATTGCCGGCTGAAAATCATGGTTGCCCGGCAGCCAAACGCAAGGCGCCGGCAACCGCGCAATACCCTCGGCAAAATGCCGGTAGGCAGCCAATGAATGATCCTGTGCCAGATCACCGGTGGCGACGACCAGATCAAAATCACGCTGCTGCGCCAGGATAGCGTCCAACACCGCGTGATAGCTGCGATAGGTATTAATGCCAAGCAAAGTCTCATTTTCGCCGGCAAAAAGGTGGGTATCTGTTATTTGCAGGATCCTGACCCTGGCCCCACTTGCCACGGTCGGTTTAAACAGGCTTTCCAAATGGTGTCCTTTGTTATCTCAGTCTGTCTAACAAACCGGAACCGCCATTGCTCCATGCGCCAAACAGTAGCGCAACCAATCAGCAAGAAACTGGTTAATTTGATGCTTTTCGTCGCGTTGATGCAACTTTTTGTTGGGATAATCATAACGTGCTTTAAAGCGATAGATCTGCTGACTTGAACACACTTCCGCAACCATCGCGTCATGATACAGCCGCACCGTCATCGCAGGCAGGCTCCAGTAGCTGACTGCCGGGGCGGTCTGCTCTATCTGCACCAGCGAGGTATAGCGGGTGGATTCAATAATGGTCAGACGATAACTGGCGCCGTTCACCTGATAAGTCACCGTTTCACCCACTTCATCATTACGTGGCAACAAGCGGCGTAATTGCGCGAAGTTGGTTTCGCACAATCTCATCATTTCGGGGAAATCAGGGGTATAGCGCTGTTTCATTAATTGGCCCACTCTTTTCTTAACGATTCATGGTGCAACGCCAGCCACTGCAATGCAATCACTGATGCCGCGTTATCAATCGCACCCTCTTCAACCCAACGGTAAGCCTGTTCGCGGCTGACCACATGGACCCGGATATCTTCATGCTCTTCTTCCAGTCCATGGATGCCTTCCGCCGTAGTCGCGTCCACTTCGCCCACCATAATTGACAAGCGCTCACTGGTGCCGCCAGGGCTGGCCAGGTAGCTCAACACCGGCTTGCAACGTCCGACCACGACGCCGGCCTCTTCCTGCGCTTCACGGCGGCACACGTCTTCAACACTCTCGCCGGTTTCGATCATGCCTGCCACCATTTCCAGCAGCCAGGGTGATCTACTGGTATCGACCGCAGCGATCCGCAGTTGTTCAATCAGCACCACCTCGTCGCGCACCGGGTCATAGGGTAGCAACACCGCAGCATGCCCGCGCTCGAAAATTTCGCGTTTAATTTCGGGGCTCATGTCACCGTTGAACAAGCGGTGGCGAAAACGATATAAATTGAGTGAAAAAAAACCACGATAAAGCGTCTCACGTGCAATAATTTCTACATCATTTTCATCAAGAGTAACGGGCGACGGTTGCGAGTGGCTCATAAGTGAATTCTCCTGCGTGAGTATGCCGATAAAATAAACAGTTTTGATGACAGAAACGGCGGGATAATCTTCCGCGGCTTTATGATAGATTGTGAGCCATGATATCAGGTGTGACGTAAGCGACCAGTTGAACTAAGGTAAACAGGCGGCCTGAAAGGTAAAAGTTACGCGCGATGGCACATTCAGCCAACTCAGGCGTACAACAGACTCTGCTAGAATCGGCAACTATTTCGTCTATCGTCAGCGCTAACATAGCAATATTGCTGCACAACAAGGAATGCAAATGAAGAAACTGCTCCCCCTTCTTATCGGACTGAGCCTGGGCGGCTTCAGTGCAATGAGCCAGGCAGAGAACCTGCTGCAGGTCTACAAACAGGCCAGGGAAAGTAACCCGGATCTGCGCAAAACCGCCGCTGACCGTGACGCCGCATTCGAAAAAATCAACGAAGCGCGCAGCCCGCTGCTGCCGCAGTTGGGTTTGAGCGCCGGTTACAATTACAATAATGGCTATCGTGACAGCAATGGCGTCAACAGCAATGTGTCTAGTGCTTCACTTGGCCTGACCCAAACTATCTTCGATATGTCTAAATGGCGTGCGCTGACGCTGCAGGAAAAAACCGCCGGTATTTCCGACGTAACTTTTCAAACCGCCGCGCAAACGCTGATCCTCAACACTGCCACCGCCTATTTTAACGTGTTGAGCGCCATTGATACGCTGTCCTACACCCAGGCGAACAAGCAAGCGGTTTACCGTACCCTGGACCAGACTACCCAACGCTTTAACGTGGGCCTGGTAGCGATCACCGACGTGCAGAACGCCCGTTCGTCCTACGATACCGTGCTGGCAGCCGAAGTCACCGCCCGTAACAACCTGGATAACGCGCTGGAATCTCTGCGCCAGGTGACCGGCACCTTCTACCCGGAACTGGCATCACTGAATACCAACGCCTTTAATACCAAGCGTCCGGAAGCGGTGAACAACCTGCTGAAAGAAGCTGAAAGTCGCAACCTGAGCCTGCTCTCAGCCCGTCTGAGCCAGGATCTGGCCCGTGAGCAAATCCGCTCGGCGCAAACCGGCTATATGCCAACGGTTAATCTGAATGCTTCAACCGGTATTACCAATACCCGTTACAACGGGTCGGCAACTACCGACAGCCTCGGCTCCACCCGGTACAACAACTCGGATGCCGGTCAAAACCAGGTTGGTGTATCGCTGAGTTTACCACTGTACAGCGGCGGCCAGACCAACTCGCAGGTGCAACAGGCGCAGTACAACTTCGTCGGCGCCAGTGAGCAACTGGAAAGCGCCCACCGCAGCGTAGTGCAGACCGTGCGTTCTTCGTTCAATAACGTGAATGCCTCGATCAGCAGCATCAACGCCTATCAACAAGCGGTAGTGTCTGCCCAGAGTTCATTGGATGCGACCGAGGCCGGTTACCAGGTCGGTACCCGTACCATCGTCGATGTGCTGGATGCCACCAGTACGCTGTATAACGCCAAGCAACAGCTCTCCAGCGCGCGTTATACCTACCTGATCAACCAACTGAACATCAAGTCGGCGCTCGGTACCCTGAACGAGAACGACCTGATGATGCTGAACGGTGCATTGGGCAAACCGATTTCTACTTCGCAAGACGTGGTAGCACCGCAGACCACCGCCCAGGACGCTTACGCTGAAGGCTATAACGGCAACGCCCCTGCGCCGCAGACCTCCGCGCCAGTTGCTGCGGCACCGGTTGCCACCCGCGCTTCTGCGCCGGCGACTACCACCACGACTCAGCCTGCACGCAACAGCGGTAACCCATTCCGCAATTGATGGGTGTACGACGCTGAATACGGGGTCCGGCTTCTGCCGCACCCCGTTTTTTTTGCCTGGTCGTCGCCGCCTCGCTGCTCAAATACAGACAGAGTTAGGATAGGTTTACTCGAGCAGGAAAGTGCGAGAACAGGCGTAGGTTGATATACGCCTGGGTCATGGACATGACTAAAAACAGGACAATATTTAGATAAGCTGCAGGAGTGCTTTCATATAGCCCATCGCATAGGCCATACCGGCATGCCATGGCGCTTCACAGCTCATCTGTGGCGAATGATCGGGGATCAGTACGCCTTCAAATTTACACTCTTTGAGAATGCGCAACACCTTCGGCATATCGATATCACCTTCATCAATAAAGGTTTCATGGTAGTAAGGCACCTTACCTTTAACATTGCGAAAATGCAGGTAGGCAATAGCTCCTTGTTGCGCATAACGTTCCACGGCCTGATAAACATCTCCCTCTGACATTTCCGCAATAGTGCCAAGGCAGAATTCCAGCGCATTCGAGTGACTGGGTTGCAAATCCAGTAGCTTTTGATACAAATGCGGCTGATTCACCAACCGTGGCTGCCCGCGAACAAACTCTATCGGTGGGTCGTCAGGATGTGCAGCCAGCCTGACGCCCGCTTCTTCGGCTACGGGAACAATCTGTGCAAGGAACCACTCCAGGCGCTGCCAAAGCTGTTCCGTCGTCGTCGCTTCTCTCAGTCCCGTCGCCTGTTCATCAACCACCATATTCCATGCCATGCTGGCCGGTAGCGGACTTTCTGTTTGCTCATTCAGTCCGTTTAACCCTACGGTTTTAGCCCCGCCACGCGCCTTGTTTTCCTCTATTCGTCCCGCGACGCCAGCCAAACTGAAGTTATAACCAAAAACAGGAATACCTGCAGCACCGACATTGCGAATAATTTGCTTAACCGTTTCTATCTGCTGATCTTTTTTCGGTCCATCAAACAATATGTGATCCCAGTGACAAGGATCGAAGTTTTCAATAGCAAAAAAAGTCAGGTCAAATTTTTCCATGCGGGCACGGATATCGAGAAGTTCTTCCGTGCTCCAGATCTCCGCCTGCGCTGTCCCCCATCCCTGGGTATCACCCACAGGTTGATTCGAGCGAGAGAAGCGATCATTTCGATGAAAGTAGTCCACCATATGCACCACGATATGGGTAGCGCCGCACTGGCGAGCAAAGGCAAAATGCTCATCATCCAGCATGTGTCTGTACAGACCAAAGCCCAGTTTCATAACGTTATCTCCTGAAGAACAAGACCATTTTTATTCATGACCGATTACAGATACGTACTTTGTATCCTTTAGTCGTAAGGGTTTAACAAAAATCGCTACGCTAATGGCTCCCAGTACCGCTACGCCCCCCGCGATGAAAAACGCGGTGTTGTAGGCCCCGGTCCATTGAATAATGTATCCGGTGACAATGGGGCCCAAGATGCCCGCTACGTTAGCGGTTGCGTGCACTACGCCACCCACAGCCCCCATGTTTTTACGGGCGACGGTATCCTGCAAAATCCCCCAATAAGTGGTGGCTGACAGGTAAAGAAAGAAGATCCCGCAGGCCATCAGAGACACGGCGCTCGTTGCGCTGGAAACATTACCGACACAGATAACAAAAATGGCTGACGCACCAAGACAGACGACCAGGACGATTTTGCGTGATAGCAACGGATTACCCGTTTTACGGACCAGGCAATCGCACAGGTATCCGCCCAGCGCCATCCCGATGGAACCAAGCAACCACGGGATCACGCTGACGATACTCATGTCCTTCAAACTAAGGTGCTGAGAGGTCGACAAATAGCTGGGGAACCAGGAAAGAAAGAAAAACAGGATGTAGTTCAGGCCAAAGAAGGCGAAGGCCGTAGCCAGGATGGTGGGCTGTTTAATGTAGAAAGAGAGTGGAAGCGATGATTCGTCGAACTCTTCGTCGTCACCCTGTTGCCCCTGCTGAATCAACGCCAGCTCTTCCGGGCTAATTGAGGGATGCTGCTCCGGGCGGTCTTTGGCAATTTTTAACCAAAAAGCCAGCCAGACAAAACCAAGTAGCGCAATGGCAACAAACGCCATTCTCCAGCCAATAACCAGGACCAGCGTTCCCATTATCGATCCGGCAACGGCACCACCCAATGGGTTGCCGGCAGTGGCTACACCGATGGCGCTGCCGATTTCACGACGCGGAAACCAATTGTTGACCATTTTATTCAGCGTGGCCGCAAAGGGGCCTTCTCCTGCACCGAACAAAACACGAATAACCAGCATAGAAGCAAATCCCATAGCCAGACCGATCAACCCACAAAAGAACGACCAAAACGCCATACTGACTGCGAACACCAGTTTGGGTCCAAATCGATCCGAGGCATAACCACCGATAAAATTGAACAGTGCATAGCCGATGGAGAAACTGCTAAAAATAATACCCAGTTCACCGGGGGTGAGTTGTAAGTCATTCGCAAACATCGGCGCTGCAATGGCGAACGCCGAACGATCCATGTAGTTAATCGCTCCCCCCAGAGAAAGTAAAAAAACAATATTCCAGCGTTTACTTTTAAACATTGTCATGTCCTCGTATTCTGGAAACAGAAAGTGGGTTACATCACGCCAAAGCGATGATAGGCCTCAACAGCCCCCATTCCCTGGGCAATGGCATCGCGAACTTTGTTTTCCATTGCCTTTTTCTCAAGAGCCAACCCAATAACCTCCTGTTCAACCCTGGCAGGGATCACCAGCACGCCCTCTTCATCCGCCACCACCATGTCGCCCGGAGCAATCAACACGCCATCTATATTTACCGGAACACGGTAGTCGAGTACCTTGCCGCGTACTTTCTGATCCTGGGCATAATTTCCGCGAGAGAAAACCGGGAAATCCAACGCCAAAATTTCATGTTTATCTCTGGAATAACCGTTCAGAATGGCGCCGGCCGCCTTAAGATGGTTGGCGCGCGTAGACATTAATCCTCCCCACAGGGCGTACGTCGGCGATGACCCGCTGGCAATATAAACTTCGTTTTCCATCAGACTATCCAAAGCTTCGAACATCACACCAAAAGCTTTGTCTCCCAGCGGACCCTGGCTTTTTGTGCCTGGGAAGGTGGCGTAGTCCGCCTCCAAAACCGGCATTGCCCTTCCGGCAATACGCATGTGATCTGCCAAGGGCTGCAATCGCGGATGCAGGAACTGGTGGTGTAACCCCATTTCATCCAGGATATCGCCCAGTAATGCAGTCGATAAATTTTCTTTAATATTATCAAACAGTTTTTTTTCAGTTGAAGCCATATCCCATTCCTCTTTATCAGTACAAGTTAAGATGTCATACTGTCCACCTGTCAGACAGGTTAGAAGAAATAAAAACAACGGAAAAGCATCAGATCCCGGCGATGTGATCTTCATCGCGAATATGGCAACAGCAAACCATTGATAAGGAAAACGATTAGTCGATAACATATTGATCCATTGGCATTTAAACTTTTCTGATACTGTAGACACCGCCAGATCGTCGATAAACGACTCCAGAGAGCAGCACAATGAGCATGATTAAATCAGTAATTGAGAAAAGCACCCTTTCAGAGCAGGTAAGGAATTACCTGCTCAATCTCATTACCACCAACAAGCTGGAGCCGGGTGCGAAAGTTCCTAGTGAGAAGCAACTGATTGAAACGCTTGGGGTGAGTCGCGGCGTCGTACGTGAGGCGTTCCAGGCCCTGTCCATCTTGGGTATTTTGGATATCAGCAGCGGCAAACATCCCAGAGTGCAGACCGTCAACTCCTCAGCACTGGAGACCATTTTCAACTATTCCATGGTGACCCGACAGATTTCTACCGGTGAGATACTGGAGTTACGCAGAACCCTGGAGGTGCAGTGTGCAGCATTGGCAGCCCGGCACGGTTCGGAAGATGACTTCTCCAGGCTACGTATGGAAATGGAAAATTTACGTCATGTCTTTGGCGACCATCAGCAGTTCATTATCCACGATACGCAGTTTCATTTGATCCTGGCAGAAGCATCGGGGAACCCGATCTATGCGTTGTTGTTACAAGCTTTGCGTGCGTCACTGGAAAATTCAATCGCGGCCGGTTTACAGGCCCACGATATCAACGATCGCCGTGAAAAGATCATCAGCGTACACCAGGCTATTTTAGAAAAAGTGTGCCTGCGCGACGAAGCCGGCGCCAGAGAAGCGATGGAGGATCATTTTGATTCGGCGATAAATGCCCTGATCGTTCAGAAATGACACGCCGCCTCACAGCCCTTCCCCCGCCCTGGGGTGGTATCATCAGGGCTATCGTTTTATCTCGTGTGGATGGGATCCGATGGAGAACACCTCAAGCTGGCAACGCCTGATCGAAGGCGACCTGCCCCCCGCGCAACGCCCTGCGCCGGCAATTTATGCCTCCTGGTTGCGCTGCCGCAGCCTGATGCAGCCCGCGGTGTGGAAAGCGCCCCACTGCGCGCTCGGTGCCACCTTTAATTCCATCTGCCAGCGTAAGAACGACCTGCTAACACTCGGTCAGGCGGCGCTGGAAGACGCCTGCGAATACATGGAACAGCGCCGTTGCCTGCTGATGATCCTCGACGAAAGCGGCTGCATGCTGTGGCTGTGCGGCGATGCCCCGACGCGCGAACGCCTGCAGCTATTGGGGTTTACCCCCGGCGCTTATTGGGCCGAGGGGGACATTGGTACCAATGCACCTTCACTGGCAGTGGCCGAGGGCCACCCGATGCAGGTGCGCGGCAGCGAACATGTGCGCCAGGCATTGCACGACTGGTCATTCTGCGCCACGCCGGTCTACGACAACAGCGGTCGTCAACGCGGTTCGATTGCGCTGGGCTGCCGGTTGGCCGACTGCGCCGCCGGCGATCTGTCACTGACGCTGGCGCTGGCACGCGAGATCGGCAACTCCCTGAACGCCGACAGCCTGCTGGCGGAGTCCAACCGCCACCTGAACCAGCTTTACGGCCTGCTCGACGGGGTGGATGACGGCGTTATGGCCTGGGACCATCGCGGCTACCTGCAGTACATCAATCAGCGCGCCGCTTCCTTGCTGAAGCTGGATGAGCAACAAAGCCAGGGCAAAGCGCTGACCCAGTTGCTGACGCTGCCCGCCCTGCTCAACCGCGCCATCGCCCAGCGGCAGCCGTTGCAGCACGTTGAGGTCACCTTTGAAAGCCAGCGGCAGTTTATCGCGACGCTGTTAACCCTCAAGCCGATCTTCGACGGTGAGCGCTGCAGCTTTATCGCCCTGCTGCATCCGCTCGAGCGGCTGCGCCAGTATGTCAGCAGCCAATTGGGGCGCGTCAGCCACAGTTTTGAACAGATGCCTTCCGCCTCGCTGGAGATGCGCCGGTTGATCCGTTATGGCCAGCAAGCCGCGAAAGGGCAGCACCCGATCCTGCTGTGCGGCGAAGAAGGCGTCGGCAAGGAGCTACTCAGCCAGGCGATCCACAATGCCAGCGACCGCGCCGCCGGGCCTTATATCGCCCTCAACTGCCAGCTGATGCCGGAAGCGCAGGGGTTGCGTGAACTACTGGGCAGCGATGCCAACGAGGAAGAAGCGGGCCAACTCAGCAAGTTTGAACTGGCCAACGGCGGCACGCTGTACCTGGAACAAATCGAGTATTTACCGGCGGAGATGCAGTCGGCGCTGCTGCAGGTGCTGAAAACCGGCGTGGTGATGCGGCTCAACTCCAACCGGGTGATCCCGGTAGATGTGCGGGTGATCGCCAGCAGCGCCGCCGATCTGCCGCTGTTGGTGCAACAGAATCGTTTTCGCCGTCAGCTGTTTTACAGCCTGCAGGCGTTCGAGATCCAGATCCCCTCGTTGCGCCAGCGATTGAGCGATATTCCGCTGCTGGTGAAGCACCATCTGCGCACGCTGGAACAGCATTTTCAGTGCCGTTTCCGGGTGGATGACGAAGTGATGGCCCAGCTCGGGCTGTATCTGTGGCCCGGCAACGATCTGGAACTGAAGGGGGTGGTGGAGCGCACCGCGATGATGTGTCACGGCCACCACCTGCAACTGGCGGATTTACCTGAACACCTGCTCAGCCACCAGCCGCTGCTGGAAAGTGAACCGCAACCGGGCATGCCGCTATTGACGCTGGCGGAGATGGAACGCCAGGCGATCATTCGCGCGGCCAACGTCAGCCGCGGACAGTTGAACGAGATGGCGCAGTTGCTAGGCATTGGCCGCACCACGCTGTGGCGGAAAATCAAACAATATCAGATAGATATCCGCCAGTTTAAGCTGCGCGCCTGAGGGCGCGCCATCAGTGGCTGAGTTGCAGCACACCACGCGCCGCGTCCAGCATCGCTTTCTGGCCGTTGCGGGTTTTGCTCATGCAGTCGTTCATGCCCACCACCATCGGCATCCCCATGGCTTTCGCCAAGATCGCACTGTGCGACAGCGCATTGCCACCGCTCAGACAGATGCCGAGCACCAGACGACGGTCGAGCATCACCACGTCTGACGGCATCAGTTCGTCCATCACCAGAATGGACGGCGCGGTCAGCGTAATCACCGGCAACGGCTGCTGTTGCAGATGACTCAGGGTGCGGCGCAGCATATCGCGCACGTCCAGCTCACGCGCCCGCATATATTCATCGTCCAGTTCACGATACTCCCCGGCAATGGCTTCCATCTCCTGCCGCCAGGCCTGCTCGGCACTGCATTGCTGCCGGGCGATGCGGGTATAGGCCGCCTGCTGCAGATCCGGGTCGTCCAGCAGCATACTGTGAGCACCGAAGATTGCCGCCTGCGGTTTGCCAATCAACGAGCCGGTGCGCTCTGCCAACCGGTTCAGATCGCTCAGCGTGTGCTGCAATGCCTGGCGTAACCGCTGTTGTTCGTTCAGTACGTCGTCTGCGCCAATAGTACGTTCGACCACCGTCGGCCAGAAGCTAATCGCCTGCCGCACCGGGCCACTGGTCACGCTTTCGGCCACCGGAATACCGTGTAATGAAGGCAAACTCTGCTCGGAAACCGTTTCACCAAAGTGCTGCTCTGCCAGCGCGCTAAACGCCGCCAATGCCTGATCGGCCTGCGGCCCGTCGGCAATCAGCCGGATGGTGTCGCCGTGGCGCACCAGCAAAAGCGCAAGCTGGTTAAGGCTGCGCGGATTGGCGCACTGGCCCTGCTTTTCCAGCACCAATTCGGCATCGAACGGTGCCAAGGCTTCCGCCAGTCGGGCGGCCGGGCGAGCATGCAGACCATGCGGGTTCTGCACCGTCCAACTGACGCTTTTCCCCTGTGTCAGCGGCAACTCAACGCTTTTGGCCACCGGCGTGGCAACTTCGCCCAACTGCGCCTGCTTGGCCTGCAACGCACCCTGTGCTTCTGCCAGTACCTGTTCCAACCCCGCTCCGGCATTGGCGGCCACCACCGCGGCCAGCGTCCCTTCGACCAACGGTGCCGAGCACAGCTTCACCCTGGCGGCCAACGACGGATCCAGCAGATCGATCGCGGTTTCGGCACTCAGCAGCGCACTGCCCAAATCCATCAACACCACAATGCCCGCACCGTCAGCCACCGACTCAATGGCTTCCATCACTTTGATTGCATCGGTGCCTATCGGATGATCCGCATCATCGACACCCGCCGCCAACACCAGTTTACAGCCGTCGCCGCGCATCATCTGCAACGCCAGCTCTTCAACCCCGCGCGCCAATAGCGCACTGTGTGAAACTACAACGATATTGATCATCTCGCCTCCTGCTATTGGCCGGCGACCGCTGCCAGCGTTTTCATCATCAACATCACCGAGGTGGCACCCGGATCCTGATGACCGATGCTGCGCTCACCCAGGTAACTGGCCCGCCCTTTGCGCGCCTGCATGGTGATGGTGCTTTCAACCGCCCGCTCCGCCCGCTCACTGGCGCGCTGCAAGGCCTCCGCCACGCTTAACTGCTGCTGAGCCGACTGGCCGAGACTTTCCACCACCGCCCACCAGGCATCGCACATGGTTTTATCACCCGGCTCCGCCTTACCGCGCATCACCACGCCTTCGACGCCCTCTTGCATCATTTGGTGCAGTTCCGCCAGATCCAGGCTCTGTTTGGCGTTGGCCGACTGTGCGGCACGGATAAAAAAGGTGCCGAACAGCGGACCACTGGCTCCCCCTACACTGGACAGCAGCGTCATACCGGTATTCTTCAGAATAAAGCCGATGTCTTTATCCGCCACCGAAGGCAGCTTTTCCACCACCTTGTTGAAGCCGCGGTTCATGTTCAGCCCATGGTCGGAATCACCGATCTCGGTATCCAGCCGGGTTAGAAAATCGCGCTGCTGGGTAAACACCTCGCCACAGCGCATCAGCCAGTCGACCACTTGTTGTTTGGTTAACGCCATGATTCCTCCTCAGCAGCCCCAACGCAGCGCAGGTGTTTTCACCGGCGCATCCCACAAGGACAACAGTTCGTCGCCCACTTTCAGCAGCGTGATCGAGACCCCTTGCATATCCAGCGACGTGCAGTAAGAGCCCACCAGGCTACGCTCAACGATCATTCCCGCCTCGGCGCAACGCTCCGCCAGCCGGTGGTAAACGCCATACAGCTCGGACAGCGGCGTCGCCCCCAGGTTGTTCACCAGTGCGATCACCCGGTCGCCACGCGTCAGTGGCTGTTTGGTCTGTACTTCATCGCGCCATTCACCCTGCTGACGATCCCAGACGCGGACAGTGCGCTGATAGTGACCATGGTCGATCAGGGTATGGAACATGTCGTCCACCGCCGCATTAAGGGTGGTGAACGGGCGTCGCGCAATGCCTGGTTCGCCGTGAATGCCGACGCCGAATTCCATCTCGTTTTCCGCCAGCACGAACGAGGGTTTACCGGCCGCCGGCACGGTACAGGCACCCAGTGCGATACCGATCGAATGCCCGTGATTATTGATACTGTGCCCCAGCGTCACGATGCTATCCAGATCGTCGCCGCGTGCCGTTGCCGCACCGAGCAGTTTCTCCATCAGTACGGTATTGGCTACCCCGCGTCGACCGGCAGTGAACAGGCTGTCTTTCACCGCCACATCATCGTCCACCAGCACCGTCGCCACCTGGGTACCGCTGTCGTGCAGCAGTTCGGTCGCGGTTTCAAAGTTCAAGATGTCGCCGGTGTAGTTTTTAATGATCAACAGCACCCCGGCACCGCCGTCGATCGCCTGGCCGCACTCGTACATTTTATCCGGCGTGGGCGAGGTGAAAATCTCCCCCGGGCAGGCGCCGTCGAGCATGCCTTCGCCGACAAAACCGCAGTGCATTGGCTCGTGGCCGCTGCCACCGCCGGACAGGATCGCCACCTTGCCCGCGACCGGCGCATCAGCGCGGGTGACAAATACCGGCTCCTGATGCACCAACAACTCTGGGTGAGCCTCTGCCAGCCCCAGCAGTTGCTCTTCCAGTACCGACTCAACTTTATTGATCAGTTTTTTCACGGTTATTTCCTCGTTTGGCCGACGGGACGCAGCCTGCTGCGCCCCTGCGGTATCAGCTTGAGTGTTGTTGCAGCCAGGCGTTGCCCAGCCGATCTGCCGCCAAAATGGCTGCCTGTACGCTGGCAGGCGTGACCTCGAACGGCATGTTGTGGATGGTTTCACCGGCCGCGCAGCTGGCTTCGGCCACCGCCATGATTTTCTCTGCCGGATCGCCGCTCACGCCCATTTGCGCCAGCGTGATTGGCAAGCCGAGACGCTGGCAGAAATCCAGCACCGTTTCGATCTGTTCCATGCTGCTGTTTTGCAGCACCAGCTGTGACAGCGTGCCAAACGCCACTTTCTCGCCGTGGTACAGGTGATGGCACTCTTCCAGTACGGTGAAACCGTTGTGGATAGCGTGCGCGCCCGCCAGGCCACTGCTTTCAAAACCGATGCCGCTCAGATAAGTATTGGCCTCGATAATGCGCTCGACCGCCTCCGTCACCACCCCGGCTTCAACCGCCAGCTTGGCTTTAACGCCCTCCGCCAGCAGCGTCTCATAACACAACCGCGCCAGACTCAGCGCCGCCAGCGTGGATTTGCCGCCCGCCATGCTGGTCGCCTGAGCATCGAAACAGGCCTGAGCTTCAAAATAGGTCGAAAGCGCATCGCCCATCCCCGCCACCAGCAGTCGCACCGGTGCCTTGGCGATAATCGCGCTGTCCATTATCACCATGTCCGGATTACTGGTGTGGATCAGATACTCGTCAAATTCGCCCTGTTCGGTGTAAATCACCGACAGCGCACTGGTGGGAGCATCGGTAGACGCAATGGTCGGGATCAGCACCACCGGCAAATGCTGGTAATGCGCGATGGCCTTGGCGGTGTCCAGTGTTTTACCGCCGCCGACGCCAATCACACCGTGGCAACCATGAGCCTTCAGCTCCAGGCCCAGTCGGTCGATTTCCTTATGGCAGCATTCGCCGTTGAACACACAGGCGTGATACTTCACCCCATGCTGATGCAGGCTGCCCATCAGGGTATCGCCCGTCAGCTTCATTACGAAGTCGTCGGCAATCACGAAATAATGGTCGGCAAGCGCTTTAGCGTATTCGCCCACGGCGGCCAATGCGTTGGCGCCCTGGATGTACTTGCCTGGAGACTGGATGATTCTCAACATAACCGGATCCTTGTAGGGAAATTGGCGATGGTAACGTTCAGATATCAGGTGATAGATGCGTCGGTCTTGTGCCGTCGCGTTGTTATGAACTGACTATAGGACTTGCCAGACGCTTTAGGTTCTTCGGCTTTTTCGTTTCATTATGGAACATCACTTCCGTCACGACGTTCCATAATGAAACTATGACGCGTCTTTTTTAGCCGGTAAAGCGAACTGGCGCACAGCCTAACGTATAGCTGCGTAAAGAGTGGATTCTGTGGGCATTTCAGCTTTAATTTTGACCATCTTTCCCCTATCCTTACCGCCATTACTGGGAATGGGCGAATAACAGCCCGACTGATGGGATGAATGACGATGAAACGGACAAAAAACATCAACCGAGAGACGTTCCGCAAATCCTGGCGCGACTACCGCGTTGCGCCCGTAGCTTTGGCGATCAGCGCAGTCTTTATGCTGGCCGGCTGCGAGAAGAGCGATGAAACGGTCTCTATGTATCAGAATGCCGACGACTGTTCGCGCACTAACCCTTCGATGAGCGAGCAGTGCACCACCGCTTATAACAACGCCCTGAAAGAAGCCGAAAAAACCGCGCCAAAATACGCCACCCGTGAAGACTGTGTCGCCGAGTTCGGTGAAGCACAGTGTACACAGGCGTCCGCTCCGGCACAGGCCGGCATGGCCGCTGAATCGCAGAGCAGTGGCAGCATGTGGATGCCGCTGATGGCGGGTTACATGATGGGCCGCATGATGGGCGGCTCCGGCTTTGCTCAGCAGCCGCTGTTCACCTCTAAAAACGCAGCCAGCCCGGCCAACGGCAAATTCGTTGATGCCTCCGGCAAGAGCTATGGCCCGGCGACCGCCGGTGGCCGCACCATGACGGTGCCAAAAACTGCGATGGCTCCTAAGCCGGCCGTCACCAATACCGTCACTCGCGGCGGCTTTGGCGAATCCGTTGCCAAGCAGACCAGCATGCAGCGCAGCAGCGCAACCTCCAGCTCACGCAGCATGGGCGGTTAATGCATGAAACGCGTTGCGATTACCGAGCGCCCGGACTGGCGCGAAAAAGCCACCGAATTCGGCTTCCGCTTCCACACCATGTATGGCGAGCCGTACTGGTGTGAGGATGCCTATTACCAATTCACGCTGGCGCAGATTGAAGAAATTGAAAACGCCACCGCCGAATTGCACCAGATGTGCCTGCAGGTGGTAGAGAAAGTGGTCAGCAGCGATGCGTTGATGGCCAAGTTCCGCATCCCGAAACACACCTGGGAGTTCGTGCGCAGCTCATGGCGCACCAGCCAGCCGTCACTGTATTCACGTCTTGATCTGGCCTACGACGGTATCAATCCGCCCAAGCTGCTGGAAAACAACGCCGATACCCCGACCTCGCTGTACGAAGCCGCCTTTTTCCAATGGCTGTGGCTGGAAGACCAGATCAACGCCGGCAATCTCAGCCCGGAGTCCGATCAGTACAACAGCCTGCAGGAAAAACTGATCGAGCGCTTCGCCGAGCTGAAAGCACAACACGGTTTCGGCCTGCTGCACCTGGCCTGTTGCCAGGACAGTGAGGAAGACCGCGGTACCGTGCAATACCTGCAGGACTGCGCGCTGGAAGCCGGCGTACCGACAGAATTCCTGTTTATGGAAGAGATTGGTCTGGGCGAAAAGGGCCAGTTTACCGACCTGCAAAATCAGGTTATCGGTAATCTGTTCAAGCTATACCCGTGGGAGTTCATGCTGCGCGAGATGTTTTCCACCAAGCTGGAAGATGCCGGCGTGCGCTGGCTGGAGCCGGCGTGGAAAAGCATTATCTCCAATAAGGCCCTGCTGCCGATGCTGTGGGAAATGTTCCCGGATCACCCGAATCTGCTGGCCTCTTACTTTGCAGAAGACGATCATCCGCAGCTCGATCACTACGTCACCAAGCCGCTTTTCTCACGCGAAGGCGCCAATATCCAGATCGTGCAGAACGGTCAGGAAGTCGCGCGCGTTGATGGCCCTTACGGCGAAGAAGGCATGATCGTACAGCAGTTCCACCCACTGCCACAGTTCGAAGGCAGCTATACGCTGATCGGCAGTTGGCTGGTCGACGATCAACCTTGCGGCATCGGTCTGCGCGAAGATCGCGAGCTGATCACCCAGGATCTGTCGCGTTTCTACCCGCACATCATCCTCGGTTAACGATTAAATTGGTTGATATCAAGCGCGATAATATCGCGCTTTTTTTATGCTTTTCGGCTGGTGATTAATCGATTAACCTTTTATACTCGAAGCGTCTGTTCTCCTCGGGCGGAGCAACCAGATATGAAACTGACGTCCCTTATTCCACCGCAGGTCAACCTGGCCGACGGATGCTTTACCGCACCTGATATTCAACTCAAATCTACGACCCTGGGCAGTCTGGCGGGGATCTTTGCCGATCCTGCTGCATGGCGAGCGATGCCGGCAGAACTTGCCGTGTATCAGGTAGAAATGCTGCCTTCCGAGCTACAGGAAGGTGAGCTGTTTGTGGGCACCACTCACCTGCAGCCTGGCCGGGTGGGTAACGAATTCTTTATGACCCGTGGGCATTTTCATCAGCGCCCCGAACAGGCAGAGTTCTATTTTGGTCTACGTGGCCAGGGTCTGCTGTTGCTGCAACACCGGGACGGGGCTTGTACGTTGGAACAGGTTGCCCCCGGCAGCGTTCACCATATCCCTTCGTTTACCGCTCACCGCCTGATTAACACCGGTACTGAGGTGCTGTCCGCCCTGGCGGTCTGGCCAACGGTGGCGGGACATAACTACGACGCACTGCAGCTGCAGGGATTCAAACTGCGGGTCTTTGCCGATGGCAGCGGTTGGAAAGCGGAGGCGCAATATGAGTGACTCGATGCTGCAATTTGGCCTTGATGTGCGCATTAGCGACAACCCGATGGGATTTGGTTATGGCGATGAGGTGATTGGGCCATTGCCGGAAATACGGACGCTGGAACAAATCCGCCTATCCTTACGCGATCCTGGCTGCAATGGACCAGAACAGGTCTACGCCATTGCGATGGACGTCGCCAAATCGCAGCATTTGGCAGAATTGAAGAAGCGCATGTTGCTGTTCGGCATTGTCACCTATGCCAAGGGCCAGTTAGGTCAGGAGCCAGTGCGCAGCCAGGGCCATGTACACCGCATCAGCGTACACAGCGGCTGGTCACCGCCGGAGCTGTACGAGATCTGGCAAGGTAAGGCCATTATTTACATGCAAGAACGGGTGGAACGTGAGCCGGGACGTTGCTTTGCCGTCCATGCCGGCCCCGGTGAAAAGGTATTGGTACCGCCAGGGTGGGCTCACGCCACCATTTCCGCCGATCCCAACCAGCCGCTGACCTTCGCCGCCTGGTGCGATCGTGAATATGGCTTTGAATACGATGCAGTACGTGAATACAAAGGGCTGGCCTGGTACCCGCTATTGCAGGGCAACCATATTATCTGGCAACAGAATCCACGATATCAATCCGGCAGGCTGCACGCCATCGGACCACGCCAATACCACGAGTTCGGTCTGAGCCATGCCCCCTTATACTCACAGTTTGAGGCCGATCCAGCACGCTTTCAGTTCATTTCCAAACCGGGCAGCGTAGCGGAAAAATGGCAACGATTTGAGCCGTGAAAGAGAACGGGGCGAATATATTCGCCCCCTACGTGTAACTCAGGATAGCTTAAGAGAACAAACCGCAGGCCACCCCTGCCGCCGCCAATACCAATAGCCCGAGCATTGCTTTCACCGGTGAAAGCCCGCGCTTGGCCATCAGGTACCAGGTCGCCAGCACCACGATCAACGGCATCAGGTTAGGGAAAATACCGTCCAGCATTTGCTGCAGGTGAATATTCACCCCGTCTTTGGTGACAAACTCCAGGCCTGTCCCCAGCTTGACGTAGCTCGCCGCTACGCCGCCCATGACGAACACCCCCAGCAGGGAAAGTGCTTCCCGCAGGCGTGAGGACTTGCTGCTGACCAGCATCTCCACCGAGCCGGAGCCCATGTTGTAGCCTTTCATAAACAGCCAGTAAGACCCTGGAATGACGATCAGGCTGAAGGCGATGATGTAAAACAGCGGGCCAATCACACTGCCACCGGCCGCCAGCGCCATGCCGATACTCAGCAAAATCGGGATCAACATGCCCGGTACCATCGAGTCGCCAATACCGGCCACCGGCCCCATCAACCCCACCTTGAGCGTGTTAATGGTTTCCCCGTCTATCGGCTCACCGTTGGCGCGTTTTTCTTCCAGCCCTATCACCATGCCGTTAACAATCGCGCCCAGCTGTGGTTCGGTATTGTAAAACGAGGTATGGCGGCGAATGGCCTCAATACGCTGCTGTTTGTCCTGATACAGTTTTTTCAACGCCGGCATCATACTCAGACAGAAACCGTAAGACTCCAGACGTTCAAAGCTCATCGATGACAGGTTGTACATCATCCAACTGCGCCAGCAACGACGCAGATCCTGCTTATTCAATTTTGGTGTTGGCGTATCCATCAGAATTCATCCTCATCATCAGCCTGAGGCGCGGCCTGTGCGGCGGCCACCTGCGGCTCTGGCTTATAGTTGTAGTGAATCAGTGCCAGCAGCGCGCCGACAATCACCAGCGCCACCATATTCAGCTTGAGGAAAACAATGCAGATAAACCCCACCAGGAAGTAAATCAGCATGCTGTAGCTTTTAATAATCTGTTTGAGAAGAATGGCGATGCCGACCGCAGGCAGAATGCCGCCCACCACGTTCATGGTGGTCAACACCAGCGCCGGCAGGCTGTCCATAAAGGCGTTGATGTAGCGCGCCCCGAAAAACACCGCGATAAACGTCGGAATAAAACGCAGCAGGAAGTTGGTAACCTGCGGCCAGATGGCGCTATTGAGGTAAATCCCCCGTTCATCACCGCGCTCTACCGCCAAATCTGCACGGTGATTCCAGTAAGAATTGAGCACCATCATGGCGTTGAACAACACGGTCCCCATGATGCCGATAGTCGCCGCCAGTGCGACGGCCACCTCGGTTCCTTTCCCGGAGAGAATACCCAACGCAATCGCCGGGAACGCCACAAAGTTGAGATCGGCCGGCATCGATCCGCCCGGTGTGACCATAGCGATATACACCGCCTGGACCGCAACACCGATGATGATACCGGTCTGTACATCGCCGAGAATAGCCCCCACCAGCATGCCGGAGACCAGCGGACGACTGAGAATATACCAGCCTCCGGTCAGTCCCAGCAGCCAGGGGCTGCTCAGCGCGCCGAGATAGCAAAGTATCCCGATAAGCGTCGCTTCAAACCACATAGTTGACTCCTGCCGTTCAGGCTTATTTGAGTTTCTTTTTTGCGTCCAGCCAACTGAAATGGCTGGCATCAGGGACTAAACGAAATTCGATGGCATGTCCGTGTTCAGCAAGAAAATCGAAGGCCTCTGCCTCTACCGCGCTCACTGATTGATTCGGGCCGATGGTCACCGTGTCCTTGCGGGCAGACATCGGCCCAACGTTGATTTTCTTGTTACGATTACTGAGGTCGATCCCGGCCTCTATCAGCCGGCGCAGCGTGACCGGTGATTTACCGATCACAAAGTATTGCTTGTCGCTGGCGATCACCTTCGGCAGTTTTTCTATCGCCTGTTGCACGGTAAACAACCATACCCTGGTGTCTTGCACCGCCCCCTTCATCACCGATGACAGCAGTGGATCCGCCGCTACCTCATCATCGATCGCCACAATGCCATCGCAGGGCAATTCCTTCGCCCAACGGGTCACCAGTTGACCGTGAATAACCCGGTCGTCGATACGAACAAATGAAATGGCCATATTCTCTCCTCAGAAATCGTCTGGTTGTGCCGTTACCGCTGGACGAGCAAGGGAAATCGCCTCACCCCCCAGCGCCACCAGCTCCTGTGCCGCCTGTTGAACCTCCTTTCCCTCCAGTAATTCGGCACTCATTAACAACATCGGGAAATTCACGCCGGTCACCACGGCCATCGGCACCGGCGTTTGGGGATCAAATGCGTGGCGACAGGCCACGTTATAAGGCGTGCCACACAGCATGTCGCACAGCACCAGCACACCGTCTGCCCCCGCGCTTACCCGCTGCAATTCGTCGGCAAAATCCTGTTTAAAAGCTTCGATTCCGGCCCCTTCGCTCAGGGCCACATGGCTGGTTCCCGGCAGTTCACCGTAAACCATACGTGCGCTGCTCATCAGCGCCTCGGCCAGCGGGCCATGGGAGGTCACTATCACTTTCAACATAATGCTTATCCCCTCACCCAGGCTTTAATGGTGCCCAGGGTTTTGCCCAGGCTGCGGCCATGGGGGCTGATTCGGTACGGCCCCACGGCGGCCGGTACGATAAAGGTTTCGGCGTAATGCACCACGAAGGGCACGAAATGGCCTTCAGGGCTTTCAACTACCGCCTCTTCCCCTTCGACCAGATTCAGCACGTTCACCCGGCCTTCGGTATGGTGCAGCACCGGTTCACTAAACCAGTGACGCCGGGTTTCGATAAACTCCCGCTCGTGCAGACCGGTTCGCTCCTCCTGCCAGCCCGCACCTTCGGCAACTGGCTCAATACGATTCACCAAATGCTCCGTCGCCCAGGAGGTGTCGCACTGCCAGTTAATCACCTGCTCACCATGCTGCAGATGCACCGGGCGCGGTTGTCCATCTAATCCCAGACGGCCCCAGTCCCACAGCTTGAAGGTGAAAATGTACGGCGTAGCGCTGATCTCCAGCACCATGGCGCCCGAGCCGGAACAATGCACCGTCCCCGCAGGGATCAGGAAATGGTCGTGTTTACGCGCTGGAAAACGATTCACAAAACGTTGATCATCGAAGGCTTTTTCACCTCTTTGGGCGGCGGCCAGATCGGCCATCATCGCCTGTGGTTCGGTGCCGTTTTGCACCCCCAGGTACACTTCGGAACCCGGCTCTGCCGCCAGAATGTAATAGCTTTCGTCCTGGGTGTAATGCATACCGAAATGCTGTTGGATATATTCCGTCAGCGGGTGCACCTGGAAGCTGAGATTTTGCCCGCCGACGGTATCCAGCAGGTCAAAACGGATCGGGAATTCGGCGCCGAAGCGGGCATGCACCCGCTCACCCAGTAAGGGGTGGGGATATAACAGCACCAAATCCTGTGAGGGGATCTCGACCCGGACGTCACCAAAACGCATTAGCAGGCTGTTTTCCTCGGGCACGCAGTCAAAACACCATGCATAGTTGGCTGCCGTCGGGTCGAGATCGAACTGTTGTTTCATCCACTGGCCGCCCCAAACGCCGGGGTCAAAAAATGGCACCACGCGGAATGGGCGTTGGGTCACCTGCTGCAATCCGGCATGGAAAGCCGCACCGGTCACCAGCTTCGGTTGGTCGGCCTGGTTGGTGTCCAATACAAAATCTGCACGCTGTAGCAGTGGGGTTTTATGACGATCGAAGACTCGCCACTCCACGAAGAATGCTCGCTTGTAGCGGCGCAGCACGTCCTCGTCCACATTGGCCGCGCCCCAGTTACCCAGTTCGCCACGGCGAAAACGCTGCTGGATTTCCCAGCGGGCCATATCGGCATACACCAATACATCGGCTTCGGCGATCAGCGCCGCGCCCGGCCCATAAACCACCACCAGCCCACTGTCGACGCGCGCAATTTGATCGCGCAATTGCTGGACGCGTTCAGCATCAAAAAACTCGGGCATTTCATGGCACGACAACACACCAAAAACACGGTCATCGGTTAAATTGCGCTCAATCATCGCGTGGATGTGCGGCTCATCATATTTGGCCGATTCGGCATTGATGCTACTGGCGGGCTGCAGAGGCTTAATAAAATTCTCTATTAGCTCAGCCAGACTCACCCCATGGTAGCAATCCACTACCAACAGGGTTTTGCGCAACCCGAGGGCGGCAATTTTGTGGCTGACGGCCTCGGTCACTGCCTGCCAGCCTTGCCAGGCGGCATTATCAAACCCTTCCACCGCCACTTCCGGATACTTGTCATAGCTGGTTGATTTATGCTGTTGCTCTGTCATATTCTTCTGCCTATGAACTGGATAGATAGAAAAAGATTAATCGATTAACCTCCTGACAAACAGGCTGGTTAACGGGATTAACCTCATACAATCGATAATAACCCCATAAAAAACCGAACTTTCGTGATGTGAATCACGATTTATTGACGAGATTTTTACGAAATAAGGTTAATCGTTATACCTTGCTATGACCGTCGGCATCGACAGGAGATAAAATGAGCACGATAACTTTGGCGGACGTCGCCGCACACGCAAAAGTCTCCACCGCCACGGTATCGATGGTATTGCGCAACCGTGGCCGCATATCGGACGCCACCCGTAAGCGGGTACTGAGTGCCATTGATGAACTGGGCTATGTCTATAATCAGACCGCGGCTAATCTGCGCAATCGCAGCAGCAACCAGGTCGGCCTGTTGCTGCACGACATCACCAATCCGTTTTATGCGGAGATGACCGCCGGACTGAGCCAGGAAATGGAGCGTCACCAGTTGATGCTGTTTCTGGCCAACAGCGAAGAGTCTGCCGACAGGCAGCAAAAATTTGTCGACTCCCTGCTACAGAACAATACCAGCGGCATGGTGCTGTGCGCCGCCCGACAAACACCCACCCTGTTTTTTGAAACGCTGAAGCGCCGCAAGATACCGGCCATTATGGTGGTTCGGCCGGTGGCCGATGCGCACTTTGACTTCGTCGGCACCGACAACTTCCTGGGCACCCAATTGGCGACTCAGCACCTGCTGGATCTCGGCCATCGCCATATCGCTTTTATCGGCGGATCCATCAGTTCCACCACCCGCGCACAGCGGCTGGGAGGCTACACCAGCAAGCTGCTGGAACACGGGATTATGGTTAAAGGGGAATGGATTGTGGACAGCGAGGCCAGCCAGAGTTCCGGTGCCAAGGCAGCAGAACGGCTGCTGATGGCCCACCCGGAAATCACTGCAGCCTTGTGCTATCAGGACATCGTCGCGTTGGGGGTAATGCAGACATTGCGCAAACTCGACCGTCAGATTGGCAGAGATTTTGCGTTAATTGGTTTTGATGATATTACCGAAGCCTCGCTGGTGCAGCCGGGTTTGACCACCGTGTCGGTGGCCTCGCGCGAGATTGGCCGTAAAGCCGGGGAACTGCTGTACAGCCGTATTCAGGGCAATGATGAGCCGCCAAAACGTATCATCCTGCCGCCTTCTCTGGTGATCCGCGAGTCCTGCGGCTTTGCCGATAAATTCACGCCAGCCTGAGCTGGCGTGAATGATCTAGCCGATCTGTACTGACAGCATGCTCAATGAGCTCATTTCAATGCCGTCCACCGGCACGGTTATCGGCTCCTCACCGTCCCAACCGCCCAGCACGTACAGCAGCGGCAGGTAGTGCTCCGGCGTCGGGTTCGACAGCGCCGCGCCCTCATGCTGCATAAAGTTCACCAGCGGGTGGTTATTCCCCTGATAATTCAGGTTATCCCGCACGAACTTATCAAACGACGTTGCCCATGGATAAGGGGTGGCGTCACCCTGCCATTTCACCATCCGCAAGTTGTGCACCACGTTACCGCTGGCAACGATCATGATCCCCTGATCGCGCAGCTCTGCCAGCTTGCGGCCCAGTTCATAGTGATATTCCGCCGGCTGAGTACCGTCGATGCTGAGCTGCACGACCGGAATGTCCGCCTCGGGATACATTTTGATCAATACGCCCCAGGTGCCATGATCCAGCCCCCACTCGCTGACGTCGGCCTTGACGTTGATCGGTGCCAGCACCTGCTGGATCTGCGCTGCCAGTTCCGGTGAACCGGGTGCCGGATACTGAGTATCAAACAGCGCCTGTGGGAACCCACCAAAGTCATGGATGGTTTTCGGTTTTTCCATCGCGGTAACCGCAGTGCCACGGGTATACCAGTGAGCGGAAACGGCAACGATGGCCTTCGGGCGTGGCAAGGTTTCACCCAACATACGCCATGCCTGGGTGTAGCGGTTTTCTTCCAGCGCGTTCATCGGGCTACCGTGGCCGAGAAAAAGTGCTGGCATACGAGAGGTGTTCATACAGGATCCTTGGTTGGTCGCAATACATTATGTGAACCAGATTACGCCGTTTACCGCGCTAAAACAGCCGGATAACCATGATGATGATCTTCAATAAATTTGAATGGTTAAAACAATGGAAGCAATCAGCCAAATCCACTCGATTTATGCCTTTACTCTGTTAGTATCAGAAAACAAACAATAATTTCAGCATATAGGAGAGAGTTATGTCCGTACCGCTACTCCTGACCCTGCTGGCCGGCGGCGCCACCTTTGTCGGTGCCCTGTTCGGCATTATCGGCCAGAAGCCCTCCAATCGAATGCTGGCATTTGCTCTCGGCTTTGCCGCCGGGATTATGCTGTTGATTTCATTAATGGAAATGCTGCCCGCGGCGCTGCATACCCAGGGCATGTCGCCGATGTTGGGCTACGGCATGTTCATGCTCGGCCTGCTGGGTTATTTTGCGCTGGACCGGATGCTGCCACACCAGCATCCGCAAGATTTGCTGCAGAAGCCGCTCCAGCCGCACAACCTGAAACGTACTGCCGTGCTGTTGACACTGGGCATCAGCCTGCACAACTTCCCGGAGGGCATTGCCACCTATGTTACTGCCAGTGCCGATCTGGAACTGGGGATGGGCATTGCGCTGGCCGTCGCCATCCATAATATCCCTGAAGGTCTGGCCGTCGCCGGACCGGTGTATGCCGCAACCGGTTCAAAGACCAAGGCTCTGCTGTGGTCGGGAATTTCCGGTATGGCGGAAATTCTCGGCGGCGTGCTGGCCTTTCTGCTGCTCGGCCCGATGATATCACCGGTGGTGATGGCATCGATTATGGCGGCCGTCGCCGGTATTATGGTGGCGCTGTCGGTCGATGAGCTGATGCCGTTGGCGAAAGAAATTGATCCGAATAACAACCCGAGCTACGGGGTATTGTGCGGAATGGCGGTGATGGGATTCAGCCTGACGCTGTTACAAAGTGGTGGCATCGGTTAAGCGTTTTTCAGCGACAAAAAAAGCCGCGTATGCGGCTTTTTTTATGTTCAGAAAATCAGTCTGATATCAGCTGGCTTTCTGTTCGTGCGCCTGACGGTAAGCCACCAGATCTTCGATGGTCAGTACGGTCATGTCATGCTGTTTGGCGAACAGGATAACTTCTGGTGCATGCGCCATGCTGCCGTCATCGTTAGTCAGTTCACACAGCACGCCGGCAGGTTTGAAACCGGCCATTGCCACCAGGTCGATCGTCGCTTCGGTATGGCCACGACGGCTCAGCACGCCACCCGGCTGCGCACGCAGTGGGAACACGTGACCAGGGCGGTTCAAATCGCTCGGCTTGGCGTTATCGGCAACCGCCGCGCGAATGGTGGTCAGGCGATCGGACGCGGAAACACCGGTCGTCACTCCCTGCGCCGCTTCGATAGTCACGGTGAAGGCGGTCTGGAACTGGCTGGAGTTGTTGGTCACCATCATCGGCAGCTCAAGCTGCTGACGGCGTTCTTCGGTGAGACACAGGCACACAATACCGCTACCGTGGCGAATGGTCAGCGCCATCTGCTCAACGGTCATGGTTTCTGCGGCGAAGACCATATCACCTTCGTTTTCACGATTTTCATCATCGAGCACCATCACACCGCGCCCATTGCGCAATGCTTCAAGAGCGCGTTCTACGCGTTCTACCGGCGTGCCGAAATCTGAAAGTAGGGTCTGATTCATGGTAAAAAACCTCATTAGAAAATTATGGATTACCAGAACCAGGGCGATCTTGAGGAGTAGCTAGCAATAGCTAAAAAAATAACGCAAGCGGGTACAAACCCGGCAGATACCGTTACTCTCTCCCATCCGGACTATAACCGTCGGCCCCGGAATTACACCGGATCTGCTGACCTCTAACCAAACTGCAAGAAACTGGCTGAGCGCTCGCGGGCTTTCACCGTAGAAGGTGATTTACCGCCGGTGGGGACTTGCACCCCGCCCTGAGAATAAGCTTCTCGACTATAACGCTAATGATTAATCAGGGCAATTGGCAAAAGCACAATTCGGCCAGTGCCATGGAATGCGGTTAATAGTTTATCCGGCGAGCAACTCGCATTACACTAGGCGACAGCTAATAAACTCTGAAAGGGAAACGCCATGATTGACCCGAAAAAAATTGAACAGATCGCACGTCAGGTGCATGAGTCCATGCCTAAAGGTGTGCGTGAATTCGGGGAAGACGTTGAGAAGAAAATCCGTCAGGTGTTGCAGTCACAGCTCACCCGCCTGGATTTGGTCAACCGCGAAGAGTTCGACGTGCAGACCCAGGTGCTACTGCGCACCCGCGAAAAGCTGGCATTGCTGGAACAACGTATGAGCGAGCTGGAAAGCAAGCTGAACGCCACGCCTGCTGCGCAACAGCCAGACGCTGAATAAGTTACCGTTGAGGGCGCAGCACCGCGCCCTTATTGCGGTTTGAACTCCGCCTGCGGCTTAAGCCGTAACACCAGCCAAATCAGCGCGAACATTGCCAACGCATACAGGCTTTTCCAGCCGATAATCACCATCAGCAACACACACAGCACCAGTCCTGTCGCCGCCATTAACCGCGAACGCCCGTGCAAAATTCGGCACCCCGCCAGCATGCACAGCAGGTAAATCAACACGAAGATGCCATTGGCATACACCAGCAGCGTATCCAACGGTAGCTTCAGCGTATAAATCAGCAAAGTGAACAGCAAGCAGCTCCCCACCACCGCGCTTAATGCGTTGACCGGTGCCTGTCCGGCAGACAGCTTGGCCAGCGCGCTGGACGGACGATCCTGCGCCTGCGACCACACCAGCCGGGCGAAGCTTTGGGTATAGATATTCACGCTGGCGAAGCAGGCCAGATAGCCAATGATGCAGGCTACCCACAGCGCATGCTGACCAAACAGTTGCACCACGATACCCGGCAACGAAGCTGCCGCCGCCTGATGCTCACCATAAGCATGGAAATGCAGCACCGCTACGGTACAGCCCCAGTACACTGCCCCAGCGACCAGCATGCCAAACAACAACGCACGCGGGAAATCGCGTTCAGGGTTACGAAATTCGGTTGCCAGATGGGCAAACGCCTCCAACCCCACAAAGCACCAGAACATCACTGCCAATGCGTGGAACAGATTGGGTGGGGAGATTTCGGCGATGGCCGGCCAGGGAATTTGGGTCAGTGAGATGTCGCCGCGCCACCAGATAGCGGCCACCAGCGCCACCACCAGAATAGCGATTAGCGTTTGAATATTGGCGCTGGAACCCGCGCTGCGCGTGCCTAAAAACCAAATCACCACCAGCGTGGCGATCTGCACCAACAGCAGGCCATTGGCGCTCCAGCCGAAAGTGGCCTGCCAAAAACCGGCGGCAATCTGTAACGCAGCGGGTAGCCCAACCGGGATCACTGACAAAAACAGCCAGCCGGTCACTTTCGCCATGCGTGGGCCAAAGGCCAGCCCGACAAAGTGTGCTGCGCCAGCGGCGCTGGGAAAATGACGGCCTAAAGCGGCAAAGGCAATGGCGATCGGAAAGACCAGGATAATCAGCACCGGCCAGGCCCACAGGCTATCGCCCTGCGCCACCTGTGCTGCCAGGGCCGGAACGGCAAACACTCCGGTACCCAGCAGTGAAGTGGACAATAGCCCAACGCCCTGCGCCAAACTCAGCTCTTGCTTTAGTCCACTCACTGCCCACCGCCGTTTTCAGCGAGCGTTAGCCACGCCCGTCTTTGATTGCCTTGATGATGTTGGTGGTCGACAGACCGTCTTCAAAGTTCAGCACTTTGACGTCACCGCCGTTGGCCCACACCTCGGTACTACCGGCGATGTCTTCAGGCTTGTAATCACCGCCTTTCACCAGCAGATCCGGCAGGATATCGGCGATCAGGCGCTGTGGCGTGTCTTCTTCAAACGGCACTACCCAGTCCACTGCTTCCAGCGCACCCAGCACGATCATGCGGTTTTCCAGCGCGTTGACCGGACGGGTTTCACCTTTCAGACGCTTAGTGGAAGCATCGCTGTTCACCGCCACAATCAGGCGATCGCCCAGCTTGCGGGCATTGGCCAGATAAGAGACGTGACCGGCATGCAGAATGTCGAAGATGCCGTTGGTCATCACTACTTTCTCACCGCGCTGACGGGCTTGCGCCACGGCGGTTTTCAACTGGGCTTCGGTCATCACGCCAAAGCCGGTTTCGGCCCGGCCGCGTACCGCGTTTTCCAGCTCGATCGGTGAAACGGTCGAGGTACCCAGCTTGCCCACCACCACACCGGCGGCGGCATTGGCCAGGAAACAGGACTCTTCCAGCGTGTTACCGGCAGCCAGTGCCGCGGCCAACACACCGATAACCGTATCGCCGGCACCGGTAACGTCGAACACTTCCTGCGCCAGAGTTGGCAGATGCAGTGGCGCAATGCCCGGCTGCAGCAGCGTCATGCCGTGTTCGGAACGGGTCACCAACAGGGCAGAAAGCTCAAAGTCCGCGACCAGCTTCATGCCGCGCTCAACCAGTTCAGCTTCGTCTTTACAATGGCCGACCACTGCTTCGAATTCGGACAGGTTTGGCGTCAGCAGCGTTGCGCCGCGATAACGCTCGAAATCCGATCCTTTAGGATCGATCAGCACCGGCACCTTGGCAGCCCGCGCCAGTTGGATCATGCTCTGTACCTGGCTCAGCGCGCCTTTGGCGTAGTCGGACAGCACCAGTGCGCCAATCTGTGGCAGCGCCTGTTGAATGCGCTCCAGTAACGGCTGCGGATCGACGTTAGAGAAGCCTTCTTCGAAATCGAGACGGATCAGCTGCTGATTACGCGACAGCACGCGCAGCTTGGTGATGGTCGGATGCGTCGGCACCGAGACAAAATCACAGCGCACGTTCACTTCGTTCAGCTTGGCGCTCAGCGCCCGCGCCGCATCATCAATACCGGTCAGGCCCACCAGACGTGAGTTAGCGCCCAGCGAAGCAATGTTCATCGCCACGTTAGCCGCACCGCCAGGACGCTCTTCAATGGTTTCAACCTTGACTACCGGCACCGGCGCTTCCGGTGAAATACGGCTGGTCGGCCCATACCAATAGCGATCCAACATGACGTCACCCACCACCAATACCCCGGCGCGGCGAAAATCAGGCAGTGTAACTTTCATCCGATAACTCCAAAAAAGTACAAAATTTTAGTGGCGCAGATATTACCACAGACGTCTGTAATAGCTGCAAAACGTATTGCGCAACCGGCCTGCTCAGCCCAGCCACTTCGCCCAACTGGCGCGGACTTGTTCACGTTCGGCGGCGAATTGCCCATTGCCGACCTTGCCGGAATGCTCCTGCAACGCCAGATGATGGATCTCATCGCGCATGGTGACGTAAGCCTCGGTCAGCGCGCGCGCTTCTTCTTCCGGCATGATGTCGTAATTGGCCATCAGCTCGAAAATGCGCACGTTATCAGACCAGCGCGTCAGGCGTGGTTCGGCGGCCGCATAGCCTAAGACCAGATACTGGGCAATAAATTCGATATCGGTGATCCCGCCCTCGTCGGCTTTGATATCAAACAGATCGCGCTGCTTGCTGCCAAGGTGATTGCGCATTTTCTCGCGCATCTCGCGCACCTCGCGCTTCAACGTTTCCGGATCACGCGGTTTGCACAGGATCTCACGGCGGATAACGTCAAACTGCTGGTGCAACAGCGGATCGCCATGCACAACGCGCGCCCGCACCAACGCCTGATGTTCCCAGGTCCAGGCCTCGTTCTGCTGATAATCGGCAAAGGCTTCGACGGTACTGACCAGCATACCGGCCGCGCCCGAAGGCCGCAGGCGGGCATCCACTTCATACAAAATACCGGACGAGGTGCGGGTGCTAAACAGGTGCATCACGCGCTGCGCCAGACGCAGGTAAAACTGACGGCCGTCGATGCTGCGATCGCCGTCGGTCATCACCTCCGGCGGACAGTCGAGGATAAACACCAGGTCAAGATCGGAACTGTAGCCCAGTTCCCAACCGCCCAGCTTGCCGTAGCCAATCACCGCAAAACCACGCCCTTCACGCTCCTGCAAATGGGTCGGCTGGCCATAGCGTGCGACCATATCGTTCCACGCCTGCTGCACCACAGTATCGATAATCGCTTCCGCCAGATAGGTGAGGTGATCGCTCACTTTCATCACCGGCAACGCACCAGAGATATCCCCGGCGGCAATACGCAACTGCTGCGCCTGCTTGAACTGGCGCAGCGCCTCCAGCCTCTGCTCTTCGTCGTCTTCCGGCACCCGCAACAGGTACTGGCGCAGTTCGCTGCGGTAGGCATCCGGGGCCACCGGCTGATACAACGTCGCCGGCTCCAGCAGTTCATCCAGCAGCAGCGGATAACGCGACAGTTGATTGGCCACCATCGGTGAAGCGGCACACAGGCGAATCAAATGGCTGAGCGCCGCATGGTATTCCACCAGCAGCTCGAGGTAGGTCGTACGAGTCACGATGCTCAATAACAACTGGGTCAGTCGCAGCAGCGCGGTCGGTGCATCCTGACGCGGACACACTTCCGCCAGCAGGCGTGGCATCAATTGATCGAGCACATCACGACCGCGTGGGCCGATGGTGCGTTTGTCGACGTCATGACGAAACTCGGCAATGGTGCGCAGCATCTGCCTGCGCGCCTCTTCGTCTAGGTGTGGCGTCAACGGGGCCAGTTCGTTCTCTTCCAGCGCGTCCTGCCACAGACTGTGATAGTGCTGATAATCCGGATCTTCGCCAACGTCAGGGCTATCGTCGCCAATCAGGTCGTTAAATACCGCCCTGACCGCCTGCATATGGATCTCCAGTGCCGCCAGCAGGGCCGACCAGTCGTCGAACCCCATGCCCCAGGCCAGGCGCGCCTGATCCAGTTCATCCTGTGGCAGCGTCTGTGTTTGTTGGTCAGCAATCGCCTGCAGCAGGTTTTCCAACCGACGCAAGAACAGATAGCTGGCACTCATCGCCTGTACCTGTTGCGGCTCCAGCAACCCCAGTTCCCCCACCGCCTGTAACGTGGGCAGCAAGGAACGGCCCTGCAACGCCGGCTCACGGCCGCCGCGGATCAGTTGGAACACCTGGGTGATAAATTCAATTTCGCGGATGCCGCCGGCACCCAGCTTGATATTGTCTTTTAACCCGCGCCGCCGAACCTCACGGGCGATCATACCTTTCATATTGCGCAGCGACTGGATCACGCTGAAATCGATATAGCGGCGGAAAACGAACGGCCGCAGAGTTTTGCGCAGTTCTTCGCTGTAAACGTCTTCCGAACCGCCCATCAGCCGCGCCTTGACCATCGCGTAACGTTCCCAGTCACGGCCCTGCTCCTGGTAATAATCCTCCAGCGCAGCAAAGCTCATCACCAGGGGGCCGCTGTCGCCGAACGGCCGCAAGCGCATATCCACGCGATAGACAAAGCCGTCGATGGTTTGCTGATCCAGCGCTTTGATCAACCGTTGCCCCAGACGGGTGAAGAACTGGGCGTTATCCAGCTCACGCCGCCCGCCCTGGGTCTGGCCATTTTCCGGGTAGGCAAAGATCAGATCGATATCGGATGAGAAATTCAGCTCACCGCCGCCCAATTTGCCCATCCCGAGGATCAGCAACGGCTGCGGTACGCCCTGCGCATTACAGGGAGTGCCCCACTCGCGGCAACAGGTTTGGTACAGCCAGTCGCGGGCGCTGACGATCAGCGTTTCTGCCAGCCCACTCAGCTGCAACAGCGTTTCTTGCGTACTGCATTGGCCCAGCGCCTGCGACCAGGCGATCCTCACCAGCGTCTCGCGGCGGAACAGGCGCAAGACGCGCATCAGTTGCGCTTCGTCACGCACCTCTTCCAAATCATCCTGCAGCCAGGCGGCATAATGTTGCCACTCGTCCGCCACCGGCGGTTGCTTGCGCAGCGTCGCCAGCCATTCCGGCTGGTTGAGCAGCATGTCGCAGACAAAGTCGCTCGACGCCAAAACCCACTGTTCCTGATCGCTGAGCGCGCAGTCCGCGCCCTGAGTTTCCTGAAAACGCTGCACGATGTTCTGTGCCTGAGCCTGTAACGCGCACGAAAGTGGCAACATAGTGAATGATCCGTTCTGCGGCCTGCGCCTCGCAGGCCAGCTTAATTAGCGGAGAGCGCCATTTAACCAGAATGGCGCCTGCGATAAGGCCTGCTTGCGGCTGCCTTCGTACCAACCCTGACGCCGTTCGGCCACCGCCAGTTGCAGCTCGCGCCAGCCGTCGATGTACGGACCGGTTTCGTCGTCAGGGTAAGCGCCCGACAGCAGGATAAATGACGAAACCTGACGCGTCAGGCGCGGCAGCTGTTCCTCATATTCATCATCGTTCAACGTACGGGTGAAGGCCTCTTTCAATTCGGCGGCGCTGCGGCCCAGCATAATGTCACTGAAACGTTTGAAGGAACCGTCGAGCTTGGCCTGCGCCTTGGCGTCGATAAAGGGTTTCCAGGCACCGGTCACCAACCACGATGTGAGCGCCAACTTACATTGCAGGTATTCTGCGCTGTAGCACAGCACCTGCGGTTGAGTGGTTTTATCGACCAGCAGCGGTTCCAGTGCGGTCAGTCGAGCACGCAGATCGGCGCTGGCCTTGCGTGGCACCAGACCACCGAATATCACCAGCGCCTGACGGATCAGCGCAATCGCCTCCATCACGGAACGACGGGCCTGAGTATCGCCGCTCAGCCACAGCTCTTCGTGATACTGCCAATGGCTCAAACCCAGTTCGAAACTGGCGATCATCCCCTGCTCAACGCTGGATTTGGCGGCTGGCTTCAATACCGCCAGCGGATGACGCTCACGTGGGACGTTGCCCTGCGCCAAATGATAGCCCCGCGCCGCCTTGCTCAGGTTGCCCTGACGCAGGCCGCCGTGCTCCGCCAGTGCATTGGCCAGCGCCAGTAAATCGGCGGTATTGCCTTCTTTCAGTTCCAGCTCGATCTCGCACAGCGCTTCACTCAGCTCACCGGCACTCACTTCACCCTGGTCAAGACCAACCTCAATCTCACTCTTACCGTAAGTGACCACCCACTTCTCACGTACGAAGTCAGTGCGGAACAGCGGCTGCAACGCCTGCTGCAGCGCCGGGATATCGCAGCCCTGCGGCCAGATATCCGCCGGGAACCGATCCAGCGCCAGCTCCGGCGTGGTGATCGCCACATTGTATTCAGGACGCTGATGTAAACCCGCCACCACCTTACCGGCAGTTTTGATGGTCATTTCATAGCTGTCGTCGAACCCACGGATACGCAACCCCATATCCTGACCACGCAGGAAATTGTCGGCGGTTTCGAAATAAATATTGGTCAGTTTTTGCGGCGCGGAATGCTGATTCGGCCAGGCAGCCAGTTGCTGCGGCAAGGCGGCAACAGCATCCGGGGTAGCAATAAATTTCAGTTCTATTTCAACGGTCATAAGTCTTTTACACCAATAAGTTACGCATTCGCGTCAGCCTTCACGGCGGCGGGACTGGCCTGCCGCGTTCTGCCCGGTGACGCACAGTTGCCGTTATCTTACCGCGATTCCCGGCGCCTTAACCCTGCTAACTGCAGAAAAAACCTGTTACGTTATAAAACACTGTGCAACTCACAGAATCTGCCACAGTAAGATAGTTCTCATTCCGGTTTTTGCGTTGCGTCGTCAGACTGAACGCTCTACTATCGTTCCCATAAATTCACACAGAAACGATGAACTAATGCAGAAATTACGCCTAATTTGCCTTGCCGTGCTGAGCTTCAGCATCACTTGGGGCGCACATGCCGAAGATAAGCGCTATATCTCCGATGAATTGAATACTTACGTCCACAGCGGCCCGGGTAATCAGTACCGTATTGTCGGTACCTTGAACGCCGGTGAAGAAGTGACCCTGTTGAGCGTAAATGACAGCACCAATTATGGCCAGATCCGCGATGCCAAGGGCCGCAATACCTGGATCCCGCTCGATCAGCTTAGCCAGACCCCTAGCCTGCGCACCCAGGTGCCCGCACTGGAACAACAGGTCAAAACCCTGACCGACAAGCTGGCCAACATCGACAATAGCTGGAACCAGCGCACCGCAGAAATGCAGCAGAAAGTGGCGGGCAGCGACAGCACCATCAGCGGTCTGCAGCAGGAAAACCAAGATCTGAAAAATCAGCTGGTCGTGGCGCAGAAAAAGGTTAACGCCGTTAACCTGCAGCTCGATGACAAACAGCGCACCATTATCCTGCAGTGGTTCATGTACGGCGGCGGCGTGGCTGGCGTTGGCCTGCTGTTGGGTCTGCTGTTGCCACATCTGATCCCGCGTCGCAAGAGCAACAACCGCTGGATGAACTGATTGAAGTCACGTTCAGTTTGAGATCGGGCGCCTGCATGGCGCCCTTTTTATTGGTTTCGGCAGTGCATCGCTAATTGAGGTAATCTGATCCACAGAGCCTTAGGATAAATTCAGGAGTTAACAGTGAAGACTTACCTGGTCGGCGGTGCCGTCCGCGACAGCTTGCTTGAGATACCGGTGGTCGACCACGACTGGGTAGTGGTAGGCGCCGCGCCGTCAGAGCTGATAGCGCTGGGGTATCAACAGGTCGGTAAAGACTTCCCGGTATTTCTTAACCCAGAGACTCATGAAGAATATGCGCTGGCGCGGACCGAACGAAAATCCGGCCAGGGATATACCGGTTTTACCTGCTATGCCGCGCCTGACGTGACGCTGGAAGAAGATTTGCAGCGCCGCGATTTAACCATCAATGCCATCGCTCGCAGCGCTGACGGTGAACTGATCGACCCTTTCAACGGCGTAGCCGACCTGCAAGCACGGTTGCTGCGCCACGTGTCCGATGCCTTTGGTGAAGACCCGCTGCGCGTGCTGCGCGTAGCGCGTTTTGCTGCCCGCTTCGCCCATCTGGGTTTTAGCATTGCTCCGGAGACCGCCGGGTTGATGCGTCAGATGGCCCACAGCGGTGAACTGGCAGCGCTGACGGCCGAACGGGTATGGAAAGAAACTGAGAAGGCACTGCAAAGCCAGAGCCCACAGGTATATTTTCAGGTACTGCGTGACTGCGAGGCGCTGGGCGTGCTGTTCCCGGAAATCGATGCCCTGTTCGGCGTACCGGCACCCGCCAAATGGCACCCGGAGATTGATACCGGTGTTCATACCCTGATGACGCTGGCAATTGCTGCCCAACTCAGTCCTGACGTCGACGTACGCTTCTCCGCACTCTGTCATGACCTCGGCAAAGGACAGACGCCAAAAGAGCTTTGGCCACATCACCACGGCCATGGACCTGCGGGCGTGCTGTTGGTCGAAGAACTGTGCCAGCGGCTGCGAGTGCCCAATCCGGTACGCGATCTGGCCAAGCTGGTCGCCGAATACCACGACCTGATCCATACGGTAAACAAGCTGCGCCCGGAGACCCTGCTGAAGCTGTTTGATGCGGTTGATGTTTGGCGCAAACCGCAGCGGCTGGAACAGATGATCCTCACCAGCGAAGCCGACGCCCGCGGGCGTACCGGTTTTGAAAACAACCCTTATCCGCAGGGCGACTACCTGCGCCAGGCGTTTCAGGTGGCGAACGCGGTGTCGGTCAAAGAGGTGGTAGCCAGCGGCCTGCAAGGGCTGGCGATCCGCGACGAACTCAAGCGCCGCCGTCAACAAGCGCTGGCCGAGTGGAAACAAACTCAGGATATCTCTCTCGATCAGGCATAAAAAAACCCCGCAATGCGGGGTTTCTTATTGCAGCTCAGCTTACATGAAGACCATGTAAACCACGCCGGCCACGATAAAGCGATAGATGGCGAACGGCACAAACGAGATGCGTTTGATCAGCGACAGGAAGGTCTTGATCGCGATCAGCGCTACCACGAAGGCGGTGGCAAAACCGACTGCGAACATCGGTAAATCGCCCATCGTCAGGAAGTGCAGACTCTTGTACAGATCCAGTGCACTGGCGCCAATCATCATCGGCACCGCCAGAATGAAAGAGAACTCCGCAGCCGCGTAACGGTTCACGCCCACCAACATGCCACCGGCAATGGTGGAACCTGAGCGGGAGAAGCCCGGCCACAGTGCCAGACACTGGAAGCAACCAATCATAAATGCCTGGCGATAGGTAATATCATCCAGCCCTTCCGCACTTGGTTTCTTCGGCTTGAACCATTCCGCTGCCAACAACAGGAAACCGCCGACCACCAGCGCATACATCACGTTTTTCGGTGCGAAAAGCGACTTGATAAAGTCATGGAGCAACAGCCCCAACACCACCGCCGGGATCATCGCCAGCAGAATATGGCCCAGCTTCAAATGGCCCGTGGTTTTACCTTCGTGTTCGACCGGCTTACCACCAAAATGAATGCCGATCAGCCCGAACAAGCGACGCCAGAACATCACCACCACCGCCAGAATCGACCCCAGCTGGATGATCACCTCAAAGGTTTTGGCCTTATCGCCGGTAAAACCCAGCCACTCGCCGACAATGATCATGTGCCCGGTAGAAGACACCGGTAAAAATTCAGTTAACCCTTCGACTACCCCAAGAACAAACGCAATAAACAGTGAATGCATGTCCGCCATGTGCTTCGATCACCCTATAAATTTACGGCTATAAACATAAAAAAGCGGCAGTGTTCAATACATTGCCGCTAAAACAATTCTCAGGTTCAGACCAGGTTAACGGTCTTAAGTTGCACAGGTATGACAGAACGTCACACCGGCCGGGTGCCACGTTCAATGATCACCCCAACCCGGCTGGCATGTGCAACCGCACCCGGTTTGCTGACCTTAATACGGACCCACGGGGAATTGAAGCGCTGGAGTAATATTTCAGATATTTCCTCTGCAACCCGCTCCACCAACGCAAAGCGATTGGGCTCCACGTGCTGGATGATGGCTTCACTGATATCCGCGTAGCTCAGGCAGTCATTCACATCGTCACTGGCGGCGGCCTGGCGGTTGTCCCAGCCCATTTCGATATCGAACACCAGCTTCTGGCGAATGTTTTGTTCCCAGTCATAAACGCCAATGGTAGTAATTACGGTAAGCTCTTCTATAAATACGATATCCATCACGTCATTCTCTGTTTTTGGCCTTGCCGGATACCACTTCCAGCGGAATATGAGTATTATCCATATATGTTGAGAGTAAAACGACCCTTATTAAACGGAACCGCGTTATGAGTGCTACCGCGCTTGGCATGATTATCTTCGCGTATCTGTGTGGCTCAGTTTCCAGTGCGATCCTGGTTTGCCGGATCGCCAGGCTGCCCGATCCGCGTGAAAATGGCTCAGGGAATCCAGGAGCGACCAACGTCCTGCGCATCGGCGGCCGCGTCGCTGCGGCAGCGGTGCTGGTATTCGATATTCTCAAAGGAATGCTGCCGGTCTGGCTGGCATATAAACTTGATGTCCCACCGCTGTATCTGGGCCTGACGGCGATCGCCGCCTGCCTGGGACATATCTACCCGGTGTTCTTCCACTTCCGCGGGGGTAAAGGTGTGGCGACGGCGTTTGGTGCCATAGCGCCGATCGGCTGGGATCTTACCGGCCTGATGACCGGGACCTGGCTGCTAACCGTGTTGCTCAGCGGTTATTCCTCACTGGGAGCGATTATCAGCGCGCTGATTGCTCCGTTCTACGTCTGGTGGTTCAAACCACAATTCACCTTCCCGGTAGCGATGCTGTCGTGTTTGATCCTGATGCGGCACCACGACAATATTCAGCGCCTGTGGCGCGGCCAGGAAGGGAAAATCTGGGGCGTCTTCCGCAAGAAGAAAACCGACGCGGCAGAGCAGGAAGAAGAGAAGAAAGAAGACTAATTGAAAAGGCCGGAGATCTCCGGCCTTTCGACTATTTATACTGCAGGCAATTCAGCCAGAGGCCAACGCGGTCGCACCGAAACGCTCAGTTCCGGATTGGCACCGCTCTGCAACCGCACCAGACCCGCATAAGCGATCATCGCGCCGTTATCCGTGCAGAATTCCGGACGGGCATAGAACACTTCACCGCCGCGTTTGTGCATCATTTCCGCCATTTTGGTCCGTAGCGTACGGTTGGCACTGACGCCGCCGGCCATCACCAGCCGTTTGAAACCGGTTTGTTCCAGCGCGCGTTTGCATTTGATTGCCAGCGTATCGACCACCGCATCCTCAAACGCCCGGGCAATGTCCGCACGCGTTTGATCGTCATTCCCATTGGAGCGAATGGTGTTGGCGGCAAAGGTCTTCAGCCCGGAGAAGCTGAAATCCAGCCCCGGACGATCGGTCATCGGCCGCGGGAAGGTGAAACGGCCCGCAGTACCCTGCTGCGCCATTTTCGACAACATTGGCCCACCGGGATAGTCCAGCCCCAGCAGCTTGGCGGTTTTATCGAAGGCTTCACCCGCCGCATCGTCGACCGACTCACCCAACAGTTGGTATTGGCCAATGCCGGTCACGCTGATCAGCTGGGTATGACCGCCGGAAACCAGCAGTGCGACAAACGGGAACGCCGGTGGATTATCTTCCAGCATCGGTGCCAGCAGGTGGCCTTCCATGTGGTGCACCGGTACGGCCGGCACGCCCCAGGCAAACGCCAGCGCACGGCCAATGGTCGCGCCGACCAGCAACGCCCCCACAAGGCCCGGCCCGGCGGTATAGGCAACGCCGTCGATATCGGCCGCGGTCAGGTTCGCTTCCTTCAATGCCGCCTGAATCAAGGGTACGGTTTTACGCACATGATCGCGGGAAGCCAGCTCCGGCACCACGCCGCCGTAGTCGGCATGCAGCTTCACCTGGCTGTACAATTGATTCGCTAATAAACCGGCCTGATCGTCATACACTGCAATTCCGGTTTCATCGCAGGAGGTTTCTATACCCAGTACTCGCATTACATTTCCCATCATTCACGTGCGGCCGTCAGTTTAGCACAATCAGGCCTGTTTACCGCCAGCGCGGCGCATCTTGTCAGCCACATTGGGCTATGTTGATGATTCCAGCCATAAATGCCTATTTGATTAAAAACGAGCATTTTTTTCTGATTAGTCTATAATCAGCGCCCGATGCAAAATTGCGCATGTTTTACCAGGGTGGCCGCAGGTTTCAATTTGCTGTGGTGCTTTACAAAGCAGCATCCGTTGAAGTAAAATTCCGCACCATTTTGAAATTGCTGGCGCTTGGCCAGCAGCAAACCGAATTTTATTGAGGTGAGAGGCACATGCCTGTAATTAAAGTACGTGAAAACGAGCCATTTGACGTTGCTCTGCGTCGTTTCAAACGCTCTTGCGAAAAAGCGGGCGTTTTAGCTGAAGTTCGTCGTCGCGAATTCTATGAAAAACCGACTACCGAACGTAAACGCGCTAAAGCTTCTGCTGTGAAACGTCACGCGAAGAAACTGGCTCGCGAAAACGCACGCCGCACTCGTCTGTATTAATTCTTCGGGGGTAACCCCGCCGCGTGAATTTCTGATTTTAAAAATCGCGCAGACCGAGTAGTTGCATACGAAGGCCGTGCTTTCCGAAAGGAATGCGCGGCTTGTTCTCGTTTATAGGCTAGTGAAGTAAGGGCTTATGGCTGGACGAATTCCGCGTGTATTTATCAATGACTTGCTGGCTCGTACCGACATCGTCGATCTGATCGATGCCCGGGTAAAGCTCAAGAAGCAGGGCAAGAACTACCACGCGTGCTGTCCGTTCCACCACGAAAAAACGCCTTCATTTACCGTTAATGGCGAAAAGCAGTTTTATCACTGTTTTGGTTGTGGTGCGCACGGTAACGCCGTCGACTTTCTGATGAATTACGACCGACTTGAGTTTGTCGAAACCATCGAAGAGCTGGCAACCATGCACGGGCTGGAAGTGCCTTACGAGGCGGGCTCCGGACCGACACAAATCGAACGTCATCAGCGCCAAAGCCTGTATCAACTGATGGAACAGCTCAGTGCGTTCTATCAACAGTCACTGCATCAATCTTCCGGTACGCCGGCGCGTAATTATCTGCAACAGCGCGGGTTGAGTGACGACGTTATCCGCCATTTTGCCATCGGCTTTGCACCTGCCGGTTGGGATAATGCATTAAAGCGTTTTGGTCGCGACGCCGACAGCCGCAGCGCATTGAACGATGCCGGCATGTTGGTGACTAACGATCAAGGACGCTCGTACGATCGTTTCCGTGAACGCGTGATGTTCCCTATTCGCGACAAACGCGGGCGAGTGATCGCCTTTGGCGGGCGCGTGTTGGGTGACGGCATGCCGAAATACCTGAACTCGCCGGAAACCGAAGTATTCCACAAGGGTCGTCAATTGTACGGCCTGTATGAAGCGCAGCAGAACCACCCTACCCCGCAGCGTTTGCTGGTCGTGGAAGGCTATATGGACGTGGTGGCGTTGGCGCAATACGGCATTGATTATGCCGTCGCCTCGCTCGGAACCTCAACGACGGCTGAACATATTCAGCTGCTGTTCCGCGCCACCGACAACGTGGTCTGTTGCTATGACGGTGACCGCGCAGGTCGTGAAGCGGCCTGGCGCGCACTGGAAACCGCGCTGCCCTATCTGAATGACGGGCGTCAGCTGCGGTTTATGTTTTTGCCTGATGGCGAAGACCCGGACACATTGGTACGCAAAGAAGGCAAAGAGGCCTTCGAACAGCGAATGGAGCTGGCGCAGCCGCTTTCCACTTTCCTGTTCGAAACCCTGATGCCACAGGTTGATCTGAGCAGCCCGGACGGTCGCGCCAAGCTGAGCACGCTGGCACTGCCGCTGATTACTCAGGTGCCGGGCGAAACGTTGCGCTTGTACCTGCGACAACAGCTCGGCAGCAAGCTTGGCCTGCTGGATGATAGCCAGCTCGACAAGCTGATGCCCAAACAGGCTGAAAATGCGAATACCTATCAGGCGCCCCAGCTAAAACGCACAACCATGCGTATACTAATAGGGTTACTGGTACAAAATCCGCAACTGGCTACACTTATCCCTTCACTCGAGGGATTGGAGCAGACCAAACAGGCCGGTTTACCGCTGTTTGTCGAGCTGGTGCAGACCTGTTTAGCGCAGCCGGGCCTGACTACCGGCCTATTGTTGGAGCAGTATCGCGACAACAAATTGAGCCAGCAACTTGAAACCTTGGCGACATGGAACCATATGATCGTTGAGGAAAGGGTCGAGCAGACCTTTTTGGATACCTTGGCCAGCCTTTATGACTCGGTACTGGAGCAACGGCTGGAGACATTGATCGCCCAGGCCAGAACGCACGGCCTCAGCCCGGAAGAACGTGAAGAAGTCCGTTCTCTTAACCAAGTGCTAGCAAAGAAAAACTGAATACCTAAACGGCTTAAGTGCCGATAAATGCGAGGGCAGAGCCCTGCAATATGCCGCCACAGTGGGCCGCGGCAACAACAAAAACGCCCCAAATGCTATTGTTGGCGGTTTCGCCGACCGACACCAACCCCAATACTCTGAAGTGTGGATACCGTCTTATGGAGCAAAACCCGCAGTCACAGCTAAAGCTACTTGTCACCCGTGGTAAGGAGCAAGGCTATCTGACCTATGCTGAGGTCAATGACCATCTGCCGGAAGATATCGTCGACTCCGACCAGATCGAAGACATCATCCAGATGATTAACGACATGGGCATCCAGGTGCTGGAAGAAGCACCGGACGCCGATGACCTGATGCTGGCCGAGAACACCACCGACACCGATGATGATGCGGCGGAAGCGGCTGCTCAAGTGTTGTCCAGCGTTGAGTCTGAAATTGGCCGTACCACCGACCCGGTGCGCATGTACATGCGCGAAATGGGAACCGTTGAACTGCTGACGCGCGAAGGCGAAATCGACATCGCCAAGCGCATTGAAGACGGCATCAACCAGGTTCAGTGTTCCGTTGCCGAGTACCCGGAAGCCATCACCTATTTGCTGGAGCAGTACGATCGCGTCGAAGCGGGCGAAGCTCGCCTGTCCGACCTGATCATCGGCTTCGTCGATCCTAATGCGGAAGAGGACATCGCTCCTACCGCGACGCACGTCGGTTCTGAGCTGTCGACCGAAGAGCAGAAAGACAACGACGAAGAAGATGACGAAGAAGAAGAAGAAGACGATAACAGCATCGATCCAGAGCTGGCTCGTCAGAAATTCTCCGACCTGCGCGATCAGTATGAAGCGACGCGTGTTGTCATCAAAAAGAACGGCCGCAGCCACGCCAGCGCAGCAGAAGAAATTCTGAAGCTGTCTGAAGTGTTCAAGCAGTTCCGCCTGGTGCCAAAACAGTTCGACTTCCTGGTCAACAGCATGCGCATCATGATGGACCGCGTTCGTACTCAAGAACGTATCATCATGAAGCTGTGCGTTGAACAGTGCAAAATGCCGAAGAAAAACTTCGTTACTCTGTTCTCCAGCAACGAGACCAGCGATACCTGGTTCGCAGCCGCACTGGCAATGGCCAAGCCATGGTCAGAAAAGCTGAAAGACGTTGCGGATGACGTCCAGCGCAGCCTGCAGAAACTGCGTCAGATCGAAGAAGAAACCGGCCTGACCATCGAGCAGGTGAAGGACATCAACCGTCGTATGTCTATCGGTGAAGCGAAAGCCCGCCGTGCGAAGAAAGAGATGGTTGAAGCCAACTTGCGTCTGGTTATTTCTATCGCCAAGAAATACACCAACCGCGGTCTGCAGTTCCTGGATCTGATCCAGGAAGGCAACATCGGTCTGATGAAAGCGGTAGACAAGTTTGAATACCGTCGTGGTTATAAGTTCTCAACTTACGCCACCTGGTGGATCCGTCAGGCTATCACCCGCTCTATCGCCGACCAGGCGCGTACCATCCGTATTCCGGTGCATATGATTGAGACCATCAACAAGCTCAACCGTATTTCGCGCCAGATGCTGCAAGAGATGGGCCGCGAACCTACGCCGGAAGAGCTGGCTGAACGCATGCTGATGCCGGAAGACAAAATCCGCAAAGTGCTGAAGATCGCCAAAGAGCCGATCTCCATGGAAACGCCAATCGGTGATGATGAAGATTCACACCTGGGCGATTTCATCGAGGATACCACCCTCGAGCTGCCGCTGGATTCTGCTACCTCGGAAAGCCTGCGCTCTGCAACGCACGACGTCCTGGCTGGCCTGACCGCCCGTGAAGCGAAAGTGCTGCGTATGCGTTTCGGTATCGATATGAACACTGACCACACGTTGGAAGAAGTGGGCAAACAGTTCGACGTTACCCGTGAGCGTATTCGTCAGATCGAAGCCAAAGCGCTGCGTAAACTGCGTCACCCAAGCCGTTCCGAAGTGCTGCGTAGCTTCCTGGACGACTAAGGTTTAGCTGATCGCAAAAAACCCCGGCTCGCCGGGGTTTTTTATTGCCTAAAACATGCTGTTACCGCTGGCAGTTTTCTCCGGTACCGACTGGGTGACGTCCCAATGTTCAACGATTTTCCCCGCATCATTAAGGCGGAAAATATCGATAATCGCGGCTGTCTTGCCCTTTTCTCGTCCGCTGGTCTCCACATGTAATATCACATAGTTACCGTCGACAAATGCCTGTTTGATTTCACTGCGAGAGTTGGGATAACGCGTTTTCAACAGCTCGACAAACTTACGAAAGCCCTCCACACCATCCTGCGCGTTGGGATTATGCTGTTTATATTCGTCACCCAGGTAAGGGCGCGCGGCCACAAAATCCTTATTGTTCAGCCCCTGCTGATAAAACTCCAATACGTTATTTTTGTTCTGCACTTCCTGCGAGCTGTTGCCCGCCTGAACACCACCTGTGACCAACAGCAAACCAACGACACAACCTTTGATTATCGATTTCATACATTAGTCCCAATAAAAATCATTTTAGAGCCAGGAACAGCTCGCGGTAGCTCGCTGTAAGCTGCTCCAGCGTGGCACGGTTCAATCCGCTGGGGTTCGGCAACACCCACACTTCAGTTTTACCGATCGTCATGTCCTGAGGTCCCCAGGACGCGTTGCGAACCCCAAAGGCACTGCTGAACGCCTGCTTGCCTAAAATCGCCAACGCACGCGGCTGGTAACGCAGGATCTTTTCCTTTAACGCCTCACCGCCGCTGAGCAACTCGTCACGCGTTACCTCACTGGCCGCCACCGTAGGCCGCGCCACCAAGGCGGTGATGCCACAACCGGTCTCCTGCAGCTGTTGCCACTGCTCCGGCGCTAACTGACTATCGGTAAAACCGGCCTGATGCACCACTTTCCAGAAGCGGTTGCTGCCGTTAGCAAAAGGGTAGCCTTGATGAGCCGAGGACAGGCCAGGGTTGATGCCGCAAAACACCACCCGCAGGTTGGGCGCCAGGAGTTCCATAGGATTCGAGAGTCCATTAAAGGGATTTACAGCGGTTATCGCAAAATCCGCCAGCAATTACAACAGGCTAGAACTGCGCAGAAAAGCAACATACAGATGGTTAACAGTAGACCTGCGCCGGAGGATTACCGTATAATCTCGCCGCTTGGCCCCTTAGCTCAGTTGGTTAGAGCACGCGACTCATAATCGCTTGGTCACTGGTTCAAGTCCAGTAGGGGCCACCAAATCTCGCTGATATAACAGCAAATCAAGCCACCTTCCTGAAGGTGGCTTTTTTGTTATCTGCCTCATAGAGTGTCATCCATGATTTTGCAGGACACCACGATTGACCGGCTCCCCATTGCTTAATACACCCCAGATGTTAGTAATGTTCCAGCGTGGTAAGCGAACTCCCAGATACCCTATCTGTGTGTTGGGCGACATGGCGCAATACATTGTTGGGCAGAACTTCACTGAAGTTTATGACGATGAATGGCTGATAAATATTGAGGGAAAAACAAGCGTCCGAACGTTAACCAGAATCCCAGTCAAAAAAGTACGAGTCAGCGATGGTAAGATAGCTTTCGATTATTCGATTATTCGATTGACGATATAGCAATTATCGGAAAGGTTGTATTAACCATTTAATGAGACAGGGAGTTACCATGATTGACTACAAAACAGCCTCTAAAGATCAGCTAAAAGCAGAAATGAAGCGCCTGGCATCGGTTGTTTCCGATGTATCTTTTGGCACTAAAAAAGAATTCTTTCATCTGCCAGAAATTCTTAACGCTGGCGAAACACCTCTTGCCATTGCGAGCGGGCAGATGGACGGTAATACTTGGCTCATAACCCTCACCAATAAACGCGTAATTTTTCTTGATAAAGGAATGCTGTTTGGCGTGAAGCAGATTGATGTAAATCTGCAAAACATCGTCAGCGTAGGGGGTAAAACGGGCTTACTATTTGGTGAGATCACTATCTCAACAAGTGGCCAAAACTACACCATCAAAAACGTGATGAAAGCTCCCGTTATTCCTTTTACAAATTTAGTAAATGAAACACGCAATAATGCTACTCAGTCTACGCAGACCAATCCTCAACCAGTAGCGGCAAATCAAGATGATGTCATCGCGAAAATTGAGCGGTTGGCAAAGCTCAAAGCAGATGGTGTTCTGACGGATCAAGAATTCCAACAGCAAAAACAGCTCATTCTTAACGGGTAAGCAATGCCAGCCACCTTCCTGAAGGTGGTTTTTTTGTTTCCGCCCGCTAACCTAATCAGGCACCACCGTTCTGTCGCTGATGCGCCAGCTGTTCGGCACGCAACAGGATTTCCTGCAGATCGTCTTCGTCGATATCAAACAGTTCGCCCTGCATCAGCGCCTCATGCAGATCGGCACGGGTGATAGACACCGCATCAATCGGCAGGTTGACTGACTTGGCTTCGGCCGAGGCCAGGGGGTGCGGATAACGTCGTCCGGCCAGGTTATTAAAGATAATCGCCAACACCGCCAATAACACCGAGTTCAGCAGCACCGGGTACAGCACAAAGCTGTAGCCCAGTTGGTGAATACCCGGTCCGCCGAGGATCGCGGTCAGCGCGACCGCGCCGCCGGGCGGATGCAAGCAACGCAGTTTGAACATCAACCCAATCGCCAGCGCCGCCGCCACCCCACAGGCCAGGCCGGGATCGGCAATTAGCAGGCTGGTGCTGACCCCTACCGCAGCAGCCGAGATATTGCCGCCGACGATCGACCATGGCTGCGCCAGTGGACTGTTCGGCACGCCAAACAACAGCACCGCAGAGGCTCCCATTGGGGCGATAAACCACAGGTTTACCTCACCCAGTACAAAATGGCTGATCCAACCGGAAATCATCAGCCCCAGCCCGGCCCCAACGCTGGAAAGCAAAATCTCTTTTTTGCCTACGGCCAACGGATGCGGCCACAAACGTGCGCACCCCATTTTCAAACTTTCTACCCACTGCTTCTTCATGTTACTTCACGCTGCCAAACTCAACTTAATGGCAACAAATATATCACAACGCCGGTAGCCACCGCCTGCAACGCGGGTCGCCGTTGAAATAACTTTCTGCTAACAGATTGATCTTTAGCCATTGCTCGTCAATTATCAAAGTTCGCCTCCCTTTGCCTTGAGGAAAACCCAATGTCTCAGCCGATTGCCGAACTCTATACCGATGCCAACTTTTTCAGCCCCTATGCCATGTCGGCGTTTATTACACTGACGGAGAAAGGCATTCCCTTCACCCTGAAGCCGGTTGATCTGTCGCAGGGGAAAAATCAGGAGCCCGCCTACGCGGCGCTGTCATTAACGCGCCGCGTACCGACGCTGGTGGTTGGCGAGTTTCAGTTGTCGGAGTCCTCAGCCATCGATGAGTATCTGGATGAGATCCACCCGGCCCATCCGGTGTACCCACGCGATGTCAAACACCGCGCCAAGGCCCGCGAAGTCCAGGCGTGGCTGCGTAGCGATCTGCTGGCGCTGCGCGCCGAACGACCGACAGAGGCGGTGTTCCTGAACGCCAAGTTTCCTCCGCTGTCTGCCGCCGCACAGGCTGCCGCCAACAAGCTGATCGCCGCAGTCGAAAAGCTGCTGAGTCACGGCCAGGATAATCTGTTCAGGGAATGGTGTATTGCCGATACCGATCTGGCATTGATGCTCAATCGGCTGGTGATACACGGTGATGCGGTGCCGGAAAACATTCGCCACTATGCGCAAAAGCAGTGGCAACGTCCTTCGGTGCAGGCCTGGTTGGCTCTGCCGGAGAAAATGCGCGGGTAAAAAAACCGGCGGCCACGACGCCGCCGTTCTCAATTATCGAGAAACAACATCACTTCTTGAGGGAAGGCAATTCACCATCCAGAGGGCAGATAGCCAAACAGCGACGCAATGGCGTACACCGCGCTGCCCAGATACAGCAATACGATGCTGACCTGCAACAACGGGTGAGTGATCCAGCTGCACTGCCAGCGTGGCGTCTGGTCGCCGTGCTTGCGCGCCCCGCGCAGGATCAGCATCGGCATAATCGACAGGATCACCCCGCTGAATACCCCGGCGAAATACAGCGCGTTAACGAAGGACACCAGTCCGCTGTAAGCCAGCACGAACGGGGGTAACACCACCAGCATCAACACGCCAAAACGGCGCAGCGGCTGTTCGTCATTCCCCAGGCTGAACTGGTCGAAAATATTGGTCAGGAAGCTGCCGCCCAATCCCCAGTAAGAGGTCAGCATCGCGCACAGAGCAAAGATGTTGGCGGAGAAGAACGCCCACTGCCCTAACGCCTGGCCCCAGGAGATGGTCGCCACATCAGAGATACCCGCCAACCCGCTGAGTGCAATCACCGACATCGGCACCGCCGCCAGCAGCACAAAGGTCACCGCCATACCGACCATAATCGCCTTGGGCAGTTGCTCCGGCTTGTCCGAGAAGCCGCGTGCCATTTCCGGCACGATGTATTGCGCCGAGAAGCAGAACACCACCACGTTGAATACCGGCACCATAAAGCGCCAGTCACCGTCCAGCAGGTTGCGCATCTGGGTGGTGTCTTTAAGCAGCGTGGCCGCCACCAGCGCGGTCAGCATCACCACCATGCCGATACTGATAAACTTTTCGCCACGGCCAATCGCCTTCAGCCCCAGGTACAACACCCCCGCGGCCGGCACGAAAAACAGCAGGCTGCCGATAGCCGGGGAGATACCAAACAGGGACTGCAACAGCTTGCCGCTGCCGGTCATGTAGGCGGTCAGCGCCCCGACGCTGTTAACGCAGACCGAAGCAAACATCAGCCAGGCGCCAATGCCGCCGACATAACGTTTTGCCAGCCCGCTTAATTGCAGGTGGGCGCGGGTGCGCAGGGTAGATTCGGCGACGTACAGCATGGTGATGGTGGTCAGGCTGCCCACCAGCACCAGCCAAAACAGTAATGGTAAAAAACCGGCCTTGCTGGAAGCGTAAGCGATAGACAGTACGCCGGCGCCAATGTTGGTGCCGACAATCATCGCCACCCCTTCGAGGAAACTCAGTGATTTGGTGGGTGCAGGTGCTCGCACCCCGGCGGCAAGTGCCGGAGAAATATAGGTATTATCAGCAGACATACGGCATCCTTTGTCTCCCGGCGGCCCTGGCCACCGGGATCGGTTAATTTCCCGGTGGTTAACAGCTCACATCGATACACAGGTATTTCAGCTCCAGATATTCCTCAATCCCGTAACGCGATCCTTCACGTCCGAGCCCTGACTGCTTCACGCCGCCAAACGGCGCGACTTCGTTGGAAATCAGTCCGGTATTGATGCCGACCATGCCGTATTCCAACGCTTCAGGTACCCGCCACTGGCGCGAGGCGTTCTGCGTGAACAGGTAGGCGGCCAGGCCGAATTCGGTATCGTTGGCCATGGCGATGGCTTCCGCCTCATCATGGAAACGGAACAGTGGCGCTACCGGGCCAAAGGTTTCTTCTTTGGCGAAGCGCATTTTCTGCGTCACGCCAGTCACGACCGTCGGCTGGAAGAAGGTCCATCCCAGCGCGTGTGGCTGACCGCCAATAGCGATCTGCGCACCCTTGATCAACGCATCGTCGATATGGCTTTGTACTTTTTCCACTGCGTCCTGGTCGATCAACGGCCCCTGAGTGGTGCCCTCCTGGCTACCGTCGCCGACTTTCAGTTGTTCGACCGCCGCCACCAGTTTGTCCACCAGACGGTCATAAATGCCGTCCTGTACATAGATACGGTTGGCGCAAACGCAGGTCTGGCCGCTGTTGCGGAATTTGGAGGCCATAATGCCCGCCACCGCCGCGTCCAGGTTGGCGTCGTCGAACACGATCACCGGCGCATTGCCGCCCAGTTCCAGCGACAGTTTTTTGATGGTTGGCGCGCACTGCGCCATCAGAATGCGGCCGACCTCGGTCGAACCGGTAAAACTCAGTTTGCGTACTACCGGGCTGTCGCACAGAACTTTACCCACCTGAGCAGCATCGCCGGTGACCACCTGCAATACGCCCGCCGGAATACCGGCATCCTGCGCCAGCTTGCCTAACGCCAGCGCGGTCAACGGCGTTTGTTCCGCCGGTTTAACGATAATGGCGCAGCCTGCTGCCAGCGCCGGCGCTACCTTGCGGGTGATCATCGCCGCCGGGAAATTCCACGGCGTGATCGCCGCGCAAACGCCAATCGGTTGTTTGACCACCACCAGACGCTGTGAGGCCAGCGGCGCCTGCAATACCGCCCCGTCGACCCGTTTAGCTTCTTCGGCAAACCAGGTGATAAACGAAGCGGCATAGGCCACTTCGCCACGCGCTTCCGCCAATGACTTGCCCTGCTCAGCGGTCATCAGCTGCGCCAAATCTTCCTGCGCTGCCAGTACCTTGTCGGCCCAGGCCAGCAGCAGTGCAGAACGTTGCTTGGCCGTCAGTTGTTTCCAGCCTTGCTGCGCTACCTGCGCTGCGTTAATCGCCTGCTGGGTTTCTTCACCGCTGACCAGCGGAATGCTGGCCAATTCGACGCCGGTCGCCGGGTTGATCACCGCTTCACGCTTGCCGCTCAGCGCATCGCACCACTCACCGTTAATCAGGCACTGGCTGCGCAGCAGCTCGGGATTATTCAATTTCATTGCCAATCACTCCTTATTGAGCCAGCGCGCGAGAAAGAATGCCCAGCGCCTTGGTGAACTGGTCTTCAGGAATGGTCAGCGGGTACAGGAAACGGATCACGTTGCCATTGACGCCGCAGCTCAGCAGCAACAGGCCTTCTGCCAACGCTTTCTGCTGCACCTGACGGGTAATCTCCGCCGAAGGCTTGCCGGTCTTCGGATCGTTGAACTCCACCGCCACCATCGAACCCTGCGCGCGGATATCCACGATCGCCGGGCTGGTCTGGCGCGCCTGCTGTAGCACTTCCACCAGATGCTGGCCCAGACGTTGCGAACGCTGGCACAGTTGTTCTTCTTCAATCACCTCCAGCACCGCCAGCGCTGCCGCCACCGCCAGTGGGTTACCAGCATAGGTACCACCCAGCCCACCCGGAGCTGGAGCGTCCATCACTTCGGCACGTCCTGCCACCGCCGACAGCGGCATACCGCCCGCCAGGCTCTTCGCCATGGTGATAAGGTCGGGTTTCACGCTGTAATGATCCATGGCGAACAGCTTGCCGGTACGGGCAAAACCGGTCTGCACTTCGTCGGCAATCAGCAAAATGCCGTGTTCGTCACACAGCGTACGCAGCGCTTGCATGAATTCGGCCGGTGCGATGTTGAAACCGCCCTCGCCCTGTACCGGCTCCAGCACGATCGCCGCAACCTGCTTGGGATCGATATCCGCTTTAAAGATACGTTCCAGGCTGTTCATCGCGTCTTCGGTGGTCACGCCGTACAGCGCATTCGGGTATTGACCGTGGAACACTGAACCGGGGAAGGGTCCGAAGCCCAGCTTGTAAGGGGCCACTTTGCCGGTCAGCGCCATGGTCATATAGGTACGGCCGTGGAAACCACCGCCAAAGGTGATAAGCCCTGGGCGACCGGTATGGGCACGGGCAATTTTGACCGCGTTCTCTACCGCTTCGGCACCGGTGGTGAAGAAGGCGGTTTTGCATGGGCCTTCGATTGGCGCACGCTGGTTGATACGTTCCGCCAGCGTGACGTAGCTTTCGTAAGGAACAATTTGGTAAGCGGTGTGGGTGAAAGCCTTCAGCTGCTTTTCAATCGCGGCGATCACCTTAGGGTGGCGGTGCCCGGTATTCAGTACCGCAATACCGGAGGCGAAATCGATCACTTCATTGCCTTCTACATCCCACAGCGTGGCGTTCTCTGCGCGCTCTGCGTAAAAATCACACATCACACCTACCCCACGCGGGGTGGCATCCTGACGACGTTGATTCAATTCTGCGTTTTTCATGTTGTTCTCTCCGGTCGGTGGGCGGTGCCATCTGTACGTTTCGTTCACATTCGTGAAACAATGACGTTTATTTACACAGGATGTGGCCCTATAATCGAGAGCCAGTTACGATTAATTGAGGGATCCAATTGCGCTCATTGAGTGGTGACCTGTTATTGCAGCGTCTCGGCGAACAGCCCGATGACAAGCTGCATAAACGGCTATATAACGCGATCCGCACCAGCATTCTGGACGGCAGCCTGCCGCCCTCCAGCCGCCTGCCCGCCTCACGCGATCTGGCGCAGGAGCTTAGCCTTTCACGTAACACAGTTTTAACCGTTTATGAACAATTGCTGGCAGAAGGATATGTTCTGGCGCGCGCCGGAAGTGGCACATTCGTCGCCGAAACCGTGCCGGACAGTTGTTTATCCACTGCCAGCGCACCAGCAGGCAGTGACGGGGAACAACGGGGTATTGAACTGTCAGAACGCGGTGCCGCTCTGTTGCACCACGCCAGCGCCAGCCCGAAACAGTGGGGAGCCTTTATCCCCGGCGTGCCCGATGTGAATGCCTTCCCACACCAGTTATTCAGCAAAATCCAGGCACGTATCAGTCGTCGCCCGGCCCCGCAGCGCCTGACCTACAGCAATCAGGGTGGCAGCCCGGAACTGCAGCATGCGTTGGTGGATTATCTGCGTGTGGCACGCTCGGTACGCTGTTCACCGGAGCAAATTCTGATTACCGAAGGTATCCATCAGGCGATAGATCTGGTGACACGGCTACTGTGCAATCCTGGCGACGACGCCTGGATTGAAGAACCGGGCTATTGGGGGATCCGCAATATCCTGCGGATGAACGACGTGAATATCTGCCCGCTGGCAGTTGATGAGGCTGGCATGGTACCGCCGGAGCAACCCACAGGTGCACCGCGACTGATATTTGTTACTCCGTCGCACCAGTATCCGCTGGGATCGGTGATGAGTCTGGCACGGCGACAACGCTTGCTGGCGCTGGCGCGCAACGGCGGCGGATGGATCGTTGAGGATGACTACGACAGTGAATTCCGCTTTTCCGGCCAGCCGATCCCGGCGTTGCAGGGGCTGGAAGCCGACGCGCCGGTGATCTATATCGGCACCTTCAGTAAAACGCTGTACCCGGCGCTGCGGCTGGGTTACGTGGTGTTGCCAAAGCCACTGATGGCGGCGCTGAAAACCGCCCATGCCGAGCTGTACCGCGGCGGTCACCTGCTGATCCAGACCGCACTGGCGCAGTTTATTCAGGAAGGTCACTACACCGCGCATATCCGTCGCATGCGGCTGTTGTACGCCCGACGCCGGGCATTTTTGACCACGTTGATCGAGCAGCACCTGGGCAAACAGGCGTTGAGCGAATTCAACAACAACGCCGGGCTGCACCTGATCCTTAACCTGCCGGACGAAGCTGACGACGTGGCGATCGCCGCCGCCGCCAACGAACGCGGCGTACTGGTGCGGCCGCTGTCGCGTTACTACATGCTGCCCAACCATCGCCGTGGCCTGCTGATGGGCTTCGCCTGCGTGCCGGAAGAGCAAATGGCCGCCGCCTTTACCCTGCTGCTGGAATGCATTAATCCCTGAAACGAAAAGGCGGCCACGGTCTTCCATCAAAAGACCTGAAGTTGCCACCCTTCCTGCCGCCACTGCAAACGGTGGGTCAATTTCAACGCCTGCAAAAAGGCCTCATCGTGGGAAACCACCAGCATCGCACCGGGAAAACTGGCCAGTGCGGCCTCAATAGCCAGCGACGACGCCAGATCCAGATGATTGGTCGGCTCATCCAGCAACAACAACTGCGCTGGCTCCTGCCGCCACAGCATGCAGGCCAACGCCGCTTTCAATCGCTCACCGCCACTCAGTGTCGCCAACGGCAATAACACCCTTTCAGCGTTTAACTGCAACTGCGCCAACTGGCTGCGCATCCTGCCCTCGTTGAGCGGCGAATCCTGCAGGCCAAGGTGTTCAACCACCGAGAGCGACAGATCGAGCTGCGAAAGGTTCTGGTCGAGATAAGCCGTCGGTAGCGGACAGTGGCAACAACCGCCCCTGGCTGCCCATTGCCCCAGGATCACCTTCAGCAAGGTGGATTTACCGCAGCCGTTCGGGCCGGTCAGCGCCACGCGCATCGGGCCATCGATACGTAAATCCAGCGGCGGCATAGTGATAAAAGGCAATTGCAGCTGTTCCAGCACCAGTACCTGCTTGCCCGCCGCCACAGCACTGCCCGGCAAGGTCAACATGACCGGGCTGTCCTCCTCCACCCGCTGCCAGGCTTCACGCACCGCGGCATCGAGGGAGCCTTTCTGCTCCTGATGCTGTTTACGCAGCGTACCCAGGCTCTCTTTGGCCGCGGCCTTGTAAGCCACACGCTCAAAGGAGGCGATGTTCAGCGTATCGACGGTTTTCAGCGTCTGCGCCGAGCGCCGCTGGCTGATGTCGTGTTCTTTCTGCTGTCGGGCACGAGTGCGCCGACGTTCCTGACGCGCATGTTCCAGCCCGGCACGGGCCGCCTGCTGCTCCAGCTCACGCTGGTGGCGATAATCATGGTAGTTACCGCCGTAGCTGTGCAGTGCGCCGGGCGTCAGCTCGACAATACGCTGCATGCGCGCCAGCAGTTGTCGATCGTGGCTGGCGACCAGCAAACCGCCACGCCAGCTTTCTAACTGCTGATACAGCCCCTCGCGAGCGCGAGTATCAAGATGGTTAGTCGGTTCGTCCAATAACAAGAAGTCGGCGTTACCCAGCATCGCGCCGCACAATGCAGCGCGCATCCGTTCGCCACCACTGAGATCCTTCGCCGGCCGTTGCGGATCGAAAACCGGTAACCCGGCGGTGGCAAATGCAGCCTGCAAACGATCGTTCAAATCCCACTGCCCTTCCAGACGATCGATATCGTCCGCCTGCGGCCGCCCTTGCTCAAGGCGGGTCAGTGCGGCAAAGGTCTCGCCGTAGCCCAGTAGTTGGGCCAGCGTGGTCTGTGGCGCGATGTCTGGCTGCTGTGCTACGTAGGCCAGTGAAGCATGAGATTCGACATGCCCACCACCGGGCAGATCCAGCCCGGCAATCAGCCGTAACAGACGAGTTTTTCCGACGCCGTTGCGCCCAACCAAGCCGCAGTGCTGTTGATCGAAAGTGAGATCCAATGGGCCGAACAGCGTTTCGCCGTCAGCAAACTGGCAGGTCAGTTGATGTAAAACAAAATGAGGGGACTGCGCGAAATGAGCCATAAGCACTCCTGGATGAGATCAAAACATCCCCACATGGCACCGGTGTGCTCAACGTGGGACAAGATATCAACAGGCGTGTTTGTTCATTTTCGGTGATGGCTCCGCAGAGAGAAGGAATTTCAACGCGCAAATGCTAACCGATTTGTTGTTCACGATGCAAACAACAATAAAGATCCATGACATCTATCACATTCAGCGCAACGCAGATTCCCAACGGCAGAGACAACGGCTAGATTTATCTCATCCGACCACTTGGTCGTACATAATAATAACGATGAAAGATGCGATGGAGACTGCAATGAGCAATTACCCACACCTGCTGGCGCCGCTGGATCTCGGCTTCACCACCCTGAAAAATCGGGTGCTGATGGGATCAATGCACACCGGCCTGGAAGAACTGCCTAATGGCCCCGAGCGTATGGCCGCTTTCTATGCCGAACGCGCAGCGGCCGGCGTGGCGCTGATCGTCACCGGCGGTATCGCCCCCAATGAAAAAGGCGTGGTGTACCGCGGCGGCTCCACCCTCAGCCAACCGCAGCAGGTTAGCCACCACCGCATTGTCACCGAGGCCGTCCATCAGGCCGGCGGCAAAATTGCGCTGCAGATCCTGCATGCCGGTCGCTACAGCTATCAGCCGCAGCCGGTCGCGCCCTCCGCGCTGCAGGCACCGATCAATCCCTTCGCCCCCACCGCGCTAAGTGAGGCGGACATTCTGCAGACCATCGCCGACTTCGCCCAATGCGCAGCACTGGCGCAACAGGCCGGTTACGATGGCGTCGAGGTGATGGGTTCCGAAGGCTATTTGATCAACCAATTCCTGGTGTCGCGCACCAACCAGCGCGACGACCAATGGGGCGGCAGTTTCAGCAACCGCATGCGTTTTGCCGTGGAGATCGTCCGGGCCGTGCGGCAGGCCGTCGGCAGCGACTTCATTCTGATTTACCGTCTTTCGATGCTGGATCTGGTAGAGGACGGTTCCAGCTGGCAGGAGATCGAGCAGTTGGCACTGGCGGTTGAGCAGGCGGGCGCGACGATTATCAACACCGGCATCGGCTGGCATGAGGCGCGTATTCCGACCATCGCCACCATGGTACCGCGCGCCGGTTTCAGTTGGGTGACCCGTAAACTGATGGGCAAAGTGCGCATTCCGCTGATCACCACCAACCGCATTAACGATCCGGCGGTAGCGGAACAGGTATTGGCAGACGGCTGCGCCGACATGGTATCGATGGCTCGCCCATTCCTGGCCGACGCCGCCTTTGTGCAAAAAGCCGCCGAGGGCCGTGCCGACGAGATCAATACTTGTATTGGCTGTAATCAGGCCTGCCTCGACCAGATTTTTGAAGGCAAACTCACCTCTTGCCTGGTTAACCCACGCGCCTGCCGCGAAACCGAAATGCCCCTGATCGCGGCAGAAAAACCGAAGAAACTGGCGGTGATCGGTGCCGGACCGGCCGGACTGGCGTTTGCCACCACCGCCGCCAGCCGTGGCCACCGGGTGACGTTGTTCGACGCCGCCGATCAGATTGGCGGCCAGTTCAATATTGCCAAACAGATCCCCGGCAAAGAAGAATTTCATGAAACCCTGCGCTACTTCCGCCGCCAACTGGCACTGCTGGAAGTCACGCTAAAGCTGGGCAGTTGGGTGACGGCGGCCGATCTGGCTGAATTTGACGAAGTGATCCTCGCCTGCGGCATTGTGCCGCGTACTCCGGAAATCCCCGGTATTGATAACGCCAGAGTCCTGACCTATCTGGACGTACTACGCGACAAAAAACCTGTCGGTCAACGGGTGGCGATTATCGGTGCCGGCGGCATCGGCTTCGACACTGCCGAGTACCTCAGCCAGCACGGGGTATCAAGCAGCCTGGATCAGGCTGAGTTTAACCGTGAATGGGGCATCGACGACCAGCTTAACCAACGCGGCGGGCTGGCAGCCCAGGGGCCAGTGGCGCCACATGCGGCCAGGCAAATCTATCTGCTGCAACGCAAAACCAGCAAAGTGGGCGAAGGCCTGGGGAAAACCACCGGTTGGATCCACCGCACCAGTCTGGCGATGCGCGGCGTGAAAATGCTCAATAGCGTGAATTACCAGCGTATTGACGATGAAGGGCTGCATATTTCGCGAGCCGAGCAGGAAAGCTGCTTGCCGGTCGACACGGTGATTATCTGCGCCGGGCAGGAACCGCGTCGTGAACTGCAGCAACCGCTACTGGAGATGGGCAAAACGGTACATTTGATTGGCGGAGCGGACGTGGCCGCCGAGCTGGATGCTCGCCGCGCTATCGATCAGGGCACCCGGCTGGCGATGGCACTGTAAAAAATCTGCCACTATAGTGGCAAAAAATGCCTATATACGACCTTAATTGCTATAATAGCAGCAATTAAGGTCGTCATAGGTGCACCATGATTTCCCTACACACCCCCTACGATACGCAGCTTGCCTTGCAGGACTATCTGAAGCAATTGCGTAAACGCCGTAAATTATCAGTCACCGCCTTGGCTAAAGTCTCCGGGGTACCCAACAGCACCATCCGCAAATTCGAAGCCAGCGGCAATATCTCATTGCGTCAGTTCCTGATGCTCTATGACGCTCTTAGCAATCTGAATGAACTGCATCAACTGACCAAAAGCCAAAATAAGCCGCAAACTATCGAGGAGGTATTGAAGAATGCTTAATGTCCCTCTGTGGGTAAAGCGCCGTCTGAGCGATGGCAATGTGCAAAATGTTGGGCAGTTGGCAGAAAACACCACTGGTGTTTATTTCCGTTACGACGAAAGCTATTTAGCCTCTCATCAGAGTTCACTGTCCCCCTTCAACTTACCCTGGGATAACGCTTTACATCAGGCGCCCCAACAGCCGCATTACGGGCTACAGGGCATTTTTGCCGATAGTCTGCCGGACGGTTGGGGGCTTTATTTGATGGATCGAGTATTTCGAACCCATGGTTATAACCCCAGAAAAATTAGCGTATTGGAACGGTTGGCCTTTACCGGTGAACGTGGGTTTGGTGCTTTATTTTATGAGCCTGACTTGCCATTCTCCCATCAGGATAACTCACCCGATTTAACGTTGATAACGCTAGGGAACGAAGCCGTTAAGGAATTTGAAGGGACGGAGTCACACCTGATTGCTCATTTGATGAATGCCGGCGGATCAGGAGGAGCACGGCCAAAACTAAGCGTCACTCGGTTAGCTGATGGCACTTTTTCTACTCAACAGAATGCTATCGGCAAGAAGCTTTTGGTGAAGCTAACGTCAGAGAAATTTGCCCTTGGCCACAGTGAAAGCCAGATCGAATACGTTTATATGATGATGGCACGGCAAGCGGGAATAGAAGTTGCAGACTTTACTTTGCTCAATATCGGTAAAGACCTCCATTGGCTCCAGCAAGATCGCTTTGACTGTGTGGGCGACCATGGCCGTTGGCACATGATTTCTGCCAGCGGATTATTGGATGCCCCATTCCGCGAACCTTCACTGGATTATGTCGATCTGATTAAGGCGACCCGAATACTCTGCGGTGTGGAAGAAGCCAGAAAGTTACTACGACGAGCCTTGTTCAATTATCTGACGGTAAATCAGGACGATCACGCCAAAAACTTTGCTTTTCTGGCCGATGATCAAGACAACTGGCGGCTATCCCCCTGCTATGACATCGTTTATAGCCCTTCGCCTTATGGTCAGCATATGACGGCTTTTAACGGTGACGGTTCGCAAATTACCGCATCGGCAATGACGATGATGGCCGGGCAGGCAGGTTTGGCAAACGCCAAGGCCGCAATGAATATGGCCGAAGAAATTTACAGCGTGGTAAGCCATTTCCAACAACAGGCTAATGCGGTCGGGGTACCAACCGCATTAGCCAAAGAGATTCAACGAGATATTGATGGAAAATGGCTGGCGCTACGCTCTGCCAATCAGTAACGTGCGCCGGATTTTACCGCTTTCAGGATCACGAACTTCTTGTTGGATGCGATCAGGGTGCAGTTGCCGAACAAACGCTTCAGCTTCTGGTGGTAATCCAGATGGCGGTTACCGACGATGCGCAGCTCGCCGCCGACCTGCAGGCAACGCTTGGCGTCACAGAACATCTGCCAGGCGGTATGATCGGTGATCGCATGCTGCTGGTGGAACGGTGGGTTACACAGCACCGCCTGCACGCTTTCACGCTCAATCCCCGCCAGCGAGTTATTCACTTCAAACTGACAACGATCCATATCCTGCGGCAGGTTATGTTCCACGTTCAGTTCGCTGGAGGCCACCGCCATGTAGGACTCATCAACAAAGCTCACCTGCGCTTGCGGGTTCTGCATCAATGCGGCCATACCGATGATACCGTTGCCGCAGCCGAGATCGATGATGTGGCCTTCAATGTCATGCGGCAGATGATCCAGGAACAGGCGTGCGCCAATATCCAGGTTGCTGCGTGAGAACACGTTGGCATGGTTGTGGATAATCCAATCAGTGCCATCCAGCACCCAGTTGGTGGTTACCGGCGCTGCCGGTGGCACGATATCGGCGACGTCACAGTGGATCAATCGCGCCTTCTTCCATGCCAGGCTGGTGCGAGTGGGGCCGAGCACCTTTTCAAACAGCTGCATGGTTGAGGTATGCACGTCACGCGCTTTGGCCCCGGCGATGATCACCGTGTCCGGTGCCACCACATCACGCAACGCACGCAGTTGCTGTTCCAGCAAAGCCAGCGCTTTAGGAATACGGATCAGCACCACCGCCGGTGACGCAGGCAATTCGGCCAGGGTGTCCAGCAGCGTAACCTGCTCCGGATCCAATTCATTGAGCTTCAGGTTATGGCGCGTGGCCAACTGGCTCATATAGGAATCGCTGATGCTGTAAGGCTGATGACCGTGCAGCGCACAGGCCAGCGTGCCAAAGTTGTCGTTGAAAATCAGCACCGGACGATCGCCAATGTTTACATTTTCAAGCTGTTGCAGCAGATATTCGTCCGCCGCTTCCCATGCCTGTAGTTGGGTGGATTCTTCCTGTTGGGGATAACGTTCCAGCTCAAGTTGCTGTGTTCCCAGATCGAGTTGGCTCATTGCCCCTCCTGACTGATAAAATTTGGGCTGTTTATCCCCTAAAAACGTCCGGCAGTAAAATGTTTTTTCGGATAAATTGCCCTTTGCGGGCTTTGCGCGAAAAAACATCATACAATGACCCGCTGAATTATGGCCAATACGGGAAGACGATGTCCGAACTGACTTACCTGCAGGGTTACTCTGAACATCTGCAAAGCCAGGTGCAGCAGTTGATCGACCAGCAACGTCTGGGTGAGGTGCTGTTGCAGCGCTATCCCCAGGTGCACGACTGCACCACCGACAAGTCGCTTTATCAGTTTACCGTCGATCTGAAAAACCAGTATCTGCGCAATGCCCAGCCGCTGAGTAAAGTGGCCTACGACGGTAAAATCCAGGTAATGAAACACGCACTCGGCATGCACACCGCCATTTCCCGCGTACAGGGCGGCAAGCTGAAGGCCAAGGCAGAAATCCGCGTGGCGACGGTATTCAAGCTGGCACCGGAGCCGTTTCTGCGCATGATCGTGGTGCATGAACTGGCGCACCTGAAAGAGAAGGATCACAACAAAGCCTTCTACAGCCTGTGTTGCCATATGGAACCCAATTACCATCAACTGGAGTTCGATACCCGGCTGTATCTGACCCACCTCTCCGTGTTTGGCAATCTGTATGCATAGCAGGATTCGCCTTCGGTAAATGCCGTGATAATCTGATTCTTTCTACCCGTCGCCTGGGAACCGGAGATATCTATGATTCGCTTTGCCGTTGTTGGTACCAACTGGATTACGGAACGCTTTATTGACGCCGCACACGAAAGCGGCAAGCTGAAGCTGACCGCCGTCTATTCGCGCAAGCTCGAACAGGCGCAGGCATTTGGTGCCAACTACCCCGTCAGTCTGTTTTTCGATTCCCTTGAGGCGCTGGCCCAGTCGGACGCCATCGACGCGGTTTACATCGCCAGCCCCAATAGTCTGCACTGCCAGCAGTCGCTGCTGTTCCTCAGCCATAAAAAACACGTGATTTGCGAAAAACCACTGGTGTCCAACCTGCGCGAAACCGAGAAGCTGGTGGCCTGTGCGCGTGAAAATCAGGTGGTACTGTTCGAAGCCTTTAAAAGCGCCCACCTGCCCAATTTTCTGACTCTGCAGCAAACGCTGCCGAAAATCGGCCCGCTGCGCAAAGCCTTTATCAACTATTGCCAATACTCTTCGCGCTACCCACGCTATCTGGCCGGTGAAAACCCAAATACCTTCAACCCGCAGTTTTCCAACGGTTCGATCATGGACATTGGTTATTACTGCCTGGCCAGTGCCGTGGCGCTGTTCGGCGAGCCTAAATCGGTGATCGCCAGCGCGAGCTTGCTGGATACCGGCGTTGATGCGCACGGTACCGCCTGCCTCAACTACGGCGATTTCGATGTGACGATCTCCCACTCCAAGGTCAGTAACTCGGACCTTCCGAGCGAGATCCAGGGTGAAGAAGGCACGCTGGTGATTGAGAAAATTTCGGAGTGTCAGGGCGTGGTGCTAACGCCACGCGGTGGTCAGCGCCAGGATCTGACCCAACCGCAGCATATCAATACCATGCTGTATGAGGCACAAGTGTTCGCCGGGCTGGTGGAGAAACGGCAGGTGGAGCATCCGGGGTTAGAGAATTCGCTGATTATCGCCCGCCTGCTGACCGAAATCCGCCGCCAGACCGGCGTGGTTTTCCCTGCCGACGGAGAATGACATGAAGCCGTTATTACTGATGCAAACCGGCGACGCGCCGGAGGTGATCCGCCAGGAAAAAGCCAATTTCGACGGCATGTTCCTGCAACAGGGAAACATTGATGCCGATCGCGTACAGATCGTGCACCTTCCCGCAGGCGAACAACCGCTGCCGCCGCAACACTACTCTGGCGTGGTGATCACCGGTTCACCGGCGATGGTCACCGAGCAACTGCCGTGGAGCGAACAGGCCGCAGAATGGCTGCGCCAGGCCATGCTGATCAAACTGCCTATTTTTGGCGCCTGCTACGGCCACCAGCTGCTGGCCTATGCGCTTGGCGGGGAAGTCGGCTACCACCCGCAGGGCATGGAGGTCGGCACACTGGAAATAGAACTGTTGCCCGCCGCCGCCAATGACCGGCGGATGGCGATGCTGCCGCCACGCTTCAAGGCGAATCTGATCCACGCGCAGAGCGTATTGACGCCCCCTGCCGGTGCCGTGGTGCTGGCGCGTTCACAGCAGGATGCTTATCAGATCCTCAGTTATGGCGATAACGTGCTGACCACCCAGTTCCACCCAGAGTTTAACGGGGCGGTGATGCACCAGTATCTGAGCTGGCTTGGCGAGCTCTATCCGCAGCAGCAGGAGGAGTATCAGCTTAAGCAACAGCAGGTTAGCGATACCCCATTCAGCCGACTGCTGTTGCAAGGGTTTGTCGTCAGCCTGGGGGCACAAAAAGCCCTGGCCGGGTAACGCAATAAACGTTGACCGCCGACACATTTTGCATTACTTTCTGCCGTGCAAAGGGGAGTAACTTCATTGCCGGTTAATCGTCATTACGGTGCGCAAGCACCCGGTTACCGGGCAACCTGATGTCAGGGCGCACTAAGGTGCACCTTCATCAACGTTGTAAGTGAGACCTTGCCGGAAGGCGAGGTTTGCTTGCAGCGTTCATAAGAGCGGCTAGCGTCTTCCGACGTTGGCCGTTTTTGTTTTTGAAGGATATCTCTGATGATGAATACCGTTGGCACACCTTGGTTATGGGGCAGCTTTGCCGCCATCATAGTTGTGATGCTCGCAATCGACCTCCTGCTGCAGGGCCGCAAAGGCGCACATACCATGACGCTGAAGCAGGCCGCCAGCTGGTCGCTGGTGTGGGTCAGCCTTTCTCTGCTGTTCAACCTGGGTTTCTGGTACTACCTGAACCAAACTGCCGGGCGTGCCGTCGCCGATACCCAGGCGTTGGCCTTCCTCACCGGTTACCTGATCGAAAAAGCGCTGGCGGTTGATAACGTCTTCGTCTGGCTGATGCTGTTCAGTTACTTTGCCGTTCCGGCCAACCTGCAGCGTCGGGTGCTGATTTTTGGCGTATTGGGCGCGATCGTACTGCGTACCATCATGATCTTCGCCGGTAGCTGGCTGGTGACCCAGTTCCAGTGGCTGCTGTACCTGTTCGGCGCTTTCCTGCTGTTCACCGGTATCAAGATGGCGTTGGCGAAAGAGGATGGGGGAGCGATTGGCGACAAGCCGCTGGTGAAATGGCTGCGTAGTCACCTGCGCATGACCGACAACCTGGAAGGTGAGCGCTTCTTCGTACGCCGCAACGGCCTGCTGTTTGCTACGCCGCTGGTGCTGGTGCTGATCCTGGTGGAACTGAGTGATGTGATCTTTGCGGTCGACAGCATCCCGGCTATCTTTGCCGTGACCACGGATCCGTTTATCGTACTGACCTCTAACCTGTTCGCCATCATGGGCCTGCGCGCCATGTACTTCCTGCTGGCTAACGTGGCAGAGCGCTTCTCGATGCTGAAATACGGCCTGTCGCTGATCCTGATGTTTATCGGCGTCAAAATGCTGATTATCGATTTGTTCCACATCCCGATCGGTGTTTCGCTCGGCGTAGTCGCCAGTATCCTGACGCTGACACTGTTGATCAACGCCTGGGTTAACCGCCGGAATGACCGCCTGGCTAATAATAAAGCTCCATAATCTGTTATCCGGGGCGCTAGTCGCCCCGCGATTGTTTGGCAATTCGTCCCAAACGCCAAACGTTATTGCGATCACACAAATGTAACCAGTATGTTATCAAGAGTTGATCCGCCCTCAGAATTTCACCGCTGGCCCTTTCCAACCCCCTTGGTTTGCTGAATACTGATTTGGCAAACACACTTGGTTACAGATACAAATAAAGTTGTCCGGCGAGGTTCCCGCCGAGATAAAGCTGTAAGCAACATCATCGGGAAGAAAAAGCACTATGCAAAAACTACTACAAAAGATCACTCAGGGCAGTCTGGTCAAACAAATCATGGTCGGCCTGGTGGCCGGTATTATCGTCGCGCTGGTCTCACCGGCAACGGCTTCGGCAGTGGGCCTGCTGGGTGCGCTGTTTGTTGGCGCATTGAAAGCGGTGGCACCGGTATTGGTGCTGGTGTTGGTGATGGCCTCAATCGCCAATCACAAACACGGGCAGAAAACCAATATCCGGCCGATCCTGTTCCTCTACCTGCTGGGTACCTTCGCTGCAGCGCTGGTGGCGGTCGTGGTCAGCTTTATGTTCCCGTCCAATCTGGCGCTGGTGGCCGGCAATGCCGACATCAACCCGCCGGGCGGCATTGTTGAAGTGCTGAAAGGCCTGTTGTTGAGCGTGGTGGCCAACCCGTTCCAGGCGCTGATTAGTGCTAACTATATCGGTATTCTGGCCTGGGCTGTGGGTCTGGGACTGGCGCTGCGCCACTCTTCTGACACCACTAAATCGCTGATTAACGATATGTCGCATGCGGTCACTATGGTGGTGCGTGCGGTGATCCGTTGCGCCCCTCTCGGCATCTTCGGTCTGGTGGCTTCGACGCTGGCAGAAACCGGCTTCAGTGCGCTGTGGGGTTATGCCCAACTGCTGGTGGTGTTGATCGGCTGTATGCTGCTGGTGGCACTGGTGCTGAACCCGCTGATCGTGTTCTGGAAAATCCGTCGCAACCCTTATCCGCTGGTGTTTGCCTGCCTGCGCGAAAGTGGCGTGACCGCATTCTTCACCCGTAGCTCAGCCGCCAATATTCCGGTGAATATGGAGCTGTGCAAAAAGCTGAATCTGAACGAAGACACCTATTCGGTTTCCATCCCGCTGGGCGCGACCATCAATATGGCCGGTGCGGCGATCACCATTACCGTGCTGACGCTGGCGGCAGTGCATACCTTGGGTGTGCCAGTTGATATCCCAACCGCGCTGCTGTTGAGCGTTGTCGCGGCGGTCTGTGCCTGCGGTGCTTCCGGCGTGGCCGGGGGTTCGCTGTTGCTGATCCCGTTGGCGTGCAACATGTTCGGCATCCCGAACGACGTGGCCATGCAGGTGGTCGCCGTCGGCTTTATCATCGGTGTACTGCAAGACTCTGCCGAGACCGCGCTGAATTCTTCTACCGACGTGCTGTTCACCGCCGCGGCCTGCCAGGCGGAAGACCAACGTTTGGCAGATGAAGATCCACTGAGGGTGCGTTAATTTCTAAGCTAATGCCACAAGGCGCTCGTTAACGGGCGCCTTTTTTTGGTCTCGATACCACAGCCCTACAATGTCACCCCGCTTTTAAAAATCGCCAGTTCACGGAAGTCATTCACTTCATTACGCGCCGCTTGACCATTGGCAATCGCCACAATCAGATCGACAAACTGCTCCAGCAGGCTCTCCATTGGAGTACCGTGGATCAGCCGACCGGCGTCAAAATCAATCCAGTGGGGTTTCTTCGCCGCCAGTTCGCTGTTGGTGGCCAGCTTCACCGTGGGTACGAAACCGCCATAGGGCGTGCCGCGTCCGGTGCTGAACAGCACCATATGACAGCCGGCACCGCCCAGCGCGCTGGTCGCTACCGCATCATTGCCCGGTGCACTGAGCAGGTTTAATCCGGGCTGCCGCAGGCGTTCGCCATATTTCAGCACGTCCACCACCTGGCTCTGCCCGGCTTTCTGCGTGCAGCCGAGAGATTTTTCCTCCAGCGTAGTGATGCCACCGGCTTTGTTGCCTGGCGAGGGGTTTTCATAAATCGGCTGGTTATGGGCGATAAAGTACTGTTTGAAGTCGTTAACCATGCTGACGGTCTTCTCGAAGGTCGCCCTATCGCGGCAGCGGCTCATCAGGATCCGTTCGGCACCAAACATCTCTGGCACCTCGGTCAGCACCGTAGTGCCGCCGTTGGCGATCAGGTAGTCGGAGAAACGTCCCAGCAGTGGGTTGGCGGTAATGCCGGACAGGCCGTCCGATCCGCCGCACTCCAGTCCGAACTTCAACTCGCTCAGTTTGCCCGGCTGGCGACGATCGTCGCGCATCACCTGATACAGGGCATGCAACTGCTCCAGCCCGGCCTCAACCTCATCGTCCTGCTGTTGGCACACCATAAAGCGTACCCGCTGCTCATCGGTCGCGCCCAGCGTGCTGCGGAACACATCCACCTGATTGTTCTCACACCCCAGACCAATCACCAACACCGCCCCGGCATTCGGGTGGCGCACCATATTTTGCAGCATGGTGCGGGTGTTCTCGTGATCCTGACCCAGTTGCGAACAGCCAAACGGATGGCTGAACAGATGTACACCGTCTATCCCCTGCGCATCCTGGGTTTCCTTCAGAAAACGCTGCTGGATCTGCCGGGCAATACCGTTAACGCAGCCGACGGTCGGCACGATCCACAGCTCGTTACGGACTCCCACCTCCCCGCTGCGCCGGCGGTAAAGCTGAACCTCTCGGTCCGCAGCCTGTGGCGGTAACGTGGGAAAGGCCGGTTGATATTGATAGCTGTCGAGATCGCTCAGGTTGGTTTTGGCATTTTGCGAGTGAATATGTTCACCCGGTTCGATGGCTTCCAATGCATGCCCGATCGGCAGACCGTACTTGATGATCGCTTCACCGGCGGCAATCGGCTGCAAGGCAAACTTATGCCCGCGCGTCACCGGTTGTACCAACCGAATGGCTTGCGTCTCCAGTTCCAGCGTTTCGCCGGCGGCCAGATCGCGTAACGCTACCGCGACATTATCCAGCGAATGAATTTTTACCATGCTTTGCATAAACCCACCTCGGGCAACGGCTACGCCAGTTCAATGGCGAAATAGTTTTTGGCATTGTCGAAGCAGATGTTTTTCACCATCTCACCCAGCAGCGTGATATCTGCCGGTACTTCACCGTCCTCCACCCAGCGGCCCATCATCTGGCAAAGGATACGGCGGAAGTATTCATGACGGGTATAAGACAGGAAGCTACGGCTGTCGGTCAGCATGCCGACAAAACGGCTCAACAGGCCCAACTGTGCCAACTGCGTCATCTGCCTCTGCATACCGTCTTTTTGATCGTTGAACCACCAGCCAGAGCCAAACTGCATCTTGCCCGGCGTGCCTTCCCCCTGGAAGTTGCCGACCATGGTGCCGATCACTTCGTTGTCGCGCGGATTAAGGCAATACAGAATGGTTTTCGGTAACCCACCCTGGCGTGCCTGGGCATCCAGCAGGCGAGATAGCGGCTCCGCCAACGGCCGGTCGTTAATAGAATCGAAGCCAATATCCGGGCCCACGCTGGCCAGCATGCGGCTGTTGTTATTGCGCAGCGCGCCGATGTGATACTGCTGCACCCATTCGCGGCGCTGATATTCGGCGGCCAGGAACAGCAGCACCGCGCTTTTGAACTGGGCACTCTGCTCCGAGGTAGGCAGCTTGCCGCTCAGGCGTGCCGTTAAAATAGCGTCCAGTGCGCTTTCGTCCGCTTCGCCATACACCACCACGTCCAGCGCATGGTCAGCCACCTTGCAGCCATGGGCGGCAAAATGATCCATACGTTTTTTCAACGCGTCACACAGCGCACTAAAGCGGCCAATATTGATATCCGCTGCCGCTTCCAGTTTTTGCAGGTAATCATTGAAACCCGGCGCATCTATATTGAACGCCTTGTCCGGCCGCCAGCTTGGCAACACCTTGATGTCGAAACTGCTGTCGGCCGCAATCGCTTTATGGTGGCGCAAATCGTCGATCGGATCATCGGTAGTACCGACCATCTTCACATTCATTCGCTGCATGATGCCGCGCGCTCTGAAATCCTCCTGCGCCAGCAAGGCGTTGCCGCGCTGCCAGATATCGTCCGCCGTCGTCGGGGAAAGCAGCGTGCCGATAATACCGAACGGGCGACGCAGTTCCAGATGAGTCCAGTGATACAGCGGGTTACCCAAGGTGTGCGGCACGGTGGCAGCCCAGGCGTCGAACTTTTCACGATCGCTGGCATCACCGGTACAGAGTCTCTCAGCCACACCGTTGGTGCGCATCGCCCGCCATTTGTAGTGATCGCCCTTTAGCCAGATTTCATATAAATTTTTGAAGCGGGTGTTCTCGGCAATCTGCTCCGGCGGTAAATGGCAGTGATAGTCAAAGATCGGTTGGTCTGCCGCATAGTCATGATACAAACGCCGGGCAAACTCACTGCCCAACAGGAAATCTTCGTTTAAAAACGTCGCCATATCTGGCTCCTCACCTTGCTTGCCGTTCGGCACTGTGTCCAATGCGACAAAGTTATCACACCAATTTTACTGAGCGTCCAGCAAAATATCATCCTCAGCTTTGGCGCCATCGCCCATAAAAGGCCGTTAACCGGCAGTTTTACAGCAAAAAACCGCCTGAATCGCCTAATTATCCAGCAAACAGTATTGCCCAATTGAAAAATGGCTTTTGTGATATCACTCAACTTTTAAATCTGTATGACAAGTTATTGTCTCGCCACCCAGTCGTTCATGCGGCGGGAATACGTCGGTGACGGACAGGCCGGCGCAGAACAACAAAAAGGGATCACCCCCTAAAACGCTGCCGCCATCTCGGCGCCACCTATTGAAGACTGGGAGATATTTTGGATGCGTAAAATTAAAGGGTTACGCTGGTACATGATCGGGCTGGTGACCATCGGCACCGTGCTGGGTTACCTGACACGTAACGCGATAGCCGTTGCGGCACCGACGCTGGAAGGGACCTTACATATCACCACGCAGCAGTACTCATACATTGTCGCGGCCTACTCTGCCTGCTATACCCTGATGCAACCGGTGGCGGGATACGTGCTGGACGTACTGGGTACCAAAGTGGGCTACGCCATGTTCGCCATTTTGTGGGCGCTGTTTTGTATGGGTACTGCGCTCGCCAACAGTTGGGGCGGACTGGCACTGGCACGCGGCGCCGTGGGCATGGCAGAGGCGGCGATGATCCCCGCAGGGCTGAAAGCCAGCAGCGAGTGGTTCCCGGCCAAAGAGCGGTCGATCGCCGTGGGCTATTTCAATGTGGGCTCGTCGATCGGCGGCATGCTCGCCCCACCGCTGGTGGTCTGGGCCATCGTGGCACACAGCTGGGAAATGGCGTTTATCATCACCGGCGTACTGAGCCTGATTTGGGCCATCTGCTGGCTGATCTTCTATAAGCACCCGAAAGACCAGAAAAAACTCAGCAATGAGGAACGCGATTACATTCTCGAAGGCCAGGAAGCCCAACACCAAACCAACAACGCCAAGAAAATGTCCGCCTGGCAGATTGTGCGCAACCGCCAGTTCTGGGGCATCGCACTGCCACGCTTTCTGGCAGAGCCGGCCTGGGGCACCTTCAATGCCTGGATCCCGTTATTCATGTTCAAAGCCTACGGTTTTAACCTGAAAGAGATCGCCATGTTCGCCTGGATGCCGATGTTATTCGCCGATCTCGGCTGCATCGTTGGCGGCTACCTGCCACCGTTTTTCCAGAAACACTTCAAGGTAAACCTGATCGTTTCGCGCAAGTTGGTGGTCACTATGGGGGCGGTACTGATGATTGGCCCCGGTATGATCGGCCTGTTCACCAGCCCTTATGCGGCTATCGCGCTGCTGTGCGTCGGTGGCTTTGCCCATCAGGCACTGTCTGGCGCACTGATTACCCTGTCTTCTGACGTGTTTGGTCGCAACGAAGTGGCCACCGCCAACGGCCTGACCGGCATGGCCGCCTGGACCGCCAGCACCCTGTTTGCCCTGGTGGTCGGTGCATTGGCCGATACCCTGGGTTTCAGCCCGTTATTCGCCGCACTGTCGGTATTCGATATCCTCGGCGCCATCGCTATCTGGACCATTCTGCAAAACCGACCGGCCTCCGAGCCGCAGGAAGACCCGCTGCAGCCAGCCCCGGCACGCAGTTAACCCTGGCGCCCGGCCGCTGTGCCGGGCGTTCCCCCGCGTCCACTGGTAGCTCTGCCGGATAAGTGGTATAACAAATCCATGGTCACACGACCCTCCCTACCCTAAGAGCATTCACTATGGAATTCACTGAAACCAGACGCCTGTATCAGCAACTGGCCGCCGAGCTTAAGCAGCGTATTGAAAGCGGTCGGTACCCGGTGGGCGATAAACTGCCGGCCGAACGCTACATTGCCGAAGAGATGAACGTCAGCCGCACCGTGGTGCGGGAGGCTATCATCATGCTGGAAGTGGAAGGCTATGTTGACGTGCGCAAAGGCTCCGGGATCCACGTGATGTCCAACCAACAGAAAAACCTGGTGGTACCGGGTGACAGCATTGAGTTTGCCACCGCCGGGCCATTCGAACTGCTGCAGGCGCGCCAACTGATTGAAAGCAACATTGCCGAATTCGCCGCCACCCAGGTCACCAAACAAGACATCGTTCAGTTGATGGAGATCCAGGAACAGGCACGCAAGGAAGATCGCTTCCGTGATTCGCAGTGGGATCTGAAATTCCACGTGCAAGTCGCGCTGGCCACCCAGAACACCGCAATGGCTACCATCGTGGAGAAAATGTGGGTGCAGCGCGTGAATAACCCTTATTGGATCAAGCTGCATGAGCATATCGACGACCGCTCCATCGCCAGCTGGTGTGACGATCACGATCAGATCCTCAAGGCATTGATACGCAAAGATCCTTATGCCGCCAAACTGGCCATGTGGCAGCACCTGGAAAATACCAAGCAAATGCTGTTCAACGCCACCAGCGACGATTTTGAATACAACGCTGACCGCTATCTGTTTGCCGATAACCCGGTGGTTCATCTGGACAACGTGACCGCAGAAAATAAATAGCTCAGGCGGTCAAAAACCGTAGTGTTATGTCAGGTATTGTAAAATCCGCTGAATCGATGCCTGAACGGCGGTTTGCCGTGTAGTATTTCACCGCTGGCAACGTAGATTTTCCTGTTGCCAATCGTGCTATTTTGGTAAAGTTGAGCCACTTTTTTACCCTCTGCTACGGGGCGGGACGCGAATACATGCGCTGGTTGTTTGCCATGCTTATTGCTCTTTTTTGCTGGACCGGTTCGGTCTCCGGCCAAAAGCTATGCGCGGCGTCTTCCAAAGCCATTCCCACCGCACTGAACAGCCAGCCATCGCTAGCTGAACCGGTGTTTTCCCCAGAGGATCCGGTTTACCGGTCACCGGCAGAATTGCGACGTAAAGCGCCAGGTAAAATGCCGCTGCTGCTGCCGCGGGTACATTCTTACCCCGGTTCGCTACCCGTCCCCGCCCAACTGCTGCCGGTTTATTCGTTAGCCACTGAGTTGGGCCACAGCACTCGACTCCCGCGCCAGAAATCACCTGCGCCAAACCGGCTTACCCAGGTCAACTGGACGCTGCATACCCCGCAGCAGCAAAACAGGCTGGGCGGCTGGAAAGAAAGTAATATGCTTTATCGTGGCACGCTGACTTACCACTCTTGACCGGTGTCGCACCGATTAGAACCCACTAAAAGCAACGCCGTTTCATCATTATCAGCAGCCAGGATCGCCCGCGCGCTCTTCGCCCACTCCCGATCCGCCGCTGAGACAAAAACAAACAATGACGTTTTAGGAACACCGGATGGACATCATTAAAGAACTGTTACATGCCTTATGGCAGCAGGATTTTGAGACCCTGGCGAACCCTTCGCTGGTCTGGACTCTCTACGGCCTGTTGTTTTTAATCCTGTTCCTGGAAAATGGCCTGTTGCCGGCGGCGTTTCTGCCGGGTGACAGCCTGCTGATCCTGGTTGGCGTACTGATCGCCAAAGGCACCATGAATTTCCCACTTACCATTTTTATCCTGACCGTCGCCGCCAGTCTGGGATGCTGGGTCAGTTACATACAGGGCAAGTGGCTCGGCAACACCCGAACCGTGCAGGGCTGGCTATCCCATCTGCCGGCCCATTATCATCAACGTGCCCATCAGTTGTTCCACCGCCACGGGCTTTCCGCCCTGCTGGTTGGCCGTTTCCTGGCATTTGTCCGCACCCTGCTGCCAACCATTGCCGGCCTTTCCGGCCTGAGCAATGCACGCTTCCAGTTCTTTAACTGGATGAGCGGTCTGCTGTGGGTGGTGATCCTGACCTCGCTGGGCTTTGCCCTGGGCAAAACGCCGGTGTTCCGCAAATATGAAGACCAACTGATGTTCTGCCTGATGCTGCTGCCGCTGGTGCTGTTGGTTGTCGGGCTGGTGGGTTCGTTGATCGTACTGTGGCGCAAGAAACGCTCTGACAGTCAGGGGAAAGGGGCGTGATGACCAAGCGCCCACGCTGGCAGTACCTGTTGCTGATTGCGCTAGCTTTGCTGGCGCTCGCCACGCTGCTGGTGCCCTGCATGGTGCGTACCGAAAGCGAACTGCGCATCCGCGCTGGCCAGCAAGGCCTTTCGCTCCCCGACGGCTTTTATGTCTATCAGCGACTGGATCAACGCGGTATTCGCATTAAAAGCATCACCCCGGAAGGCGATGGTCTGGTGATCCGGCTGGACTCGCCGGAACAACAGTTGCTGGCGCGCGAAGCGCTGCAAAACATTTTGCCGCCGGGCTACATCATCGCCCTGAGCGAATCCCCTGTACCTACCCATTGGGTACGTGAGTTTGCACGTGCCCCACTCAATCTGGGATAATACCCCTTCAAATGAAGGGTTTTCCTTTCATCTGGCCTATCTGTTCAATTAATCATCAATCACTACCGAACTTAGGCGGATTCTTTGGGGGTCAACGCGATCCATGACTATGCTGAAAGTTAGCGTCAGTCAGCCGCGTAAGACTCCTGTCGCACTGCCCCTGTTGGCAGTCAGGAACAGAGGATGCGTGCCAATGCATCCCATTAATAAGGAACTGATAGTATGAAATTACGCCAAGCTATTTTACTGGCCCTCCCATTGCTCGCCTTACCCGCTCTGTCGTTCGCAGCAGAAAACGGCTGTGTGACCAAGGCACAAGAAATTCAAAAGCAGATCGATTACGCCACCCAGCACGGCAATACTCAGCGTGTGGCCGGGCTGAAAAAGGCATTGAGCGAAGTGCAAACCCATTGCACGCCAGCCAGCCTGCAGGCCGATCGCCAGAAAAAAATCGATGAAAAACAAAGTAAGGTCACCGAGCGCCAGCAGGAGCTGAAAGAAGCCCAGCAGACCGGTAACCTGGAGAAAGTGGCCAAGAAGCAGAAAAAGCTGGCCGAAGCTCAAGCCGAGCTGAAACAGGCCCAGGCGGAATAATTTTTTTACACCAGCGGATTTATCGCTGAGAGCCACGCCACACGGGATTTTTATTACCTATAAAATGGATGCTTAGTGATATCAGCTACCCATCCGCCCTTTGCTCCGGCGAAAAAATCCGCTATGTTGAAAGTCTGTCGAAGTTAACGTTAAGGAATAATCACATGGCACATGATTCAAATGCAGAAAACTTACGCGCTGAACTTAAATCCTTAGCCGATACGCTGGAAGAAGTGTTGAACTCTTCCACCGATAAGCCAAAAGCTGAACTGGAAAAGCTGCGCTCCAAAGCCGAAAGCGCGTTGAAAGATACCCGCGTGCGACTGAGCGATGCCGGGGACAAGATTGCCTCCCAGACCAAACAGATCGCCGGCCAGGCGGATGATTACGTTCGTGATAATCCGTGGACCGGTATCGGTATCGGCGCTGCGGTCGGCGTAGTGCTGGGCGTTCTGCTAGCGCGCCGCTAATTATGGCAGAACAGCCGCAAGTTCGCGCACAGGGCCCCGCTAAAGGGGTCCTGGATGTCGCCCAGCGTATCATCACCATTCTGGTCGGTATGGTGGAAACCCGGGTTCGGTTGGCCGTGGTCGAGCTGGAAGAGGAGAAAGCCAACCTCATCCAATTGCTGATTATGGCCGGCATGACCCTGTTGTTCACCGCATTTGGCCTGATGAGTCTGCTAATCCTGATTTTTTGGGCTATCGACCCTATCTACCGTCTGATGGCGTTAGGCGCGACTACCGGAGTGCTGTTGTTCCTGGCCGTGGTTGGCGCTATCTGGACTCTGGTCAAGGCCCGCCGCTCCACGCTGCTGGGTGCCACGCGCAAGCAGTTGGAAATCGATCGTTCCGAGTTGGAAGGTGAAAAATGAATCGCCGCCGCTATCTGGAATGGAGAAAAGAGAAGCTCATTAACAAGATCCAGCAGCAAAGGCTGGATCTTGCCGAGAACAAAACCCTGTGGCTGGAAAAGACCGAGCGCATCGATCGCGGTTGGCAAACCATTTTCGGCCTGCGTAAATACCTGGTAGTGGGCTCCAGCGTCATGGCGTTATATGGCGTCCGCCATCCCAGCAAGTTGATTCGCTGGTCACGCCGTGCTTTTGGTGCCTTTGGTACTATCCGCTTGATTCAAAAAACCTTTTCCAACAAGTAATCCTTCGAAATTCCATCAATACTTCCGATATTTTGCCCGCCTTTTCACAGAAACTTTGCGTTTCTGTCGGCAAAGGCCGGGCAACTTTCTGATTCCCCTCGATTTGTTAGCAGGCTAAAGATTCAGTTTTTTTGAAAAAATACGACAGTTTTACTTGCTAACAAAGCGTACGCATCCCGATTAACATTCACTCCATCAATACGGAACGGGCAGGACAGGGTCAGAGACCCGGCATACCACCCACTAACATGACAAACGCCAAGACTGGCAAACAAAAATCACTTTGGAGTTGATGATGAAAAAATTAGAAGATACAGGTTTGCTGGTTGCTCGTATTCTGATGCCAATCCTGTTTATCGTGGCAGGCTACGGCAAAATGGGTGATGCGTATGCCGGAACCCAACAGTACATGCAATCGATGGGCGTACCTGGCTTCTTGCTGCCACTGACCATCCTGCTGGAATTTGGTGGCGGTCTGGCAATTCTGTTCGGTTTCCTGACCCGTACTGTGGCACTGTTCACCGCTGGTTTTACCATCCTGACCGCATTACTGTTCCATACTAACTTTGCGGAAGGCGTAAACCAGCTGATGTTCATGAAGAACCTGACCATCGCCGGCGGCTTCATCGTACTGGCCGTTGCAGGCCCAGGCGGTTTCAGCATCGACCGTATTCTGAACAAAAAGTGGTAAGATTTTAATACCGACTCTGGGGCCCGCATGTCGGGCCCTTTTGCTTTTTCACTCGGACACGAAGGAGACTCCCATGGGACAACTCGTCGATGGCGTTTGGCAAGACATCTGGTATGACACCTCATCCACCGGAGGCCGTTTCAAACGTTCAACCTCTCAGTTTCGCAATTGGGTGACCCCAGACGGTCAACCGGGCGAACACGGAGTCGGAGGTTTTAAAGCGGAGAAAGATCGTTATCACCTTTACGTTTCACTTGCCTGCCCCTGGGCACATCGCACCCTGCTGATGCGCAAATTGAAAGGGCTGGAGTCACTCATTCCGGTTTCCGTGGTGCATCCGCTGATGCTGGAAAATGGCTGGACCTTCGGCAGCGATTTCCCTGAAGCCACCGGCGACAGCCTGTACCACTCAGACTTTCTCTATCAGCTTTACCTGCGCGCCGACCCACACTACACCGGCCGTGTAACTGTGCCGGTACTGTGGGACAAACAGCAACAGACCATCGTCAGCAATGAATCTGCCGATATCATCCGCATGTTCAACAGCGCATTTGATGGTGTTGGCGCCCGCGCCGGTGACTATTACCCCACCGAGCTGCGCGAAAAAATTGATGAACTGAACGGCTGGATTTACGGCCAGGTGAATAATGGCGTCTATAAAGCCGGTTTTGCCACCAGCCAGGAGGCTTATGACGAAGCGGTAAACGGGGTATTTGACGCACTGGCGCGACTGGAGCAGATCCTGGGGCAACAGCGTTACCTGACCGGCGATCGCCTGACTGAGGCCGACCTGCGCCTGTGGACCACGCTGATACGCTTCGATCCGGTGTATGTCACCCACTTTAAATGCGATAAACACCGTATCAGCGATTATCTCAACCTGTACGGCTTCCTGCGTGACATCTACCAAATGCCGGGCATTGCCGAAACGGTCAGCCTGCCGCACATCCGTAATCACTACTACCGCAGCCATGCCACCATCAATCCGCACGGCATTATTTCCATCGGGCCGGCGCAGGATCTGGACGAACCGCACGGCCGCGACCGGCGTTTCGGCTAACCGTTCCCCCTTTTGCTTAGCGGCGGAGGGGGTATTTACTGCCGTTCAAGTTGGGCAAATAGCCGTGGGATTTCGCGCAGGAACCAGGCTTTCGCCTCCCCCATGCTGTCACGCCGCCAGGCCATGATGATATCGACTTCGCGGCTGTATTCCGGCCCCACCACGCGTAAACGCCCTTCTTCGATGTCTTTCTCGACCATCGGGTAAGGCATGGTCGCCACGCCCAGCCCGGCCAGCAAAGCCAGGCGCTTGTCCTCAATGGTGCTGACCGTCAGACGCTGCTGTTTATCCAACAATTGTACGGTTAACACCGGGCGCTCACGTGCGGTATCCGCGACCGCAATACCGCGATACTTCACACGGGTCACTTCGGACAAAGGCTCCGGCTCCAGATGGATGGGGTGGTTCGGCGCGGCCACATACACGCTCATCACCTTGTACAGCTTGCGGGTGTTAATTTCGGATGACGCGCGGAAATGCATGTCCGGGGCGATAACAATATCGGCACGTCCCTGCTCCAGCCTTTCCCAGGCACCGGCCAACACCTCGGTGAAGATCGATACCTGGGTATTGGCCTTCAGCGCCAGCTTATCGACCAGCGGGAACAGTTTGCTCGGGGGTGACAGTGCCTCGCTGACGATAGTCAGGTGCGTTTCCCAGCCGCGTGCCAGCGCTTCGGCATCGGTGGTCAGCTTGTCTGCCGCTTCCAGCAGTACCCGCCCACGCTCCAGCAACATACGCCCCACGTTGGTGAACTTGGTCCGGTGACCGGAGCGATCGAACAGCACCACGTCCAATTCTTCTTCCAATTTTTGCATGGTGTAGCTGAGTGCCGAAGGCACACGCCCCAGCTCATCGGCTGCCGCAGCGAAGCTGCCACGTCGGTCGATCGCATCCATAACCCTTAACGCTTCAAGCGTTAACGCCCGATCTCTGGCCATCGAATCTCTCTGTCAGGAAATTTGAATATGCCGACCAGATTAACTGGCTAACAATCCGGCGTCCAGATGCTTACCATCTAGATAATGAATTTAGAGAGCCGATTGCCATGATTACATGCAGAACAGCACAACAATGCGGGCAAGCTGACTTTGGTTGGCTGCAGGCTCGCTACACCTTTTCTTTTGGACACTATTTCGATCCCAAGCTGATGGGCTACGCCTCACTGCGGGTGTTAAATCAGGAGGTGCTGGCACCAGGCGCGTCGTTCCAGCCACGCACCTATCCCAGCGTGGATATCCTGAATTTAATCCTGCAGGGTAAAGCGGAATACCGCGACAGCGAAGGTAACACGGTGAGCGCCAAGGCCGGTGAAGCCTTGCTTATGGCTACCCAGCCGGGGCTAAGCTACAGCGAGCAGAACATCAGCAGTGATACGCCGCTGACCCGTCTGCAACTGTGGCTGGATGCCTGCCCGGAGCGCAGCAACGAGCGAGTACAGCGCCTGATGCTGCCACAGGCCGGCCTGACGCTGTTGGCTTCCCCTGACGGTGCGCAGGGCAGCCTGCAACTGCGTCAACAGGTGTGGATCCACCATCTGGATTTACAGCCGGGTGAACAGCAGACGCTGGCGCTGAACGGACCCCGCGCTTACCTGCAGTCGATCCACGGCACCATTGATGCCCATGGCGATCGCAACGACAGTCAACACCTGACCTGCGGCGATGGGGCGTTTATCCACGAGGAAAACCGCCTGACTGTCCGCGCTGAAACCCCGCTGCGCGCACTGCTGATCGATTTGCCGGTGTGAGTCGGATCCAGAAAGGAAAAAACCCCGCATAACTTGCGTTACGCGGGGTTTTCTTTATAGAGGGAGTTGACCGGTAAGCCGGGTTCTGTCGTGGACAGTCATTCCTCTAGGCCAGCAATCGCTCACTGGCTCAAGCAGCCTACCCGGGTTCAGTACGGGCCGTACCATGTGAACCCCTATTTGGCCTTGCTCCGGGTGGAGTTTACCGTGCCACGAACTGTTGCCAGTCGCGCGGTGCGCTCTTACCGCACCCTTTCACCCTTACCTGATCCCGCTTGCGCGGGCCATCGGCGGTTTGCTCTCTGTTGCACTAGTCGTAGGCTTGCGCCTCCCAGGCGTTACCTGGCACCCTGCCCTATGGAGCCCGGACTTTCCTCCCCTCCATCTGTCTCCCCCGAAAGGGACGGCAATGAAGCGGCGACTGTCTGGTCAACTCCGGCGCGGATAGTAGCGTCGCGCTCACGGCAGGTCAACCGCTTTACTGTTCTTGTTGCTCTAACGCGTATTTATACAACGCATTTTTCTTCACGCCGTGGATCTCCGCCGCCAGCGCCGCCGCCTTTTTCAACGGCAGCTCTTTTTGCAGCAGCGCCAGGGTCCGCAGCGCCTCCAGCGGCAATGCATCGTCCTGCGCCTTATGGCCTTCAACGATCAACACCATCTCGCCACGACGGCGGACTTCGTCTTCCTGCACCCAGGCCAGCAGTTCACCAACCGGCGCACCGGTGATCGATTCCCAGGTTTTGGTCAGCTCACGCGCCAGCACCACATAACGTTGCGGCCCCCACACGGTGACCATGTCCTGCAAACTTTCCAGCAAACGGTGGGTTGATTCGTAGAAAATCAACGTACGCGGTTCCTCTGCCAGCGCCATCAGCGTATCCTTACGGCCCTTGGTTTTCGCCGGCAGGAACCCTTCGTAGCAGAAGCGGTCTGAAGCCAGACCGGCGGCACAGAGTGCCGTGGTTGCGGCACAGGCGCCTGGCAGCGGCACCACACGGATGCCGGCTTCGCGACAGCGGCGCACCAGGTGATAACCGGGATCGTTGATCAAAGGCGTACCGGCGTCGGAAACCAGTGCAATGCTCTGGCCTTCCTGCAGTTTAGCCAGCAGTTGATCGGCCTTTTGTTGTTCGTTATGGTCATGCAGCGCAAACAACCGCGCGCTAATCGCAAAGTGTTGCAACAGCAACCCGGTATGGCGCGTGTCTTCGGCCGCAATCAGATCAACGCTTTTCAGTACCTCTAACGCACGGTGGGTAATATCCCCTAAATTGCCGATTGGGGTGGGCACCACATACAGCGTTGATGCAGAAATGACTGATTGTTGGTGTTGATTCATTGTTTCATCCGGGTTGCCGATTTAATATTGAGCATCTTGAAAAAAACATCACTGGATACAGTATGCTTTCCTCAACATTCGTTCGTACCAAAGCAGGGCGTTCAAAGCCTGTCCGACTTACCGCAGTGATCGCAGCAGCCCTTTTCCTTGCAGGCTGTCCAAGTCAGGCCCCGCAGACGCCGCCTGCCAATATACAGGACGAAGCGAGCGCCAGTTCCGATTACTATCTGCAGCAGCTGCAGCAAAGCAGCAATGATAACAAGGCTGACTGGCAATTACTTGCTATTCGCGCGTTGTTACGTGAAGGGAAACTGCCGCAGGCCAGTGAACAACTGAACCAATTACCGAAAAACCTCAGCAGCGTGCAGCAGGTGGAAAGCCAGTTGCTGACTGCAGAACTGCAGGTGGCGAACAAAAGCTACGTCAGCGCTCGCAGTACGCTGGGCCATCTGGATACCGGCTCACTGTCGGCCAACCAGTTGGTGCGCTTCTACCAGGCGCAGATTGCCGCCAATCAGGGCAAACCTTCCCTGCCGCTGATCCGCGCTTACATTGCGCAAGAGCCGTTACTGACCGGCAAGGCACATCAAACCAACCTGGATCAAACCTGGCAGTCGCTGCTGCAACTGACGCCGCAGGACATGAACAGCCTGGTGATCAACGCCAATGAAAATGTGTTGCAGGGCTGGCTGGATCTGCTGCGGGTCTATCAGGACAACAAGCAGGATCCCGATCTGCTGAAGGCCGGGATTAAAGACTGGCAGAACCGCTATCCGAAGAACCCGGCGGCGAAAACATTACCAACCCAGTTGAACCAGGTGCTGAACTTCACCCAGGCTTCCACTTCAAAAATCGCACTGCTGCTGCCGCTGAACGGCCAGGCAAAAGTGTTTGCCGACGCGATCCAAAAAGGCTTTGAAGCAGCGAAGAACGGCGTGACTCCTTCGACACCGATGCAACAACAGCAATCACAGCCTGGCAGCGCGCCGGTGCAAGCCGCAGCTCCAGCGTCAGCAGACCAAAATGCCAATGGTGCCGTCAGCACCTCGGCGCCAGAGGCTGCCCCGGTAACGGCCGCCCAGCCTGCTGCACCTTCCACTGCGCCGATTACCCCGCCGCAGGCCGCCAACGCACAGATTAAAGTGTATGATACCTCCAGCCAACCGCTGGCCGCGTTGCTGACGCAGGCCCAGCAGGATGGAGCAACCCTGGTGGTCGGCCCGCTGCTGAAAGAAAACGTCGATCAACTCGCTGGCAGCACTACCACGTTGAACGTGTTGGCGCTCAATCAACCGGAAACGCCGAAAGATAACCCGAACATCTGTTACTTCGCGCTTTCACCGGAAGACGAAGCGCGTGATGCCGCCCGCCACATTTGGGAACAACAGAAGCGGCAACCGCTGTTGCTGATCCCACGCGGTGCCTTCGGCGATCGCGTTGCCAAAGCCTTTAACCAGGAGTGGCAGAAACTCGGTGGCCAGACCGTGCTGCAGCAGAACATCGGCTCCGCCAGTGAACTGCGTCAGATGGTCAACAGCGGTGGCATTCGCATGTCCGGTACGCCAATCTCCGCCGCACCGGCGCCGCAGGCCGTGACCATTGCCGGGCTGACCATTCCGGCACCGCCAAGCGATACGCCTGCCGCCAGCGGTGGCAGCGTAGACTCGGTGTATATCGTCGCCACCCAGTCCCAGTTGACGCTGATCAAACCAATGATCGACATGGCCACCAACTCACGCAGCAAGCCGGCAATGTACGCCAGCTCACGCAGCTACCAGGCCGGTGCCGGTCCGGACTTCCGCCTGGAAATGGAAGGCCTGCAGTTCAGTGATATTCCGTTGTTGGCCGGCGCTAACCCGCAGTTGTTACAGCAGGCCAGCAGCCAGTTCCGCAATGATTATTCGCTGGTGCGTCTGTACGCCATGGGGATGGATGCCTGGACATTGTCCAACCACTTTGCTGAAATGCGCCAGTTGCCCGGCTTCCAGGTCTCCGGCACCACCGGTGTGCTCACCGCCGCGCCGGGCTGTGTGATCAACAGAAAGCTGCCTTGGCTGCAATACCGTCAGGGCATGATCGTTCCGGTCTCTTGAGTCAACGCGCCATAGGGGCGGGCTATGAGTTACAGGCCCGCCACTATCTGGAACGCGCCGGGCTCACCTTCTGCGCCGCCAATGTGGCGCTGCGTGGTGGTGAGCTCGATCTCATCATGCGCGATGGTCAAACCTGGGTGTTCGTTGAAGTCCGCTACCGCCGCAGTGACGCTTTTGGCGGTGCGGCGGCCAGCGTCACTTATCGCAAGCAGCAGAAGTTGCTGCATGCCGCCGCCGTTTGGCTGGCGGGACGCGGAGCCAGTTTTGACACATCGTCTTGCCGTTTTGATGTTTTGGCCATCACAGGTAGCCAGTTAGAATGGATACCCAACGCCTTCAATGCGGATTAATCGTGGTTTACCGGTGCAGACCGGCCCTTTGACTTAGTGGATTAATACAACGTGCTGGATAGAATTAAAGCCTGTTTTACCGAAAGCATCCAAACCCAGATTGCGGCGGCGGAGGCCTTGCCCGACGCCATCTCGCGTGCCGCGATGACGCTGGTTCAATCCTTACTTAACGGTAATAAAATTCTGTGCTGCGGCAACGGCACCTCGGCAGCCAACGCGCAGCATTTCGCCGCCAGCATGATCAACCGCTTTGAAACCGAGCGCCCAAGCTTGCCAGCCATTGCGCTAAATGCCGATAACGTGGTGCTGACGGCGATCACCAACGATCGGCTGCATGATGAAGTCTATGCCAAACAGGTCCGCGCGCTCGGCCATGCCGGCGACGTGTTGCTGGCAATTTCCACCCGCGGCAACAGCCGTGATATTGTGAAAGCGGTCGAAGCCGCGGTAACGCGCGACATGACGATTGTCGCGTTGACCGGTTACGACGGCGGTGAACTGGCCGGTTTGCTTGGTCAACAGGATGTCGAGATCCGCATCCCATCACACCGCAGTGCACGCATTCAGGAAATGCATATGCTTACCGTAAATTGCCTATGCGATCTGATAGATAGTACGTTGTTTCCCCACCAGGACGAATAAGGAACTGAGATGAAGCTGAAAGCCACATTTGCAGTGCTGTCCAGCGCCCTGCTGTTACAAGGCTGTATTGCAGGCGTTGTCGTTGGCAGCGCTGCCGTTGCCACCAAAACTGCCACTGACCCACGTAGCGTGGGCACTCAGGTAGACGATGGCACACTGGAAGCTCGGGTTGAAAACGCCCTGAGTAAAGACCAGCAATTGAAGAAAGATGCCCGGGTGGTTGCGACCGCCTATCAGGGTAAAGTGCTGCTGACCGGTCAGGCACCAAATACCGATTTGGCCGCCCGCGCCAAACAGATCGCGATGGGTGTTGAAGGCACGACCGAAGTGTATAACGAGGTCCGTCAGGGGACGCCGGTCAGTCTGAGCACCGCGTCTTCCGACACCTGGATCACCACCAAGGTCCGTTCGCAGTTGCTCACCAGCGATGCCGTGAAGTCATCCAATGTGAAAGTCACCACCGAAAATGGTGAAGTGTTCCTGCTGGGTCTGGTCACGCAACAGGAAGCACAATCTGCGGCACAGACAGCCAGCCAGGTGGGCGGCGTGAAACACGTCACCACCGCCTTTACCTACGTGAAATAACCAGTGGTCCGATGCCCTCTCCTGCGGGAGAGGGTGACGGCTCACTCAATCCAGATTATTTTCTTTCAGAAAACCTTCCCCACCCAACTGACGCATTTGGCGCATGATCCACTGTTGCCGTTGCACCACGTAACCGGAAGGCGCATTGGCCTTGAAGCGGTGTGGGTTAGGTAATACCGCGGCCAGTAATGCGGCCTCTGACGCGGTCAGACGGTTGGCCGGTTTGTTGAAAAAGCGCTGTGACGCTTCCTCCACGCCGAAAACACCGTCGCCGAACTCGACGATATTCAGGTATACCGTCAGGATACGTCGCTTGGTCCACACCAGCTCAATCCCCGCTGTCAGCCCGGCCTCCAACCCTTTGCGTAGCCAACTGCGGCCATCCCACAGGAACAGGTTCTTCGCCGTTTGCTGAGACAGCGTAGAAGCACCACGGATGCGCGTAGGCCGACGTTCATTGTGGCTAAGCGCCTTTTCGATCGCCGCTACGTCAAAACCCCAGTGCTCCGGGAATTTCTGATCCTCCGCAGCCATCACCGCCAACGCCATCTGCGGGGAAATATCCTCCATCGACACCCAGTCGGAATGTGCCACATAGCCAAAATCGCCACTCAGCCAGGCACCAAGCTGCCGTTCAACCATCACCGCAGAAAAAGGCACGGGCAGAAAAGCAAAGGTGACGATCCCCAGTAGCCACACGCCGACCAGCGTAATTAATCCGCGTTTCAGCCAAAACCAGGGCCGGGAGAAAACCGATTTGCCCGCAGATTTTCTCATTCAGTCAAATCCAGCACCCGTGAAACCAGCTTATCAATTCCGCTGGCCGCCTCACCGATCGATTTCGCCAGCATATAAGCCGGCGTGGTCACCACTTTGTTATCTACATCCACCACGATGTCATCAACCGGGCAAATCACCGGCTCACCGCCCATGGCATCAATTACTTCCCCCAGGTCGGGATCGTTGCCAATGGTCAGCCGCACTTGTTGATCCAACAGCTTCGGTAGCAACGCGGGGGTAATGCACATGAAACCGATTGGTTTATTTGCCTTATGCATTTGCTGAGTTAACTTAGCCAAATCCTTATCAATCCAGCATTCTGCCCCTTCACTGGCGAAACTGCTGAGATTCTTTGCCGCGCCAAAGCCACCGGGGACGATCAGGGCATCCAGTTGGCTGGCGTCGGCCTGTGAAAGCGGTTGGACTTTCCCCCTGGCAATGCGCGCAGACTCCACTAAAACATTGCGAAGTTCTGGCATTTCATCACCGGATAAGTGATTAATAACATGAAGTTGAGGTTTATCAGGGGCAAAGCACACCGCCTGCACCCCCGCCCGGTCCAACGCCAGCAGCGTCAGGACGGCCTCATGGATCTCCGTACCGTCATAAACCCCGCAGCCGCTCAGCACTACACCCACGTTTTTCATCGCCCCTCCTCCTGTCGATACTGTCAACTGGTTAGTGCTCTGAGTTGACAAACACTAATCTACATCACACATTTTAATGAATCTTCTAACAAGAGCGCTTACATTTGCTATGTTGTTGGCTGTATGATGTTTAGGAATTCTCTACAACCTGCTCGACCAGAACATTAAAACCAATACGCAGGTTCACAATTTCCCTGGTGTTGGCGCAATATTCGCGCACCCCGGCCTAGGTCGGGGTCATTTTTTTTCAGCTTCCGCTACCCACTCACGCAGTACCTGCACATCGTTGCGCCACTCCAACTTCAACTCATCAACCCAATCCTGCACGTTATCCCACCATGCCGGCAGCGTCGGGGTTTGAATTTGCTGTGCAATCTGTTGCAAATGACGCAGGCCAACCGAGCCGGCGGCACCTTTGATTTTATGCCCCTCTTCAGTGATGCCCTTCTGGTCGCGCGCCGTCATATTGGACTCCAGCACCGCCAGATAACCCGGCATCATCTGCTCAAACATCTCCAGGCTCTGATGAATCAACTGCGGCCCCACCAGGTCCATGTACTGTTCCAGCATGGTGGTATCCAGTAAAGACTCATTAATCTTCATCGTCTTTTGCTCCGTTTTCTTTGTGGTGTGAGAGGGTTGATGATCCCAGTAATGTTTTATCACCTTGGTCAGCGCCGGTACCGACAACGGCTTGCTCAGCACATCGTCCATTCCCGCGTCGAGATACTCTTTTTTGTCTTTCAGCACGTTGGCGGTCAGCGCAACCAACGGCGGCAGCGCCTGCCCGGCATAGCGCTCACGCAGTATCCGGGCGATATCCAGCCCGGTCATGTCCGGCAACTGGATATCCAGCAGCACCAGATCGAACTCGTCCGGATCGAACATCGCCAGCGCATCCTGGCCGTTCATCGCCACTTCAACGCTGTTACCCAGTTTCTCCAGAACCGAACGCGCCACAATCACGTTCAGCTCAATGTCTTCCACCAGCAGAATATGCAGCGCCGGCAATGGCAGCGCCTCTTCGACTGCGGTCTCACTTTCCGCTTCCTGTACCGCCGGTGCCTTGATGGATAAGGTAAAGCAAGAACCGTGCCCCTGTGTGCTGCTGACAGTGATATCGCCACCCATGCTCTGCGCCAGACGTTTGGAAACCGCCAGCCCAATGCCCGTACCGGTCGCCGGACGGCCGCCGTGCTGATCCTTCACCTGATAATACATGGCGAAGATTTTGTCCTGTTCATCCTGCGGAATGCCCATACCGGAGTCTTCTACTTCAAACACCAGCCGATCCTGCTCTTCGCGCCGTACGCGCACCACAATTCGCCCTTGCGGGGTAAACTTCACCGCGTTGCCGATCAGGTTCCACAGGATCTGTCGCAGGCGGGTGCCGTCGGCAATGATTTGTTGCGGCAGCGGTTGTTGCGGCTCCATCACAAACTGCAGCCCTTTCGGCTGTACCAACAGGCCGGAGAGATTTTCCAGATCGGCCAGGAAGCCGGTGAAGTCTACAGGTTGGTTGTCGAGCTGCACTTTACGGCGCTCGAGCTTATCCATCTCGATAATGTCGTTGAAGATATTACCCAGCGTGATGGCGCTAACATGGATGGTTTTGAGGTATTTCAGCTGTTCGTCGTTTAATTCGGTATCGAGCAGAATACGGCTCAGGCCGACGATGCCGTTAAGCGGCGTACGAAGCTCGTGGCTGATCGTTGAGATGAAGGTGGTCTTGTCCCTGCTGGCGTTCTCCAGCGCGTCCTGATAGCGCTTACGCTCGGTTATATCGCGGCCAAAGCCCATCAGACCGTGGCGTTTACCCACGCGGTCGTAAAACGGCACCTTGCGCAGCTCGAAACAGGCCTTGCGACCATCCGGATAAACCAGCCACTGCTCGTAGGTCAGTGAGACGTTGTGACGGAACACTTTCTCGTCGGTTTCGATCACCTTCTCGGCAATCCCCTGACCGTAGACGTCAAATGGCGTCAGACCGATCAACTGCTTTTCGCTTTTGCCGGTCAGCAGCTCCATCGCCCGGTTACAGCCGGAGAACTCTTTGTCTTCGTTGCGGTAATAGACCAGGTCCGGCGAAGCATCGAGGAAGGAACGCAGCAGCGCCGACTGCTGGCCCAGTTCGATCTGCGCCAGCTCACGCTGCTCCATCTCTCCCGTCAGCTTGTCCATCACCTGCTGACGCTCTTCTTCCGCCTTGATACGGTCGGCAATTTCCTGATTCAGTTGGCTGATGTTGTCCTTAAGCTGTTGGTTAAGCTCCAGGTCGCGATGGCGCATCTCTTCCAGCTTATCCACCAGCCGCGTCAGGCGCTGGCGTGACTCTTCAAGCTGTTCGACCACCACCGACAGAAAGTAGACCGCCCATGGCGTAATCAGCAGGCCGAAGAAGATTGAACGCACCACGTCGATGCTTTCTACCTCTCCGCGCAACAGCATGGTGACCGCCATTTGCACCACCATTGCCAGCACCACCAGTGCCGATGCCAGCAGCAGCGAAAAGCGTACCAGCCCCAGTTTTACCATTAAATCAACGTAGTACTGGGCTAACACCCGGATTTGCTTCATAGCCGCTCCCATCAGACAGAATCTTGTAAATCATACCGTAAAACCCCGATGAGATAAGAAAGCAAACGCCGAAGTGTGGGAAAGATTGCAAATCAAAACAGTGTACAAGGACGATATTGCTGCTTTTCTGCCAATGCGCTGCCCTGACCGCCATGCTGTTGCAGGTAGCCCCCCACCGCCTGCATACCGTTCCAGCGGTTTTCGCACCATAATGGTGCCAATAGCGTCGGTCGGCGCGCGCTGGCGGAGATACGGTGATATATCACCTCTTTCGGCGTATGGCGGATCATCTCACCGGCGCTGGCGGCATAGTGTTCGAGCGACAGTTCGGGCAGTCGCCCGGCCTGCCAGGCCCGCGCCAGGGTGCTGCCGGTCACGATATGCAGCGGGTGCAGCTTGATGCCATCGACACCGCTGTCCACCACCTGTTGCAGGGTCGCCAGATGGTCGGCAGCCGTTTCCCCCGGCAGCCCGACAATCAGGTGGCTGCACACCTTCAACCCACGTTCACGTGCCAGCCGGGTGGTGCGCTGATAACAGGAGAAATCATGGCCGCGATTGATGCGTTTCAGTGTTTTATCGTGCGCCGTCTGTAGCCCCAGCTCCAGCCACACCTCATACCCCTGTTCAAGGTAGCCCGCCAGCAGATCAAGCGCGGCGGGCGGTACGCAGTCCGGGCGAGTCCCAACGCAGATGCCGACCATTTCGGCCTGCGCCAACGCCTGCTGATACATCTGTGCCAGCAGGCTTACTTCTGCATAAGTACTGGTGTAGGCCTGAAAATAGGCCAGATAGCGCTTAGCCCGGTTGACCCTGACCGCCTGCAACGCCAACTGTTCGGCGATACTTTGCTGCTGCATCTGTTCATCGGCGAAAGAGGCCACATTGCAGAAGGTACAACCACCGCGCCCCAGAGTGCCATCGCGGTTCGGACAACTGAAACCGCCGTGCAGCGTGAGTTTATGGATTTTTTCACCGTAGCGGCGCTGGAGATCGGCGCCAAACATATTGACTAATTGCGGCAACTGCATAATCTTGGAGATCTCTGTGCTCAAAGCCCGTGATGCTAATAAGAAACGGCTTTTCCCGCGATGACAGAGATCAACGCTTTCCCCGCAAGGCTTCACTAGGCATAACTATTCATTATAAATGCAAATAAAATCACTCGGGTCGAGATGAATTTTTCTTATTCTCACGCAACCGTTCCCGTCAATATGACAAAGCGATGAAAAATAGTTATAAACAACGAAAAATATTAACTTATTAGAACAAAACTCTGACATTCACACCCGCACTAGCATGGTGCAGAGATTCAGGCATTGCACTATAGTGAGACAGCTCACATTTCTCCGGGGTTCAGCGCTCCCCTGCGCAAGCTCAAAACTTGCTATAACATATTAAATATCAATCTATTGACCGCAATAAATCCCATAAGAAACCCCCTTAGGCCTATAGTTGACCTGCGTATTCTTTCTCGCTAAGTTGGAAGTCCGCTGGAAGCTTTCTGGACGGGCAAACGTCTCGTCATATTTATGCAGTAATTTAAGACTCCCTCTTAAAACAAGTCATTTACCACTTGTGAGAACCGTCACGAGAGGCCATTAACGGAGGGCGGAAAAGCAGATCGGCGCTATTAACCTTGCTGATTGGACTTCTGCCTGAAGGGAAGCCCCCTCGTGAAAAGGTTGTGAGAGTCACGCAGAGCCTGGGGAGGTTCACTGATATGTTGTACGATAAATCCCAAGAGCGGGACAACTGTGGTTTCGGCCTGATCGCCCACATAGAAGGCGAACCTAGCCATAAGGTGGTGCGTACTGCTATTCACGCACTGGCCCGTATGCAGCACCGTGGCGCAATCCTTGCTGACGGCAAGACTGGCGACGGTTGCGGCCTGTTATTACAAAAACCCGACCGCTTTTTCCGCATGGTGGCGGAAGAACGCAGCTGGCGTTTAGCCAAGAACTACGCCGTTGGCATGATGTTCCTCAGCCAGAACGAAGAGGAAGCCCGTGCCAGCCGCCGCATTGTCGAAGAAGAGCTGCAGAATGAAACGCTGTCTGTGGTCGGCTGGCGTGAAGTGCCGACCAACCCGGACGTATTGGGTGAGATCGCCCTCTCTTCTCTGCCACGCATTGAACAAATCTTCGTTAACGCCCCGGCTGGCTGGCGTCCACGCGATATGGAACGCCGCCTGTTTATCGCGCGTCGCCGTATCGAGAAGCGCGTCCAGGACGACAGCTTCTATGTCTGCAGTTTCTCCAACCTGGTGACGATCTATAAAGGCTTATGCATGCCTGCGGATCTGCCGCGTTTCTATCTTGATCTGGCGGACCTGCGCCTGGAATCGGCCATCTGCCTGTTCCATCAGCGTTTTTCCACCAACACCGTGCCGCGCTGGCCGCTGGCACAGCCGTTCCGCTATCTGGCGCACAACGGCGAGATCAACACCATCACCGGCAACCGCCAGTGGGCACGAGCCCGTACTTATAAATTCCAGACGCCGCTGATCCCGGATCTGCAGAATGCCGCGCCGTTCGTTAATGAAACCGGCTCCGACTCCAGCTCGCTGGATAACATGTTGGAACTGTTGCTGGCGGGTGGGATGGATCTGATCCGCGCCATGCGCCTGCTGGTGCCGCCGGCCTGGCAGAACAACCCGGACATGGACACCGATCTGCGCGCCTTCTTCGACTTCAACTCGATGCACATGGAGCCGTGGGACGGCCCTGCCGGCATCGTGATGTCCGATGGCCGCTACGCCGCCTGTAACCTGGATCGTAACGGTCTGCGTCCGGCGCGCTACGTCATCACCAAAGACAAGCTGATTACCTGCGCCTCGGAAGTCGGGATCTGGGATTACCAGCCCGATGAAGTGGTAGAGAAAGGCCGAGTGGGCCCTGGCGAGCTGATGGTGATCGACACCCGCAGCGGCAGGATCCTGCACTCCGCCGAAACCGACAACGATCTGAAAAGCCGCCACCCGTACAAAGAGTGGATGGAAAAGAACGTCAAGCGCCTGGTGCCATTCGAGGACCTGCCGGCCGATCAGGTCGGTAGCCGCGAACTTGACGATTCACAGCTCGAGACTTACCAGAAACAGTTCGGCTACAGCAGCGAAGAACTGGATCAGGTGATCCGCGTGCTGGGTGAGATTGGTCAGGAAGCCACCGGCTCAATGGGTGACGATACCCCGTTCGCCGTGCTCTCCAGCCGTCCGCGCATCATTTATGACTATTTCCGTCAGCAGTTCGCCCAGGTGACCAACCCACCGATCGACCCGCTGCGTGAAGCGCATGTGATGTCACTGGCGACCAGCATCGGCCGCGAAATGAACGTGTTCTGCGAGGCGGAAGGCCAGGCGCACCGTTTAAGCTTCAAATCGCCGATCCTGCTGTATTCCGACTTCAAACAGCTCACCACGCTGGAAGGCGAATATTATCGCGCCGATACGCTCGATCTGACCTTTGATCCGGCCGAGCAAGATCTGGAGCAGACCGTTCGCTCCCTGTGCGACGAAGCAGAACGCAAAGTCCGCGACGGTGCCGTGCTGTTGGTGCTGTCCGACCGCGCTATCTCCACTAGCCGCCTGCCGGTGCCTGCACCGATGGCCGTAGGCGCGATCCAGACCCGTCTGGTAGATAAGAACCTGCGTTGCGACGCCAATATTATCGTTGAAACCGCCAGCGCCCGCGATCCGCACCATTTCGCCGTGCTGCTGGGCTTCGGCGCGACGGCGGTCTACCCGTACCTGGCCTACGAAACCCTGGCCAAACTGGTAGATACCCAGGCGATCGACAAGAAATACCGTGAAGTGATGCTGAACTACCGTAACGGCATCAACAAAGGCCTGTACAAGATCATGTCCAAAATGGGCATCTCGACGATTGCCTCTTACCGCTGCGCCAAACTGTTCGAGGCCGTCGGTCTGCATCGCGATCTGTCCGATTTGTGTTTCCAGGGCGTGGTCAGCCGCATCGGCGGCGCCAGCTTCAGCGATATCCAACAGGATCTGCAGAACCTGTCCAAGCGCGCGTGGCTGAAACGCAAACCGCTGGAACAGGGTGGCCTGCTGAAGTTTGTCCACGACGGCGAGTACCATGCGTACAACCCTGACGTGGTGAGCACGCTGCAAACCGCGGTTCACAGCGGCAAATACAGCGACTATCAGACTTACGCCAAACTGGTGAATGAACGTCCGGTGGCAATGCTGCGCGACCTGTTGGCCATTACGCCGAAGGGCACGCCAATCCCAGTTGATCAGGTTGAACCGGCCGAATCGCTGTTCAAACGTTTCGATACCGCAGCCATGTCTATCGGTGCACTGAGCCCGGAAGCGCATGAATCGCTGGCAATTGCCATGAACAGCCTCGGCGGCTTCTCCAACTCCGGTGAAGGCGGCGAAGATCCTGCGCGCTACGGCACCAACAAGGTGTCACGCATCAAGCAGGTGGCGTCCGGCCGTTTCGGCGTGACCCCGGCCTACCTGGTGAATGCCGATGTGATCCAGATTAAAGTGGCTCAAGGGGCCAAGCCGGGTGAAGGCGGTCAGTTGCCTGGCGATAAAGTGACCCCTTATATCGCCAAGCTGCGTTACTCGGTACCGGGCGTGACCCTGATATCCCCACCGCCACACCATGACATCTACTCGATCGAAGATCTGGCACAGTTGATCTTCGACCTGAAGCAGGTCAATCCGAAGGCGATGATTTCGGTGAAGCTGGTTTCCGAACCGGGCGTCGGCACCATCGCTACCGGCGTGGCGAAAGCCTATGCCGACCTGATCACCATCGCCGGCTACGACGGCGGTACCGGTGCCAGTCCGCTGTCTTCGGTGAAATATGCCGGCTGTCCGTGGGAACTGGGCCTGGTGGAAACCCAGCAGGCACTGGTGGCTAACGGCCTGCGCCATAAAATCCGCCTGCAGGTGGACGGTGGCCTGAAAACCGGCGTGGATATCGTCAAAGCGGCGATCCTCGGTGCGGAAAGCTTTGGCTTCGGCACCGGCCCTATGGTGGCACTGGGTTGTAAATATCTGCGTATCTGTCACCTGAATAACTGCGCAACCGGCGTGGCAACTCAGGACGAAAAACTGCGCCGCGATCACTATCACGGCCTGCCGGAACGTGTGGTTAACTACTTCCAGTTTATCGCGCGTGAAACCCGCGAAATCATGGCGCAACTGGGTGTCAGTCAACTGGTCGATCTGATTGGTCGCACCGAGTTCCTGACCGAACTGGACGGCATTTCTGCCAAGCAGAACAAGCTGGATCTGTCGCCGTTGCTGCAAACCGCTACGCCGCACCCAGGCAAGGCGCTGTACTGCACCGAAAGCAGCAACCCACCGTTCGACCAGGGGTTGATGAACAAAGATCTGCTGGCGCAGGCGGAACCGCATATCGAAGCCAAACACAGTAAGGCTTTCTACTTCGATATCCGCAATACCGACCGCTCAGTGGGCGCGACCCTGTCCGGTGCTATCGCTACCGTGCATGGCGATCAGGGCATGGCAGCCGACCCGATCAAGGCGTACTTCTCCGGTACTGCAGGCCAGAGCTTCGGCGTCTGGAATGCGGGCGGGGTTGAACTGACCCTGACCGGTGACGCCAACGACTACGTCGGTAAAGGCATGGCCGGTGGCCGTATCGCCGTACGCCCACCGATTGGATCTGCGTTCCGTAGCCACGAAGCCAGCATCATCGGTAACACCTGTTTGTACGGCGCTACCGGCGGCAAGCTGTTCGCCGCAGGCCGTGCCGGTGAGCGTTTCGCCGTGCGTAACTCCGGTGCCATCACCGTAGTCGAAGGCATCGGTGACAACGGTTGTGAATACATGACCGGCGGCATCGTCTGTGTGCTGGGGAAAACCGGCATCAACTTTGGTGCGGGCATGACCGGCGGCTTCGCCTACGTGCTGGATGAAGACGGCGAGTTCCGTAAACGTGTGAACCCAGAGCTGGTGGAAGTGTTGGATGTCGAACAACTGGCGATTCATGAAGAGCACCTGCGTGGCTTGATTACCGAGCACGTTCAGGCGACCGGTTCTTCGCGTGCGGAAGAGATTCTGGCTAACTGGCCGGAATGGGCGCCGAAGTTCGCTCTGGTCAAGCCGAAGTCCAGTGATGTCAAAGCATTGTTGGGTCACCGTAGTCGTTCCGCAGCCGAGCTGCGGGTTCAGGCGCAGTAAGAGGTCATTAATGAGTCAGAATGTTTATCAATTTATCGACCTGCAGCGCGTTGATCCGCCAAAGAAACCGCTCAAGATCCGTAAAATTGAGTTTGTAGAGATTTACGAGCCGTTTTCGGAAACTCAGGCGAAGTCGCAGGCGGACCGCTGTCTGTCCTGCGGTAACCCGTATTGCGAATGGAAATGCCCGGTTCACAACTACATCCCGAACTGGCTGAAGCTGGCGAACGAAGGCCGCATCATGGAAGCTGCGGATCTGGCGCACCAGACCAACAGCCTGCCGGAAGTGTGTGGCCGCGTTTGCCCACAGGATCGCCTGTGTGAAGGCTCCTGCACCCTGAACGATGAGTTCGGTGCGGTGACTATCGGTAACATCGAGCGCTATATCAGCGATAAAGCGATTGAGATGGGCTGGAAACCGGACATGTCCCACGTGCTGCCTACCGGCAAACGCGTGGCGGTGATCGGTGCCGGCCCTGCCGGTCTGGCCTGTGCCGACGTGCTGACTCGCAACGGCGTGAAAGCGGTGGTTTACGATCGTCATCCGGAGATCGGCGGCCTACTGACCTTCGGTATCCCGGCCTTCAAGCTGGAAAAAGAAGTGATGGTGAAACGCCGTGGCATCTTTAGCGAGATGGGTATTGAGTTCCAACTCAATACCGAAGTGGGCAAAGACATCACCATGGAGACGCTGCTGAGTGAGTATGACGCGGTGTTCCTCGGGGTCGGTACCTATCAGTCCATGCGCGGTGGCCTGGAGAATGAAGAAGCGCCGGGCGTCTATGACGCACTGCCGTTCCTGATCGCCAACACCAAGCAACTGATGGGCTATCAAGCCGAGCAGCACGAGCCGTATATCAGCATGGAAGGCAAACGCGTGGTGGTGCTGGGCGGTGGTGACACCGCGATGGACTGCGTGCGCACCTCCGTCCGTCAGGGGGCAACCGACGTTATCTGTGCCTACCGTCGTGATGAAGCCAACATGCCAGGCTCCAAACGCGAAGTGAAAAACGCGCGTGAGGAAGGGGTGGATTTCAAATTCAACCTGCAGCCGCTGAGCATTGAACTGAACAGCGCCGGTCGCGTAGCCGGCGTGAAAATGGTTCGTACCCAGTTGGGTGCACCGGATGCCAATGGCCGTCAAACGGCTGAACAGGTACCGGGCTCCGAGCACATCATCGATGCCGATGCCGTGGTCCTGGCCTTTGGTTTCCGCCCGCATAAGATGGACTGGTTGGCCGCGCACGACGTTGAGCTCGACAAACAGGGCCGCATTGTGGCGCCAGAAAGCACCGATAATGCCTTCCAGACCAGCAACCCGAAAATCTTCGCCGGTGGCGATGCAGTGCGCGGTTCGGATCTGGTGGTGACGGCGATTGCCGAAGGCCGTAAAGCGGCCGATGGCATCATGAGCTATCTGGAAGTTTAATCTTTCCCCGTTTTCACCAAAGGGCCCGCGGTTAACTCTGCCGGGCCCTTTGTTTTTTCCATGCTGCCCACACGCTTTGTAACAACCTCCCCCACAGCCCGGCACCTGACCCGCTATAGTATTCAGTTAGCATCACTCAGAGGCGCGGTTGCGCCTGAAATCTTGATAAGGATAGCTAACCATGAAATTCTCCATTCCCTTATTGACCGGCGCTCTGCTGGTTATCAGCTTCAGCTCACTGGCTTCCTCGCTGGATCCTCAAGAAGTGGGTTATAACATTGAGGCGCACGGTGCGGCACCGGTGGTCGCTCAGTTGGCTAAAGCGGGTCAGCTCACCACGGTAGAAAACAGCATCAAGCTGGGCGACGACAGCTGGATTGCGCTAGCCCCCAAACTGGCCAATGGCGGCAACACTGCCTTCACCGCCGGCATAAAGTCTGCGCTGTCCTTTGCATTGGCTTACAACCCCGCCGCCGTGCTGCATGCGCTCGACAAAGGCAATAATTTGCCAATCAACGATATCTGCACCGCACCACCTGAAGTGCAGGGCGACACCGCTATCACCTCGTTTAAGCAGCGAGCTGCTCATGCCCTCACTACCGTGCGTATAGGTGACCTCAGCGCTCCACGTGACGCCTGTATTGCTGCATTGAAGAGCTGATAAGCTCCTGGCTCGCAGGCAATAAAAAAGGTCGCCGAAGCGACCTTTCATGTTCACCACTGCGGGGTTATTTCACCACGCGTAGTGCCGGGCGACCACCACGTGGCGGCGGTGGTGGCTCATCGTCCGGATCGTTGCCTTCATCCAGATCAGGGCGATCACCATCAATCACCGACATCAGGCTTTCCGAAGGGATCGTCTCATTGTCCAAACCTTCAAACGTGCCTTCCGCTTCATAAGCGGCTTCCGGTTCGAACATGGTGCCTGCGCCGTTTTCACGGGCATAAATCGCCAGCACCGCGGTCATTGGCACCAGGACCTCACGTGGTACACCACCGAAACGCGCGTTGAAATGCACTTCGTCGTTGCCCAATTCCAGGTTGCCTACTGCACGCGGCGCGATGTTCAGAACGATCTGACCATCACGGGCGAATTCCATCGGCACCTGCACGTCAGGACGCGTCACATCCACCACCAGGTGCGGCGTTAACTGATTGTCCAGCAACCAGTCATAAAACGCACGCAGCAGGTACGGACGGCGCGGAGTCATCTGAGACATATCCATAACGCTTAGCCCCGAGTCTGCAGGCGCATTTCGCGCTCGGGTTCGGTCAGGGAGGCCAGGAAGGCGTCACGCTCGAACACGCGAGTCATGTAGCCTTTCAGCTCTTTGGAACCGGCACCGCTCAGTTCAATGCCCAACTGCGGCAAACGCCACAGCAGCGGTGCCAGGTAGCAATCCACCAGGCTGAACTCTTCGCTCATGAAGTACGGGGTCTGACCAAAGATAGGGGCAATCGCCAGCAGCTCTTCGCGCAGTTGGCGGCGAGCTGACTCAGCTTCCTGACCGTTGCTCTGCTCGATTTTGTACATCAGCGAATACCAGTTTTTCTCGATACGCAGCATCATCAAGCGGCTCTCACCACGAGCAACCGGGTAGACAGGCATCAATGGTGGGTGCGGGAAGCGCTCATCGAGGTATTCCATGATGATGCGGGATTCATACAGGGTCAGTTCGCGATCGACCAGGGTAGGCACCGTCTGGTACGGGTTGAGGTCAATCAGATCCTGCGGCAGGTTATCCAACTCAACCTGCTCAATCTCAACGCTGACACCTTTCTCCGCCAGTACGATACGTACTTGATGGCTAAAAATGTCGGTCGGGCCAGAGAACAGCGTCATTACCGAACGTTTGTTGGCAGCGACAGCCATGAAAACCTCCAAGTTATCTAGAAAATACTGCGAATAGCCAACTGACAGGCTGCTATCCTGAATGATCTTGACCGCAGGCCAGCAACTCGCAGCAAAACCTTAGGTCATAAAAACGGCCTCGGAGGTAGACTGATAACTGCTGCATGGCGAACAGGCGCAAAAGTGGATGATAGTTTACCAGATTTTGCTTGTTTTGTGGGGGCTGTACGGTGATTTCGTATTGAATTGTCTGATATACCAAAGATTTTAGTAGCGACAAGTTGATTTTTAGGCATAAAAAAACCCGGTGAAGCACCGGGTTTTTGGCGTAAATTCCACTGCCGAGGCAGTAAAAAATTAACGCTTGGAGAACTGCGGACGACGACGTGCTTTACGCAGGCCGACTTTCTTACGTTCAACCTTACGGGCGTCACGAGTAACGAAGCCAGCTTTACGCAATTCACCGCGCAGAGTCTCGTCGTACTCCATCAGTGCACGGGTGATACCGTGACGGATAGCGCCAGCCTGACCAGAGATACCACCACCTTTAACGGTGATGTACAGGTCAAATTTACCAACCATATCGGTCAGTTCCAACGGTTGACGAACTACCATGCGGGCAGTTTCGCGACCGAAGTACTGTTCCAGGGTACGTTGGTTAATTACGATGTTACCACTGCCCGGCTTGATGAAAACGCGAGCGGCGGAGCTTTTGCGGCGACCAGTGCCGTAGTATTGATTTTCAGCCATTGCCTATAATCCCGATTAGATGTCAAGAACTTGCGGTTGCTGTGCCGCGTGAGTGTGCTCGGTGCCCGCGTAAACTTTCAGTTTACGGAACATTGCACGACCCAACGGACCCTTTGGCAGCATGCCTTTAACCGCGATTTCAATCACACGCTCTGGATTGCGGGCAATCATCTCTTCAAAGGTCGCTTGCTTGATACCACCGACGTAGCCGGTGTGACGGTAATACACTTTGTCTGTACGCTTGTTGCCGGTTACAGCAACTTTTTCTGCGTTCAGAACGATGATGTAGTCACCGGTATCAACGTGCGGGGTGTATTCCGCTTTATGCTTGCCGCGCAGACGACGAGCCAGTTCAGTAGCGAGACGGCCTAAAGTTTTACCATCTGCATCAACAACGTACCAGTCGCGTTTTACGCTCTCTGGTTTAGCTGTAAAAGTTTTCATTAGAAAGCTTACCCAATAATTAGTTACACGTTGGTGAACACCCAAACGCTCGAAAACAGTTGAGGCTCACACGACCATACAAGTCCAGCAAACCTACCCCTTCGAATAGCCATTGCCGGCACTAAAAAGTTTTTGGGAAAAAAACTTTGTTGTAACGTGGGGTCGCAAGATTATAGAGAAGTCGCTCACAAAGATCGAACGCTTTTTGAATAGAAACGCAATTTAGCGCTAACGGCGGAAATACGGGGACGCCGGTGGTCGGGGTCCCCCTGGACGTCACGGCAGATGCGGCAACTTCAGATACTCTTCACTCTGCATTTCTTGCAGTCGCGACAGGCAGCGTTGGTACTCAAACTTCAGTCGCTCCCCCTGGTAAATATCGAACATCGACACTTCGGCGGCGATCACCAGCTTTACGTGACGTTCGTAAAACTCATCCACCAGCGCCAGGAAGCGACGTGCAGTATTTTCTTTCAACGGCCCCATCACCCGCACATTATACAGGATCACGCTGTGATACAGGCGCGACAGGGCAATATAGTCCAACTGGCTACGCGCCTCTTCGCACAACGTGTGGAAATCAACCGCCAGCACGCCGTCTACCGCGCGGATCGCCTGCAACGGCCGGTGATTGATCTGCAATACCGGTGCCGCCTCCCCTTCTTTACCTGCCAGCTTCACAAACATCCGGTCCATGGTCTGCCGGGTCTGTTCATCAAGCGGCGTCAGGTACAAGTGCGCCTGAGTCAAAGTGCGCAGGCGGTAATCAATACCGGCGTCAACGTTCATCACGTCACAATACTGATTAATCAGATCGATCGCCGGCAGGAAACGCGCACGCTGCAGGCCGTTGCGGTACAGATCGTTCGGCGGGATATTAGAGGTCGCTACCAGCGTAATGCCACGGGCAAACAGCGCCTGCAACAAGGTAGCCAGCAGCATCGCGTCGGTGATGTCGGAAACAAAGAACTCATCGAAACACAGCACGTCGGTCTGCTCCTTGAAACCATCCGCGATGATTTCAAGTGGATTTTCCTGCCCCTGCAGCTCAGTTAGCTCTTCGTGCACCCGCAGCATAAAACGGTGGAAATGCAGCCGCAGCTTGCGGTCCCCCGGCAGGCTGTGGAAGAACATATCCATCAGCCAGGTTTTGCCGCGGCCAACGCCACCCCACATATATAAGCCCTGAGCCGGGCGCTGCGGAGCCGTTTCGCCGCTCTTGCCCAGCCAACGGTTGAACTTGCCGCGCAGGCCACCGACCGGCGCACTGACAGCAGGCGTCTGCTGTAATGCCTGATAGATATGATCCAGTTGAGTCACGGCCTGACGTTGCACCGCATCGGCCTGATATTCTCCCGCATCCAGCGCCTGCTGGTAGCGTGATAATGGTGATTGTGCCTGCATCTGTTCGATGTTCCCTAACAACGCTTAGAAATTATTTAGCCCATTTTCGCGACAATTTTTGGGGGCTTCTCGCCCTTATCGCTACAAATACCCGCTCAGGGCGCTACTGAAAACCCTGAAGAAATCAGGTCATGGCTCATCAGGATTCCACTCGGACAAGGTTAACGGTTATAGTGGATATTATTAAGTGAAAAATCCCTGCGGAACAACGAAGTCAAAATAGGAGTCATCATGACCTGGGAGTATGCGCTGATTGGTTTGGTGGTCGGTATCGTCATTGGTGCGGTAGCGATGCGTTTTGGTAACCGTAAATTACGTCAACAACAAGTTTTGCAGAACGAGTTGGACAAGAGCAAAACCGACCTGGAAGAGTATCGCCAGGAGTTGGTTGGCCACTTTGCCCGCAGCGCTGAGCTGTTGGACAACATGGCACGCGACTATCGCCAGCTGTATCAGCACATGGCGAAGAGCTCCAACAACCTGCTGCCGGACCTGCCAATGCAGGAAAACCCGTTCCGTTATCGCCTGAACGAAGTCGAAGCGGATAACGATCAAACGCCGGTAGAGATGCCACGCGATTATTCTGAAGGCGCATCTGGCCTGCTGCGTGGCGAACGTCCGCGCCGCGACTAAAAGCTGTTCTTCGCCCGTGGGCCAGTCCCACGGGTTTTTGCTCTCCCGCTTTTTCTTCCCCCACGCTGAGCTATCCTTAAAGCAGGCGCCTGAGTGAACTTTTCACGCAAATTCACGGTCTTATCCTTCACTATGGTATTGCTGCTGCATTATCATCACCCTTTCACCGGCAGGTATTGAGAGAGTTATAATCAATGAATAAAAAGTCGTTAATTCTTAGTGCATTGGCAATGAGTATTGGCCTCACACTGACCTCCGTACCGGCAGCCACCGCGGCGATGCCCGTCGCCGTTCAGGGACAACCGCTGCCAAGCCTGGCACCGATGCTGGAAAAAGTCCTGCCCGCCGTCGTCAGCGTGCATGTTGAAGGCACACAGGTGCAGCGCCAGCAGGTACCGGAGGAATTCAAACGCTTCTTCGGCCCCGATGCCCCAGGGCAACAACAAAGCTCACGCCCGTTTGAAGGGTTGGGCTCTGGCGTCATCATCGACGCCGCCAAAGGTTATGTGTTGACCAACAACCACGTGATCAACAACGCCGATAAAATCAGCGTGCAGTTGAACGACGGCCGCGAAGTGGACGCCAAGCTACTCGGTCGTGACGAGCAGTCCGATATCGCCCTGCTGCAGCTCAGCGACGTGAAAAATCTGACCGCGATTAAAATGGCCGATTCCGATCAACTGCGGGTCGGCGATTTTGCCGTGGCCGTCGGTAACCCGTTCGGCCTCGGTCAGACCGCGACTTCCGGCATTATTTCTGCGCTGGGCCGTAGCGGCCTGAACCTGGAAGGGCTGGAAAACTTTATTCAAACCGATGCTTCCATCAACCGCGGTAACTCCGGTGGCGCACTGGTTAACCTCAACGGTGAGCTGATCGGCATCAATACCGCCATTTTGGCGCCAAGCGGCGGCAACGTGGGCATTGGCTTTGCCATCCCGAGCAATATGGCGCAGAACCTCAGCCAACAGCTGATCGAATTTGGCGAAGTCAAACGCGGCCTGCTGGGCATTAAAGGCAGTGAAATGACCGCCGATATGGCCAAGGCGTTTAATACCGACACCCAACGCGGCGCCTTTGTCAGCGAAGTATTGCCTAAATCCGCCGCTGCCAAGGCGGGTATCAAGGCCGGTGACATTCTGGTTTCCGTCGACGGCAAAACCGTCAGCAGCTTCGCGGAGCTGCGTGCCAAAGTGGGTACCACCGCGCCGGGCAAAACCATCAAGGTCGGGTTGCTGCGCGACGGTAAGCCACAGGAAGTGTCTGTTACGTTGGATAACAGCGATGGTGCCTCCACCAATGCCGAAACGCTTTCTCCAGCCTTGCAGGGTGTTTCACTTAGCAACGGCGCCATTCCAAGTGGCGACAAGGGCGTGAAGATCGACAGAGTCGATAAAGGCTCTGTGGCCGCACAGATCGGCCTGCAGAAAGACGATGTGATCATTGGTATCAACCGCCAGCGTATTGAGAACATCACGGCGTTGCGCAAGGTACTTGAAGCCAAACCACCGGTGATGGCGCTGAACATCGTGCGCGGCGGTGAAACCATTTATCTGCTGTTGCGTTAATCGGTAATTTGTTTAAAAACCGGGCTCGGTGACATACTGCGCCCGGTATTCTCATGTTATCCTCCGTGTATCTTTCACCTCACGTACTAAAACTCCATGTTTGCTAAGCTCTTGCGTTCCATCGTTATTGGTCTAATCGTTGCCGGTCTGCTGCTGGCTGCGCTTCCCGTGCTACGTTCATCCAATACCCTGTTCGCAGAAAAACATGACAGTACCCGTGACGAAACACCGGTCAGTTACAACAAAGCGGTGCGCCGCGCCGCGCCTGCCGTCGTGAATATCTACAACCGCAATATGAATGGCACCACCAACGTTTTGTCGCTGGGTTCCGGTGTGATCATGAACGATCGCGGTTATATCCTTACCAATCGCCATGTGATCAAGGATGCGCAACAAATTACCGTAGTCGTCCAGGATGGCCGCCGCTATGAGGCCTTGTTGGTCGGCTCTGACAGCCTGACCGATCTGGCGGTGCTGAAAATAGATCCGGGCAACCTGCCGGTTATCCCAATAAATACCGCCCGTAGCGCTCACGTGGGTGACGTCGTGTTGGCCATCGGCAACCCCTATAATCTCGGCCAGACGGTTACTCAGGGGATCCTCAGCGCCACCGGTCGTATCAGTATGAGCACCACCGGTCGCCAGACCTTCCTGCAGACCGATGCCTCGATTAACCGCGGTAATTCGGGCGGCGCGCTGGTCAACTCGCTGGGTGAGTTAATCGGCATCAATACCCTGACCTACGATAAAGTCACCGATGGCGAGACGCCGGAAGGTTTGGGTTTCGCTATTCCCATCGAGCTGGCTACCAAGATCATGGATAAACTGATCCGTGACGGCCGCGTCATTCGGGGTTATTTCGGTATTCAGGGCAAAGAAATTATTCCTATGCGCTCGTCCAATTCCGGTGTCGATCGCCTGCAGGGCATTATCGTGACCGAAATTACGCCGAACGGACCGGCAGGCAACGCCGGCTTCCATATCAACGACGTGATTATCAATGTCGACAACAAGCCGGCAGTATCGGTGCTGGAGACCATGGATCAGGTGGCGGAGATCCGCCCCGGTACAGAAATCCCGGTTGTCGTACTGCGCGAAGGTAAACGCACCACGTTGAAGATGACGGTGGGCGAATTCCCGGAAGACAACAATTAAAAAGGGCCCGGCAAAGCCGGACCCTTCAAGACTGCATTTGCGCCGGGGAAGCCCCCCGGCATCCTACAGATTATTCGCCTTTCACACGCTCGATATTCGCACCCAGCGCGCGCAGCTTGTCTTCAATACGCTCATAGCCACGGTCAATGTGATAGATACGATCGACCACGGTTACACCGTCAGCAATACAACCCGCAATCACCAGACTGGCTGAAGCGCGCAGATCGGTTGCCATAACCTGAGCGCCGGACAGTTGCTCAACGCCGTGACAAATCACAGTGTTGCTCTCGATCTCGGCGTGTGCGCCCATGCGGATCAGTTCAGGCACATGCATGAACCGGTTTTCAAAGATGGTCTCGGTGATCACACCGGTGCCTTCCGCGACCAGGTTCAGCAAGCTGAACTGGGCCTGCATATCGGTCGGGAACCCCGGATGCGGCGCAGTACGAATAGTCACCGCTTTCGGACGCTTGCCATGCATGTCCAGGCTGATCCAGTCTTCACCCACTTCAATATCCGCACCGGCTTCACGCAGCTTGGCCAGCACCGCATCCAGCGTATCTGGACGGGTATCACGGCACATCACTTTACCACCGGAAACTGCTGCAGCGATCAGGAAGGTACCGGTTTCGATACGGTCCGGCAGCACGCGATAAACACCGCCGCCCAGGCGCTCAACGCCCTCGATGGTAATGCGGTCACTGCCTGCACCGGTGATTTTCGCACCCAGCGTATTAAGGAAATTGGCGGTATCGACAATTTCCGGCTCGCGCGCAGCATTCTCAATCACGGTGGTGCCGGTCGCCAGGGTTGCCGCACTCATGATGGTCACGGTAGCGCCAACGCTCACCTTGTCCATAACGATGTGTGCGCCCTTCAGGCGGCCGTCAACGGAAGCTTTAACGTAACCTTCTTCCAGTTTGATCTCAGCACCCAGCTGTTCCAGACCCGTGATGTGAAGATCAACCGGACGTGCACCGATCGCACAGCCACCTGGCAGGGAAACCTGGCCACGACCAAAGCGAGCAACCAGCGGCCCCAGCGCCCAGATAGAAGCACGCATGGTTTTCACCAGGTCATAGGGGGCACAGAACTCATTCACGCCGCTGGCGTCAACGAACACCGAACCATTGCGTTCAATCTTGGTGCCTAACTGGTTGAGTAGCTTAATGGTGGTATCGATGTCCTTCAGCTTCGGGACATTCTGCAGCTCGACCGGCTCTTCCGCTAATAATGCGGCGAACAGGATCGGCAGGGCAGCATTTTTAGCCCCGGAAATAGCAACTTCACCGCTGAGGCGGGTCCGGCCCTGCACACGAAATTTATCCATTTGACTACTCTCTATTATCTAAACTGACGCTGCCCGCCCCGCTGGGCAAACAGCCTTAAAATCCGTTGAGTTTGCGGTCTCGCTGCCACTCTTCAGGGGTGTACGCCTTGATCGACAAGGCATGAATACGGTTGTCCGCAATGTATTCCATCAGCGGTGCATACACCGTCTGTTGTTTCTTGACGCGGCTCATGGCGGCAAACAGCTCACCGACCACGATCACCTGAAAATGGCTACCGTCGCCAGTAACATGTGCTTCATCCAGTGCCAATGCTCGCATCAGCACATCTTTAATCTCGTTATTTTCCATAGTATCCAGTTCTGCATCAAAAGGATCATAATCAGCCTGACATCTTAGTGGAATCAGACGTTTTCTTAAACTAAAGAAAAAGCCCCTGTGTAACAGGGGCTTTCTGAGGGGAAACCGTCTTTAGCCAGCCGAAAGTAGGGCTAACCAGCGGTATCGACAGGCATTATTGCTTGCAGGTTGTACAGCGTGATCAAGGTTTTCAGGCGATCGCTGACGCCAGAAATTTTTAATTCCACGCCGCGCTGACGCTGCTGTTCACGCAGATGTACCAGCAATGCCAGCCCGGAAGAGTCCACACGCTGCAGTTGCGTAACGTCGAGGACGGTTTTATCCGCCAGCAACGTTTCCCGCTGTTCCCACAGCGGCAACAGAGTTTCCCGATCCAGTTCACCGCGCAGGATCAGGGTCTGCTGCTGCGATTCAAAGCTGAGTGCCGTGGTCATCAGTTTTTCTGATCCAGCGTGATTGGACGCTGCGCCGCTGCCTGCAGCTGTTTGGTCAGGCCATCAATCCCTTGAGTACGCAGGGTAGATGCCCATTCGTTTTGCTTGGTGGTGATCATGCTGACGCCTTCGGCGATCATGTCATACGCCTGCCAGTAGCCTGTTTTGCTATTTTTACGCCATTGGAAATCCAGACGCACCGGCGGACGACCGCCCTGATCAATGATAGTCACACGAATGGCCACGATATCGGCACTGCCCAGCGGCTGCTCAGGTTCAATCTGATAAGTCTGGCCGTGGTACATCGCCAGCGCCTGGCCGTAGGCCTGCTCCAGATAAGCCTGGAATGCGGTGAAGTAAGCTTCACGCTGTGCCGGCGTCGCGTCTTTGTAATAACGGCCCAACACCAGCGCACCGGCGTATTTGACCTGCACAAACGGCATCAACTCCTGGTGTACCACGGTACGCAGGTAGTTAGGGTCTTGCTTGATCTTTGGCTGCTCGGTTTTCAGACGGGTGAAGGTCTTTTGAGCAGCGTCTTGCATCAGGCTATAAGGATTGGTTTGATCGACCGCATTCGCCAGCGGCGCAACCACCAGCAGAGCAACCATAAGTAAACGTTTAAACATGCAGGCTTCCTCTCTTAATGAATCGGGGCAGCAGGTTGCGGCGCAGTCGCCGCGCCGCCCGCTTTGGCTGCGTCATCCTGACCGCCGCTCTTATACAGGAACTGGCCGATCAGATCTTCCAGTACCATGGCTGATTTGGTGTCCTGAATAGTGCCGCCGTCTTTCAAAATGGCGGTGCCCATATCCGGATCTTCAAAACCGACGTTCAATGCCAGATATTGCTCCCCCAGCAGGCCGGAGGTGCGGATCGCCAACGAGCTGGTGTCCGGGATCTGGTCGAATTTATCCTGGATGTCCAGGGCGACGCGCGGCGTATAGGTTTTAGGATCAAGCGAGATTTCGGCCACCCGGCCTATCATCACCCCACCGATCTTCACCGGTGAACGCGCTTTCAGACCGCCGATATTATCGAAGGTCGCGTATATACGGTAGGTCGGTTCGTTACCAATCGACTTAATGTTCGCCACTTGCAGGCACAGAAACACGATGGCGCACAGCGCAATCAGCATAAATGCCCCAACCCAGATTTCACTCTTCTTCGTTTGCATCGAATCAATTCCCAAACATCAGTGCTGTCAGCACGAAATCCAATCCCAACACCGCCAGTGACGAATGTACCACGGTACGCGTCGTTGCCCGGCTAATCCCTTCAGAGGTCGGCACCGCATCATAGCCGTTAAAGATGGCAATCCAGGTCACAGTGATGGCAAATACCACGCTCTTGATCAGGCAGTTGAGCAAGTCTTTTTTCCACTCTACCGCGCCCTGCATCGCCGACCAGAAGAAGCCGCTGTCGATGCCCTTCCAGTCCACGCCAACCACCGAGCCGCCCCAGATGCCCAGCGCGACAAAGATAAGTGTCAACAATGGCATACTGATCAAACCGGCCCAGAAACGCGGCGCAACAATACGCCGCAGCGGATCGACCGCCATCATTTCCAGGCTGGAGATTTGCTCGGTCGCCTTCATCAGACCTATTTCGGCCGTCAGCGCAGAACCGGCACGGCCGGCAAACAACAGTGCGGTGACCACCGGGCCCAGTTCACGTAGCAGCGATAACGCCACCATCATGCCCAGGCTGGCTTCAGCGCTGTAAGTGGTCAGCACCAGATAGCCCTGCAGCCCCAACACCATGCCGATAAACACCCCGGAAACCATGATGATCAACAGCGACTGTACGCCCACGCTGTGCATTTGCTTGAGCAACAGCGGCCACTGCTTGCGCGGCTCAGGCCGCCCGACCAGCGCGTTGAACAGCATCAATCCGGCACGCCCAAAGCTGGCGCTGGTGTCGATGCCACGGCGTCCTAACGACGCTAACGCCTGTAATAACATCAGCTTATTTACTCCCTAAACCTAACAGCTCGGCCTGATAATCGCCGGCCGGATAACGGAAAGGTACCGGCCCATCGGCAATACCATCCAGGAACTGGCGCACGCGCGCATCAGGATTGTTCTGTAATTCTTGCGCCGTGCCTTCGGCAATCACCCGATGATCGGCAACAATGTAAGCGTAGTCGGCGATGCTCAGCACCTCCGGTACGTCGTGCGAAACCACGATGCAGGTGATACCCAGCGCGTGATTGAGCTCATCGATCAGCTTCACCAGCACGCCCATGGTGATCGGATCCTGACCGACGAAAGGCTCATCGAACATGATCATCTCTGGGTCAAGCGCTATCGCCCGCGCCAACGCCGCACGCCGTGCCATACCGCCTGACAACTCATTGGGCATCAGCTCAGCCGCACCACGCAGCCCAACTGCCTCCAACTTCATCATCACCGTGCTACGCAGGATCGGTTCCGGCAAACGGCTGTGTTCGCGCAGCGGATAAGCCACGTTTTCAAATACCGTCAGATCGGTAAACAGCGCGCCTGACTGGAACAGCATGCTCATTTTCTTGCGCGCCTCATACAGCTGATGGCGGGACAACGCGGGAATGTTATCGCCATCAAACCAGATTTCACCGCTGTCCGGCGCCAACTGGCCGCCAATCAAACGCAGCAGCGTCGTTTTACCAATACCGGACGGCCCCATGATCGCCGTCACCTTGCCACGGGGAACCGTCAGGTTGATGTCTTCGAATATCAGTCGATCGCCGCGCGAGAAAGTCATGTCGCGAACTTCGACCAGATTCTCTGCCTTCTGGTGCATGTTAATGGATCCTTTACGGCTCATTTTTGCCAAATCTACCCGCGATGTTAAAGCAACGGGCGCAATGCGTCTCATCTTTACAAAAACTTACCGGCATTTCGCTACCAATGGTGCCATAGGTTTTACTTTTACGCGCCACCCGGTCAAAATTGGCGCCATAACGAAAAAAAACGAAAGTGTTCATATATTAGCCGGGAAATCCCGTTGCTGCGGCTTTAGCCTGCGCAACGGAGGGCAAAGCAAGATAGCCGAATTACGGCTTTTAACCAACGAACCGGGATAATTCCCAACAAAGGACCCTGCATGTTTCTCGCGATAGCTTTATTAATCGTTGGTTTATTTTTACTGGTATATGGTGCAGACCGCTTAGTTTACGGTGCTGCGGTCATTTCTCGTTCACTTGGCGTGCCACCGCTGATTATCGGCATGACCATCGTCGGTATCGGCACTTCACTGCCGGAACTGTTCGTATCGACCACCGCCGCGCTGAACGGGCAAATAGATATGGCGGTGGGGAACGTATTGGGTTCCAACATTACCAATATTTTACTGATCCTTGGCGTTGCTGCGTTGATCCACCCGCTGGCTGCACGTTCCGAAGTATTGCGCCGCGAACTGCCGCTGATGTTGGCGGTCACAGTATTGTGCGGTTTTGTGCTGATGGACGGCACGCTGAGTCGGTTGGATGGCGTGGTGCTGTTGGCCGCCGCCGCCGTATTCATTCTGTTGATGTTGAAAATTGCCCGGCTGGCGCAGCGCGAAGGCAACGACAGCCTGACCGTGGAACAAATGGCCGAGCTGCCGCAGGACAGCAGCAACACCGTGGCGGTGTTGTGGCTGGTGCTGGCCTTTATCATTCTGCCGCTGTCTTCCAAAATGGTGGTCGATAATGCCACGGTGATTGCGCACTATTTCGGCATGAGTGAGTTGGTGGTCGGTTTGACCATTATCGCGATCGGCACCAGCCTGCCGGAGCTGGCCACCTCCATTGCCGGGGCGCTAAAGGGGGAGGATGATATGGCGATTGGTAATATCATCGGCTCCAACATTTTCAATACGGTGATCGTACTGGGCGTCCCCGCCCTGCTGTCTCCGGGCAGTGTTGATGGCGCCGCCTTCCACCGCGATTACTGGGTGATGCTGGCGGTCAGCATTGTGCTCAGCGCCCTGTGCATTGGGCGTAAACATCGTATCGGTCATCTGGCAGGCGCTCTGTTACTATGTGGTTTTATTGCGTATCTTGCGGTGCTGTTTTTTAACCCTTTCAATACTTTCGGCTAAACCGACGGGAATGAGCATGTCGAACATTCAGTTGCAACCAGGCTTTGATTTTCAGCAGGCAGGCAAAGAAGTGCTGCAGATAGAGCGCGACGGGCTGGCCCAGCTCGATCAATACATCAATGCAGACTTTACTCGCGCCTGTGAGTTGATCGCCGATTGCGCCGGCAAAGTGGTGGTGATGGGCATGGGTAAATCCGGTCATATCGGCTGCAAGATTGCCGCTACCTTCGCCAGCACCGGCACGCCTTCGTTCTTTGTTCATCCTGCGGAAGCCAGCCACGGCGACCTCGGCATGGTGACCGCACAGGATATCGTGCTCGCCATCTCCAATTCGGGTGAGTCCAACGAAATTCAGGCGCTGATCCCGGTATTGAAACGCCAGCAAATCCCCTTGATCTGCATGACCAACAATCCTGAAAGTTCGATGGGCAAAGCTGCGGATATTCATCTGTGCATTAAAGTGCCACAGGAAGCCTGTCCGCTTGGCCTGGCACCGACCACCAGCACCACCGCAACTCTGGTGATGGGGGACGCATTAGCCGTCGCCCTGCTGAAGGCCCGGGGTTTTACGCCGGAAGATTTTGCACTGTCACACCCGGGTGGCGCGCTGGGCCGCCGACTGCTGCTACGCGTGAGCGACATCATGCACAGCGGCGATGAAATTCCCCACGTCAGTGCCGATGCTTCGCTGCGTGACGCCCTGCTGGAAATCACCCGCAAAAATCTAGGCATGACGGTCATTTGTGACGATCTGATGAAGATCGCCGGTATCTTTACCGACGGTGACCTGCGGCGGATATTTGATATGGGCATCAATCTCAACGAAGCCAAGATTGTCGATGTCATGACGCTTGGCGGCGTACGAGTGCGCCCGAACCTGCTGGCGGTCGACGCGCTGAACCTGATGCAACAACGCCATATCACCGTAGTGCTGGTTGCCGATGGCGACCAATTGCTGGGTGTGGTACATATGCATGACATGCTGCGCGCCGGCGTCGTTTAATTATGGAAGAGAACTCAATGAGTTTGGTTGAAACCTGCTACGGGCCTGTAGAACAAGACGTCATGGCACGTGCCGGCAAAATCCGCCTGCTGATTTGTGATGTCGATGGCGTGCTGTCAGATGGCCTGATTTTCATGGGCAACAACGGCGAAGAGTTAAAAGCCTTCAACGTACGCGACGGTTACGGCATCCGCTGCCTGAAAACCTCGGATATTGAAGTGGCGATCATCACCGGCCGCTCTGCCAAGCTGCTGGAAGATCGGGCGAAGACCCTCGGCATTACCCATCTTTATCAGGGGCAATCCGATAAGCTTTTGGCCTTCCGCGAACTGTTGGATACACTGTCGCTAACGGCGGATCAGGTAGCCTATATTGGCGATGACCTGATTGACTGGCCGGTGATGGCGCAGGTTGGCCTGTCGGTCGCGGTGGCCGATGCACACCCGCTGCTGCTGCCACGCGCCCACTATATTACCCGCATTGCCGGCGGCCGCGGTGCGGTGCGCGAGCTGTGTGACATTATTCTTTTGGCTCAGAACAAGCTGGAGGACGCCAAAGGGCTGTCGATATGAGTAAAACCAAACTTTGGATCACCATCCTGCTGGCGGTGATCGCATTGGCGCTGATTGGCTGGAACATGACTGATGTCAATGACGATGCCGCGCCGGGACCGGCTAACAGCCAGGATCCGACTTATCAGAGCCAGCATACGGTCACCATAGTGTACAATCCGACCGGCAAGCTGAGCTACAAGCTGGTGGCAGAAGACGTTAAGTATTATACCGCCGATGAATTAAGCTGGTTTACCCAGCCGGTGATGACGCTGTTTGATGAAAACGCGGTGGCTACCTGGTCAGTTCGCGCCGATCGCGCCAAACTGACTAAAGACCGGATGCTGTATCTTTACGGCCACGTCGAGGTGAACAGCCTGACCACCACCTCACAGCTGGAAAAAATTAAAACAGACAATGCTCAGGTGAACCTGGTGACCCAGGATGTGGCTTCGGATGACGAAGTGACGCTCTACGGGACGAACTTCACCTCTAACGGCATGAAAATGCGTGGGAACCTGCGGGCCAAAACCGCTGAGCTGATTGATAAGGTTAAGACCAACTATGAAATTCAGAACCAACAAACAAAGCCGTAATCTATTGATCGGCAGCTTGATTTTGGCCGCCAGCGCTCCAGCCTGGGCACTGAAGTCCGACTCCAACCAACCGGTGAGCATTGACTCGCTGAAACAGTCTCTGGATATGCAGAGCAACGTCAGCACCTTTACCGATAACGTGGTGATCAAGCAGGGCACTATCGATATCAAAGCGGATAAGGTGGTGGTGACCCGGCCGGGCGGCGATCAGAACAAGACTTATATCGAAGCCTTTGGTAATCCGGTCACCTTCTACCAGATGCAAGACAGCGGCAAGCCGGTAAAAGGCCATGCGCAGAAGGTCCGTTACGATGTGGCGTCGCAGTTGGTGACCCTGACCGGGAACGCCTATCTGGAACAGCTCGACAGCAACGTAAAAGGCGATCGCATCACCTACCTGGTGCAACAGCAGCAAATGCAGGCGTTCAGCGATAAAGGCAAACGCGTGACTACGGTTCTGGTACCGTCGCAGTTGCAAGACAAAAACGGGCAAAAGAAGAGTAACTAATCACCTATGGCTACACTCATCGCAGAAAACCTGGCGAAAGCCTACAAAGGCCGCAAAGTTGTTGAAGACGTCAGCCTGAAAGTGAAATCCGGCGAGATCGTCGGCCTGCTGGGGCCAAACGGCGCCGGCAAGACCACCACTTTCTACATGGTGGTCGGTATCGTTCAGCGTGATGCCGGACGTATCGTGATTGACGAAGAAGACATCAGCCTACTGCCGCTGCACGCCCGCGCGCGTCGTGGCATCGGCTATTTGCCGCAGGAAGCCTCGATCTTCCGCCGCCTCAGCGTGTATGACAACCTGATGGCCGTGTTGGAGATCCGTGACGATCTCAGCAGCGAGCAGCGTGCAGACCGTGCGGTAGAGCTGATGGAAGAATTCCATATCACCCACCTGCGCGACAACCTGGGCCAGGCGCTGTCCGGTGGTGAACGCCGCCGCGTCGAGATCGCCCGTGCCCTGGCGGCTAACCCGAAATTCATCCTGTTGGATGAACCCTTCGCCGGGGTTGACCCGATTTCCGTTATCGACATTAAAAAAATTATCGAGCACTTGCGTGACAGCGGCCTGGGCGTGCTGATCACCGACCATAACGTGCGCGAAACGCTGGACGTGTGTGAACGCGCCTATATCGTCAGCCAGGGCAAACTGATTGCTCACGGCACGCCGGATGCTATTCTGGCCGATGAGCAGGTGAAACGCGTTTATCTGGGCGAAGAATTCCGCCTCTGAGTGCCAGCGCGTCCTGATGGACGACTGTTAACGGAAGTAGACTGAAGATTATGAAGCAAGGTTTGCAACTCAGGTTTAGCCAACAACTGGCCATGACCCCCCAGCTCCAGCAGGCTATCCGCCTGCTGCAGTTGTCCACGCTTGAGCTCCAGCAGGAGATACAGCTGGCGTTAGAGAGCAACCCATTGCTTGAACAGACCGATCTGCACGAAGAAGTCGACGCCAAAGAGACCGTCGAAACCGAAGGTTTGGATACCCGCGAGGCGCTGGAACAGAAGGACATGCCCGAAGAGCTGCCGCTGGACGCCACCTGGGATGAAATCTACACCGCCGGTACGCCGTCCGGTACCCGTACCGATTACAGTGACGATGAACTGCCGGTGTATCAGGGCGAAACCACCCAGACCCTGCAGGATTACCTGATGTGGCAGGTGGATCTGACGCCGTTCTCCGATACCGATGCCGCTATCGCCACCTCGATCGTCGACGCCGTAGATGACACCGGCTATCTCACCGTGCCACTGGAAGACATTCTGGAGAGCATCGGTGACGAGAATGTGACAATGGACGAAGTCGAAGCGGTATTGAAGCGCGTACAGCGTTTTGATCCGGTTGGCGTCGCCGCGCGCGATCTGCGCGATTGTCTGCTGGTTCAGCTTTCCCAGTATGCCAAAGACACGCCATACCTGGCGGAAGCGCGGCTGATCATCAGCGAACATCTGGACTTGCTGGCTAACCACGACTTTCGCAGCCTGATGCGAACAACCCGCTCAAAAGAAGATACACTGAAAGAAGCGATGCAGCTGATTCAGTCTCTTGATCCGCGTCCGGGCCAGTCGATCAACACCGGCGAATCCGAGTACGTGATCCCGGACGTGTTGGTGCGTAAGGTGCAAGATGTTTGGACGGTTGAGCTCAACAGCGACAGCATTCCACGCTTGAAGATCAACCAGCAGTACGCCGCAATGGGTAACAGCGCGCGTAACGACAGCGACGGCCAGTACATCCGCAGCAATCTGCAGGAAGCTAAATGGCTGATCAAAAGCCTGGAAAGCCGAAACGATACCCTGCTGAAAGTCTCACGCTGCATCGTCGAGCAGCAACAGGCGTTCTTTGAACAGGGTGCTGAATTTATGAAGCCCATGGTGTTGGCGGATATCGCCCAGGCCGTGGAGATGCATGAATCGACAATTTCACGCGTGACTACGCAGAAGTTTTTGCACAGTCCGCGCGGCATTTTCGAATTGAAATATTTCTTCTCCAGCCATGTGAATACCGACAGCGGAGGCGAAGCTTCCTCGACGGCGATCAGGGCAGTGGTGAAGAAAATGATCGCGGCGGAAAACCCCGCCAAACCGCTCAGCGACAGCAAGCTGGCCACCCTGCTCTCCGACCAGGGGATCATCGTGGCGCGGCGTACCGTCGCCAAGTACCGAGAGTCTTTGTCCATCCCGCCGTCCAACCAGCGTAAACAGTTGGTTTGACCTCTATTGAGAAGGAAGACATTATGCAGCTCAACATTACCGGACACCACATCGAAATCACCGAACCTTTGCGCGAGTTCGTGAACACCAAGTTCGCCAAACTCGAACAGTATTTTGACCGCATAAATCAGGTGTATGTCGTTCTTAGTGTGGAAAAAGTGCAGCAGATTGCGGAAGCGACGGTGCACGTGAATGGAGGCGAGTTGCACGCCACCTCGGAAGACGAGAACATGTATGCCGCAATTGATACCCTGATCGACAAACTGGCGCGTCAATTGAACAAACATAAAGACAAACTGAAACAACACTGACATTCTGGGCCGTTTCCGTCAGCGGGTACGGCTCAAACGTAGCCTCGGCCATCGGCGCGTTACCTGTATGGGTATCGCGCCGATAAGCCATCAAGGGTTAAACAAGGCGAAAAATCACCTCACAAGCCTCCTGCTTGCTGGTGTGGTTTTAAGTGAAGATGAGATGAACAACGAAACAATGCAATTAAGCTCGGTGTTAAACATCGAGTGCACCAGAAGCTCCGTCCATTGCACCAGCAAGAAACGGGCTTTGGAAATTATCAGCGAACTGGCCGCCAAGCAGCTCAACCTGTCACCACAGGTGGTGTTTGACGCGGTTCTCACCCGCGAGCGCATGGGCAGCACCGGTATCGGCAACGGTATCGCTATTCCCCACGGCAAACTGGAAGAGGACACACTGCGAGCCGTTGGCGTGTTTATCCGTCTCGACCAACCTATCGCCTTTGACGCCATTGATAACCAGCCGGTCGATCTGCTGTTCGCCTTACTGGTACCGGCTGACCAATGTAAAACCCATTTGCATACCCTGTCGCTGGTCGCCAAGCGTCTGGCCGACAAAACCGTATGCCGCCGCCTGCGGGCAGCGCAAAGTGACGAAGAGCTTTACCAGATCATCACCGAGTAACGCCCGGCTGGCGTGACTTCCAGCCCGGATAACGATACTGTTTAGCCACGATGGATCCCGGTTCAGATCGGGATCATAAAGTTTCTAGCGGTGGCGATAAACGCCACTGAGATGCCAGGGGGAGTTGCCACATGGTGCTGATGATTGTCAGCGGCCGTTCCGGTTCAGGGAAATCCGTCGCCTTGCGGGCGTTGGAAGACATGGGTTTTTACTGCGTTGATAACCTGCCCGTGGTACTGCTGCCGCAGCTTGCCAATACGCTGGCGGAACGCAATAGCTCCGCTGCGGTAAGCATCGACGTGCGTAACATGCCGGAATCGCCGGAAGTGTTTGAATATGCGATGACCCAGCTGCCGGACAGCTTTTCACCGCAGTTGCTGTTCCTCGACGCCGACCGTAATACGCTGATCCGCCGCTACAGTGATACTCGCCGTCTGCACCCGCTATCCAGCAAGAATCTGTCGCTGGAAAGCGCCATCGATGAAGAGAGCGACCTGCTTGAGCCACTGCGCTCCCGGGCCGATCTGATCATCGATACCTCGGAAATGTCGGTGCATGAGCTGGCCGAAATGCTGCGTACCCGCCTGTTGGGCAAACGCGAGCGCGAGCTGACCATGGTGTTCGAATCCTTCGGCTTTAAGCACGGCATCCCGATTGACGCCGACTACGTGTTCGACGTGCGTTTCCTGCCAAACCCGCATTGGGATCCGAAACTGCGTCCGATGACCGGCCTGGATAAGCCCGTCGCCTCGTTCCTCGATCGTCACACTGAAGTGCATAACTTTATCTACCAGACCCGAAGCTATCTGGAACAGTGGTTGCCGATGCTGGAAACCAACAACCGCAGCTATCTGACGGTCGCCATTGGCTGTACCGGCGGTAAACACCGTTCAGTCTACGTAGCGGAACAGTTGGCCGATTATTTCCGCTCACGCGGCAAAAACGTGCAGTCACGCCACCGCACGCTGGAAAAACGCAAACAATGACGGTCAAGCAAACGGTTGAAATCAAAAATAAACTGGGCATGCACGCGCGCCCGGCGATGAAGCTGTTTGAGCTGGTACAAAGCTTTGATGCCGAGGTGATGTTGCGCAATGACAGCGGCACCGAGGCCGAAGCCAGCAGCGTGATTGCGCTGCTGATGCTGGACTCCGCACAGGGCCGTCATATTGAAGTGGAAGCCACCGGACCGGATGAAGCCAAGGCACTGGCCGCCGTGATCGAACTGATTAATTCTGGTTTTGACGAAGACTAACCACCAGGGGCGCTGCATGCTGCGCCCTCTGACTTACACCCTATAGTTCCCCACTAGATCCGGCTTAAACAGTCCAGCGCCACCGCCTTGAAGCTGTCGAAATTATCACTGCCCAACAGGCGGCTCATCGAACGCTCGCGCACAAAGGTGACGAACAGCTCGTAAATCGCCATCGCCTCTTCGTAATCGCTCTTGCTGATCGCCAACAGGAAAATCACATGGGCAACCTCGCCCTCTCCCCAGGCCACGCCCTGCGGCGCCAGCAGCGTCACCACCACGGTTTTTTTCGCCAGCAACCCCAGTGAGTGCGGCAGTGCGATCCCTTCGCCCAGCAGGGTAGAGACAATCGCCTCGCGCTCCACCACCGACGGATAAAAATCATCGCCAACGTAGCCTTCACGTTCAAGCTGGCTGCACACCTTCTGGAACAATTGCGCCTGAGTCAGTGGTTCGTTGACCAGCATAAAATGCTCGGCGTCGAAGAATTTCTCCAGCATATAGGGCTTGGTACGATCCACCAGCACCAGCTTGCCCAACTGTTCGAGCTGGTATTCGGTAGGGAACGGCGACATCACCACCACCGGCTTGTTCTTCTCGCTGACCCGCGCGTTGGAAATCACAAAGTCTTCGTCGATGTGGTTGAGCACCTCGTAATCGCGCAGCGAGACGATGCGCGTCATCACCAGTTGCGGGTATTTACGTGCAATCTGCGCCTGGATCATACGTACCGTCGAGTTACCGGTATCGCACACCAGCATCACCTGCGGATGCCGCTCATAGCCGATGTTGTAATGCCGCTCCAGCCCAACGCCAATGTGCAGCACCAGATAGCCGATCTCATTTTCGCTCAGGGTATAAGGCGTGTATTTCCCCCAGCTGGAGACCGCGGCCAGCGTCACGTCATAGGCCATCGGGTAGTGCTGTTTAATGTTCGCCAACAGCGGGTTAGGGATATTAATCTGGTACTTCACCCGGGTGATCATGGTCTTGATATGGGTCAGCAGATCGGCGCGCAGCTGCTTGTCGCCCTGCAGGTTGTAGTTATAGTGCGCGTTGATGTACGAAAGGATGTAATCCACCAGCGCTTCTTCATCATCGGCATTGATCTCGGTCGGCTGTACTTCCTGCACCCGTCGCGCGGCAATATTCACCCGCAGATAAGCCTCCTCCGCCATCGACACCTCTTTGCCGCTGGCTTTGCGCAGCTCCCCCGCCAGCCAGGTCGATACCTTGCGCACCGCGTCATCGCCGTCCTCAACGTCAAAGTCCGGCAGCGGATAACCGTCGGTAATGCGCCGCAGCGCCACCGCACAGTAGAAAATCAGATATTGCTCGCCTTCGTCGGTCAGGCGGATGGCATATTGCGACAACAGTGGATGCAATAGCCCGGCAAAGTTCGCCACCTGCGGTTGCAGCAAGATCTCATTGTTGAGCAGCGGATTCTCGGTGTCGGCCAGGTGCAACTGGAATAACAGATCCGTCAGACAGGCGCGGATCGCCATCTCAGAACCAAACAGCTTCATGCCGTAGCGCGGTTTGGTTTCAATGGTCAACTGGTAGTGCGCCAGGCGCTCTCTCACCTCAGCCATGTCGTTTTGCAGCGTACCGCGGCTGACAAACCATTCATCGGCTAAATCTTCAAGCTTCAGAGAAAAGGCTGAGGTCAAAAAACGAATCAGCAGATAGTGCACCCGTTCCTGCGCACTGCGTGGCGTGGCGTGTTTCTTACGTTCCCGATGCTGCAGGGCGCTGAACAGCACGGCATCATCGATCTGCAGGCGATAGCCCGCCCCACGGCTATGCACAAAGTGGGCGCCGTATTTTTCCAGAATATCGTTCAACGCGGTGATATCGGCGCGCACGGTTCGGGTGGACACCGCGAAGCGCTTCGCCAGCTCATCCTGGGGCAAAGTCTCAGATTGCAGAGCATCAAACAGATAGGCCAAACGCGGGTAGGGAAATCGCACCATTCTCTTTCCGTCAATTAAGGTGCCCGCCTGGGGAATCAGGCGGGCAACGGGTTACTTCGCCACCGGCAAGAACACCATTTGCGAGGGACTGCCCACTGGCGTATAGCCTTCAACAAAGCTGAGTTTGCCACTGGCCTTATCCACGCTAAAGCGGGTGACGTTATCGCTGCGCTGGTTCATTGCATACAGATAATGTCCGTTCGGACTTAGCGTCAACGAGCGTGGATAATCGCCGCGCGTCCAGGTTTCCGCCACCGACTGCAGTTCACCGTCACTGCCGACGCTGAACTGCGCGATGCTGTTATGCAGCCGGTTGGCAACATACAGATTTTTGCCGTCTTCGCTGAGAACCAGACCGGCAGCAAAGTTGGTGCCCTTATAGTCGGCGGGCAGCGAAGAGACCACATGTAACTGTTTCAGAGTACCTTTTTGGTTATCAAAACGGTAGCTGGTCAGCGTCGAGGCCTCTTCGTTCACCAGCAACACAGTTTTGCCGTCCGGATGGAATACAAAGTGACGCGGGCCGGCACCCGCGGAAGACGCAGCGATCCACGGTGGATCGTTCGGCGTCAGCTTGCCGCTGGTATCGTCAAAGCGCCACTGGTAGATCCGATCCAGCCCCAGATCGGTGGAGAATACAAACTTGCCGCTCGGATCGCTGGCGATCATATGCGAATGCGGCCCATTATGATCGCTGATGGCGAAGCTGCCTTCCACCGCGCCTTCTGGCTTGCCGGCACCTGCCTGCCCCTGCTGTTGCTGCACCGAACTGGCGTTGCCCAACTTGCCGTCGCTCTCGATCGGGAAGGCGGCCACGGTGCCGCTGACGTAGTTCGCTACCAGCAGATAACGGCCGTTTGGCGTAGGAGAAAGATATACCGGCCCCGCGCCTTGTGAATCGACCTGATTCAGCTGCGTCAGATTGCCATCGGATGGATTGATACGGTAAGCGATAATGCCGCCGTGTTTAGTGCCGTTAAAATCTGCCACTTCGCTGGCGACATACAGTGTCTGGCCTTTGGCATCCACGGTGAGCTGCGCCGGATTGCCCTGTTTGCTGACCAGCGTTCTGGCGCTCAGCGCTCCGCTGGCCGGGTCAACCTGCACCCGGTAAACGCCTTCACCGTTGGGATTATAGGTACCGATATAAGCAAAATGAGATGACGTAGATTTCATTGCATCCTCAGCATGCAGCGCCGGGCTGGACATCGCCAGTAGCGCCAGGGTTAACGCGGTGCGTAGGGTTGGAGACTGCCAGTTTCGCATAGTTATCCTGATTATAGATAGCGGCGCGGTGTGCCCGCGCCTGTGGATACAGAGCCTGTCGCCTCCCTGCCTTACGTCATCCGATAATGCGTTTATCCCACCAGCTTTTTGGTGATTGCCAGCAGGGTTTTGACATCCTGTGGGCGGGTATTGCCTGTGGCTGAATCAATGATTGAGCTGTAGATATGCGGGATCACCCGTTTCACACCGGCGGCCAGTGCGATCTCGACGATCGGCTCGAAGTTTTCCAGATCGATGCCGCCGGTTGGCTCCAGCATAAAGTCATGCTCGGCGCAGGCCTGGGCCACATACTGGTATTCTTCTTTGCACGCCAGCCCGCCCATCGGGAAATACTTGATTGAGCTGCCGCCCATATCCTTTAACAGGGCGATGGCGGTTTCCACCGGCACAATGCCGTCTGGCGCAGCGGCGCTCAGCGGGCCCGTCGAGATCTTCACCCAGCCGACGCGGCCAGTAGGCGACACCAGACCGTTCACCACGCTGTCATTTTGGCCCAACAGCGCGCGGCTGGCGCCGACACCGGTAAACACCTGGTTCACGTGCTGTGGTTGCACCCGTTGGGAAATCAGGCTGACCATCGTCGATTGTTTCGGATCGCCCGCGCCCAATCCCACTGACAGCGCATTTTCAATCAGCCGTGCATAGCGCTGCATGTCAGCCACCGCACTGTCGACGTCCGGGTAGTTCTTGGAGAGAACGCCCACCAGCACATGTCCTTCTGCTGCCGAATAGATGTCCTGCGCATTGTCTTTCGAACCGGCCAATACGTTAAGGCACACGCGATCGCGATAGTAGTTAGGTTGCAGCTTCATGCTTGTTTCTCCGTAAACAGATTTTTAATACAGGTGAAGACGGTCATCAGCTGTTGTTGGTCAACGCTGCGCACGTCCACTTCAATCTTGCCTTCGTTGGCCTTATAGCCACGGAAGTAGATGGCGATCTCGCCGGTTTTCAGCGCCTGCACGATGTCGTAGGTCGAACGCCCGAGCAACGCTTCGTCAAAGGTGATTTCCGCCCGCGCAATGTCGCGGCCGGCGCTGTCCCAGACGGTTTTGGCGCTGATGCCGGTCAGGGTGTTCAGACTGTCGATAAACGGCGTCATTCTTTCTACCATCTGCTGGCCGGTGGTTTTCTCCAGCGTCAGATAGCTTTCGATCGCCTGCGTCAGACCGAGAATACCCTCTTTGCCGACCTTCATCGCCCGGCCGATGCCGCCGGATTGCAGCTTCACCCACTCAACGTATGGCTTCTTGCCGATCACCAACCCGCTGGTTGGCCCTTCGATGGCTTTGGCGCCGCTGTAAACCACCAGGTCGGCCCCCATCTGGTAGTAGCACAGCAAATCTTCTTCCGCCGCGGCGTCGACGATCAATGGCAGGTTATGTTTGCGCGCCACCACCACCGCCTGTTCAACGGAAAGAATGCTTTTCTGCACGCAGTGGTGCGACTTGATGTAGAGAATAGCGGCGGTCTGCGGCGTAATGCAGGCTTCGAGCTGCTCGGCAGAACACTCGTTGGCGTAACCCGCTTCGACCACCTTGCCGCCACCCAGCGCAACCATGGTGTCGACCGGCGCGCCAAAGTTAACGTTATGGCCACGCGGCAGCACAATCTCACGCGGAACGGTGATCGGCGTGGAATGCAGATTCACCAGCAGGTTGGCGTTGTCTTTGACGATCAGGGCCGCCACCGACTGGGCGATGCCCGCCGAGGCGCAGGAAACGATCACCGCATCTTCGACGTTCAGCAAATTAGCGATATAGGCACCGGTCTTGTCGACCAGATCCTTGATTTCAAAATAGTGATTCAGGCCATAATCAACAGCGTCAATGACGTCCTGACGCGGCGTGGACACACCGAGCATGGTCATACGACCGGAAGTGTTAATGACCTGCTTTAAATTATATTTTTCATAAATCGAAGACATGAGCGGCTTTCCCTTCATCGGTTAATAGGATTTCCCCGGCCACTACGGCGGCCAGCGGAACCAGCAACTGTTGGCCGGTGGCCGATTGCCCTTCTGAGTCGGCAAACACCTGCGGCCCCTGGCGGAGATCAAACAGGGTGAAATCGGCGTCACAGCCCACGTCGAGCCGGCCCTTATTGGCCAGGTGCAGCGCCGAGGCGGCGTTCTCGGTCACGCAGGCGATCACCTGCGGCAGCGACAGTCCGACGCTGAAGAATTTGGACATCACCGTCGCCAGGCTGTGTACCGGCCCGGCCATGCGGTTGCGGCAATAAATATCGGAACTGATGGTATGCGGCAAAATGCCCAGCGCAATCGCCTGCCGGGCGACTTCAAAGCTGAAACTGGCGGTACCGTGACCGACATCGAGCAACACACCGCGCTGCAGCGCATGCTGGATAGACTCACGCAGCGTGCCCGCCGGGGTCAGAATGCGGTTCGGTTTACCGTTATAGCAGTGGGTAATAATGTCGCCACGGGTCAGCAGATCGGCGATCTCGTCCAGATCCGGCGGGTTATTGCCGATATGCACCATCAGTGGCAATTGATTGTTTTCCTGCTGGATCTCTTTGGCGAGTACCAGCGGCCGGATGCCATTCTGGCCGACCACGCTGCTGCTCATACGCGCCTTGATACCGATAATAAAACCAGGGTGCTCGCCGATCGCCTGGCTGACTTTCTGCTTATCAATATCCGCCAGATCGGCCAGTTCGTTCTGCCGCAGCAGGCCAATACGTGAAATATTCAGGAAGGCGAAGACGTTGGTTTTGGCACTGCGTGTCAACGCATAAAACGCATCGATATCGTCGGTGCCGGTGCTACCGGCGTCGACCACCGTGGTGACTCCGCAGGCGGTGCCGACCAAATCCGGTTGGTCATGGTAAATCGGCGAAGAGGGATAACAATGCACGTGGGAATCGATCCAACCGGCGCTCAGATGGTGCTGACCCGCCAGATCCCAGTGCCGATGAGCACGAACGTCGTCAGCCAACTGCCCGACCTCGGCAATCTTGCCATCCTGCACCGCCAAATCGACCAACCGGCCATCCGCCAGTCTGGCGCGTCTGATCACTAAGTCATACATACTGCATTACTCCTTTTCAAGCAGGGGAGCGGCGAACCGCTCCCCGACAATCACAGTCGCATTTAAGCGATAGCTACCGGGAAAATAGCCCCTAACAGCATCGCCCCGAGGATCGCCCCGCCGGTGATTGGCTTATTCCAGATATAGAACAGCAGTGCGCCGAGCAGTGAACCAATGCCAATAGGGATCGAGGCGGTCATCGCAGACAGGATGATCAACGGCCCCAGGAAGCGGCCGGAGGAGTTACCGGCACCCATCATCACGTCAGCCCCGTAGGTGGAGTTGCTCTGATTGATGGTGAATTTACGCGCCAAAATGATCAGGTAGCCAATCGCCAGACCAATCACCAGGCCCGTTATCAGCGAGGCAGCAAAGTTGGCGACCGGGAAGATAATCCCCGCCCCCAGCAGCAGTGCCGGCACCCCCAACCCTACACCGGTCTGGATCGCACCGCCGATGTCCAGGATCCCCACCAACGAGCCTTCGATGATGCGCGCAAACAGGAAGCTGGCACCGAAGGCCGCCACAGCGCCATAAACGCCGGTATCCATTCCGGCCCGCAGCATGGAAACGAAGGCCACTTCGTTAAAGGCACCGATGCCGTACAGGTAGTACATGTGCGTCCCGGCGAACACGCCGGAAGAGAGCAGGCCAACAAAAATAGGGAATGACCAGTCGGCATACCAGAAGCCTTTTTGGGTTTGTTCTTCCATCATCCAGCTCCTTATTTACCGCTCAGGGTATTGTGAATGGCATCCAGCCAGCCCGGCACGCCGAGGCTGAAGGACTCGAGGACTTTCATGTCGAAGCCGCGGAAGAAACCGCTCAGCACGAACAACAGCACGATCACCGCCATCATGATCTTGGTGATTTTGTTCCAGCCGCTCTCTTCCACGCCTTTACCGATCAGGATACCCAGCACCAGACCCGGTACGGCGTTGCCCATGATCAACTGCGCCAGACCGCCGAAGATGGTGCCCCAGAAACCGGAGCGACGCCCGGCGTCGATCGCCGCCAGCCAGAAGATCACCGGCATCACGGTGTTCACCAGCAGGTTAGCGGCCGGTACCAACACTTTAATCGCCGTGACCTGCAGCGCAGCAGGCACTGCGGAGGCGGTGGTATTGAGGAAGGCCACTACCAGCATGCCGATAATGCCGCAGGCGATAGCCATTTTTTTCGGATCGTGCAGCGTTTGCGCCAGGTTGCGGTTTTTGACCATCAACGCCGCCGCCCCCCAATGTGGGATGATGCGGTGGTCAACGTCCTGCGTGAAGGCCCCCGCCGCCACGGAAGACGCCCAGGCGTTGAAGAAGAAGCCCAGACCGAATGAGAAGTGGGAAGCCGGATCGCCCTCGCAGGAGTTCAACTCACCCAGGGTGCGGAAAGCGCCCATGCCTTGTGTGGTCGGGGCATGGAACATACGTGCGGCGCCGGCCCCTACGCCAACCCCCACCAGTCCGCCTATAATAAGCGACTTAAATAAGATGATTAAAAACATCAGTATACCCTTTGATTTATGCTAACGTTTTTATTTCGCGACGAAGACAACTTTTTCTGTATTGATGATTGTCACGTTCACGGTTATTTCCAGAGCAACGGAATAGTTCTTTCTTTCGCGCGGCAGGAAGAAGAACAGAAATTTTTCTTTTGTTATTTTCTCTTCCGCTTTTAATACGCTGACATCCTGCGGTTCAATACGCAGCAGAATATTACTGGTGGATTTTAATACCGCGCCCTGCACATTGGCCAAGGCGGAAGCAAAAGCTTTCGCTTTGCTGTCGCCCTTACCCTCCACCTTTACCGACGTTGTATATTGTTCTTTCATTACGGGTTGCCGTGTTTTTTAACGTAGGCTTCAACCAGCCTCTGGCCCAGTTCTTCTTTATCCATAAAACCGAAACCCAACACGGTGCAGCCTTCGTTAATTGCCGTCACGCCTTCATCAATCGAGCGCATGCCGTATTTGGCTTTGTAGCCGTATTTGGTCTGAGCGGTAATCGCACCAGCACCGCCGCTGCCGCAGAAAGAAATACCCAACTGCGCGCCTTCCGCTTTCATCACGTCGCCGAGCTTCATGTCTGCCGCTACGCCAGGGATCACAATGGCTTTTCCACCTGCGTTTTCAATGCCCTGACCCACTTTCTGACCTTTACCCAAACGATCGCCAATCACTACGGTAATCTGACCCATGGTATTTCTCCTGATTAAATTAATTCGTTAGCTGCTATTGGTTATTATCTTTTGCCACTTCAAAATGCACGGAAAGCAAATAAGCTTCTTCTATCGGCAGAGTACTAAAGGGATCCACGACCCTTTCCGCCATTTTCATTGATTCCTCTGAGATTTCATCAAACAACGATTTATCCACCTCAGGCAAAGGCTCACCGGTTATTGAGCGTAGTACCATGGCACGAATATGCGATTCCAGCATCTGTTGCTGTACGGCATTGGTATAAATGCCTTCTGCGCTCAGCATCGCGGTAATATCAGCCAGCACCTGCTCGGTTATCGCCCCGGCCTGACTGATATCGGGTTGCCCACTATTTTCTCTCGCAGCAGATCCATCATTCACTTTTCAGTACCCCTAGATCCAAACATGATTCTGTCAATCGCATAGCGCATCACCTGAATAACCCGCCTTCTCTGATGCCTTTACCCTAACCCCGGGAAGATTTTCTGTGTAGCGTGTTTTTTTCCAGTTGGAAGTGGAAATTCAGTGACCGTCAGGGATCCATTTCGCAAAATAGGCATTTACCAGATAATTCAATTAAATTACAAAAAGATAACACCACAAACTGTTTCCAGTTCGCGCGACGGTGGTGAAAAGCTTCGTGATCGGGATCTCTTTCTTTTCCCCGCTTAACCGCCTACTATCGGTAAGACAATTCGACATCAACAACACCCCCGCTCCTCTGGCGCGGGGGTGTTGCTTTTGTGCTGTTTTTCCGAATTTATGGGCGCGTAACCTGACGCCCTTTGATTTGACTGGAGAGTGGAATGACCAAACCAACCATTACTATTAATGAGCTGGATGCGGAGCGCCTGGATGCGCTATTGGCACAACCGGCCTATGCCAACACCGATGTCGCCGCCGCGCTGAACATCGAGCTGGATCGCGCCGAAATCCTGCCACCGTCCCAGATCCCAGCCAGCGTGGTGACCATGAACAGCCGCGTGCGTTTCCGCGACCTGCATACGGCAGAAGAACATGTGCGTACGCTGGTTTACCCGGCTTCGCTGAAAGATAGCCACGAACAGCTTTCGGTGATGGCACCGCTGGGCGCAGCGCTGCTGGGCATGCATATAGGTAACCAGATTACCTGGCAGTTGCCGAACGGCGAAGAAGCGCGTATCGAAGTGCTGGAACTGTTGTACCAGCCGGAAGCGGCGGGTGAATACCACCGCTAAGCGGTTATCAGGGCGGTACCCTACCGCCCTTTCTGTCTGTGTCTTACAAGCTGATGGCGATCAAAACCAGGATCAACAGCAACACGTAAATTCTGGCATGCAGCCTGTCGTTGACCTTCGGCAACCACCTTTTGGCAAACAGGATCCCCGAAATACCCGCCGCCACCAGCAGCCCAAGAATGGTGAGATTGACATAGCCCAGGTATTGCGGCCCGGTCATTTCCTTCCAGCCCAATCCGATATACATCAATGCACCAATGACGGCGACCGGGATCGACAGCGGGTTGGCCGCGCTGACGCAATGCTTCATTTCGTAGCCATGCCGACGCAATAAAGGCACCGTCAGCACACTGCCCCCCACGCCAAGCATAGTGGCAATCACCCCGATTAACGGCCCCCCGATCCACAGGGTCGCCTTTGACAGCACCGCACGAGCCGGCTTGACTAAAAAACCCTGTCTGAACAGGCAATCTGCGATCGTCACCAGCATATAAATTACAAACAGCAGCCTAACCACCCCGTCTTCCAGCAGGCTGGAGGCAAAAGCCCCCAACGCTGCACCAATGCCGATAAAATAGATCAGCGGGACGATGGTTTCACGCAGCAGGTTGCCGCTGCGCCAGTTGGTGAAGGTGGCATAGCCCGAATTCAGGATCATCACCGCCGTCGAGGTCGCCACCGCAATATGCATGGCCTGACCTGACTGTTCGCCCGAAGCGGCAACCAAATGATAAACAAAGGGCACCACCACAAAGCCACCGCCAAAACCGAACAAAATGGTGGTGATGCCGGTAATAAAACCGGCACCGAGGATGACCAGCGTTTCAATCATGGCTATGCGCCCGAATGAAATCATCAAAACCGGCTGCGAACTGACCGGCCAACGCATGGAATTCATCGCCGACAAACAACGCCAGGTAATGGCGGCGAATAGCATCATGGTCGACGAGTTCAATCCCCACCGCCTGTGCCTGTTCCAGGGTTTGTGCATCCGGGAAACCCCAATAACGGTAGTCGCCTTGCCGTTCCACGGTTATCGGTTCCCGCTCACCCACCCGCATTAACTGATTCGCCAAAAAAGCACCGGAACGGATCCCCAGCAACAGCATATTTTCCAAAAATGAAAGGTCATAGCGCAGTTCGGCGGGCTGGCGAGCGATCACCGGGCCGGCATCCCATTGTTCATCCATCTCGTGCAACGTTAATGCGCAGCGTTCCTCACCGTTCATCATGGCGCGAAAGAGCGTCATGACGCCGCGATAATGCGGCAAATCCCCTGGATGCAGGTTCCACAGCAATTTACCGCGCTGGCTGAAAGCCCGTACATAGTCGGCAGAAAACTTCTGATAACAGCGCAATGAAATCACCGCATCCATATTGCCCAAACTGCTGATAAAGGTGCGGTCATTGATATCCGTAATACGATGCGCATTCACCCCGGCATCCGCCAGGAAAACCTGCGGTGCCTGATAAGCCCCCTGGCAAACATCGGCATGTCGGCTGGCAAAGGGAAAGACGAAGTCATTCAGTACCTGACGCTCATAAAGCCCCAGTTGCCGCACCGCCGGCTCCTGCAAACGGCCCGACGCTTTCGCCAGCGGGAAATAAACCGTAAAAGTACACTCCTTGCTTAAGGCGCTAATAACGTCCTGACATGCCAACCAGGAAAAAATATCGTTGCCAACAAATAGCGCTACGTTTTTCATACTGTTGCCTTCTTGGTATTAAATATGCTGTTATTGAAAACTATTTTACTGATATCCCGGGTAATGGATTCCATTGCTGATGTATAAAAAAGATCGCCTTTCGCCGGAGCCCCCAGAGAGTAAAGGTTTTGTTCATTGCCCTGCTCGTCCGAGATTTTTAGTGTCAGGGGATTACACTTCACGCCACCAAAGATATTTTCTTGCACCAGGCCACCCTGCAACAAGGTGTCATTCAACCGGTTTGGTTTCATTTGATAAGAAGGTGCCGTGCAATTAAGCAGATATTGGGTATGTACCGTCGAATTATGGCAGAAAGCTTTAAAACCTTGATGGTCCTTCTCGATATTGATCACACCGCCAAAAGCGCGCAGCCGTTGGCATTCAAATGCAGTGATAATTTTATTGGCATTTTTTAATGGCATGGCGTGCCGGTTGCGCATCCAGGACGAGTTATAGAAGCGCATAAATACCTGTCGATTATTTTCATCCATTTTTACCCAGGCCTCACACACGGCAGGATGGATAGCGGCCAGGTAGCTACAGATATGCTCACGGGCGAAGCGCGCCCGGCTCAGGCTTTCTGCCAGATCGCGATAACAATCCTTGCCGGCCCCCATCGCCGACAGCACCGTCAGCCGCTCCGGACCTGGGTAGTATTGCTCCAGCGCCGCGTTAATCACATGAACCAACTGATGGGCGTCGATATAGCTATGGTCGGCGACGAAACGGACCAGCCGTTGCCTGAATGCGGGTGGCGGTGCGCGCATCAGTGCAGGCTGCACGCTGGGGAACAATCCGGAACGCGACAGAGCGGATACATCACTCGCGCCCACCCGTTCAATCAGCTCGATAATCGCGTCTATCGCCGTCAGGCTACAGCCAATCACACCGATGGCTGAAGCCGGGCTGATAGCCGGCAATTCCCGATTAGCCTGGTAGGCAATAACGCCATCAATCGGATACAGGCTTTCCGCTTCATTATGCCCCGAACACAACACTAACGCGTTCATCTGCTCCGCAGCGCCACCGGCGGTGGTCAACAAATACCCCCCGGAATGCGAGCCGATCGCCTCGACTTCAGCGGTAATAAAATTCAGCGTAACGTTGCTGTCAGCCGCCATAAACACCGACATATCGCGAATAAAATCGAGATAGTCTTTATAAACCCAGCGAGGCGGATAGCGGTCTTTACAGTAGCGAGGGAAATGCATCGCGATCCAATCGGAAAAGTGCGCGCGGTCAAAAATATCCGCCGACATGTTTTCCGGCGTCATATTGAGGATATGGCTATCGAAGTCGCTGCTGTAAGCCATGCCACCATTAAAACCTTGCTTGTCATAAACCTTCAGCGAAAGATGCTTATTGCAATTATTAATCGACTTATTCTTAATAAAGTTATACGCAAAAGAAATACCCGCCGCACCACCACCAATCACACCGATCTTATACATGAAATATCACCTTATAGTCACAGCATTAAAAGAATAACTATTGCTTCAGGTGTTGGAATAAACCGTCATTTATTCCTTATTAACTTCTTGTATTGCACAGGTGAGATAACCCACCCGGCCCCGGCGTTTAAAATAATGAGGGTTCAATCAACAATAAAATACCTCGCCACCAAGGCAGCGTTATTTTTCTGCCCTGATAGTAGAGTGATGGCGACTGGCTTGCTTTATATGAAAGGCCAACTATCATTGCGTTTCGGCCAAACTGCACAACAACAGGGTTTATGCGCAACGTACGTATTGATGACCTCGACCACGTGCCGAGGCCGGTGATTGCCATAGGGACCGACTACCCTTCAGGCCATCTGTTGCCCATGCACAGCCACAGACGCGCTCAGCTACTCTATGGTGCCACCGGGGTGATGCACGTCTTTACCCGCCAGGGGAACTGGCTGGTGCCACCGCAGCGGGCGGTGTGGCTGCCGCCACAGATGCCGCATGAGGTGAGAATGGTCGGCGTCACCACCCGTAGTCTGTACATTGAGCCGGCGGCGCTGCTGGCCTCTCAGCCCCAGGTTTGCCAGGTGGTTAGCGTGACACCGCTGATGCGCCAACTATTGATGGCGGCGGTCGATATGCCCCTCGAGTATCAGCAGCAGGGCCGGGATGGCGCACTGGTCAGTTTGCTGTTGCATGAGCTGGCCCAGCTGCAGTCCCTGCCACTGCACATCCCGCTGCCTGCCGATCGGCGACTAGGGGAACTGTGCCAGAGATTTCTGCAGCAGCCTGACGCGCACGACTCACCGCAGGTGTGGGCTACACGCCTGTATATGAGTATCCGCAGCTTCAGCCGCTTGTTCCGGGATCAAACCGGCATGTCATTTTCACAATGGCGTCAACGGGCCTGCGTGGTGTTGGCGCTGGCCCAATTGGCCGAAGGCCGTAGCGTCACACAGGTGGCTCTGGAATTGGGCTATGAAAGCAGCGCGGCGTTTGCAACCATGTTTCGCCGCGTGCTGGGGCAGGCACCGTCCTGTTATCTGGCCTCAGAACGGCGCGAAAGGGCTTAGCGGAATTTCTTGTGGTTGGTGTCGCGAGTTTGCTTGAAGCCTTGTGCGACCTGTTTGGCTTCGGCCAGCTTGCCCTGGTTGGCCAGCGCCAGCGACTGATCGATCTGGCCGATCAGCGTATCCAGCCCGTGGTGGAAATCTTTTATCTCCGGGCTATCGTTGGCTTTGTCTTCCATTTTCGGCGGCTTGCTTTGCTTGGCATCGACTGCCGCGGCGCGCATATTCTGCAGGCTTTGTTTGAGGGTATCCGTAGAGTCGGTGCTCAGCACCTTTTTGTAATTGCCGGCGATGGTATCCATATCGTCGGCCAGATCGGCCGCGACCGCCAGTGTACTGGCACCCAGCAGCGCCAACGCCAACAGCGCTTTCAGTTTGTTCGACATGCTTGCTCACCTTCCAGTTATTGTTTTATTTGACCCAGCCTAACCATAGGCAAGGGCACTGAAAACCGAAACCGAAGATTTGTAAGCAAGGTTAAAACGGGGGAAGGAAAGGAGAGTGATGCGGCTGGCAACCGAAGCGGCCAGCCGTAGCAGAGATTACTGACCGGCAATTTTCATGTCTGGCAACAACACGGAACCACACTGGATATTGCTGCGGGTTTCGATATCGCTGCCCACGCTGACAATATTGCGCAGCATGTCTTTCAGGTTACCGGCGATGGTGATCTCGCTGACTGGATACTGGATCTCACCATTTTCTACCCAGAAACCGGCAGCACCGCGTGAGTAGTCACCGGTAATACCGCTGACACCCTGGCCCATCAGCTCGGTAACCACCAGGCCGGTACCCAATTGCTTGAGCATGCCGGCAAAGTCATTACCCTGCCCGGCAATACGCCAGTTGTGGATGCCGCCCGCATGGCCGGTGCTGTGCATGCCGAGCTTGCGCGCCGCGTAGCTGGTCATCAGCCAGGTTTGCAGCACGCCATCTTTAACAATGTCGCGCCGTTGGGTACGTACACCCTCGCTGTCGAACGGCGTGGAAGCCAGCCCCTTCAGCAGGTGCGGATGCTCTTCGATGGTCAGCCAGTCCGGCAGGATTTGCTTGCCCAACGAATCCAGCAGGAAGGTCGATTTACGGTAAACGCTGCTGCCGCTGATGGCACCAACCAGGTGGCCGAACAGACCGGTTGCCACTTCAGAGGCGAACAGGACCGGGGCAGTCATGGTCGACAGCTTGCGCGGTGCCAGACGTGACAAAGTGCGACGGGCACATTCCTGGCCCACCCATTCAGGGCTTTCCAGATCGCTCATGGCACGGCCGATGGTATAGGCGTAATCACGCTCCATATCACCGCCCTGCTCGGCAATCACACAGCTCGACAATGAATGTCGGCTCGAGCAATAACTTTGCAACATGCCGTGGCTGTTGCCGAACACCTTGATACCGTAGTGGCTGTTAAAACTGCCGCCTTCGGTATTAGTGATGCGTTTGTCCGCCGCCAGTGACGCCTGTTCGGCGCGAGCAGCCAGTTCGATACCACGATCGGCGTCCAGCTCTGCCGGGTGGAACAAGTCCAGGTCCGGTGCCTCAAACGCCAACAGGTCTTTCTCTGCCGGACCGGCATGCGGATCCACCGAGGTATAGCGGGCGATATCCAGCGCCGCCTGCACGGTGCGGGCAATGGCATCCGGGCTGAGATCGGTAGAAGAAGCACTGCCTTTGCGTTGCTGATGATAGACGGTAATGCCCAACGCACCATCGCTGTTGAACTCAACATTCTCCACCTCGCCGAAGCGGGTGCTGACGCTGATACCGGTTGATTTGGTCACGGCAACTTCTGCCGCATCGGAGCCGGCGCGCGCCAGTTCCAAAGCCTGTGAGACGGCCTGTTCCAGCGCCTTGCGCTGTTCTGCAACTTGAGTGACTACTTTCATCAATCTGCCATACTTAATCAGAAAATCGTTGAGAAAAGTGCCGTGGCGGCGTGGTTGCGCGCGGAGTCACGCGCAAAAATCATGAGATTTATGCTTTTGAGTCTAACAGGAACCGCGTGGAATTTCGCATAAAGCCGGCAACCTGTTAGGATTAGCCTCTTTTTAACGGAGCCTACCATGAACAAACAGCCTGAAGACTGGCTCGACGATGTCCCGGAGAACATTGACGAGGAAGATGACGAGATTATCTGGGTCAGTAAAAGTGAAATTAAACGTGATGCCGAAGCGCTGAAAGACCTGGGTGTCGAACTGGTCGAGCTGGGTAAGAACGCGCTGGAACGCATCCCGCTGGATGAAGATTTACGCGCTGCGATTGAACTGGCGCAGAAGATCAAGAAAGAAGGCCGCCGTCGTCAGCTGCAACTGATTGGCAAGATGCTGCGTGCTCGCGACATAGAGCCGATTCAGACCGCGCTCGACAAGCTGAAGAACCGCCATAACCAACAGGTTTCGCTGTTCCACAAGCTGGAAGCATTGCGTGACCGCCTGGTGGAAGAAGGCGATGATGCGATCCCGCCGATCCTGGCGCTGTATCCGGAAGCCGATCGTCAGCAGCTGCGCTCGCTGGTGCGTAACGCACAGAAAGAGAAAGCCGCTAACAAGCCGCCGAAAGCTTACCGTCAAATATTCCAATACCTGCGCGATCTGGCCGAGACCGCCCAATGATCGCCGCCGTCACCACGGGATGAACTCGATTCATCCCCGGTGATGTGCAGGTTCACCGCTGCTTTCACGAATATTGAAACGCAGGCTGCCTTCCAGCTCTTCCTCCGCCTCTTCAAACAGCAGGATAATCGCGCCAAAGCGTCGTTTGCTGCGGGCGTTGAGATGGGTGAATTCTATCTCCACCGGCAAGCCGATGTCCGCAGTCACCACGTCCCACAGTGCGTCCAGATTGGCACCAAACGCCTCATCCAGCGCAAACTTATGCGCAAAGTCGCGGTAAAACGTCGGCAAATCGTTAATCTGATTAAAATCGAACTCTACTTTTGCCATCAAGCTCACTCCACCCGAATGAAGTTTTTATAATGGTCACGCGTGACAAAAATCAGGCCGTCGCTGGAATACAGCAAACGATCGGCGCCGCGCCGGCCGCATTGATAATTGATATCCGCCTCGCGCCATACCCGACTGCGGGCCGTGGGCAATTGCCCTTCACGGTTTGAGAAACGGTCGCCGCCAATCGCCTTGCCCGGCAGCACCGAACACAGATTACCGTTACGTGCATCCCATCCCTGTTCACGCGCCTGCTTCTTGGTGATGTAATAGTCTGGCAACCGCTGATGCTGCTGCAGGTAGCTCACTACCCTTTTCTGCTGCGTCAGTTGGTCAATACTCTGACCTTCGGCCACCGCCGGCACGTTGGCAATCACTCGATCATTACCGCGCAGTGCGTTAAAGCCGGCTATCACAACGGCGATAACTATCGCCACGAGGATCCGCTTGTTCATTGCTGTCCCTGATTTATGGCCCACAGGGGTGCATCAGCACCCATGCTAGTTGGATTTATAGATGAAAAGGATGAAGCAGAGATGACTGGCATGTAACGTTTTCACTTCAGGGAAACCGCGCCGAACACCCTGCATCACCCGTTCAAGCTAATCATGCCATTTTGCCGCGCGTCTGGCACTCAGTGCAACTCTGAAACAGGGCCAACTCAGGCAAGTATAGCCCCGGCGGGATATTTGAGGTATCAGTCAATCAACGCATGGCGATAGCGGTGCAGCATGTCGGCCAGGCGTTTTACCGGCCCGGTGACGCTGAGCGGTGCCTGATAATCCACCAGTTTCTGCTGATAATCGTTCATTTCGCTCAACAGCCGATCGTAATAATAAGCACGTTTTACATCGTTTTTCGCCGAGACCATATGGTCGGCGGTATTGCGGATTTGCTTATGGAAAGCCGAAAGCTCCTCGCTGACCGGGATCTCCGCTCGCTGCATACGCTGGTGAGCAATGATCAGGTTCAGCGCCAGCCGGTACTTGGCGATATCGTTCGGGAACATCATCAGCAGCTGATTCAACTGCTGATACAGCGCGGGCAGGTGGTTTTGCTGACGACGTGATGTCTTGGTGGTCAGCGCCGATACCGCACTGCCGACAAACTGGTTCAGCAGCGTGCGGCCGGTACGTTCGCGGGAGTTATCGCGGATTAACAACAGCACCATCAGGCCCACGCAACTGCCGAGGAACTGACCGAGCGCTCCATCGAGAAACTGTGTGACGTTGAACTCCATCGGATTACTCAACACCAGAATATTGATGGTCCCCGCCAGCAAGCCGAGTGAACCCAGCCGCCGTTTTTGCACTTCGATACCGATGAAAAACGCCAGCAGACCCAGGCTGAGGCACAGCAGTAAAATACTTTGCTGAGTCGCCGGCAGGATCACCATAAAGAACAGCGAACCGACCGGGATAGCCGCCAACATGCCCAGGATAAAGTCCATCGCCACCATACGTGGTGCCGGGGTACGCATCGCCAGCGAGGTGATCACCGCAATGATCACCATAAAACCGCTGCCGGAGGTCCAGCCGGTCCACAGCCACAGCAGGCTACCAAACGCCGTCGCCACAAAGGTGCGCAGGCCGTTAATCATCGCGTGGTGACCTTCCGCCGAGGTCGGTTTAACCACCACCTCACTGCTCAGCACACCCTCTTCAACCGCACTGATACTGCTGTTGGTGTGCACGCCTTTAGCCAGCAACAGGTAACGGGTAGCCGCTCCCACCCAACTGGTAATAGTCAGCAATGTTTCGTCGGTGCGATTGGTGGTCAACACCTGCCGCAACAGCTTCATTCGTTTATGAATTTCCTGCGGCGTTTCCGCCGGGACCATCAGCAACTCACGGATATTTTCCTTCAGCGCATCCGGGTGGTTCAACAGGATTAAATAGGTTTCACAGGCCTGGGTTATCAGCGTCAGCGACAGCGTATGCATCGCCAGCACGCGCCGGTTTACTTTCTGCCAGCGTGATGACTCCATCATCAGGTGACTGCGCATGCCGTTCAGCGCAGTGGTGCTCTTCACCAGATTGCTCCAGGCACGGTCGATGTCTTCTTTCTCGGCGTTGCTGATGCACATCTGCATCAACAGGTACTGATCCACCAGCAATTTATCTACCGCCCGGTCGATATCCTGTTTGATCGAACGCGGTGAAAACAGCAGATCCGCCAGCACGGCGCTGACGATCCCCAGCACGATCTCGCTACAGCGCTCAATGGCGAACTGCGGCGCTTCCAACAGGTGAGATTCACTGCTGGCAACGGTGACGATAATGATCAGCGCGGTATAACCTGCCAAGCCCCAGGCATAGGAGTTTTCAACTTTAACCAGGGAGGAAATCCAGGTGCAAAAGCCGGCCCAAATGCAGCACAACAAGAGCATCACCACCGGCGCACGCGCCGTAGTGACGATAATCACTATGCCAACAAAACAGCCAATAAAGGTGCCGATAATACGCAGCCAACCGCGATGACGAATAGCACCGGAAAAAGGCTCGCCACCCGCCGCAAAGGCCGTGCCAGCGGCCACGATGGCGGCGGTCATCGCCGACCAGCGTGGGGTTTCCAGATTAAGATGGAAGCCGACAAACAGGGCAAACACAATCGCGAAGCTGAGCTTGAAGGCAAATCTCAGCCGGATAAAGGTTGGGTTATTCATTAACCGAACTCACGCAGCCGATGCATCAAACGCACAAAAGGCGAGCCGCTGTCGGTAGCACGATCGTTCTTGCCGGTGATCACCACCGTGGCGGTGGTCCCCGCCGGGTACGGATGCAGTTGGTCTTTGTCGTCCAGCAGGATCTTCACCGGCACGCGCTGGGCCAGGCGCACCCACTCTAGGTTGCTGTCGATCGACGCCAGCCCTTTGCTGTTCACGGTGCTGCTGCTGTTGTTGACGGCGGCAGCCACGCTGTCGACGGTGCCGTGCATGATGCGATTGCTGCCCAGCGGGGTGATTTCCGCACGGTCGCCCTTGTTCAGGCCATTCAGCTTGGTTTCTTCCAGGTAGGCCAGAATGTAGAAACTGTTTTTCTTCACCAGCGCCACGGCGACTGAACCCCGGGTAATGTATTCACCGGCATGTACATTCAGGTTGGTGATCCAGCCATCGGCCGGCGCCCGCACCGTGGTACGTTCCAGATCCAATTTAGCCAGTTCACGGGTCGCCACTGCCTTCGCCAACTGATGCTCTACGGTTTGCAGCACGTTGTTAGCCTGGTCGATCTCTTCCTGCGACATCGCCTGCACACCGAGGCGCACACGGCGACCGGCTTCACGTCTTTTCTCTGCCGCCAGCGTCTGGTAATAGGCAACATCGGCGTTGGCTTCCGCCAGGGCCTGTTGATAGCGCGGCTGGTCGATAACCAGCAGCACCTGCCCTTTCTTCACCAGTTGGTTGTCCACCAGAGGCACGTCGGTCAACAGACCGGTGACGTCCGGGGCAATGGCCACCACGTCGGCGGTGAACTTGGCGTCACGCGTCCAGGGGGATTCTGTGTAGAACACCCAGGCTTTGAATATGGCGACGATCCCCAGCAGGACCAGAATCAGAGTGATCGCGATTCGGGTTATTTTTATTGAAAAATTTTTCACAGCGACCTCAAACGAAAAGACAGGTAATCAGATAGAACAAACAGCAGTACAGCGCGGTATTAAACAGCGCTGGATGCCAGACAAAATCGTAAATCCCGGTGGGTTGCAACAGGCGGCGCAGTAAAAAAAACAGCGCCAGCGACAGCAGTAACTCAAAAAATACCGGGGGAAACGACAGTCCGAAAATGACCATAACCGGAAGCAAACTCATCAATTTTTCCTTATCACTCACTGCACCGGGCGTTAACCTCCATACCCGTCATCTTTCAAGTTGCAGTGTTGTTACCTGCACTCGCTCACCCCAGTTACTTACTAAAGTAAGCGCCTGGGGATGAGCGAGCTGGGCGCCTAACTGCAACTTGAAAGCTATAGGGTATATATCCATTCACATTCTCTTTACATTTTAGCCGACACGCACCACTAATTCCGGCCCAGGCAGGTCAGGAACCTGAAATAAGAGTAAACTCTGGAGCGTACATCCGCGATAGGGACTGCGAGGATACCGGAGGGATCGGCCACTATGGCGCTGCCGATCGCGCTCGCGCGTTGGTAAGGTCTTTCCACCCGACCGGTTTATATTAGCGTGCTTACTATCAACTCATCAACAATCTGTGATCTAAATCACTTTTAAGCCAGAGTGAATAATGGAAAGACTAAAACGGATGTCGGTATTCGCCAAAGTGGTTGAATGCGGGTCATTTACTGCGGCAGCGCGCCAATTGGATATGAGCGTTTCGTCTATCAGCCAGACCGTCTCCAAACTGGAGAATGAGTTGCAGGTCAAGCTGCTCAACCGCAGCACCCGCAGCATTGGCCTGACGGAGGCCGGAAAAATCTATTATCAGGGCTGTCGCCGCATGTTGCTGGAAGTCAGCGAGGTGCACGAACAGCTGTATGCGTTTAATAATACACCGACCGGCACGCTGCGTATTGGCAGTTCCTCCACCATGGCACAAAACGTGCTGGCGACCATGACCGCCGATATGTTGAAAGAATACCCTGGCCTGACGGTGAACCTGGTGACCGGCATCCCCGCCCCGGATCTGATCGCCGACGGGCTAGACGTGGTGATCCGTACCGGTGCGCTGCAGGATTCCAGCCTGTTCTCCAAACGCCTGGGTTCAATGCCGATGGTAGTCTGTGCCGCCAAAAGCTATCTCAGCCAGTACGGCACACCACAAAAACCGAGCGACATGGTCAATTTTTCCTGGCTGGAATACAGCGTGCGACCAGATAGCGAATTCGAGCTGATCGCGCCGGAAGGGATCAGCACGCGCATCGCACCACAGGGGCGCTTTGTCACCAACGATTCACAGACCATGATCCGCTGGCTAAAAGCCGGGGCCGGTATCGCCTATGCGCCGCTGATGTGGGTGATCGAAGAGATCAAACGCGGAGAGATCGAGATCCTGTTCAAAAACTATCATGCGGATCCTCGCCCGGTGTACGCGGTGTACACCGAGAAAGATAAGCTGCCGCTCAAGGTACAGGTGTGTATCGACTACCTGACCGAGTACTTTAAGCGCGTGGGGGAAGTCTATCAGGGCTATCGCTGAGCAGAACACGGCGCGCCAAAGCGCCAAGTACCAGCAATGCCAGCATACCCAGCCCCCAGATGAGCCAGACGGCATATCCCGCCCAGGTAAGCAGCAGCGGGAAAGATCCCGCCAGCCAGCCGCCCAGTTGCTGCAACAGCGGCAACCAGCTGTCCAATAACGTCTGCGGCACCAGGCTGAGCAAACCGGTAAGCTGCGGTGCCAACTGGGCCGAACCGCTCTGCGCCAGCTCCGTCAGCGCAGGCAACCAACCCAATATGCCAGAGACACCCCAGGCCAGCAGCGTCCACACTGCCATTGTCGCCAACAGTACTGCCACACTCCATCCACGCTTGGTCATGGCTATTCCCCGTTAGCGGCCTTGCCGCATTGCTGACAAAAACGGCTGCCCGGTGGCAAGGGTGCGGAACATCCGCTGCATTGTGCCGCTGCCGCCTCAAAAGGCTGACCGCAACGGTGGCAATAACGGGCACCGGGCTTGTTAGGCGCCTGACATTGCAGGCATTGTGGCCCCTGATCGCCATGCTGATTATAACGGTTGCCATGATGCCCGCTACGGTGCCCCGCACGTTGATGCCCGCCACCAAAACCGCCTTGCCCCAAAAGCTTTTTCAACATGCTCATCGCGCTTCTCCTTAGTACTTTACGCCAGGTTGCAGAATAAACCCTGGAGTAAACTCTAGGGTAAAGCGCGCCAAGGAGGATTTACGTTTAATTACACCGCTAAATCAGCAACGCTTTGATGTGGTTAGCAAAAAGCATCTTCGGTCATTACCTCGCCCACCACCGGTGCGCTATGCTGCGGGGACCTCTCCCTGCATCAGGAATAACAATGAAAAAAATCATACTGGACTGTGACCCGGGACATGACGACGCCATCGCCATGCTGCTGGCCTGGGGTAACCCGCAGATCGATCTGCTGGCCGTAACCACCGTGGTGGGTAACCAAACGCTGGATAAGGTCACCCGCAACGCGCTGGCCGTCGCGCGCATCGCCAATATCACCGGTGTGCCCTTTGCTGCGGGCTGCCCGCGCCCGTTGGTACGCCAGATAGAAGTCGCACCCGATATCCATGGCGAGTCGGGCCTGGATGGCCCGGTACTGCCGGAGCCGACATTAAAGCTGGAACCCTGCCATGCGGTAGATCTGATCATCGACACCATCATGGCTCACCCGCCGGGTAGCGTGACGCTGGTGCCGACCGGCGGCCTGACCAACATCGCCATGGCGGTGCGCAAAGAACCACGCATTGCCGAACGAGTGAAAGAAGTGGTGTTGATGGGCGGCGGCTACCACGTGGGCAACTGGAGCGCGGTGGCAGAATTCAATATCAAGATCGATCCGGAAGCCGCGCACATCGTGTTCAATGAAAAGTGGCCACTGACCATGGTCGGACTAGACCTGACCCATCAGGCTCTCGCCACGCCAGAAGTGTGCGCCCGCATAGCGGCTATCCCTACCGGGCCAGCCAGGTTTGTCGGCGAACTGCTCGAATTCTTCGGCAAGATGTATCAACAGGCGCAGGGCTTTAGCGCACCGCCAGTACACGATCCTTGTGCGGTGGCTTATGTGATCGACCCCGACGTGATGACAGTGCGTAAAGTCCCGGTAGATATCGAACTGACCGGTACCCTGACGCTGGGCATGACGGTGGCCGACTTCCGCGCCGCGCCACCGCCGGACTGCCACACCCAGGTGGCGATAAAACTGGATCAGGATAAGTTCTGGGATTTGGTGGTGGATGCACTGGAGAGGATTGGGGAAGTGAAAGTTTAAGCTGCGGTTATTAAAGGCGGTATTGGTGAGCCGGGTGGCTTTGGATAACCGCCCGGCCTGGGTTTATCAGAGAGGATAAACTAGCGCTTTAGTAATGTAGTTAATTGACCATCCAACTGGCTAAGGCAGTTATCCATATATTCCGTGGTGACCTGTTTCACCATCGCATAATCACTGGCTTGCCATTGTGTCAGTGATGCCGAACGCGGGGTTGGGCTGCATTTAAATTGGTCAAAGGCTGAGAACATGTTTCCCCCCTCCGGCCGTTTATAAAAGGTAACGGCATAGCGTAGTTCGAATTGAGTATCACTTTTCGCCAGCTCTTGATAAACCAGCAACCACCTGGCGGGGGTGATGTTCAAATTATTCCTGTAACTGTAACCAGCACCGTTCTTTTGCAACCAGTCGGCGATAACCACCTTGGCCTTAGGCACCAAATAGTTTTTGGTCGGTTCTGGCAAAGTATCTACGCTGCTGCCTTTCAACGTATCCTTGCTGAAGGTACTGGCAGAAAGACCACCGGTAAGCACCGAGCTTAAAACTGACAGCCCCACACCGACACCTGTATCGGCCTGCGTGACAATACGCAGCTTGGTATCAGCATGTTGGTTATTATTATTTTCAGGTAGAGCAAAGAAAGTCTTCACGCCAATACTACTGCCATTAGCGGCGGTGACCTTTTCTACATTATTGGTTGATGAACAGGCAGTTAATAACAGCAAACTGCTCACCATGGAAACACACAGAACTTTTTTCATTACTGCTCCTTGTTAGGAGTATTCCAACATCATGTTGGGTATTTATTCATATCGTTTATCTTTAATATAAAGATATTGCTTTTCTTAATGATTAGCTTTGGGTGATTCAATCTTAAAAATAAAAAACCAGTATAATTATCAAACTATGAACACTCAACATCTCAAAGACTACCAGTTAACACTAATATCGAAGAACTAAAAGTCCCTACCCCTGATGCTATCTGCTTTCAGCCTCAGGAGCGTTGGAAATTTAGTGCACAGAACCAGAACCCGGCCAACTGACCGGGTTATTAAATTACGCATCACCAACTTTGATACCTAAGCGAAAAATTTCAGTTGGGAATAATGGTTGCAATATTATTTCACTATTGAAAATAAACAACTTTGGTGATAAAGCCGTAACATCATATACATTTTCAGCAATCAATTTTAATTTTGTTCTGAATATAGGAACACTAGAGTCATCTACAATAACAAATACATCATCAATTCTTATAACATTACCACGCAATATGTCATCAATGCTTTCATAATCAGAGTATTTTATTTTTGACCAATCAACGTTTCCCGCAACAAAGGGATACGTCCCAAAAATCTCAATGACATCATTTTCACACTCTCCATCAACAATATTAAAATCAGCACTTAATGCCTCTTTACACTCTTCGAATAAAGTCATTTAGCTTACCTATTTAGCTGTTTCAATATCGTTTCAAACGACTTTTCATTACCCTCAAAAGGTACGACCTGCTTTATCGCTTTGCCTGGTCCTTTCCCTTGAGAATAATCCCATATATTAATATGAGTTCCTTTTTCTGGATCATAATCAACACGCCAGCCTATCTTTCCGTCATTAGATTGACGTCCAATGACCTTTCCATTCCCAGCACTTACCTCTAACCGCCCTATGACAGGTTTGGAATCTGATCCTAAATTACCCACAATACTCAATGCCTTGTTTCGAGCACCTTCCCAACTCTTCTCAGGTTTAAGTATTTGTTCTATTCGGTTTCCTGTCTGTGACCCAGCTTTGGCCTTACCAATCCCCGCAGCAATCCCGGCAGCACTGGTTCCTGCCACTTGGGCCAGAGAATTTATCGCAAGTTGCTTAGCTTCAGACGAATCACCTGACATCAGTGCATTGTGGATCGCCGCATTTCTGTCAGCTTCAAGCTGGATAGTCGTCACCTGAAGAATAGATAACTCGTTCTGTTCTTCTGAGCTTAACCCACCATTCGCACGAGCTTTCTCCAGCAACTCATTGGTTCGATTGGCATAATCGGTCTGTACCTTGCCAACTTCATTAGCCTTATCAACACAGTTCTGAGCACCTTTGCACTCTACAACGCTTTCACGCTGTTCAGCATTGATTTTCTTGTACTTCTCTATAACGGTACTTTCGCAGGCTGCAAGACCCTGGCACTGAGTCATCTCCTGACTACGAGATTTATTATCCGACACACTCAGCGCATTATTCTCCACCGCATTCTTAGCGGCTTGCGAACCTGTCACCACGCCTGCGCTGCTGTCAGCAGCAAGACCGCCAGCCAGCCCTGCGGCCAGTTGGCTCAGCGCGCTCACCTGCTGTTTCTCGCTTTCTGTCAGCTCCGAGATTTTACGGCCCTGGAACATCTCACTCAGTATTACCCGCGCTACCAGCTCGCCACCACCGGCACCCACAGCTCCGGCTACCGCCGACTGGTTGTTCAACTGCGCTGTTATTGCACCCAGCACCGCATGTGCCATCGCGTTGGCGGCTACGTTGTCATCACCGATACGCGCTTTGATTTCTCTCGCCAGATAAGGGGCTGCGCCGCTCGCCAAGGCTCCGGCCAGATTGTTCCCCGCCAGAGCCTGCAATGCCCCCGTTACCGCCTGCGCGGCTCTTTGCATATCGCTGCCGGTGCCATAGCTTTCCATCGCCTTTTTATAGGCATCACTATTACGCAGCACCTTGACGTCTTTTTCAGTCGGGTTGGCCGCTTTCGCCGCCTTCAGCCCATTGATATCACCCTGAGTGCGGATAACATCCATTGTCTGCCCGGCTATCTCGCCAATCAGCTGCGCCTGCTTCAGCCGGTTCTGCTCTTTCTCCTTGTCGAATATCGGCCCGATACTGCCATTGGCGTTCTCGGTATCCCGGCTGAGCTGATTAACATCCTGCTTTTGATTGGCCTGATCCCGAATAACCACGCTACCGCCCGACACCGCCGCCTGCGTGGTGCCTTCTGCGTGCCCTTTATTACCTGCACCGGAAAGGGCTGCGCCTGCCAGATTGGTCAGCAGATCTGACCCCACCGGGCCGCCGCTGCTGATACTCCCTCCCTGGTGTTCGGCCTTGAAATCCGCCTGATTATGGATATCACTGAAGCCCAGTGTGCCAGTATCAAGACGGTTCTTATCCGCCGTGGCGGTGCTGGCAATGACCGCACCGTCCAACTGCGTATGTTCGCCAACCTTAACATCATAGCCGCCCTTGCCAGCAAACAGACCGGTTTGCTCCTGCACGCTGTCATAATTGCTGTGCAGTTTGTCACGGCTCATGCTCAGGCTGGCGGAGCCACCCGCACCGATGATGGCCACGCTGACACCGCCACTGACGCTGGTCTGCTTGGCGTCGTAGTTATCGCTATCCTGCTGGCTTTGCAACGTCAGGTTACGTCCGGCATCCACCTTCACCGTTTCGCCACTGGCCTGGCCCCCCGACAACAAGGTGTCCCGGCCGCTGTGCAGCGACAGTTTGCCGCCACTGTCTATCGTCGTTTCACTCCAGAACGTGCCATCGCCATGCTCGCTGCCCTGGCTCTTGTTGGCATTGGCGAACACGCTCAATCCGGTCTGTTGTCCTACGCCAATACTGACGCCGATATTACCGCCGCCGCTCTTGTTGCTGCCCTCGGTCTTCTGCGTATTGGCCGCGCCCAACAGCAATACATCCCGTTCGGCATTCAGGGTGGTGTCGCCCCCTGCTTTGAGCTGGCTGCCCACCACGGCAATATCGCCACTGTCGGCCGTATTACCCTTACCAGTTGCCGTCACCTGCAAATTATTGCCGGCAGTGAGCGTGGAACCGGTAACGGCAGTTTGCTCCTGATGCTGCTTCGACGACGATTTCTGGGCACCCAGCGAGATACTGATGCCGACCATGCTGCCTTCTTCGGTATCGGTATTGCCAAGCGTTGCCTGTTGCCCTGCCTGAACCGCCTGCACGCCGGACAAGGCTGCTTTGGTACCCTGCAATGCCGCCAGTCGCCCGTCGGTCTCCTGCTTCGCCTGTTGGGCGGTGGTCACCGCACTGTTGATGGCGCTGCCTACCGTGCCGGACAAGGCGAGGCTCAGGCCGCTCTGCTTCTGTTCAAAAGTTTCATCACGACGGCGAATATCCTGGCCCGGATCGATCTGCACACTATCTCCTGTCACCGACAGGTTCTTATCCGCAATCACGTCCGCGCCGCCGATATGCGCCTTGCCGCCGGCCACGATATTCACGTCGCCGCCGGTTGAACCTATGGTGCTGACGCTCTGGCTTTGGGTAGTACCGTCTTCGTTCAGCTGATGGCGGGAAGATTTGCTGCCGAAGGTCACGCCGATGCCACCACCGCTGAACATGCCGCTGGTTTTTTTCTCGTTCAGCCGATAGCGGGATTGATCCTCGGTCGCCGCCACAATATCGACGTTATTGCCCGCCTGCAGGTTCACCTTGCCGTCACCGACTACCGTCGAGCCTTGCACCTTCAGGTCATTACCGGCGTTGAGCGAGACGTTGTTGCCGCTCAGCAGTGCACCTTTCTCGTGGGTGGCATAGTCCTCTTCCACCGTATGGGTGGTGGTTTTGGACATCAATCCTTTTTTGACCTTGGTCTCTTCGAAGAAGCTGTAGTCGCTTTCAGTGGCGCTGTTTAACACGATATCGCGCCCGGCGCTAACCGCCACGTCACCACCAGCCTGTGCCTGGGTGGCGTTGAGGGTCGCGTCCCGCCCGGCCTGAATGCGCGTGTCGCCGCCGCTGGCGATTTCCGTGCCCTGCTGGCGTATGGACTCATTCACCCGCTGTTGGCGGCCGCCGTGGCTTTCCTGATATTCCCGGCTTTGTTGGGTATTGAGGTTCACGTCACGCCCGGCGCGGAGGCTGACGTCGTTGTCTGCTACCAGCGCAGCTGCCTGCGAGTTCAGGTCACGTCCGGCCT